>Ga0209762_100007_pt1 | contig 367240 bp, 328 predicted proteins | sample UppTromiDAQMD021_FD_185834 | JGI IMG/M metagenome (GOLD analysis project Ga0209762, IMG submission 185834) | Upper troposphere microbial communities from Maryland, USA - DAQMD-021 (SPAdes) (version 2) | ecosystem: Environmental > Air > Outdoor Air > Unclassified | place: USA: Maryland, Virginia... | reverse complement strand
GAATCCCGGAAATGATGCCACGCGTCGACCAGGCGCTGACCCCGCTGACTATGTTCACTGCCTGTTTTCAGTACTCACCTGAGCCTGGATGCCACGGGACATAGTTCGGTACGGGACATAGTTCCGCCTATGGCCAGCTCAACATAGTCTGAACTGACCCGCCAGCATCTGGTAGCTGCTGGTGCCATCGTGGGAGTTCAGCAGGATGATTTCATTGGCTTCCGCGCCGTTGATCTGGCTGGCATGGCGCAGGCGGAGCATGTGCTTGGTGAAGTCGCGGCGGTCTTCGCGGCGCACGCGGGTCTGGCACACCATGAAGGGCTGAAACCCTTCCTTGCGAAGTTCGGTCAAAACCGCGACCGTGGGGATATAGGCGTACCGCTCGGAGCGGCTGTCATGCGGGGCGTCCGCGAAGATGGACGGGGCCACCCGGCGAATCTGGTCATCCGACAGCGGGGTGTCGCTGCGCAGTGCGGGGGAGTGGGAAGCAAAACGGTTGGCAAGCATGTCGTTCTCCTGACTTGACTGTTGAAGAAAGCGCACACCGGATTCCTAGATTCGGAGCCCAGCCTTTCGGCTGTTCGGTGCGGTCGGCACGAAGAACCCGGTTGGCCTCGTTGCCACCGTCTTTCCTGAGTTCATCGCCCGCGACGAAAGGGAGCGCGCGCACGGGCGCCGTCAAGGAAACAAGCGCAGGGTGGGTGCGGCCCGCAGGCGCAGCCGAGGACACGGCCCTGCGCGCCTTGATGGCGCACGGGCGCGGGCTACAGTCGCGGACAAGGTGATGGAGTCAGGAAAGATGGCTGGACAGGCAACGGCCGCCATTCACGCCGACCGCAAGGCAAGCGAAGCGCGCAGGCCCGAAGCTGGAAGCCGGGCCGGAGGCGTCAGCCGAGCGGAGCGAGGGGACGATGGAAGCCCGTCAGGGGCGAGACCCCGAAGGGGGCTCGATGCGCAGCACGACAGCGCGACCGGCCATGTTTCTTGGCCGGGGACGCCCTGCATCCACAACCGACAAAGCATGAGTGCCTAACTCAGTAGCTTGTCGTTACGCTAATCTAACGCTGGTACGCCCATGAAAAGGGACGGGACATGGCGCCCGCCTAGCAGGATTTCGCCTGCTTCGTGTAGTGCGGCGCCGAGGACAGAGCAAATCAAAAATAATGGAGCAGCATCTTGAGCGGAGTCGATCTGGATGAAAAGGCAGTCTGTGGCACATGCATCGGCAATCAGTTTCTAAGCCAGAAGATAAGTGCCAGCGAAACGACCGATGTGGCGTGTGCCTATTGCGGACGGAACGCGCCGACCTTGGAGCTATATGAAATCGCGCAGATTTTTGACCACGAGTTCCAGGACAACTATCAAGTTGCCGACAATGTTCTTCGTGAGGATCATGGGTATCCGTCTCTCGGGGATGAACTCCAGGAGGTCATTCAGCAAGAGGTAGAACCCGCATCCAATGCGCTTGCCGACGATTTATTCGAAATCGTGCGGACTATCTGGGAACGCGACGCATACGATGGCCAGGCACCAGAGGCGGACGCCTTATTCATTAAAACTGGCGTAGCAGACCACTGGCTTCATCGCCGATGGCACGACATGCAGGACAGTCTTCGGACGCGCGCCAGGTTTGTTAACCCAGACGCACTCGAAGTGCTCCAGATGGTCTTCGACAAGGTGGACACAGATGCCACTGCCTCAGGCGAACCTTTGATTATCGCGGTCGGCCCCGGTCATGAATTGGGAACTCTTTTTCGCGCACGTGTTTTTCAGAACGACGATGCCTTAGAGAAGGCGCTGGAAGACCCAGACGCTCAACTGGGACCACCGCCTTCGAGTGTTGGCAGCGCGGGACGCATGAACGCCAGAGGCATCTCGATGTTCTACGGCGCCAATTCGCCAGACGTCGCGATTGCCGAAGTACGGCCTCCCGTTGGAAGCCGTGTTGCGGTTGCAGAATTCAAAATTCTTCGTTCAATACGATTGCTGGACTTGACGCGCCTGCCGCAAATTCCATCTGTCATCAATCGCAGCATGTTTGATGCGTCATCACTGGAAAGTGCGCGGCGGCAGAAGTTTCTTTCTCAACTCGAAAGAGTACTCACCAAGCCCGTCCTCCCTGAGCACAGTGAGGATGGCTATCTGTTGACGCAAGTGATATCCGACTATCTCGCCACCCATGCGAAGCTCAATTTGGATGGATTAATCTTCCGCTCTGCACAGGTGCCAGCATCCGAAAACAAGCGCCCGCTCAACGTCACGCTATTCAACAAAGCATCGTTCGTAAAGAGATTTTTCAAGAGACATGGGCGTGAGTTAAATGCCTATCTATACGAAACGGACGATGAGGGTGATCAATGGTTTCATCCACAGGTTTGGTACAAAGAAGATCCCGCATCGCTCAACGATGACTGGGATTTCTTGGAAAGAACCGATCCGACGTTGGAGCTTATCCCACAGTCCATAGTCATCTGCGAAATCAAAGGCATCAGCTATGACATACGGAAATCGGAGGTGCAATTGATGGACGTATCTGAGCGGACTTAGGGCGGAGGGTTTTGCTCGCTACCAAATGCATGAGAAGGCAATGCCGCGTGGTGGCGGTTTGGTGCGAAACGCAAGGCACTGTGCGCGAGCCTTGCAGCGGAACCCTGGGGGGTCATAATGTTTCCGTTTGCAACAGCGCTCCCATGGCCTGTGCGGCGAATCGGGAGAGCTTCTGGACGATAAATGACACGACGGCGGGAGGGGCCTATGTCGATATTGCAGGAGATACTGGACTGGACGAAGGGGTTGCCTGAGTGGCAGAGCGATGCGGTGGCCCGCCTGCTGGCCAAGCAAACGCTCACGATAGAGGATCAGGATGACCTCTTCGCGCTACTCAAAGCGGCACATGGCATCCCAGATCCCAAAGACCGCAAGCCCAAGCCGCTGACGGCAGATCAGATTCCCGCTCCGGTCCAAGCGACAACTCACGTTGAGCTGCGAGCCATCAAGAGCATGCGGCACGTCAACGCGATTGCGGAGAATCAACGTCTGCCCTTCGGCGCCTCTGGAATGACCGTCATCTATGGCGATAACGGTTCAGGCAAGTCGGGGTACTCCCGTGTGCTCAAGCGCGCATGTCGTGCGCGCGATCAGACGGAGGCTATTCATCCGAACGCCAACTTGCCTGCAGGCAAAGCCGGGACTCCGGAAGCCACGTTCGAAATCGCAATCGATGGAGTTGCGCAAGATGCACACTGGCAACACGGCAAAGTGGCTCCTGCAGCGCTTTCGTCATTTGCGATTTTCGACTCGCGTTGCGCTCGCGCCTACCTCGACAGAGAGGACGATTTCTCCTATGTGCCCTACGGGCTCGATGTATTCGAAGGGCTGGCCAAAGTCTGCAAGCAGTTGAAGACGGCGATCGAGACTGAATACACCCAATCCGCCGCTGATCTGTCCGCCTTTGCGCCATTGCAAGGCGACACACCCGTCGGCAAGTTAGTCGCCTCGCTTTCCGCCAAGACGGCCCTAGCCCAGATTGAAGCGCTGGCAACGGTGACCCCAGAGGAACTGACCCAACATGCGTCTCTGGACAAGAGCCTGAAGGAGAACAACCCGAAGGAGAAGGCCGCGCAACTGCGCTTGCGCGCTCGCCGTATCACAGCTATCGCAGCGAATGCGGCCAGCAAAGGCGCACAGGTGGATCAAGCTGTCGTCGCCAAGCTGAAAGGTCTGGCAGACAGCTATCGCACGGCGCAGACTGCAGCCGCCCTCGCCGCGAAGCAGTTCAAGGAAGGTGAGAACCTGCTGCCGGGTACCGGCGGCGAGACATGGCGTGAACTATTCGAGGCAGCGCGCAAGTTCGCCATCGAATCCCACCCAGACAAATCGTTCCCCGCGCTGGGCGCGGACGCACCTTGCCCGCTCTGCCAACAACCCCTTGCCGAAGGCTCCGACCGCTTGCTGCGCTTCGAAGCCTTTATTCAACAGGAAGCGGAGAAGACATCCCAGGCACGCCGTGTTGCCCTGTACGCGGAATACAAGCCGTTCGCTGCGCAGGTTCTCACGCTGAATCTCGACGACGTGACATATGGAGAAATCGAGGCCTTGGACCCGCAACTGGCCGCCGATGCCAAGGCTTTCGAGCCGCTCCTGGCCGCTCGCCAGGAGGCCATCAAAGCGGCAGTGATCTCGCATCAGTGGGACGACGTCAGTCAACCTCTGGTCAATCCGACCGAGCGCCTTCAGGCTTTGGCTGACAAGCTGAATGCCGAAGCGGTGACCTTGGAGAAGGCCTCGGACGAAAAGGCCCGTGCGACCCTGCAGAAGCAGTTCCTGGAACTGGATGCACGGGTAAGACTGAGTCAGATCAAGGATGCTGTCGTCACCGCCGTCAATCGACTCGCCCACCAGGCCAAGCTCACGAAGTGCCTGTCTGCCGTGAAGACCAACGCCATCTCGTTAAAGGCGTCGGAACTGGCGGAGAAGGTTGTGTCGAAGGAACTGGCCGACGCCCTGAACCGCGAATTCAAGGCGCTCGGTGTCGGCACGTTGCGCGTTTCGCTGCAGAGTCGGTCGGATAGGGGTAAAGCCCTGCACAAGCTCAAGCTGGAACTACCACAAAGCCGCAGTCCGAGTGACATCTTGAGCGAGGGCGAGCAGCGTGCGATCGCGATCGGCTCCTTCCTTGCTGAGGTCGGCCTGAGTGGCGGTAAGGGCGGCATCGTGTTCGATGATCCGGTGTCATCGCTCGATCACCGTCGGCGTGAACGTGTGGCAAAGCGCCTGACTGCAGAGGCAGCGCAGCGGCAGGTCGTGGTGTTTACCCATGACATCTATTTCCTGTGCCTGCTGGTCGAAGAAGCGAAGTTGGCCGGTGTCCCGATTGCAACCCAAAGCCTGACCCGCCGCGCAGAGGGCTTCGGGGTTGCGGACCCCGATCTCCCATTCGAGGGAAAGACCGCGAGCAAGCGCGTCAGCGCCCTGAAAGCCCAGCATCAAGCCATCGCCAAACTCCACAAGGACGGCGAAGAGCAAGAACACAGACGGCAGACCGTTGATGCCTATTTCCGCTTGCGCATGGCATGGGAACGTGCCGTCGAGGAAGTACTACTGCGAGAGGTCATCCTTCGCTTCCGCAAAGGTGTCGAGACGCAGCGGCTGGCCGGTGTTGTAGTTGAGGATGATGACTACGCGCAAGTGAACGCGGGCATGACAAAGTGCTCGAACTACGCGCACGATAAGGCACTCATGGGTGGTGTCGCCGTCCCGGAACCCGATGAACTGCTCGCCGACATCATGGCGCTGGAAACCTGGCGCGGACAGGTCGAGACGCGCAACGTGAACACGGCCAAGAAGCGTAAGGCCGGACCTGCCGTCGCGTCACTTGCCGCAGCGCCGTAGACGGCTCAAGGTACTTTCATCGAGTTTCGGAGACTCGCAGTATCAACCTTTCCCATTCGGTGCTCAAGTCATCACACAGCGTCGCCGACACGGCGGCCGCAGTGCCCTTGGGCGTTTTGCGACGCCCAGGGGCCGGATCAAACGACAATCCGGCCTGCATGCCGTGTATCGCGCGCATAGGCGCTCAACCATCATCTCAAAACGAAAGCTTCATGACCTCTCTCGAAGCCAATATCAAGTTCTACGAAACGCACTACGACATGCTGCGGCAATGGTTCCTGCGCCCAGGAGATAAGGTTGTCCTCGGCGACAGGCAGAATCGCACTTGCAGGTTTTGCGGTAGGAAGCCGCCCGAGGTGACCTTCCGCAAGGTCGCTCATGCGATACCGGAAGCACTCGGCAACAAGAGCATAGAGAGCGTGTATGAGTGCGACGACTGCAATGAAGGGTTTGGACGCGGCATCGAGAACGATCTAGGCAACTGGTCGAAGCCAACACGTACCTTCGCACGCATTCGTGGAAAAAGTGGCGTGCCGACCTTGAAGAAAGGCGGCGACGGGAAAGGCTGGCGAATCGAGTACGGCGCTGCGGGCTTCAATATCACCTCGTATGAGGATGACCCGCTTTACCAGATAGACGAAGCGAACCAGCGGATCACCTTTCAGCTCAAGCGCGATTCCTATACGCCGGTCGCAGTGCTCAAGGCGTTCATGAAGATTGGCCTGACATTGCTCCCCGACGAAGAAGTCGGAAACTTCCCACACTTGATGAGTTGGGTGAGGTCAACCGACCACAGTCGTCGATTTGCGGATCAGTGCCCGATCATTCGTACATTTCAGCCAGGGCCAATGCCGAACGATTTGATCGCCGCATTTGTCCTGCGGCGAAAAGCTCACGTCGCGAACTATCCCTACATGTTCTTGGTACTGGCCTACGGGAACGAGGTATTCCAAGTGCAGTTACCGTCGGAAAAACACGACCTCGCCCTGAACGGTCAGCCAGTTTCAATTCTTCCCTTTCCGACACCGGGTTCACCAGACCCGGCACGGTATGGGCCATCCAAGGTTCGGGTGCTGGATCTAACCGGGCGTGAGGTAGTCAAAGGAGAGGTCGTTCCGGTTCAAGTTGGCTACGAACTTGCCGTCCACAAGACGGGGCCAGACGCGGCCTCGGAAGCGTAGAGCGATAAGAGGCGCGGGGTGCAGCCCGTGAACCCGACGGCGGCACGCCAGGACGCCCAGCTATTGCTGGAGTTTCCGGGACTACTTCGACGTACGCAGCTCCAACAGGTGCCGCGCGGTTTCCAGCTCTTTCTGCAACAGTTCGGCATCCGGCAGCACGGTACGGTAGTTCGCCGCCATCACCTTCGAAGGCAAGCCTTCCAGCGCATACCGCGCCAGCGCATGGCCCTTGTCTGCGCACAGAATCAAGCCCACGGGCGGGTTTTCCTCGGGGTAGGCCCAATGTTCCTTGGCATAGTTGCAATACATGTGCATCTGGCCCACGTCCGCATGGGTCAGGCTCCCTAGCTTCAAGTCGATGATGACCAGGCAGCGCAACTTGCGATGGAACAGCAGCAAGTCCACCCGATACCAGGTCTGGTCGATGCGCAAGCGCCGCTGCCGCCCGATGAAGGTGAACCCTTCACCCAGCTCCAGAAGAAAATCTTCCAGCCGCCGGATCAAGGCGGCTTCCAGATCGGACTCCGAATACTCGTCCTTGAGGTCGAGGAACTCCAGCACATACGGGTCTTTGATGGCATCGCCCGGAGCGACGGCATCCTCGGGCTTCGGCACCGCGCCCTTGGCCAGCATCGCCGCTTTGTTTTTCGACAGCGCCGTGCGCTCATAGAACTGGCTGCCGATCTGCCGGTCAAGCTGGCGCACGCTCCAGCCGCCACGCAGCGCCTCGATTTCGTAGAACCGGCGGGCATGGTCGTGCTTGACCACCAGCAGCCGGACATAAGCTGACCACGGCAGCGTGAACACCTGCGCCAGCTCGGCGAGGCTCAATTTCCCAGGCACCGTCTGGGATTTCTGGCCGGGCGGCTCGTTTCCCAATTTCCCAGACAGTGTCTGGGAAATCTCGGAAACAGGGTATGCGAGGAAGAACCGCCGCATGTTCTCCAGGTTGTTGACGCCAAAGCCCCGCCCGAACCGCGCGGTCAGGTCAGCGGACAACCGGGCCATCAACTGTTCGCCGTACCCCGCGCGCCGCTTGCCCTGTTGTTCGGCCTCCACGATGCGGCGGCCAATCTCCCAGTAGCTGGCCGTCATCAGCGCATTGACGCTGCGCGCTGCTGCCTGGCGCGCGGCATCGAGCAGTTCCACGATGCCGCCGTGGATGCCCGCGTAGCCGGCAGGTACGGCGGCGGGTGCGGCTCCCACCGCCGCAGGCGTCTTCCTGGTCATGCGACCACCTCCGCAGGCCGCTGCGCCTCGGTGATCGTCTTGCGCCGGTTCGCCACCAACTCGGCGGCCTTGCGCACCGGGTCGTCCTCGGTGTGGACGTAGCGCATGAACATCGCCACGGTCTTGTGCGCCGTCAGCGCCATGCCGACCTTGACAGGGATGCCCGAGTTGGCAATGTCCGTGGCCGAGCGATGGCGGATGCCGTGCGTGCCCACATGGGCCGCGCCCGCCGCCTTGAGGGCGCGGCTCCAGCCGCCGTAGTACTCGCCCGTGGTCAGATGCTTGCCGGGGTGGCGCGGAGAAGGCAGCACGTAAGGGCTGCCCTCCTGCCGTGGGGCCGTCGAGAGCAGCCGGTAGGCTTCCTCGCTCATGGGCTTGGACATGCCGCCGGTCTTGCTGTCGGGCCAGACCACACGCCGGTTTTCCAGATCCACCCAAGCCCATTCGAGCGTGACGACTTCGGAGCGGCGACCGGCGAACTCGAACTGCAGGCGGATCGCCAGCGGGATGACGTAGTTCTCCAGGCCCTCGGCCTCGATGTGCTCCAGTCGCCGAAACAGCTTGCCCATGTCCTCGTCGCTGATGAGGTGGGTGGCCTTGCCGTTGGGGTACATCGGGACGTGGCGGCAGGGGTTGGTGCCGTCCGGCCGGTGGCCCCACACCTCGGCCAGGTTGAACATCTTGCGCATCACGCTGAAAGCGCGGTTCGCCTCGGCCGGCTTGTGGGCCATCTTCTTCATCGCCGTGGCCACGTCCGGCCGCTTCACATCCTGCACCTTCATGCGGCCCAGCATCGGAACGATGCAGCGGTCTATGACGGCCTGATACCCCCGCTGGGTGCTGGGCTTGTTGCGCTGCTTGGAGTAGTCCTCCATGAACTTGGTGCACAGCTCCTTGACCGTGGGGGCTGCGCGGGCAGCGGCCTTGGCCGCGCTGGGGTCGCCGCCCCGGCGCACCTCGGCCAGCCATTCCTGGGCCAGCGAGCGGGCCTGCTCGACGGTCAGTTCCCCGTACAGGCCCAGAGCGGGCTTGCGCCGCTCGCCGGCGTTCGTGCGGTACTGGAGCATGAAGACCTTGCGGCCCGCTGGTGTAACCTTGCACAGGAAGCCGGGCACCAGCGTGTCCCGGAGTTCGACGGCCTGCGCCTGGGGTTGCGCAGCATCGACTGCGGACTTGGTGAGCTTGAGTTTTGCCACGATGACTCCTCGGAAAGACCCGATTCCCAAGAGCCATGTAGGGGCCAGCAGAGGGGAAGCCGGGTCAGGTTTCGGAAAGCACCGGCATATGTTGAACTCGCCTAAGTTATTGATAAACCTGCTGTATCGGGCTTCGGCGTAGTCCAGCGAAGTTCGGTGCTGGAGTCATGGTGAAATGAAAAAAGCCACCGGCACAAGCGGGTGGCTTTGCTGCAAAGCGGACCCTGGGGTCCGCTGGGCCATGTTCAGACCATCAAGGCCAGGCTGGCTTCCAGATGCTCGGTCGGCAGGCGGCGGAAACCCGAGCGCGCGTAGCGCTGCAGGCGGCCCAGCGCGAACGACGTCAGCACGCTGGCGGCGACCTGGGCATCGACCGTCGGGGCGGAGGAGCCCAGGGCACCGGCGGCGGGGCGCAGGCACTGGCGCAGCGTGGATTCGATGCGGTCGAAGAACTGGTTCATGCGGGCCTGCAGGCGCTCGTGCTCGAAGACGATGGCATCGCCCACCATGACGCGCACCATGCCGGGGTTGCGCTCGCCGAACTGCAGCACCAGCGAGATCACGCGGCTGGCCTGGCGCATGCCATCCACTGCGGGACGCTCTTCCTCCGGCACATCCCGCCCGACGATCTGCTGCACGAGCGTGAAGACGGATTGCTCGATGAACTCGATCAGGCCTTCGAACATCTGTGCCTTGCTGGCGAAGTGGCGGTACAGGGCCGCCTCGCTGACGCCCAGGTGAGCGGCCAGCGCTGCCGTGGTGATGCGTTCTGCGCCGGGCTTTTCCAGCATGGCCGCAAGCGCCTGCAGGATCTGCTCGCGCCGCTCCCCGGGTTTGGGGCGTTTGCGCGCAGGCGTGGGGGCGGAAGCGGAGGCGGCTTCGTCGGAAACGACATCAGCGCCAGGAGCGGATAAAGGCGACAGGACTTCAGACTCGGACATAAGCAGATCAACTATTTGTAAGTAATTCTCTCACAGCCCTCGGCGGCAACTCCGCACAAAGCTGTCCCCATGAGCGCAACCGTCAGGATCGCGTCCCTGTTGGCTGCGCTGCTACTGTTTCCGAGAGCACGGCCGGCATTTGCAATGGAAGCTCCAAGCGTACCAGCAGGCCCTTGCCCTGCGCGCCGGCGCCAAAGGCCAGAGTGCCCTGGTGCAACAGGGCGATTTCATCGGCAATCGCCAATCCCAGCCCCGTTCCATCGCCGGACGCACCCTGGGCGCGGTAAAAGCGCTGCGTGATCTGCGAGCGCTCGGCCTCGGGCACGCCGGGGCCATCGTCCTCGACCTCCAGGAAGGCCCACCCTGGCGGCTCATCCGCAGACTGCCCCGCGCCATGGTACATGCCGCAGCGCAGCGTGACGCTGCCGCCGGGCGGCGTGTACTTGATGGCGTTGTCCACGAGATTGGACACCAGTTCGCGCAGCAGCCAGCTGTGACCCCAGACACTGGCCGGAGCAACGTCAAGGCCGAAGTCCAGCCCTTTGGCGCTGGCCTGGTCGAAGAACATTTCCAGCATGCTTTCGCACAGGTCCTTGAGGTCCACCTGCTGCAGCGGCTGGACTTCGGCATTGCGGGCGTCGGCACGTGACAGCGCCAGCAACTGGCGTGCCAGCTGCGAGGTGCGCCGCGTGGCGTCGCGCAATTGCTCGATCTGCGTCACGCTGAGCACCACCTGGGCCTCGGTGCCCTTGCGCCTCGCTTCGGCCTGGGCAGCCTGCGCGCTCAGCGCCCAGGCCTCGACCTGGGCCTGCAAGGCCGCCAGCGGCGTGCGCAATTGATGGGCGGCATCGGCCACAAAGCGCCGCTGGCCTTCGGCCTGGGCGTTGACCAGTGCAAACAATCGGTTGAGCGAGCGCACCAGCGGTCGGACCTCGGCCGGCGAGCTGTGCTCAGAGATGGGACTGAGGTCGCGCGGCGAGCGCCGCTCCACAGCCTGGGTCAAGGTCAGCAGCGGCCGGAAGGCCCGGCTGACCGACCAGTAGATGGCGATGCCAGCGCCCGCGATCAGCAGCACGCTGGGCAGCAGCACATGCAGCAGCAACTGGCGCACCCATTGCTGGCGTACATCGCCACCGTCGGCCAGCACGAGCACCATTTCACCGGCGCCATAGGTTTCGGCGCGCATGACGGCCACGCGGTAGGTCAGGCCGTCATGCTCCTGGCTGTGGAACTCGGCCAGCGGCGTGGAAGGCACATCGAAGCGGATCCAGGTGTCGCCGGCAACGACATGGCCCTGCAGGTCGCCCACGGCATATCCGACGTCGTTGCCGCGCTGGCGCAAGACTTCCTCGATGGCGGGCGTCAGCGCGACCAGCGGCGGCGTTCCCTCGGCAATCGACGGTGCCAGCACGGAGTCGGCCAGCGCGGGAAGCAGGCGCAAAAGGCGCTGGTCATGCTGGGTGGAGGCCTCGTCTGCCGAGCGGTAGCCGAACCAGCCGCCCATCAGCGCCAGCAGCGTCAGCGGCACCACCAGCAGCACCAGCAGGCGAAGTCGCAGATTGGCTGTCATGGGCGGTCAGCGCCTGGGGCCATGCGCCATGTCCGCATCAGGCAACGGTATGCGAGAGTTCCAGCCGATAGCCGAAGCCCCGGATGGAGCGCAGGGCCACGCCGTGCGGCTCCAGCTTGCTGCGCAGGCGAGAGACATAGACCTCGACCGCATTGGGCGTGATCTCTCGGTCCCAGCCCGTGAGCGCCTGCAGCAGCTTGTCCTTGCTGGCCGGCTTGGGCGCGTGGATCAGCAGGTATTCCAGCACGGTCCATTCGCGCGGGCCCAGGTCGATGGGCAGCAGCTTTCCCTCGCTCTCATCGTCTTGTGCAGGCTGGCGCGCGCCGGCGCGGCGGCCTGCCGTGTCCAGCTCGATGGGACCGAAGCTGAGGACGGCCGATGTGGCTGCCTGTGACCGACGCAGCAGCGCGCGCAGCCGGGCCAGCAGTTCAGGAAGCTCGAAGGGCTTGACCATGTAGTCGTCGGCGCCCTGGTCCAGGCCCTGCACGCGGTCCTGCAGCGCGTCGCGCGCCGTCAGAATCAGCACGGGCATGGCCGAGCTCTCCACCGCGCTGCTGCGCAGGCGGCGCGTGAGCTCCAGCCCGTCGATACCGGGCAGGCCGATGTCGATCACGGCCAGGTCGAAGGCTTCCTGGGCCAGCACCTCCAGGGCGCGCTCGGCACTGCCGACCCAGTCCACGGCATACCCCGCATCGGACAGCCCCAGCTTGATGCCGCTGGCCACCATCACATCGTCTTCCACAAGAAGCAAACGCATATCAAACCTAAAAAACAAAAGCCGCCCAAAGGCGGCTTGCAGCAGACCGGCCCAGGCCGTCAGACCACGCCCGGGCCATGCGCGATGGTAACGCGAACCGCAAAGTCCGCGCCATCGGGCCTCAATGGCTGCGGATCATGGTGCCGTAGGCCTGGTCGGTCAGGATTTCCAGCAGCATGGCATGCGGCACGCGGCCATCGATGATGTGCACGGCGTTGACGCCGGCCTTGGCAGCATCCAGGGCGCCGCTGATCTTGGGCAGCATGCCGCCCGAGATGGTGCCGTCGGCGAACAGGGCGTCGATCTCGCGCGCCGTGAGGTCGGTCAGCAGGCTGCCGGCCTTGTCCAGCACGCCGGGGGTGTTGGTCAGCAGCACCAGCTTTTCGGCCTGCAGCACGGTGGCCAGCTTGCTGGCGACCACGTCGGCGTTGATGTTGTAGCTCTCGTTTTCCTCGCCAAAGCCGATGGGGCTGATCACGGGGATGAAGGCGTCATCCTGCAGCGCGCGCACCACGCTGGGGTCGATGGAGACGATGTCGCCCACCTGGCCCACGTCGTACTCGATGTTCGGATCCTTGTTGTCGACCATCTTGAGCTTGCGTGCGCGGATCAGGCCGCCATCGCGCCCTGTCAGGCCCACGGCCTTGCCACCGGCCTGGTGGATCAGGCCCACGATGTCCTGCTGCACCTCGCCGGCCAGCACCCATTCCACGACTTCCATGGTTTCCGCGTCGGTCACGCGCATGCCCTGGATGAACTCGCCCTTCTTGCCCAGGCGGTTGAGAGCCGTCTCGATTTGCGGCCCGCCGCCATGCACCACCACCGGATTCATGCCCACCAACTTCAGCAGCACCACGTCTTCCGCGAAGTCGGCCTGCAGGGCCGGATCGGTCATGGCGTTGCCGCCATACTTGATGACCATGGTCTTGCCATGGAACTTGCGGATGTAGGGCAGGGCCTGGGCGAGGATTTCGGCCTTGTCGCGGGGGGCAATCGAGAGGATATCGTTCATGGTGCTAGCCCGGGGGCGTGGAAGTAGTCAACAACAAGGCGGGCATTGTGCCGCAACTGCGCCGCAGTGTTGCATGCCCGGATGACGGAACGCCCATGGCGCCCAGTCATCATCCATTGTTCTGCATCCAGCCCGGCAGCTTGAAGCGCACGATGGCCAGATAGGCCACCACGTAGCTGACCACGAACAGCAGGCAAAAACCCACCAGAACGGGCGTATTGCTCCAGAACAGCAATGCCGGCACCACGGTCAGCAGCGTGAAGGCCCACAGATAGGGGGAGGTCCGGTTATTGCGGCGAAGCATGCGCCGGGCCAGATCATCGTCGAACACGCCGCGCACGATGCGCCGATAGATGAGCTGGTGGAAATGCAGGGCATCCGCCATGCCCGGCGACATGCCGCGCATCAGCTTGCGGTAGATGGAGAACACCGTCTCCCAGACCGGATAGATCAGCAGCAGCATGGGAAACCATGGAGAGACTGCGGAATTGCGCTGCACCAGGGCGATGCTGGCCAGGGCAATCGCCAGGCCCCAGACATAGGCTCCGCCATCGCCGGCAAACATCATGCCGCGCGGGTAGTTCCAGACCAGGAAGCCGCAGGTGGCGGCGGCCAGCGTCACCAGCATGGCGGCCAGCGTGCGGTCGCCCACCTGCAAGGCCACATGGGCCAGCGCCAGGCAGATGATGGTGGCCACCATGCCCGCCAGCCCGTTGTAGCCGTCGATGATGTTGAAGGCATGGGGCAGGCCCGTCAGCGCCAGCACCGCCAGGCCCATGCCCAGCCAGGGCATGGCAGGACCCAGCGCCTGTTCCAGCCAGGGCCAGCCGAGCCGAGGCACGGTGAGGCCGCACAGCAAAACAGCCAGCACGGCGCTCAGCAGTGTCAGCACCAGCCGGTAGCGCACGCTCAGGCGCTGCGAGACATCCTCGATGACGCCGCCGACCACGGCCGGCAGCATGGCAGCCAGGCATACGACGACCCACAGCTGCATGCGCAGCGACGAAGGATCTCCGCGCATGCTCAGCCAGGTGCCGACTCCCCAGGAGACAGCCAGCCCGAGGTACATGGGCACGCCCCCCAGCCGGGGCACCTCGCCCATGTGGAAACGCTGCGGCTTGTCGTATCCGTAGGAGGACGTTGCGGACCGCCGGGCCCAGCGCAGCAGCAGCGCACAGCCGATGAAGGAGACCATGAAGGCCAGTACCGACATCCAGATCACGATGGTTCTCCACGCAGGCTGCGCAGCGAGGGCGCTGCCTGCGGCAGGGCCCTGGCCTTGCGGTAGGCCGGGCGGCTCCACAGCCGCAGCAGGCTGGCCACGTGCCATGCGCCGTGGCGCAGGCTGCGCCGGCTCGCCCTCTGGCCCGCATGGACCACAGGCAAGCCGCCGCGCCTGAGCTCTCCGCCCAGCACCCGCAGGCGAAGGCACAGATCCACATCCTCACAATACATATAGAAACCTTCGTCAAACCCACGCAGCCGCAGCCAGCTGTCCCGGCCCAGCACCAGGCAGGCCGCATTCACCCATTCCACACGCCGCTCCACGCGCCCGCGCAGCTTGCGCCGCAGCAAATTCCACAGCGATGGCAACTCCCGTTCGAAATCCTGCAGCGCGCCGTCTTCACCGATCTGCGGGGGATAGGCCAGGGCCAGTCCCGGACGGGCCACCAGCGCCAGAAGGTCTTGCAACGGCTCCTCCTGCTCGCTCCAGAACACATCGGGATTGATCACGCAGACAAACGGCTCCCGTGCGCTCGCCAGCGCCCGGTTGTGGTTGCAGCCGAACCCCAGAGGCTGCGCATTGCGCCGGATCTCCAGAGCAAAGGGCCAGCCGGCCACGGGCGCCTGGGGCTCCGCCTCGGGAATGTTGAGCGTCAACACCACACGGGACACCGGCGCAAGGCGCGCCGAAGCCAGGCACTCAAGCAGCCTCTGGATATGAGCGCCATGTCCGTGGCTCACCACCGACACGACCAACGATGAACCCATCAATGCCGCCCTTCAGATCTTCAAATTCCCGCACGGGAATCACGCGCCGCAGAAACGGCGGCACAGAGTATTCCGCCGACGGCCTTCGTCAAGCGTCAGCGGCCATGCCGTAATGCAAAAAAATGCAACAGCCGCGCAATATGTCATTACCCGGCCATGCCATGCAGTCACTGCAGTGGCCGGCATTATGATGCGCGACAATCTGCCGCCCGGACTTCCGGGATTTTTTGCGCCCTGACGTGGGCGCAGCTTGCTGCCCGCTGCGGACTGGCCAAGGCCGTCTGGCATGAATGAATATGGCCGCGGCACCTGCTCCCAGCGGAGAGATTGCCCGGCACCCCTTTTCCTATGACCACACCCATTCCCGATCCCCACGTCTACCTGCGCACTGTCGATCTGAACGAGCGCACGTCGCTGTCCGTGCTGGCCGGCCATGTCCGGGCCCAGGCGCACATACTGGATCTGGGCTGCGGCAGCGGCGCGCTGGGCGCCTTTCTCGCCGAGCACAAGCAATGCGTCTGCGATGGCGTCACCCTGAGCCAGGAAGAGGCACGCCATGCCGCGCCCTTCTACCGCCATGTCCATGTGGCCGACCTGGAGGATTGCGATCTGGACCAGCTCTTCGGCGATGCGCGCTATGACTACATCGTCTGCGCCGACGTGCTGGAGCACCTTCGCCAGCCCGAGCGCATCCTGGCTGCATGCCGCAAGCGGCTGACGCCCGAAGGCCGTCTGCTGATCTCCGTGCCCAATGCAGGCTACAGCGGCCTGGTGGCAGAACTGCTGCATGGCGAATTCCGCTACCGCGAAGAAGGCCTGCTGGACCGCACCCACCTGCGTTTCTTTACGCGGCGCTCGCTGTCGCGCTTTCTGGCCGAGCAAGGCTGGCAGGTGGACGACATCGACACCATCGAACGGGCGCTCCCCGAATCCGAATTCCGCGTCGCCTACGACAGCCTGCCCCCTGCCGTTGCCCGCCACCTGCTGGCCACGCCCGATGCACTGGCCTATCAGTTCATCGCCAGTGCCGCCCCGGTGGCCCAGGCACAGGCCATCGAGCCGCCGGTGAACTATCCACAGGCACATGCCCTATTCACGGCACAGCTCTACATGGCACGCGCTGGCCGCTATGACGAGGAAAGCAAGCTCTCCACCACGGGCATCATTGGCCAGGCACGCCAGACACTGCGCTTTGCGCTGCCCGACCACAACACTTCACTGAGCCATCTGCGTCTGGACCTGGCCGACCGGCCGGGCTTCATACACCTGCATCGGCTGGCCTTGCTCGATGCGCAAGGCGCCGTCGTCTGGCAATGGCTGCCCGAGGATTCGGACGCCGCCCTGCTGGGGCAACGCCCGCATCATCAGCTCGTGTGGAATGGACTTCATCCGGCAGGCGCCTTCTCGCTGATGCTGCTTCTGACCGGCGATGACCCCTGGTTCGAACTGCCCATTCCCGCAGAAACCCTGGCTGCACTGCGTGGCGCCTCGCTGGAGATCGAGATGGGATGGCCCATGTCGGCCGACTATCTGGCGCTGGCGGGCGCCGTGCAGCCGCTTGAACGGCAGATCGCGCAGGAGCGCAGCCGGGCCAATGATCTGCAGGATCAGTGGCACACACAGCGCATGCGGCTTGAGCAGCAGCACGCGCAGGATGTCCAGCAACTGGAAGAGCGAAGCGCTGCGATCCATAGGCTGCAGCACCGCAACGCCCTCCTGGAAGACAGCCACCAGTCGCAGAGCAAGGAGCGCGCCATCTGGCAGCAAGAGGCCACCCGCGTGCAGCGGGACTTCGCGCGCCTGGAGCAGCACCTGCGCGATATCGAGAACTCCACCGTCTTCCGGGCCACGCGCCCTCTCGTCCACGCCAAGATGCGCATTGACCGCCTGCTGGGCCGCACGCCCGTGCCTGCCCCTGTCCTCCACACACCCGTGCCCCAGCCGATGCCGCAGCAACCCGTCGATGTGATCGTGCCCGTGTACCGCGGCCTGGACGACACGCGCAACTGCATCGAATCCGTTCTGGCCAGCCCCTGCCGCACGCACTGGCAACTCGTGGTCATCAACGATGCCAGCCCGGAGCCCGAAGTCACGGCCTGGCTGCGCGAGAAGGCTGCGCAGGAGCCCCGCATCACTTTGCTGGAGAACGAGGAGAACCTCGGCTTCGTCGGCACCGTCAACCGCGGCATGGCGCTGAACACCGCCCATGACGTGCTGCTGCTCAACAGCGACACCGTGGTTGCCAATGACTGGCTGGACCGCATCCGCCAGGCTGCCTACGGCGATGCACGCATCGCCTCCGTCACGCCGTTTTCCAACAACGCCACCATCTGCAGCTACCCGCGCTTTTGCGAGGGCAACGACCTGCCGCCCGGCATGGACACGGCCGCCATCGACGCACTGTGCGCGCGCACCAACCCCGGCCAGGTGGTGGACGTGCCGACCGGCGTGGGCTTTTGCATGTACATCCGCCGCGACAGCCTGAACGCCGTCGGCCTGTTCGACACCGAGCACTTCGGCAAGGGCTATGGCGAGGAAAACGACTTCTGCCAGCGTGCCGCAGCCGCTGGCTGGCGCAACCTGCATCTGCTGGACACCTTCGTGCTGCACACAGGCGGCGTGAGCTTCGGAGAAAGCAAGAGCCCGCGTGAACGTGCCGCCATGGAAACCCTGCGCAGGCTGCATCCGCGCTACGAAGCCGATGTCATGGCCTTCGTCCAGGCCGACCCTGCGCGCACGGCACGCCTGGCGCTGGATGTGGCACGCCTGCAGGCCGAGGCAGCGCAGCAGCCCGTGGTGCTGGCCGTGCTCCACGATCGGGCGGGCGGCACCGTGCGCCATGTCCGCGAACTGGCGCAGTTCCTGCAAGGCAAGGCACTGTTCCTCATGCTGTCCCCAGCCGCAGGTGGAGTCGTGGTCCTGCGCCGTGCCGAAGAGAAGGAAGCCTTCGAGCTCGCCTTCCGCATCAACGACCAGATGGAGGAGCTGGTGCAGGCCCTGCGCCAGCTGGGCGTGGTGCACGTGCACTACCAGCATCTCCTGGGCCACAGCGAAGCCATCCTGGACCTGCCCGCACGCCTGGGAACGGCCCATGACTTCACGGCCCATGATTTGCAAGAATATCTCGCTGACCGGCATCGACAACCGCTACATCGTGCCGCCCCGCGCGGGCGAATGCGGCTGCTGCGAACCAACGGACACAGCCCCCTATGCCGGCACCGTGGCCCAGTGGCGCCACCGCAATGCGCTGCTGCTGAACAACGCGCGCCATGTGCTGGCCCCCAGCCAGGACACAGCCAGCCGGATCGCCGGCTTCGTGCCCGGGGCACGCGTCCAGGCCGTTGCCCACACCGACATGCCGGCACAGTTGCCGACCCCAACGGCACGCACATTGGCCGCCACGGCCCCACTCAAGATCGTCGTGCTGGGAGCCATGAGTGCCATCAAGGGGGCCGACGTGCTTGAAGCCGTGGCTATCGAAGCCGCCAAACGCGGAGCTCCTGTGGAATTCCATCTGCTCGGCTATGGCTACCGCAGCCTGCAGACCCAGCCACGCGCACGCCTGACGGTGCATGGTGGCTACAAGGAAGAGGAATTGCCTGCGCTGCTGGAGTGGCTGCAGCCCGACCTGGCCTGGTTCCCCGCCCAATGGCCGGAGACCTACAGCTACACGCTCAGCGCCTGCCTGGCCGCCGGACTGCCCATCGTCGCGCCCGACATAGGGGCCTTCCCCGAAAGGCTGGCAGGCCGCGACTGGTCCTGGGTCATGCCCTGGGACGCCAGCACCGCCCAATGGCTGGACTTCTTCGCGCAAATACGCGAACGCCACTTCATTGAAGGACAGCTGCCGCAGCAACCGGCCGCAACAGGGAGTGCCGCCGCCCAGCCGGGAGCGGCTTTCTATGGCGACGGTTATCTCCAGGGGCTGCAGCCGCGCGATCAGGCCCTGCTCCAGCCACTGGATGCGGCCTTCCTGGCCACACATCGGCTGCAACGCCAGGACCATGCTGCAAGATCGGGGGCCTTGATCCTGCTGGCCCACCTGCGCTCGCTACCCATCCTGCGCGGCGTGGCCAGGCGTATTCCCGCGCACTGGCAGCGCCGGGTCAAGAATTGGCTGCAGGCCTGAGTCAGCAGGCAAGACCGTCGCTGGCGGGCTTGCAGCCCCGACTGCCCTGAACCTTGCGCGCTTCAAGGCAAGGTCCGCATCGCACAAAGGTTGACAACGCTTCTCAGGCCATGCACTCCATACGCCAGTCATTCCACAGGGTCATCCATCGGATGTCCTTCCTGCTGCTGACCATACTGCTTTGCGGCTTCCTTCTACCGGCCGGTGCAACTGATACGGCCTTCCATGACCAAGGAGTACTGGAGGATATCCATTTCGATGCGGCCAAACAGCAGTTGATCGCCAAGGGTTGGAGCGCCTCCGGACGCAGCCACGCCTTTCCGACCCAGGCTTCGATCTTCCTGGACGACCACCTTGTCTACCAAGGCCGGCTCAATGCCCTGTCGTATCCCAGGCCCGACGTTGTGGCGGCTACAGGCAATCCGAACTGGGCCAACGCCGGATTCCACATCCGTGCCCCGCTCGACCCGGACTTTGCCTCCGGCACCTACACCGTACGCATGGAAATCATGACCACGGACGGCAGGCGTTTTGCGCTGACCACCATGGACAAGGCGCGACAGATCACGCTGCACCAGGCTGCCCGCGCCGGCCTGCTGCCCAGAGCCGGCGCCCTTGTGGCCTTCTGCCTGCCTGCGCTGCTCCTGTTGCTGTCCCTGTCCGGATGGCAGTCCAAGCTGCGCATTGGTGCCAGGGCTTTTGGTGCGGCAACCGCAGCAGCCTTCATCATTCTGGTGGCGGGTGGATGGACCGGCTCCTCCGTTGCCCTGCTCTTTCAGAACGACGAGCTTGTTACCCATGACGAAAATGCCTGGCTTGGTACCCCCCAGATCATTCGCAGCGATGAATGGCAGGTCATCACCGCCATGGCCATCAGCCAATACCATGCCGCCGCACCCGGACACCTGCTGAAGAGCTTCGAGAACACCAGCACGGTTTTTTCCAGCGCCGGCCACAACATGAACACTGTGGGCATGAGCGGCGTGCCCGTCTCCAACCTGTCTGCGCTTGCCAAGCCAGCTACTTGGGGCTTTTTCATCCTTGACCTGCGGCGGGCGCTCGCATGGTACTGGTGGTTTCCTTACTTTGCCGGATTCGCTGCATGCCTGTGGGTCCTGGTGCGCATCGCACAACTGCGCTGGCAGCCCGCAGCTGTTCTTGCACTTAGCGTAAGTGCGTCCCCCATGTCAGTTGGCTGGTCGGGCTGGCCTGTCTACATCCTGTTTTTCGCACTGCTCGCCTTCGGCATGTTCCTGACCGCTTGGACAAGGCAATCCATCCGGCAGGTGCTGCCCAGGGCGTTGGTGGCAGGCTGGGCACTGGCAGGCTTTGCCCTTACCCTGTACCCGGCCTGGCTCGTAGTGGTGGCCAGCCTGCTGGGCCCGCTCGCCATAGCATGGCTGTATATGCACCGCGGGGACTGGCGCTGGAACTGGCAACAGGCACTGCTCGTGGTGGTCATGGCGCTTGTGCCCGCCCTTTTGCTCTACGCATGGTGGCTTCATGCTGCAGACGCCGTGTCGTCGATTGCTGCCACGGTCTACCCGGGAAGGCGCATGGAGACAGGGGGATACATGGATCCCTGGTATCTGACCAGAGGGCTTTTCGGTCCGGATCAGATGTTCCACATCACCGACATGCTTGTACCCAGCGATGCCGGCTCCTACATTTTCCTGGCCATTCCGCTGGCCTTGCTGTTTGCCTGGCAGCAAACGCAGGACATGCGGTGCAGGACGCCACGGCAACTGGATCTGGCGGGGTGCCTCTGCCTGACCTTCATTGGCTGGACCCTGTACTTTTCATACCAAGGCATACCTGCCTGGCTGGCTCAGGCGACGCAATGGGCCAAGGTTCCTGTCTACCGCACGGATATCGGCTTGCTGCTGGCTCAGACCTGGCTGCTGGCCAGCGTGCTCAGGAAACAATGGCCCACCCAGGCCTCGGAAATCATTCCAACCATCCCGGAAAGGCAGCGCCAGTTGTCGGCACTTGCGGTAACGGGAGCAACCGCCTGCGCATGGCTTGCGGTTTTCACCTATTCAACGCTGCCTGCGGCGATCTCCGAGACCATCAGTCCTGGGGTCGCCGTCATCACGGCAACGGCCTTTGCCGTCCTGGCCCTGCTGCTGGCAAACCGGCAATTTGTTGCCGCAATGGCCATCTACATGGTCTGGATGCTGGGAACAGCCCTGCCCTTCAACCCCTTGCTGCAGGCGCCATTGCATGTGGAACCAGGGCCAAAGCTGCAACAGCTGGACGCCGATGCCACGAGCCGCCAGGCCCGCTGGGTCGTGCTGGACAACAATCGGCAGGCCATGGCGCTGGCGGCATCTGGCATCAGGATCAGTTCAGGGATCTTCTACCACCCGCCTCTCGCGTTCTGGGAAAGACTGGACCCCGGGAGAAAATACTACGGTATCTACAACCGCTATCAGCACCTGACCATAGAAGGCGCCGAACTGCAAGGCACGGATTTCGAGCCCGTCCTCCATAGCCTGGACCATGTGCTGCTGCGTGTGAACACACGCAGCTTCGACTTCTCGAAGATTGCTGCCACCCACATCGCAGCACCGCAACGGCATGAGCAGGGCCTGAATCAGAATCCGCACCTGCGGCACCTGAAGTCCGAGGGCAGCTGGAGCTTCTATCGCACGATAGATTGATGGACGGGCCTGAGGCCCGATCCCGGCTATGGTTTACCCAGCAGCAGCAGGATCTCGTTGTTGCGCAACCAATCTTCGGGATAACGTCCCTGCAATGCCTCGGGAATGGGCATGTCCACATGGCGCCGCTCCTCACGCAACACCTCGAAACCGGCCTGCCGGGCGATATCGATCAGTTCATCAGCAGTGAGCCGGTTCAGCGCCTGGTATTCCTTGAACACGAAGCGCTTGTAGCCATCCGCACCGAAATCCGCAAAGCCAAAATCCACCTCGGCGGCATCGAGAGGGCCCTCATGCTTTTCGATGGTGTTCCACAACTCCTCTTCCGAGGCCATCAAATGGTGCCAGGGCATATCATCATAGCGACGCAGATGCGAGCCCCAAGGGGAGTGGAACAGGGGCTCGATCTGCAGGAAGAAGACGCCACCCGGCCGCAGACAGGCATGCAGGTCCGCCAGGATGGGCAGCACCTTGTCTCGCTGCACATGCTCGAAGGTGGACCAGCTCAGCAAGCCATCGTAGCCTGCATGCCTGCCCGCCAACGGCGAGTTTGGCACGATGGTCTCGAAGCTCAGCGCGGCGGGAATGCGCGACATGCCCAATTGCTCTCGTGCGATCCGGGGCAGCTTGGCATACTCCTGTCGAATGTCTATGCCGTGGATGGATGTCGCGCCGTGGCGCAATACCAAAGCTAGGTCGGTGATGCCGTCGCCACAGCCGAAATTCAGCAATTTGGCCTGGGACAGATTCAGCGACCGTCCCAGCCAGTCGTGGGCCAGATCAGCCGCATAGTTGAAATGCGCACGAAACCATTCATCCGTGATCTTGTCGGCATTCCATGGGGAAATGCCTAACAGCCGCTCCTGCAAACGCAGCATCCAACTCATGCGATCGTCCTCTTTGTTCTTTCTTTAGCCCAGATAACGTCTACAACAGCTGCAGTACATAGGCATCCTGGTGATTCCAGAAATGCACAAGAGAGCGATGGCGCAGCGCATCACTGCCCCAAGTCTCGGCAATGCGGTCCAGCACAAAGCGCTCAGAGGTAAAAGCTGTTCCGTATTCATTGGCGTCGATGGCGCTCGACTCGCTGGATGGGGCGAAGAAAAAACCATCATCATCGAGCTTCACGCTATCGAAGTCCGCCGCCTTCACACCATGCGTGCTGAACACCAGCAAACCGCCTGGTGCCACCGCATCGCGCAATACCTTCAGCCAGCGTGTCCAGGTCGAGCGCGGCAGATGGCTGAACAGCGACAACACAAACACCAGCTCGTACTGCTGGGGCCAGCGTACCTGCTCCGGCACGCTGGCCGACGCAAAGCCGTTCACGCCGAATGTCTGCTGCGAGAAATCCACGGCATCGGCCACGATATCCGAGACCGTGACGCGTTCAGCCCCCAGGGCCTTGACCAAGTGCCGCGTGAAGCGGCCATGGCCGCTGGCGAACTCCAGCACGCTGGCCGTGCGCAACAGCGGCTTGTCCACGGCCTCCAGCAGCAGCATGAGTTCCGACAGCGTGCGCCAGCCGTCGGCGAAGTAATCGCGCAGCGGATTCACACTGGACGGATGACCTCGGAAGAAGCCAAAAATATCGTCCTTCGGGGAAATTCTGCAGTCCAGTCCCATTATGTTGGAGAACGAGCCCACAAGCCCATGGGCTTCTATCAGCGCATGCGCCTGCAGCAGGCTGTCGTCGTTTTCGCGTGCACGGACCAGCACCTGCGCAGCACCTGCGCGATCGCCACGCTCCAGGAGATGCAAAGCCTCCTGCAGCAATCGCTGCCCTTCACCGAGGGGATTCGAAGAATTGTCGGATGTCATGGGGTGTGGATTATGGAGCCAACGACAGGCAGCCGTGTATCCCGCCGTACGGGCTCAGCTCCAGTGGTGGGGCAACCGCACCAAGCCCGGCAAGGGTTTGGGAAAGATGAAGCGCAGGTGCAGGAACTGGAACCACTCGTCATAGACGGCCAGCCCTGTCTCATCGAACAGGAAAGCGCTGATCACGTAGTCGCCGCTGTGGAGCGGCAGCTCCGGGAACGTCAGTACGGTCTGCCAGGTTCCATCGGGCAACTGGCGAGGGACCGCTCCATCCTCATGCGTGGCCAGGGAGGTGATGCCCACGCCCTTGGACTGCTCGATCATGAAGCCGATATGGGGCCGCTCGCTCCCCCGGCCGCGCGCTGTGATGGTCACGACCAGATCCTGGCTTTGCAAGAGACCGGGCTGGTCGCCGGCAGGTTCGGCCAGATCCTTCACATCCACGGAAAGAATGCAGGCCGAACCACTGTCAACGGCCGCGACGGGACCTGCAGGCTCAGGCTGTACCTCCTGGTGTCCGGCACCCTCGCCCGCAGACACCTGCAGTGCGGCGACGGGAGCCTCCAGCGACTGCTGCTCACGCTCCTGGCGCTCGCGCGTATGCAGATCGTACGCGGCCAGCACTGGTTCGGTCGGGCCGAACTGCGCCACTTGGCCACCCCGCAGCCACAGGGCGGCATCGCAGAGATGGCGAATGTGATAGGGGCTGTGCGAGCAAAACAGGATGGTGCAGCCGCTTTTGCGGAACGCCATGATGCGTTCGATGCATTTCTTCTGGAAATGCTGGTCGCCCACAGCCAGGGCTTCATCGATGATCAGCACGTCCGGCTGCACCGCCGTCACCAGCGCAAACGCCAGCCGCACCGTCATACCGGATGAATAGGTCTTGACGGGCCGGTCCAGTGCTTCGCCCAGCTCGGCGAACGCCGCGATCTCGGGCTCGAGCTCGCGCATACGCTCATGGCTAATGCCGATCAGGCTGCCGCCGAAATACAGGTTGTCGCGCCCACTGAAATCAGGGTGGAAGCCCGCGCCCAATTCCAGGATGGCCGTCACCCGCCCCACGCGCTCGATCTGTCCGCAACTGGGCTGCAAGGTCCCCGCCAGCAGCTTGAGCAGTGAGCTCTTGCCAGCGCCGTTGTCACCGATCACGCCAATGCACTGCCCGCGCCGCAACTCGAAGGACACGTCCCGCAGTGCCCAATGGCTGCGGTGCGTGGCAGCACCTGTCAACAGCGCCTTCAGGCGCGAACGCGGAGAGGGATAGAGCTTGTATTCCTTGCCCAGTTGGCGCACACGCAGCACCATGTCATCGGGCAGGGCATTGCCATGCTTCATGCTCATAGCCAATCCACCAACTGGTCACGGCTGCGCCGCACCAGCGCATTCAAAACGATGGCGCCGCCCGCAAGCCAGGCCAGCGACACCCACCACACACTCAGCGGCGGCCAGGCCCCCTGCAAAAGCACCTGCTGATAGCCCTGGACCAGCCCCGTCATCGGATTGAGCCAGAGCACCCAGCGCCAGCGCTCGGGGAACATGCTCAACGGAAACAGAACAGGGGTCAGGTAGATACCTACGGACAACAGAAAACCCACCACCTGTACTGTATCGCGCAGGGCGGCGGCCAGAATGGCCAGCACATACGCAAGCACCAGGCACAGCAGTACCTGCAATGCCAGCAGTGGCAACAAGGCCAGGACGGCGGGCTGCAGTCCATGGGAGGGAATATAGGCCAAGGCCACCAGCAGCAACAGCGGGCCATAGATCAGCGCACTGGCCAGCACCGAGCGCGTGACGAAAAGCACGGGGGGCAAGGGGTTCTTCTGCAACAGCCCGCCTGCGTCGATCAGGCTGTTCATGCCCCGCGAGACGGCATCGCAGAAGGCCATCCAAGGCAAAGCACCCACCACGAGAAATGCCCCCACCGCACGTGTTGGTGCGTGCTCACCCAGCCGCATGCCGAACACCACATCGAATACCAGGTAATAAGCTGCCACAGTCAGCAGCGGCTGCAGGTAGGGCCAGGCAATGCCCAGGGCCGTGCCGGTGTGGCGCGAAGCGATCTCGCGGCGTATCAGCACCCACGCCAGACCGCGCCCGCGCCACAGCGCAAGCGCCTCGTTCCATAAAGCGTTCATCGTAGAAAAACTGGAGGCTGCCCGCCAGCGCCATCGAGGCACAGGCAGGGCAGCCTTTGGATCAGACAGGATACGCCGTATCAGCGCTGTGTCGCGGCAGCTTTCTGTGCAGAAGGTGCCTGGCGTTCGACAAACGCGTCGAGCGCCTTGTCATCGGCCACCATATTTTCCTGCACCTTGCGCACCAGCGCCATGCGGGCGTCATTGGCAGACTCTGTTCGAACCTCGCGCAGCAATTCGTCCTTGACTTCATCAAACGGGCGGACCGAGGGCGCACGCCGCTCTTCCAACTGGATCACATGGTAGCCGAACTGGGTCTGGACCACGTCGCTAAGGTCTCCTTTTTTCTGCAGGGCAAAGACGGCCTTGTCGAACTCTGGAACCATGCGACCCTGCGTGAAGAAGCCGAGATCGCCACCGCGCGCCGCGCTGCCCTTGTCGGCTGAATTTTCTTCAGCAAGTTTCGCGAAATCGGCACCCTTCCTGGCCTGGGCCAGCAGTTCTTCCGCTTTGGCACGCGACTCGGGCGTCGTGCCAGAAATCAGGATGTGCCGGGCCTTCACCTGCTCACCCACCTTGAAGCGCTCAGGCTTGGCCTGGTAGATAGAACGCGCCTGTTTCAGCATGGCCGCCTCGCTGGCCCCGCTGTTGCCAGCCGCACGGTTCAACAACTCGTCAGACAGCACCTTGTCGCGCGCCACCTGCAGGGCAGCAGCCACCACAGGATCCTTGTCCAGCCCATCGGCCAGAGCCTGCTTGCCCAAGGCCCGGCGGACAAAGAGATTCTGTGCAATCTGCCCCACAGTCTGCTTGCTGGCCAACGCCTGCGAACGCACCTCGACAGGCAAGCGCATCTGCACATCGGCCTCTACATCAACCGCAGTGACGGCGGCCTGGCCATCGTGCACCAGCGTGACCGCATCGGCGGCGTGCACCACTGGTACAGCAGCTACCAGCGCTGCCACGGCCCAGGCTTGCAACGGAGAGAAACGGATGGTCGAAAGCTTCATGGAATTGAAAACGTATAGTGAAATAAAAAAAGGCAGGGGAAACCCCTGCCTTTTCGGATCGCGTTACCGCGAAAAAGTGCCCACTAATTAGGGAGCAACGCGCGTGTAGCGGTGAGGCCAAGTCACGCCGTAGGTGCCGGACATGCCTTGACGAGCGGAGGGGTTCTCCAGCTTGATGAAGGCGGAGCCGATCAGGGGCAGGCCCAGGCCGGAGTTGGTGGTCGTCAGAACACCCCAGCCGTTTTCGTAGGTGCCGGAAGTAGCCGTGGTACGGGCCACCGAGGCGCCCAGCACGGAGTTGCCGGTGTCCTTGAATGCCAGCACGCTGACTTCACCGCAGAACTGCACGGAAGTGGTACCGCCGGGCGAGAACTCGGGGATCACGCCGCTGGTGGTTTCTTCACGATCCCAGAACTTCTGACCGTCAGCCAGCACGCAGATGTTGCCCTTGGAGTCAACCGTCGTGTTGCCGTTGCCCTTGTAGGCACCTGCGCCAGCGGCAATATCGTTAGCAGCAGCGGGGTAGAACCAGTTGTTAGTTTGCGCAGCTGCAGCAGTGTTCAGGTTGGTGAACAGGCGGTAGTTGGCGTCGCTGGTCTTCGCAGCAGCGTAGTTGGCCACCACGTTGTAACGGCGTGTGGGCATGGAGAACACCCAATCCGTCTTGGCCGAGATGATGGCGTCCGTAGCGTACTGGTTGGTCACCGAGGTGGCCGCCAGGGCCGTGGTCAGGTTGGAGGCCTGAACGCGGGGATCGGTCACACCGCCAGTGTAAGGCGTGGACATGTCGGGCAGGTCGCTGTAGTTCATCGTCAGCGCTGCAGTCGCGATGTTCTTGCCATCTTGACCGTACACGTTGGCCGTACGGAACAGCGGATCAGCCGTGGTAGCGTTGGCAGAGACGCCAGCAGCTTCCTGGTTGACCTGCGGGAAGTGCACGAAGTTGCCACGGCCCGTAGCCTGGATGGCGGTTGCAGCACCCGAGAACGTGGTGGTTTGAGCCACGTTCAGGATGTACCAGTCAGCCATCAGGCCGCTGGTGGGAGTCTGCAGGCCGGCTTGGGCAGCAGTGGGTTCGGTGAAGTTCGTCACGGCCACGGTGTCGACCAGCGAGCGGGCGGCAGAACCAGCCACCGAGCAAGGTGCCACTGCGTTCACGTGCTTGACAGCAGTGTACAGGGGCGAGCGACGGTTGCCGGTTCCATCAGCAGGAGCCACGCCGTCAGCGTTCCATGCAGCAGCGCTGGTGATGTCAGCCATGTTGAAGATTTCAACGTAGCCTTCACGGGTCTGGTTGGCCTTGTCTGCGTCAGACAGGCTGGGATTCAGACGACGGGTGCCGAAGGGCACGGCCACGTTCTTGGTCAGAGCGGGCACCGTGCAGGTGTTGTCGGCGCTGACCAGAGTGGCACCATCGGTACCATTGGCGGACACAGCACCGGTCCAGACGTCGCCGGGCGACAGGTAGATCTGGAAGTCCAGCAGGTCGTCAGAGTTCGCGGCGCTGCGGAAGCGGATCTTCACAGCCTTGCCGTTCACGGTGTCCGTGTTGGTCAGGTGCAGAACGGTAGCGTTGCCGTTCTGGGCGTTGAAGTAAGGCACGACCAGAGCGTGACCGACACCACCGTGGGCGAGAGTCAGGCCGCCGTTGGTAGCCTGCAGCAGCTGCGAAGCAGCGGCAGCAGCCTTGGCATCCGTGCCAGCGTTCGAACCGCCGATAACAGCAGCCGAAGCCACGCCGGCAAAGCCCAGGCCACCAACCATGGCAGCAATGCTCAGGGCCAGAACATTTTTCTTCATAAGAACTATCTCCAGTAAAAAGATAAGGTAGTTGCAACCACCACGATTGATCGCCGAGGAGTCGTAGCACAGCCATTTGCGCCACTTACCGCTTATTTCGGGCGCTCAAATCGTGTTTCGGAAAAAAACAACACTTTCAGGGCACCCACAAGTGGAGGACCGGATTATTGCAAACATCTGCGTCCCTGCCTAGCGTTTGCGAGCGGTCAGAGGCGAGCTGCCGATTCCCGGCCTACTCCAGGAACAGCCACCACTGGCCGTCCTCACGGATCCAGACTTCCTGCATGCCCATGGGCACGACAGCTCCCTTGGCCATGGGCAATTGCGCCTTGAACTTGATGTTGAACTCGCAGCGATCCGCCTCGCACTGCGCCTTGCCGGCCTCAAGGTCCTCGACGGCGGGCGGCGTGCCATAGGCACGGCGGAACTGCTCCTGGGTCTTGACCGCACGGTAGCCAGGCGAGGTGAAGCCATAGGCCTTTGCCACATCCCCATCCACGCGTGCTTGCCAGTAGGCCAGCGAGCGCTCGGCCACGATGGTTTCCGAGTCCTTGGGCTTGCCCAGGCCTGCACAGCCGGCCAGCACGGCGACGCCGGCCAGGGCTGCGCCCCATTGCAGCCAGCGCACCCGGCCCGGCACAGGACGTTGGTTCGTCAAGAGATTCATGAGCTTGTTTTCTCCAAAAAGAAAGTTTCGAGGCATGGCGCCTGCATTGGTTCCGGCCTCAGCGCACACTGCTCGACGACAGGGGACCGATCTCCACCTCCGCCTTGGACCCGGCGGGCTCCGGCGTCTTGAGCAGCGGGACCAGGGCACGCATCTGATCGCGCAGATCATCGCTTACGCTGCGGATATCGACATCGGAGCGGACCACGCGCGGGGTGATGATGACCAGCAGCTCGGTTCGTCGCCCGGAGTTGGAGGTAGAACCGAACAGGTTGCCGACCACGGGCAGGTCGTGCAGGAACGGCACGCCATTGCGGCTATTGGTATTCGTCTCCTGGATCAGGCCGCCCATGACAATGGATTCGCCGGAGCGAACAGACACTCGGCTGGAGAGTTGGCGCTGCAGGAAGGCAGTTTGCTTGGTAATCTTGTCCTCGCTACCCACGTCAATGACCTGCTGGTTGACCGTCATGGTGACAAGGTTGCCGGCATTGACCGAAGGCGTAACCTGCAGGTTGACGCCCGTGTCCTTGTACTGATAAGAATTGGTCGTGGTAGTGCCCACCGTCGCGCTAGTGGAGGTCTCGCCGGACCGATAGGGCTGCTGCGTGCCCACGGCGATGGCGGCCGTGTGGTTGTCCAGCACCATGAGGGAAGGGCTTGCCACCACCTTCACATTAGTTTTGGTCGACAGCGCGTTGAGCGTAGCCCGCACCCTGCTGGCAGAAGACCTCACCGTGTAGTTGAAGCCCATGCCCAGGGCCTCACCAAGGTCGGATGTCGTGCTATCCGCTGTGCGCAGCGTACCGGTGCCGTCGGCATTGCTGTTATGCAATCCACCATTGAAGGACCATTGCAAACCGAATTGCAGTCCATCATTGAGCGTCACCTCGACGATGCTGGCCTCGATCAGCACCTGGGTTGGAGGCAGGTCCAGCTTCTTGAGTGTTACCTCGATGCGCTCGAATTCTGCCGGTGTTCCCCAGACCAGCACGGAGTTGTTGAGTTCGTCGGCCATGACGCGGATGTTGCCGATGCTGGCCGTGCCGCCGCCCTGACCGCCTACACCGGTTTGCCCCAGGCGCTGCTGGTTGTTGCCGAAGCCACTGTTGCCAAGGCCACTGCTACCGAAACCGCTGTTGCCGAAACCGCTGTTGCCGAAGCCGCTGTTGCCGAAACCGCTGTTGCCGAAACCGCTGTTGCCGAAGCCGCTGTTGCCGAAGCCGCTGTTGCCGAAGCCGCTGTTGCCGAAACCGCTGTTCCCCATGGAGGTCCCCAGCCCCGGCGCCACGCCGCTGTTGGTTGATGAGCCACCACCCGGTCCGCCAAAGATGCCCGACAGGACGCCCGCCAGATGCTTGGCATTGCCGTTCTGTACGTGATAGATGTTCAGTTGGGGCTGCGCGCCGCCCGAACCGGGCTGATCCAGCTTGGCGATCCAGCGGCGTGCTTCCTCGAGGTAGGCAGCGCGGGGCGTGATCACCAAAATGCTGTTGAGCCGCTCGATGGGCATGATGCGCAATGCGCCAAACAGCGGGTTGCCTTCGCCCAGGGCGGTTGCAGCATTGGGTGCGGCCGCGGCCGCAGCCCCCCCCTGCCGAGCGGCGCCAGCCGTACCCACCGCGCCTGCAGCCGGTGCTGCCGCCTGGGCAGCAGCGCCACCTCCGCTCATCAGTTGCAGGGCGGCATTGACCTCCTGGATGGTCACATACTTGAGCGGGAACACGCCCACCGACATGCCCTCCAGCAGGTTCACGTCAAAGGTGCGCACCATCTCCAGCCAGCCTTCGGCCTGGGCGCGCGACCCCACCATGACCAGCAGGTTGCGGACATTGTCCACGCGCACGATGGCATCACCCGGCACCATGGGGCGCAGGATGGACGCCATCTCGTTGGCGCCAATGTACTGAAGCGGAACGATGATGGTCCCATACCCAGGCGCAAGCGGTTTGTCGACCACTGCCTGGCGCACCGTTGCGCCGATGCTCTTGAGCGCATCGACACGACCCACATGGTAGGTCCCTCGCGCGTCGCGGACCATGGCCATGCCATTGGCCTGCAAGGCCGTCTCGAGAAGGTTCAGCGCCTGGTCGGCGGGAACTTCCTTTTGCGTGCTCAGCGTGACGGTGCCTGCAATGGGCGGATGCAGCACATAGTCCAGCGACAGGATGTCGCCCAGCACGGTACGGACCACTTGCGCGAGCGGAGCATCTTCGAAACTGAGCTTGACCGGCGCGCCGGAGACAGGAGGCAGCGCCTTGGGCTCGCCGATCAGCCTGCCCGTCCCTTCCATGATGCGGGGCTGGCGGCCTTCGTCCGCTTTGGAGTCGGATTTCTTTTCCTCCTCCGGCTCAGTGAAGAAATATTCCTGGGTGTGGCCGGTGCCGAAGTGGCTGACGAAGCTCTTCTGGGCCGGTTGCGCGCACGCCAGCAACAACTGGCATACAGCGACGGCCAATACGGTTTGGACGGGACGGTAGTGGAATTTCATGATTTTCTGACCGATCTCTTTCATTTCTGCGGCTTGGCAACGGCAGGGCCACTGCTGCCGAACGACGGCACAGGCGCTCCCTGGCCGCTTCGGGTCAGCCCGGCGGGCAGCGGGAACTGCGGCTCTTCCGGCGCGGAGTTCGCCTGGGCAGGGGATCCCGGCCGTGGAGCGGCTCCCTTGTCCATACTGGATCTGGCGATGGTGAGCGTGCGCCGGCTGCCTTCACGCTCCAGCTCAACCTCACGTCCATCCACCCGGATGAGCTTCCAGCCATTGAGGCTCTGGTTCACCATCAGACGCTGCTCCTTGCCGTCGACGCGCAGGATGATGCCCGTCACCTTGCCCGCGAACGAGCCCAGCACCTGGGCATTGGCCAGGCGGTCGGGCTCGGGCTCCTTGGCAGGTGGCGGCGGTGGTGGCGGCGGCGGCGGCGGGCGGCGTGTCATGGCGAACAGCGGACGCTCCTGCATCTGCAGGAGTTGCCGGTCATCCTGGCGGGGGGCAGACCCGGACGGAGACTGGGGAACCATGGCCTGGATATCGCCTCGCTGCACTCCTGGCGGTTGCCAGGTCGTGTTCCGAAGTTGAAGCTCGGGCGTCAGCCACAGGGCAGCCAGCCCTGCGCACAGTATGAGCTGGGTGCCTGCAATGCCCCAGACCGGTAAATTAGGCCGCCTCACGAGATTTTGCTCCGGAGAATGCTGAACGTGAATTGCGCGCTGAGCTTGGGTACGGCCTTGGGATCATTGCTCAGCAGGCTGCCCTGCAGGCTGATTTCCAGATCGTCGAGCCATACGGTGGGAGAGAGGTCCTTGAGAGCCACCAGCGCCAACTGGATGGCGGACCATGCGCCCTCGGCCGTCATGGCCACGCTGATGCGTTCATAGGCGCCATCGTCGGTCACCGGCTTGACCTGGCTGCTGACCACCGACAGGCCCGCCGCATCTAGCATGGTGCGCAACCTCTGCTGCATGCCATTGCCGGTCTGGGTCGCATCCAGCTCTCCGGGATAGACATGCTTGGCCTTGATTTCCGCCACCTGGACCAGGGCCTGGCGGATTTCATCTTCCTGGTCGCGCATTCCCAGCAGCCGCGCATACCGGGGCGCCAGCGTATCAAGGGCTTCCTGCGCGGCCTGATGCCGGCCATAGATCCAGAGTCCAGCCAGGCTCACAGGAACGAGCACCAGCAAAACGAGCGCGCCCAGCAGCAGCAACTGGCGTGCCAGGGGGGCAGGTATCGCGATTTTCATTGGCCCTCCTTGGCAGCCGGAGGCACAGAGGCAATACCAGGCTCCGCAGAGGTGCCTTCCGCCGGCGTGGCCGGCTCGTCAGGCAGAGCATGGGAGCCAAACACCTTGGGGTCGATCACGGCCTCCAGGACAAAACTGTCCTTGCTGGTCCCTGCGGCCCGCGTGACGGCACTGGGCAGTTGCACATCGACGAACCCCGGCACCTTGGAGAGCAGGTCCACAGCGTGCGACACATTGCCGCTCAACCCCAGCACCGTGAGCTTGTTTCCCTTGAATTGAATGCGCTGCACAGCGGTGTCGTCGGGCAAGGTGGCCGTCAACGCGGACAGGACACGCAGGTGGTCGAGTTGCTGGCGCTGGCGGTCCAGCAAGGTGGCCACATCCTGCCCCCCTTCCGCCAGACCCTGCCGGGCAGCCACGACCTCCGAGACAGAACGTGAAAGCTGGGTGAACTGCCGCTGGGCATCCAGCGCGCGAAACCGCAGTTGCAAAGAGGGCGTGGCAGCGATCGCCAGAGCCAGGGCCAGCACGGCGCCCAGGCCCAGCATCAGCCAGCGCCAGCGCCATGCTTCTTTTTTCAGGCGCTGCTGCTCGCCGAAGCCGTCAAGCATGACCGGGATACCCGATGCGCTCATCGCCCAGACCTCGGGCTCGGCGCCCTTGGCCAAGGCCGGATGGTCGGCGAACGCCTTCAGAAGCCCGTCGATGTGAGCACGCGAGACGATCACCACATCGACCGGACCCTGCGACGGAATAGCGCCATGCGCCGCGTCGGGGGCCTTGCGCCGGACGTAACCGCAGACGGTGTCCAGCGCGGAAAACGGGGACATGGTCTGCACGTCCAGCGCAACCGCCCCCTGCAGTGAGGCAGGCGGCATGGCAGGCAGGCGAAGGCTGCGTGACAGGACATTGCCTTCATCCACGAGCACCGCCACGCCAGCGGGGACGGAGCTGCCCTGCCCCGGCTCCTGCCAGCTCAGCCAGCGGCCTGCACGCACCCATGCACCTGCCTTGTGGCCCAGCACCTCGATCCCAGAGGCGGGCATGAGGCGGCGGAGCACCGGCCAATCCATCATCTGCGGCCATGCTTCCTGCCATTGGCGCCCCAGCGCCGACAGGTCCAATCCAAAAAGCTTGGCGTCGGAGGTCATCAATCCCATGAAGCCTGCCATTTCCTACAAAAAAACTGTCTCATCACGACGAATCCTTCTAGCAATTGCAGCGCGCTGCCCTGTACATCGCCACGGGGCACCCACTACATACGTCCTTGCCATACCTGCATGGAAGAGAAATCCGTCCACGGCAATTGCCCCATAGGCCGCTGCTGGCGCACGTCCACCTGGCGCATGACCAGCACCGCCCCCGCTGCATCAAAAGGAACGCGCGCTATCACGGTGTACCGCGAACTGGACTGCGCCTGGCGAATCCCACCCACGTCCGCCGTCTCCAGCACCGCCCTCAGTGCCAGGGGCGATGCTTCGAGGTTGACGCCCGGGCGCCCATCTGAATCCGCGACGACGAAATGGCGCAGAGGTGCGTAGATGGCATAGGTCATACCGGGCACCTGCAGCAGGTCTTCAGTGGTTTCGAAAGGCACTCTTATAGAGCGCCGCCTCATCTCCTCGCGGGTCTGGACAATGGCCTGGGCCATCGCTTCCGCCTGCCCGCTTCCGAGTCCCGAAAACCGGGACAGCACCAGTGCCAGCAGGGCAGGCGGCGCATTGTTGATGTTGACCAGGCCACTCCAGGGTATGACTTCGACCGGGATTATCCGTCCCGCGACCGGAACCGTCACCGATTCAAAGGCCTTCAGGTTTGTCGGGCTGGCCGCCATGCGCTGCAAAGTCAGGTAAATCGCCGCCTCACCCACGGCCCGGCCTTCGGCCATGTTGCGGGTCACCCCTCCAACCGCAGCCTCCTGGCGGACGACCCCGCCCAGGCTGCTGGCAAAAATGGCCAGTGCAGCGACAATCCAGAGCACCAGCACCAGCGCCATGCCCTGATCGCCCCTTGCCACGGCCGCCCGCCGTCTGACGCGCGACATCATTGCTGACCTCCACCGAACGAAGGCATCAGAACGCTTCGAGGGTTCGATCCAACCGGTGTGCGCATGGCGATGACCATCATGGGCCACACACCCGACGCCGCCTGCAACTCGATCTGCACAGCGGATGGCAGCTCCTTTTCATTGTCTTTCTCGGGTCCCCATTGCGGCTGCCAATGTGCCACGCCCAGCTTGGCATTCTGGTAACGCAAGGCAAAAGCCGTGACACCGCGATCAATCACATAGGACTGGCTCTGCCCCCAGTCGGGCATGACATCGGGCCCCTGCCAGGGCGCGAAGCGCAACACCAGAGCATCCCCCTCGACCGAGAGCTGGAAGTGGGTTCGGCCACCCATGCCGAAGCGCGCGGGCATGATACCCAGCCAGCGCATACCTTGTGGGCCGCCTTCGAAGAACAGTTCGCTCTCGCCCTGCTTGCGCAGACCCGCCTGCCGCCGTATGGCAGAGGCCTGGCCCAGGACGGAACGCAGAAAAGCGACGGACACGCGCTGATGGTCCATGCGGTCCAGCCGCGCATCGACACGCTCCTGCGTCTGCGAAACCGTGGACATGGCCGATGCCAGTCCAAGCATGAGCAGGGACAGCAAGGCCATGACCACCAGCAACTCGACCAGGGTGAAGCCCCGCTGGCCTGCCGGCAAACGGCCATGCCGGCTCATCGTGCCACCTCGCCCTGCTGCAATGGGCGCTGGGGGCGCAGAGTCTCGAAGACCCAGCTGCGCCCTTCGGCGGAGATGGTGATGCGCAAGGCATGGAGCGGAACTGCGGTCTCGGGCAGATTGGCCACGGGAAAAGGTGCCGAGGCCACCTGCCATGCATAGGCGCCATCCTGGCCCGAAGCCTGCGTGCCTCCAGGATCTACCATGGGAAATGCATCCATCAGCGAATCTGCCAGCAGGGCCACGCCCTGGTTCTGCTCCAGCTTGGCCACGCCCCGCGCAGAGCCGCCGACCGCGCGATAGATGAGGGCCAGTGAGAGGGCCATGATGGACAGCGCCACCAGCAACTCCAGCAGGGTCATGCCCCGCATCCTGGGGCGGAAACCGGCGTGCCGACTCACTACAGGGCCTCTTTGGTGACCTGGCCGGACAGCCAGTCAACGCGCAGGCGCACGCCACCGCCGCTTTGCGCGCGGGCCAGAGAGATGCTGCCCCCCGTGGCACCGCCTTCCGGCAGGAAGACGATGGTCTGGCTGCCGTCGGCCAGGGCCATGCCCGCCGCCGTGGTCAGTTGCACGGTCAGGCTGTCCGGCAGCCTCACCGAGGCCTGCCCGGCGATACCGTACTGGCGGCTATTCGTATTGACCGCAAAGGTCACGGGCATGCCCTGCAGCGTGGCCTGCTGGCGTGCCTTGCGCAGCAGGGCCGTGACATCCTGTACGGTCTGTCGGTAGTCCACGGCATCGCGCAGCTTGCCCATGGCAGGCGGGATGATGCCGATGATCGCGCCGAGAATGGCGAACACCACCAGCAGTTCGATCAGCGTGAAACCCTGGACGCGATTCAAGACTCATCCTTGGCGAAACGGTACGGCAACGGCTGCTGCTGAAAGGGTGTTGCGCAACGCGTTACTTGGTGTTGCGCACGTCAGAGGCCTCGCCCTCGCCGCCAGGAGCACCGTCCGAGCCCAGCGAGAGGATTTCCACATCGCCGTTGGCAGCCGGATAGGTGTAGCGGTAGGGATTGTTCCAGGGGTCGTTGGGCACGCCACCCTTGAGGTAGGGGCCAGCCCAGCCTGCTGCACCTGCCGGCTGCTTGACCAGCGCGTCCAGGCCCTGCTGCGAGGTGGGATAGCGGCCCACGTCGAGCTTGTACAGCTCCAGCGCCTTTTCGATGTCGGCAATCTGCACGCCGGCCGTCTTGGTCTTGGCTCCGCCCAACTGGTTCAGCACCTTGGGGCCGACCAGGCCGGCCAGCAGGGTCAGGATGGCCAGCACGACCAGCAGTTCGATCAGCGTGAAGCCACGCTTGCGGGCGCGGGAGGACAGTTGCTTTTGCATGCGCATCATCTTCTACATACCTTTCAGACAATTCAGATTCATCAGACGGCCAGATCGTTGACGGACAGGATTCCGAGCAGGATCGACACGATGATGGAGGCGATAAGGATACCGAGGACCAGGATCAGCGCCGGCTCCAGCATGGTCAGGAGGCGTTTGATCGCGTTTTCGACCTCGCGGTTCAATATGTTGGACAGCTCCAGCATCATGTCGCCCAGGCGGCCGGTTTCCTCGCCCACCCGCACCAGATTCAGGGCCAGGGGCTCGAATTCTCCGGTTTTCTGGGCAGCATGGGCCATGCGATGGCCTTCCTTGACCATGGGACCCATTTTTTCCAGGCGCTCGCGGATGGCGACGTTGGAGACCGTGTCGCTGGCAATGCGCAGTGCGGTCAGCAGCGTGACGCCGTTGCCCAGCAGCGTGCCCAGCGATCGGCTGAACAAGGTGAGCTGGTACTTGCGCACCACGCCACCCAGGCCCGGCAGGCCCAGCAGCCACGATTGCCAGGTCTGGCGGCCCTTGGGGCTCTTGGCCCAGCGGGAAAAGGCCCAGCCCAGCGCGCCCAGCACGATGAACACCGCCCAGCCGTAGCTGCGAAACGCATGGCCCAACCCCATCACGAACTGCGTGGGAAGGGGCAGCGCGTCGCCCATGTCGTTGAAGAGCTGTTCGAACTGCGGGACCACGAAGCCCAGCATGGCCACCAGGGACAGCACGGCCACGCCCAGCAGGATGGCCGGATAGATGGTGGCCGAGACCACGCTGTCGCGCAGGGCACGCTGGCGCGCCATGTGTTCCACCAGCCGGTTGAGCACGCCCGACATCTGGCCGCTGGCCTCGCCCGAGCGCACCATGTTGATATAGAAGTCGCCGAACAGGTCATGGTGCTTGCCCAGCGCCTGGCTCAGCGGCATGCCGGCCTTGACGCTGTCGAGCACGGACTGGAGCATGGCCTGCATCTGCACCTTGTGGCTCATCTCCACCAGGACCTTGAGCGCATTGTCCAGCGACAGGCCGGCACGCATCATGATGGCCAGTTCGGTGGTCATGCCCTGGATGTCGTCGGCCTTGATGCGGCCTTTCTTGAGCGCACGCGCCGCCAGCGGCACATTGCCCAGGCTTGCGGCTTCCTCGACCTTGATGGGCGACAGGCGGCTCTTGCGCAGGTGCACCACCACCTCGGCCACGGCCGCAGCGGAAAAAGTGCCCTTGACCATCTGACCGCGGCTGTCCACGGCCTCCCAGCTGTAATCAGGCATCGCTCTGGTCCTGGGTCACGCGCAGCACTTCGTCGAGCGTGGTGACGCCCGAAGCCACCTTGCGCAGGCCGTCGTCATAGAGGCTCAGCATGCCGCTCTTGGCGGCCATGGCATGCAGGGCGTTGGCATCCTGGCCTTCGATGATGGCGCGGCGCAGCGGCTCGTCGATGACCATGAGTTCGTGGATGCCGGTACGCCCCTTGTAGCCCGTGCCGCGGCAGTGCTCGCAGCCGACGGCGCGGTAGATGGGCGAGCCCTCGCGCAGAAAGCGCTTGAGGCCGCTGCCCTCGATGGCGGCCGTCGGCAGTGTGTCGGGCTGCTTGCAGCGCGAGCACAGCGTGCGCACCAGCCGCTGGGCCAGCACGCCGTTGACCGAGGAGGTGATCAGGTAGCTCTCCACCCCCATGTCGCGCATGCGGGTGACTGCGCCTGCGGCGGTGTTGGTGTGCAGCGTGGACAGCACCAGGTGACCTGTCAGGGCGGACTGCACGGCGATCTGCGCGGTTTCTCCGTCACGCATTTCGCCGATCATGATGATGTCCGGGTCCTGGCGCAGGATTGAGCGCAGGGCGTTGGCGAAGGTCAGGTCGATCTGGGGATGGACCTGGATCTGGTTGATGCCGTCGAGCTGGTATTCGACCGGGTCCTCGACGGTGATGATCTTGTTGGAAACCGCGTCGATCTTGGACAGGGCTGCATACAGCGTGGTGGTCTTGCCAGAGCCCGTGGGGCCCGTGACCAGCACAATGCCGTGCGGCTTGGCCAGCAGCGTGTTGAATTTCTCGAGCGTGTCCGCCTCGAAGCCCATGCTTTCCAGGCGCAGCCTCACGCTGGCGCGGTCCAGCACCCGCATGACGATGCTCTCGCCATGCACCGTGGGCGCGGTGGAGACGCGCAGGTCCAGTTCGCGGCCCTTGGCGCGGGTCTTGATGCGGCCGTCCTGCGGCAGACGGCGCTCGGCAATGTCCAGATGGGCCAGCAGCTTGACGCGCGAGCCGACGGCGGCGCTCAGGCGCGGCGGCACGAGTTCGGCCGCGTGGATCACGCCGTCCATGCGGTAGCGCACCTGCAGGCCGGCTTCAAAGGGCTCGAGGTGGATGTCGGAGGCGTGCAGCTCGATGGCGCGGGAAATGATGCCTGTGACCAAGCGGATGACGGGCGCCTCGCTGGCCAGGTCCTTCAGATGTTCGACGAAGTCGCCACCCGTGGCGTCCGATTCCCAGTCCTGGCCTTCTTCCCCTTCGGGTTCCTGGCCTGCTTCGGACAGTGCCTTGCGGATGTCGGCCTCCAGCGCCAGCACGGGCTTGATCTGCAGCCCCGTGGCCAGGCGCAGCGCCTTGGTGATGAAGGGGTCCTGCGGCACGGACATGGCCACTTCGAGCACGCCGTCCTGCAGCGAAATCGGGCAGACGCACTGCGCATCCAGAAAACTGGCCAGCAGGCCAGGCACGTCGGGCAGCAGGTCGGGAAACTCTTCCGCACGCAGCCAGCGCATCTGCAGCTGCTCGGCCAGCGCCTGGGCCACGTCGGTTTCCGCCACCACACCCAGCTGTACCAGCACCTGGCCCAGGTAGCCGCCCAACTCCTGCTGCGCCTGCAGGGCGTTTTGCAGATCGCGCTCGTTCAGCTTGCCGGCGGAAAGGAGGCGTTCGCCCAGCCGCCCCTTGATCGGGGCTTCGACAGCGGCAATCGGTTCCATGAGGTGATTGGTGGAAGACATTGCCGCGGATTATCCACTGTCGCCGCATCCCCCGCCAAAGGCATAGCATGCGACACCCAGGGGCGCCGCCTTCCCGTCATCAACTGTTACGCGCGCAATCGTGCGGCGCGATGCTGCGCTGCACGATGAAAAGTGGCCTCAGGCGGTTTCAGGCGTTGTCAGGTGGTTCAAGGCGGCTTCAAGCCGCCTTCACCGCCTCCGCGGGCAGGCCGCTGGCATCACCCCAACGGCGCTGGGCCATGACCAGCAGCCCCTCGAAGATGAGGTTGTCCACCAGTTCGAAAGGCCGCGTCATGCTGGGCACCATCTTCCAGCCGGCGCCGCCGGCCATGACGCAGGCAGGCTCCATGCTGCAGTGCATGTAGAGATGCTGGTACATGCGCTCCACGGCACCGGCGATGGCGTAGGTGCCGCCGCTGGTCAGGGCGTCGCTGGTGTTGGTGGGAAATGGCGTGACCGCGCCCGTGGGCACATGCAGGCCGGCCGTGCCGCTTTCCAGGGCGCGCAGCATGATGCCGTGGCCCGGAAGAATCAGCCCGCCCATGAAGTGGCCATGCTGGTCCAGCGCGTCCACGGTGACGGCCGTGCCGACCATGACCACGATCAGGGGCCGCTCGGGGCCGCGCTGCAGGATGTGCTGGCGCGCACCGATCATGGCCACCCAGCGGTCCGCACCCAGGCGCGACGGAAAATCGTAGCCATTGGTGACGCCGGCCTCGGCTGCGCTGGGCACGGCCCACTGCGGCTCGAAATCCCAGCCCAGCATCATGTCGATCTGGTCGTGCACGCGCCGTCGCGCCGTGTCGCCAGCCACCACGCAGCCCAGCATGCGCGTGGGCGTGGGCAGGTCGCTCCACGGCCCTTCGGCCAGGTGCTCGATGTGCTCAAGGAACTCGGCGCCGTGCGCCAACAGGGCAGCGCCAGGCCGATGCGCGTCGTACATCGCCCATTTCAAGCGGGTGTTGCCGATGTCTATGGCCAAAAAAGTCATGGGCGGGATTATCGGAGTTTTCCGGAGGATAGCGTCAGCCATGGACGACAACTGAGTGAGGACGTGAACGCAAGAATGGCGCAAATGTCAAAAATCCGGGAGCGCTCCTGCCCGGCAGCGCGCGCTGCCACTGTTAGGCGTTACATTGGCCTTTCCGTTTTTCCACCCACCAACAGGAGTCACCCATGGGACTTTTCAGTTTCATCAAGGAAGCCGGCGAAAAGCTGTTCGGCGGCAGCGCCGCACAGGCAGCCGAGCCTGCGCAAGACCTGAATGCCAAGGCGGCCAAGGCCATCGAGACCTATATCGGCACGCAGAACCTGGGCGTCAGTGACGTGAAGGTGCAGTTCGACGGCTCGCAGGGCAAGGTCACGGTGCTGGGCACGGCACCTACCCAGGCGGCCAAGGAAAAGGTGACGCTGTGCTGCGGCAACGTCTCCAGCGTGCAGTCCGTGGACAACCAGATGACGGTGACCAACCCCGAGCCCGAAGCCCAGTACCACGACGTGGTGCGCGGCGACACGCTGTCGGCCATTGCAAAGAAGTTCTATGGCGATGCCAACAAGTACCCGGTGATCTTCGAGGCCAACAAGCCCATGCTGAGCCACCCCGACAAGATCTACCCCGGCCAGAAGCTGCGCATTCCGGCAATCTAAGCCCCCCTGAGCGGCGTCGCCGCTTCCCCCTGAGGGGGACGACACCCTCGCGGCGGGGCGGCCCTTGCTCGGTGTCTCTGACCTGGCTCATGCCAGTTCTGGATGCCGCGAATTAGACCTACCCCGCTCCGAGAAAGGCCGCAATAGCGGCCTTTCTCAATGAAAGATTCAGTATTTACCGCTCAACAGCGCACCGAATCCCGGAACGGCTGTCGGCAAGCCCAGGCGCTTGAGCATCATGAACGTCGTGGCCACCGAGGAAGACAGTACCGGCAGGCCCACGCGGTCCTCGATGGGCTGCACCGAGGCCAGCGAGGGCATCTGCACGCAGGCCGAGGCGATGACCGCGTCGGCATTGGCCGTGTTCAGGCGCCGCGTGATCTCGATGGGTGCGCGCGCATCCTGGGCGCCCACCTGCAGGTTGTCGGCAATCTCCAGCGAGATGCTGTCCACCACTTCGATGCCTTCGTTCTCTATGTAGTCGATGACCAGCTGCGTCAGCGGCTTCATGTAGGGCGCCAGCAGCGCCACCTTCTTCGCGCCGATGGCGTGCAGGCCATCGACCAGGGCGCCGGCGCTGGTGACCACAGGCGCGGGGCCGCCGTTGTCCACGGTGCGCTGGTGCAGGCGCGTCTCGGAGACACGGTGGTAGCCGCGCCCCATGCTCATGATGGCCGCCAGGCAGGCATAGCCGAGCACATCGACACGCGCATCCGACAGTTCCAGCGCGCAGCGGTCGCTGTCGCCGTCCATGGCAGCCAGCTCCTCCTTGGTCACATGCTTCATGCGCATGCGGCTGGAGTGAAAGGTGAAACGCTCGGGCGCCAGGGCCTCGCGGGCCCGCAGGATGGCGGGGATCTCGGTCTCCATCGTGGTGTTGGAGCTGGGCACGATCTGCCCGATACGGAAATGGTTTTTGGCTGTCATGTCAATCCATCGTGATGTGGTTGGCCTTGATGACCTTGCCCCAGTGGTCCGTCTCGCGCTGGACCAGGGCGGCCAGCGCCTGCGGGCCGAGGAATCGCGGCTCCACGCCCTGCAGGGCCGCGCGCTTTTGCACGTCAGGCGACTCCAGGGAGGTCTTGAGCGCGTCCGACAGCCTGGCGATGGCGTCGGGCGGTGTGCCCGCAGGCGCGAACAGGCCGACCCAGGCCTCCAGCTCGAAGCCCGGCAGGCCCGCTTCTGCGGTGGTGGGCACATCGGGCAGCATGGGATGGCGCGTCTTGCTGGTCACGGCCAGGGCCCTGAGCTTGCCCGTCTGCACATGGCCCAGCACCGAAGGCGGCGTGGTGATGAACATCTGCACCTGGCCGCCCAGCACGTCCTGGATGGCCGGGCCGGACCCCTTGTAGGGCACATGCGTGATCTGGGTCTGGGTCACCTGGGCGAACACGGCCGTGCCCACGTGCGACAGCGAGCCATTGCCCTGCGACGCATAGTTGACCTTGCCCGGGTTCTTGCGCAGGTAGGCAATGAATTCCTGCAGACTGTTCGCCGGCACCGAAGGATGGACGGCGATCACATTGGTGGCGGCCACGATCAGTCCCACGGGCACCAGCTCGGACTGGGCCCAGGGCAGCTTGGGAAACAGCGCCGGATTGCCCACGTGGTAGGCCGAATACGAAGCCAGCAGCGTGTAGCCGTCCTTGGGTGCCCTGGCCACCATCTGGTAGGCAATGTTGCCGCTGGCCCCGCCCCGGTTGTCCACCACGACCGACTGCCCCAGCAGGCGCGACATCGGATCGGACGCCAGGCGTGCCGCCGTGTCCACCACGCCGCCGGGCGGATTGGGGACCACGAGGGTGATGGACTTGGCTGGAAAGGCCTGGGCCTGGACGGTTCCTGCGCCCAGCAGGGCGGCCGCTGCCAGGCCGGCGGCCTGCAGCACATTGCGTCGATTCATGCTTGTCTCCATGTTCTCTTTGTACCGGCGCATTCTTGCGGGCCTGCTCGCGGTCGAACAGCCGTATCTCGTTGATCCATCCTTCGTCTGTGGTGGAGGATGCGAATGATCAACCTGCACCGATTCGATCTGCTGACGCTGCGCCTGTATGTGGCCGTGGTCGATGCCGGCAGCCTGACGGCGGGCTCGCGCACGCTGGGGCTGTCACTGGCAGCCGCCAGCAAGCGCGTGGCCGAGCTGGAGCAGCACTGCGGCGTGACCCTGCTGGTGCGCAGCAAGCGCGGCGTCACGCCCACGCCCGCCGGCCAGAGCATGTACCACCATGCCGTGGACGTGGTGGCCCGGCTGGAACATCTGGCCCTGGCCATGGACGACTTTCGCAGCGGCGCCACGGGCCAGTTGCGCCTGTGGGCCAACAACTCGGCGTTCGCAGGCTTTCTGCCGCGGCTGCTGGCCGACTTCATGGCCGCCCACCCAGGTGTCTCGGTGGACCTGGAAGACGCGCTGAGCGAGGAGTCCGTGCGCGCCGTGCTCAGCGGCGTGGCCGAGCTGGCCATCATCGGGGAGAACACGCCCCTGGAAGGGCTGAGCACCCAGGTCTGCGATGTGGACGAGCTGGTGCTGGTCATGCCGCGCGGCCATGCGCTGGACACGGACGACGACTCCCCCGTGCCCCTGGCCACCGTGCTGGACCACGACTTCGTGAGCCTGGCCCGCTCCACCTCGCTGATGCGGCGCATTGCGGCCGAGGCCGAATCCATCAACCGGCCCGTGCGGATCCGCATCCAGGTGCGCAGCTTCGATGCCATGTGCCACATGGTCTCGGTGGGCCTGGGCCTGGCCATCCTGCCGCGCGCGGCCACCGCGCCGCACCTGGCCGCGCGGGCACTGCGGCTGCGCCCGCTGGGGGCGCTCAACACCCGGCGCCGGCTGCTGCTGGCCATGCGCTCGCAGGCCACGCTGTCAGGACCGGCCCAGGCCCTGGTGGACATGGTGGCCGCCCGGGCGGCGGCGCTGGGGTTCGCGCAGCCGCAGCGCTGAGCGACGCCAGGTCGGCGCCGGCTTACTGGCGCCAGGGCAGGCCGCGCAGGCGCCAGCCGCCGACATGGCCGCGCTGGCCGTTGGCGTCCACATCGCCCTCGAAGCCTTCGAGGATGTTGTAGGCCTCGATGCCCAGTTGCGCTGCGCGCTGGGCAGCGGCCACCGAGCGCACGCCGCTGCGGCACAGCAGGACCACCTTGCCGCCCTCAGGCACGGCGGCGCGCAGCTGGCTGTCGAAATCGGGGTTCATGGCCATGGACGGCCACTGCTTCCAGGCCACGGCCACGGCGCCGGGTACGCGGCCCACCCACTCGCGCTCGGCATCGGTGCGCACGTCCACCAGCGCGGCTTCGCCGGATTGCAGCCATTGCCAGGCAAGTTCGGGAGGAATGTCGCCGGCATAGCCCTGTGCGGGCTGGACGGTCAGGGGAATGGCTGCGGGAACGGGAGCGTTTGCGGACATGGATGGGCTTTCTTGATAGGACGCGGTTGTGTGCCCGGCAAGAATAACCGTCCAGCCCGACCGGCGCCGCCTCGCCGGTGCCCGAGTCGCCTATTCCCAGGGCGGCAGCAGCCTGTCGCGCAGCACCTGGCGCTGCGCCTCCCAGCCCGGCATCACGCTGGCCACCGTGGCCCAGAAGCGCGGGCTGTGGTCCATGTGGCGCAGGTGGGACAGCTCGTGCACGACTACGTAGTCGATGACCTCGGGCGTGTGCTGCATGAGCCGCCAGTTCAGGCGGATGGCCCCTGCGGTGTTGGCGCTGCCCCAGCGCGTGCGCGCGCTGGTCAGGCGCAGGCTGGTCCATTGCACGCCCAGCAGCGGCGCATGGCGCTGCAGGCTGGCCGTGAACCAGGAGCGGGCCTCGCGCAGCATCCAGGCCTGCACGCAGGCACGCACCTCGGCAGCTGATGCGTCTGGCGCCAGGGGCAGGTGCAGGGACTGGCTGCCGTCGGCCGCCTGTTCGCGGTGGACCTGGCGGGTGCGCAGCGGCTGGGCTTCGCCACCGGTGAGAAGCAGTGCCAGGGGACGCCCCAGATAGTCGATCTGGCCGCCGTGCTCCCACCGGATGCGTGCCGACTGCTGGGCCCGCTGGCGCTGCCCGGCCTCCTGGAGCTTGCGCAGTATCCAGCCCGACTTCGCATCCAGTGCCTGCCCGATGGCCGTCATGCTCACCCATGCGGGCGCGCTGACCACCAGCCCCTGTGCGCCGATGGTGAAGCCTATGGTGCGCCGGCGCGACCGCTGCAACCGATAGTGCAGCACCTGCCCCTGGAGAACCGCCTGCTGGTTGGCTTGCGGATGAACGAAGGAACTGTGCGCGGAGCCGGCGGGCGGGGGGGGTGCAGGTGCAGGTGCAGGCAAAGCCTGCGGCGCTTCGGGTTGAGCGGATCGCTCACGGCGCGGCCTCAGCCCGCCGTCCTGTCTTTCCGCGGCGGGCGGCACCAACCAGTCCCAGGAACGCTGTGCCGTGTCCGCCATGCCGACTCCTGCCTCAGGCGCGGTAGGCCTCGGGGTCGAGGCGCTGCATCTCGGATTCGATCCAGTTTTCGACTTCCACCATCAGCTCCTCGTGCTTGCGGCCCACGGAAGGGATGGGCTTGCCTATGGAGACATCGACCACGCCCGGGGTCTTGATGAAGGCCTTGCGCGGCCAGCACTTGGCCGAGGTGACGGCAATGGGCACCACGGGCACGCCGGTCATGATGGCCAGGCGCGTGGCGCCGGTCTTGTACTCGCCGCGTTCGCCGCGCGGGATGCGCGTGCCTTCGGGGAACATGATGACCCAGGTGCCCTGGGCCAGCAGGCGCCGGCCCTGCTCCACGACCTTGTGGAATGCGCGCGAGCCGTGCTTGCGGTCGATATGGATCATGTCCATGCTGCCGATGGACCAGCCGAAGAAGGGCACCATGAGCAGTTCCTTCTTGAACACATAGGCCAGCGGGCGCGGCATGATCGCCGGCATGAGGAAGGTCTCGTAGGTGGATTGGTGCTTGACCAGCAGCACCACGCCCTGCTTGGGATCGGTGGGCAGGTTCTCCATGCCCTGCACGCGGTGGCGCACGCCCATGATCACGCGGGCGCTGTCCACCGACAGCTTGAGCCAGGCGCGCGCCACGGCATAGACGCGGCGCGGCCCGCCGCCCAGCCAGCGCGTGAGCAGCACGGCCAGGGTGTAGGGGATCACGGTGATGCCCATCCAGAGCATGTGGAGGGTGGAGCGGATCAGGGACATGGCGGCAGTGTGGTGCAGAAAGCGGCGCAGCGGCCGGGCGGCTGGCCCGGGCCTTGCGCCCTCAGGAATCGGAATTCACAAAGATAGCATTGTGCGCAGGACAGCAGGCCGGCGGCGCATGGACAAAGCGCCGTTCAGGCGTTCAGGGAGCCGGTGCGGCATCTGCCGGAACCAGCGCATCGGCCAGCGCGGCCAGGCTGGCATGGCGCCGGGTGCCGGCAGGCAATCCGGGCGGAAGTTCGCCGTCCAGAGACACTCCGGCGCTGGCGCCCGTGCAGACCAGGTGCAGGCGTGCGCCCATGGCCGCTCCGGCCTGCAGGTGGGCCACGCAGGAACCTATGACCCACAGCTGCTGCCCCTCGACGCCGAAGCGCTCGGCAATCTGCTCGAACAGCGCCGTGCCGGGCTTGCGGCAATGGCATTCCTCGTCCGGGGCATGGGGGCAGTAGAAAACCGCATCGACGCGCGCGCCTGCCGCCGCCATTTCGCGATGCATGCGCGCGTGCACGGCATTGAGCTCGGTCACGTCGAACAGGCCCCGGCCCAGGCCTGGCTGGTTGGTGGCGACCACCACATGCCAGCCCGCCCGGTTCAGGCGCGCCACGGCTTCCAGCGCACCGCGCTGGGCCTTCCAGGCCTCGGCCGAGCCGATGAACCCCTCTTCACCGATCTGGTTGAGGGTTCCGTCACGGTCCAGGATCGCAATTTTCATGGTCGGGTCCCAAGAATGTCAGAACTCAATTGCGCGCGTCCCAAGACGAGGGACACCGAGGAAGGGCCTGGGCCGGCCGCGCCGCCCCGCACCGAGGGTGCCGTCCCCCTCCCTTGCGAAGCAAGTAGAGAGGCGCCGTGCCACGGGGGGAAGGCGCGAAGCGCCTCAGGGGGTGCTCCATTCACGCCAGTCGCGAAAGGTCCGCCACGCGGTTCATGGCTTCGTGCAACGTGGCCAGCAGGCCCAGGCGGTTGGCCTTGAGCGCCGGGTCTTCGGCGTTGACCATCACATGCTCGAAGAAGGCATCGACCGGGGCGCGCAGCGCGGCCAGGGTCTGCAGGCTGGCCGTGTAGTCGCCGGCAGCAAACTGCTGCTGCGCCTTGGGCGCCACCGATTGCAGGGCTGCGTACAGGTCCTTCTCGGCCACCTCGGCCAGCACGGCCGCGTCGACCTGGGCCTGCACGGCCTGGTCGGCCTTCTTGAGGATGTTGCCCACGCGCTTGTTGGCGGCGGCCAGGGCCGGTGCCTCGGGCAGCTCGCCGAAGGCGCGCACGGCCTCCAGGCGCTTTTGCACGTCGGACAGGCGCTGCGGGCGCAGGGCCAGCACGGAGTCCACTTCCTGGGCCGAGAAACCCTGCTCGCGCAGGTTGCCGGCCAGGCGGTCGTAGATGAAATCGGCCAGTTGGGGCGTGGCGTCCTCGATCTTGTCGCCGAAGGCGGGCAGCACGCTGACCAGCAGGGTTTCCAGGTCCAGCGCCAGGTCCTTCTCGACCAGCATGCGGATCACGCCCAGGGCGTGGCGGCGCAGCGCGAAGGGGTCGCGGTCGCCCGTGGGCAGGTTGCCGATGCCGAACATGCCGACCAGGGTTTCCAGCTTGTCGGCCAGGGCCACGACCACGCCGGCGTTGCCGCGCGGCAGTTCGTCGCCCGCAAAGCGGGGCTTGTAGTGGTCCTCGATGGCATCGGCCACGGCCACGTCCAGGCCGTCGTTGAGCGCGTAGTAGCGGCCCATGGTGCCCTGCAGTTCGGGGAACTCGCCCACCATGTCGGTCACGAGGTCGGTCTTGGCCAGTTGCGCGGCCAGGTCGGCCTGCTGGGCCAGGCCCGTGTCGCCCAGCTGGCGGGCAATGCTCTTGGCGATGGAGCGCACGCGCTCCACGCGCTCGCCCTGGGTGCCGAGCTTGTTGTGGTAGACCACCTTGCCCAGCCCGTCCACGCGCGAGGCCAGGGTCTTCTTGCGGTCCTGGTCGAAGAAGAACTTGGCGTCGGCCAGGCGCGGGCGCACCACGCGTTCGTTGCCGCCGATGACGGCGCTGGCATCCTGGGGGCTGATGTTGCTGACCACCAGGAACTGGTGGGTCAGCCGGCCGGCGGCGTCCAGCAGCGGGAAGTACTTCTGGTTGGCCTTCATGGTGAGGATCAGGCATTCCTGCGGCACGTCGAGGAATTCCTTCTCGAACTCGCAGACCAGCACATTGGGGCGCTCGACCAGGGCCGTGACTTCGTCCAGCAGGGCCTCGTCCTCGATGGGACGGACACCGCCGCCCACGCGCTCGGCAGCGGCCTGCAGCTGGCGCGCGATCTCGGCACGGCGCTCGGCGAAGCTGGCAATGACGGCGCCTTCCTCGCGCAGCTGCGCGGCGTAGTCATCGGCGGAGCGGATGACCACGGGATCGACCGCCGCCTCGAAGCGGTGGCCATGCGTGGCCGTGCCGGCCGTCAGGCCCAGGGCCTTGACGCCGATCAGCACCTCGGTGCCGTGCAGCACCACCAGGCCGTGGGCCGGGCGCACGAAATGGACGCTGCTCCAGCCGTCGGCCAGCTGGTAGCGCATGACCTTGGGGATGGGCAGCCGGGCAATGGCTTCGTCCAGCGCCTTTTGCACGCCGTCGGCCAGCATCACGCCGCGCACGGTGGAGGCGTGGAACAGGGCCTCGGCCTTGCCTTCGCCCTGGCGGGTCAGGCTGGCAACGGCTTCTTCGCCGGCGCCCAGGGCGGCCAGCTTCTTGATCAGTGCGGGCGTGGGCTTGCCGTCGGCGTCCAGGCCCACGGAGACGGGCATGAGCTTTTGCGACACGGCCTTGTCCTCGGCCTGGGGCAGCACTTCGGTGACGTGGGCGGCCAGGCGGCGCGGCGAGGCATAGGCCGTCAGGCGCGCTTCGCTCGATGCCAGCAGGCCCTGGGCCTTGAGCTGCTCGAACAGCACGCCGGCAAAGGCGTCGCCCAGCTTTTGCAGCGCCTTCGGGGGCAGCTCTTCGACAAACAGTTCAACAAGAAGATTCGATGCGTTCATGGTCTGGTGTTCTCTCGGTGCAGCGGTGTCCGCCTCAGGCGGCCTTCTTGCCCTGTTGTTCGGCGGCCTTGGCCAGCTCGGCCAGCACTTCGTCGGCATGGGCCTTGGGCGCCATGGGGAAGCCCAGGCGCGCACGGCTGTCCATATAGGCCTTGGCCACGGCGCGGGCCAAGTTGCGGATGCGGCCGATGTAGGCGGCACGCTCCGTCACGCTGATGGCGCCGCGCGCATCGAGCAGGTTGAAGGTGTGGGCGGCCTTGAGCACCTGCTCGTAGGCCGGCAGCGCCAGCTGTTCGCCGATCAGGTGGTTGGCCTGCTTTTCGTGGGCGCTGAAGGCGGTGAACAGGAAATCGGCGTCCGAGTGCTCGAAGTTGTAGGTGGACTGCTCCACCTCGTTCTGGTGGTAGACGTCGCCGTAGCTCAGGCCGTCGGTCCAGGTCAGGTTGTAGACGTTGTCCACGCCCTGCAGGTACATGGCCAGGCGCTCCAGGCCATAGGTGATCTCGCCGGTGGCGGGCTTGCAGTCGATGCCGCCGACCTGCTGGAAGTAGGTGAACTGGGTCACCTCCATGCCGTTGAGCCAGACTTCCCAGCCCAGGCCCCAGGCGCCCAGCGTGGGGTTTTCCCAGTCGTCCTCGACAAAGCGGATGTCGTTCTTCTTGAGATCGAAGCCCAGGGCCTCGAGCGAGCCCAGGTACAGCTCCAGGATGTTGTCGGGCGCGGGCTTGAGCACGACCTGGAACTGGTAGTAGTGCTGCAGGCGGTTGGGGTTGTCGCCGTAGCGGCCGTCCTTGGGGCGGCGGCTGGGCTGCACGTAGGCGGCCTTCCAGGGCTCGGGGCCCAGGGCGCGCAGGAAGGTGGCGGTATGCGAGGTGCCCGCGCCCACTTCCATGTCATAGGGCTGGAGCAGCGCGCAGCCCTGGTCGGCCCAGTAGGACTGCAGCTTGAGGATGATTTGTTGGAAAGTGAGCATGACTTGTTTCAGGCGTCGCACGCAGGCCGGGGCCGCGCCGGTGAATGAGAGGCGGCTCGCGCCGCGCAAACGACGATTTTAAGGCGCCGCCCGGCCCTGCGCCGTGGCGCGGGCCTGCGGCCCCACGGCAGACGCTCCACAGGGCGATCTGCATCAAAAAACGGAGCAGGCGACACATGCCGGCAAAGGCCGTGGCGCGCGAAGACCCGAAAACCCGCCTTGCACGACGCATCCGGATCATTTTTTGACAATTCACCGGGGCAGCGGCCGGTGGCCGTTCTCCCCGCCGCCATGCACGCCGCCTAGAATGGCCCATTGACCTTTTTTGTCGTGGACCAACACCGTTTCGGAGCCTGCCATGAACCTGATGAACATCATCACCAAGCAACTGATAGAGATCATCGAGTGGACCGATGACTCGCGCGACACGCTCTCCTACCGCTGGCCCGACGACGACAAGGAAATCAAGAACGGCGCCCAGCTCATCGTGCGCGAGTCGCAGCAGGTGCAGTTCGTCTCGGCCGGCCAGTACGCCGACCTGTTCAGCCCCGGCAAGCACACGCTGACCACGCAGAACATTCCCATCCTGTCCACCATCCAGGGCTGGAAGTACGGCTTCAACTCGCCGTTCAAGTGCGATGTCTACTTCATCAACACGCGGCTGTTCACGGGCAACAAGTGGGGCACCTCCAACCCCGTGATGGTGCGCGACCAGGACTTCGGCGCCGTGCGCCTGCGCGCCTTCGGCACCTATGACTTCCGCATCGTCGAGCCGGCCAAGTTCCTCAAGGAAGTGGCCGGCACGGACCAGAACTTCCGCATCGACGAGTTCGCCGACACCATGCGCTCGCGCATCATCAGCGTGTTCACCGAGTCGCTGGCCAAGGCCCGGGTGCCCGTGCTGGACGTGGCCCAGCGCTATGGCGAGCTGGGCGATGCGCTGCTGCCGCTGATCAACCCGGCCATGACGGACAAGTACGGCCTGGAGATCACCAGCTTCGTGCTGGAGAACGTGTCCGTGCCGCCCGAGGTGGAGCAGGCCATCGACAAGCGCTCCAGCATGACGGCCATCGGCAACCTCAACGACTACGTCAAGTACCAGATGGGCCAGGCCATGACCACGGGCGGCGAAGGCGCTGCCGCAGCCACCCTGCCCGCCACCATGGCCATGGGCTTCGGCATGGCGCAGGAGATGATGAAGAGCATGCAAAACGGCGGCGGCGCCGGTGGCGCACCGGCCGGACAGGCCTCCGACCCGTTCTCGCCTGCCGCCGCCCAGGCCGCCCAGGCGCCGGCAGCACCCGCCGCCGGTGGCCTGCAGGTGCTGACTCCGGCACAGGCGGCCCAGGTGCTGGGTGTCAGCGAGGCCGATGTGCTGGCCGAGATCCAGGCCGGCAACCTCAAGGCGCGCCAGATCGGCAGCCAGTGGCGCATTGCGCAAGCCGCACTCGATGAGTTCCTGCGCGGCTGACATTTCCGTGGTTTGACCCTTTGCGGCGCCAGGCCCTGCCTGGCGCCGCGTCCCGTTTTCCAGGACCGATGCCGTGAGCGCGCCCTCCTCCAGTTCCTCCAGCACCTCGACTTCCCCCGCCTCCGGTTCCTGGGAGGCCGCTGCCGCCGCGCCGGCCATGGTGCGCAAGCACCCCTGCCCCGAATGCGGCGCCAACCTCGAATGGAATGCCCAGGCCCAGGCGCTCAAGTGCCCGTACTGCGGCACCACGGTGCCCTGGAGCGAGGAAACGCGCGAGGAACTGGGCCGCGATGTGGTCGAGCAGGACCTGGCCGAGGCGCTGCGCAACCCCAAGTCCGGCCGGGGCTGGGGCACGGAGGACCGCTACGAGGTCCAGTGCCAGAACTGCCGCGCGATCTCGGTCTTCGTGAACCGCACCGTGGCCCAGCGCTGCGACTTCTGCGGCTCGCCCTCCATCGTGGCCCACGAGGGCCAGGGCGATGCCATCACGCCGCAGAGCATCCTGCCCTTCAAGATCAGCGACGGCCAGATCCGCGACCGCATCCGCCAGTGGTATGGCAGCCGCTGGTTCGCGCCCAACCGCCTGAAGTCCGCCGCGCTGACCGACACGCTGCACGGCGTCTACCTGCCCTACTGGACCTTCGACGCCCACGCCAGCGCCGACTGGCAGGCCGAGGCGGGCTTCTACTACTACACCACCGAGTCCTACCGCGACAGCAACGGCAACGTGCAGACGCGCCAGGTGCGCCATGTGCGCTGGGAGCCGGCCTCGGGCAGCCTCGCCCATTTCTTCGACGACGAGCTGGTGCCCGGCACCGTGGGCGTGCACGCCAACCTGCTGCGCCAGGTGGAGCCCTTTCCCACCACCACCGACCTCAAGCCCTACACGCCCGAGTTCGTGCGCGGCTGGACGGTGGAGCGCTACCAGATCGACCTGGGCAAGGCCGCGCAGGTCAACGTGCAGGACATGGACGAGCAGCTGCGCGCCCTGTGCGCGCGCCAGGTGCCCGGCGACACCTACCGCAACCTGCAGATACAGCGCGAGTACCAGGGCCGCACCTTCAAGCACATCCTCGTGCCGGTCTGGCTGGTGGGCTACACCTACGGCAGCAGGACCTTCCAGATCATCGCCAACGGCTACACGGGCCAGATCGCGGGCGAGCGCCCCTACAGCGCCCTCAAGATCACGCTGGCCGTGCTGGCCACGATCATGGTGCTGGCGCTGCTGTGGGTGATGTTCGGCCAGTAAGTAGGCCGGCTGCCGCTCACCACGCGCTCCAGACCTCCTCGGCCAGACCGAACGCCGTGCTGGCGCCGGACCCACCCGTCACAGCGACCACGCGCGTGGCCTCGTCGGGCGCATGCACCACGCAGGGCGCGTCCTGCGCACTCGGGTAGACGCCCACCCAGCGCTCTACCACCTGCGCATCGCGCAGGTGCAGGGCCTCGTTCATGTGGCGCAGCATCAGCCGGTCCACGGCTTCGCTGGCAAAGGGCTGGGGCGCTGCGCCGTAGTGGTGGGAGTCGCCCACCACCAGGCTGCCGTCGGCGCTTTGCACGGCGATCAGGTGGATGCCGTGGGCCAGGCTCTCGCCCTCCTCCCGCTCCAGTTCGGCGCGCAGCGCGGCGGCTTCGGGCAGGGCGCTGTAGCCCTCGTATCTGACCATGCTCAGGTCCCCCATGACCGAGCCCTTGAGCCGAAAGCCCGGCTGCGGCCGCACGCGCAGCATCTGCAGCTGGCACAGCTGGATGCGGTGCGGCGTCCACAGGCCGGCGAACAGGCCGCCCGGGTCGGCGTTGTTGCAGACCACCACGCGTTCGCCGTGGTAGCTGGCGCGGGCGCTGCGCACCCGGGGTGCTGCCACCTCGAGCACGGCCTCGCCGAAGCGGAAATCCACGCCCATGGCCTGCTCCAGCCACTGCGCCAACCTGGCAATGGCTGTGCGCGACTCCACGCGCAGCTCATGCGGGCTGTAGAGCACGGCGCTGAGGTCTTCGGTGCGCAGTGCCGGGTGGCGTTCGGCGGCCTGGGCCGGCGTGAGCAGCTCGCAGCGCTCGCCCATGGAGGTGCTCAGAAAGGCGTGGAGCACGGCCTCGGCGCTGGCCCGGCGCGCCGTCAGCCACAGGCCGCGGTGCACGACCTCGATGCCGGCCTGCGGCGCGATCTCGGCCCAGGTATCGCGCGAACGCATGGCCCGCTGCCAGTGGGCGCCCGCCTGCTGCCCCGTGACAGTGACAAAGCCGAAATTGCGGATGGAGGCGGAGATGCAGGCCGCGTCGCGCTCGATGACGAGCACGCTGCGGCCACGGCGCGCAGCCGCATAGGCGTGGGCCAGGCCGACAATGCCGGCCCCCACCACGATCAGGTCGTAGTTCTTCATGGGAGAAAACAGAGGAGAGGGAAAGGAAAAAAGTCAGCGCTGGCGCCAGCGCTGCGTGCGCCGCTGCACCCAGGCATCCAGCGCCGCGATCAGCAGCCGGCCCGCAGCGGCCGTGGCAAAGATCAGCGTGGCCATGGCGGCGGCCGGCGCGGTGTCGCCCGCGTCGTCCATGGCCAGCACGGCCACCGAAGCCAGCGTGGTCTCGGGCGAGTACAGGAACACCACGGCCGACACCGTGGTCATGGCGTTGACGAAGAAATAGCCGGCCACCTGCATGACCACGGGCAGGCATACCGGCAGGTGCACGCGCCACAGCAGCGTCCAGAAGGCCACGCCCATGGAATCGGCCACGCGCTCGTACTCGGCATCGAGCTGCTGCAGCGCGGCCAGTTGCGTGATGTGCGCCACCGAGAAGAAATGCGCCACCGAACACAGCACCAGGATGGCCATGCTGCCGTACAGGAAGTGCAGCGGATTGCCCTGGGCATTGAAGAACAGGATGTAGCCCAGGCCCAGCGCCAGCCCCGGCACGGCCATGGGCAGCGTGGCCACGGCATGCAGCCACTGGCGCGTGCGCGCCCAGCGTACGGGCTTGGCCACCAGGTAGGCGGTCACAAAGCTCAGCACCGCGCCCAGCACGGCCGTGGCCAGCGCCATGGACAGCGAGTTGCCATAGCTGGCCCAGCCGCCGCCGTCCATCATGTCGAAGCGGTAGTTCTTGAATGTCAGCGTGAGGTTGTACGGCCAGTAGCTGACCAGGGAGGCCAGCACGGCCGTGCCCATGACGGCCAGCAGCGCCAGCGCCACCAGCGCGCAGTAGGCGAACAGCGCGCGGTCCAGCGGCGCATGGGGCTGGGGCACCAGCGGCACGGAGCGCACGCCCATGGTGGCCGCCTGGCGCACGCGCAGATGGCGCTCGGCCGCAAAGGCCAGGCCGGCCGGCACCAGCAGCAGCATGGCCACCACCGCACCCATGGACAGGTTTTGCTGGCCGATGACCTGCTTGTAGATGTCGGTGGCCAGCATGGCCGTGTTGCCGCCAATGACCTTGGGCACGCCGAAGTCGGTCACCACGAGCACGAAAACCACGATCCACGAAATCATCAGCCCGTAGCGGCTGGCCGGCAGCGTGACCTGGCGGAAGCTGCGCCAGCGGCTGGCGCCCAGCGTGGCGGCCGCCTCGTACAGGCGCGCATCGCCCGAGGCCAGCGTGGTGCACAGGATCATCAGCGCATGCGGAAAGGTCCAGAGCACCGAGCCCGCGATGATGCCGAAGGGCCCGTAGGCCGAGCCCCCCTGCAGCCAGCCCTTGAGCAGGCCCTGGCTGCCGAACAGGTAGATCAGGCTGATGGCCATGAGCAGCGAAGGCGCCAGCAGCGGCACCAGGGCCAGCGCGCGGAACCAGCGCGCCAGCGGCATGCAGCTGCGCACCACGCCATAGGCGTAGGCATAGGCCAGCAGCACGCAGACCGTGCTGCTCACGGCCGACAGCCACAGGCTGTTGAACAGCGATTGCGCCACGCCCGGCATGCGCGCATAGGTGATGAACTGGGCCAGGCCCGTGAAGCGGCCCGTGTCGTCCCAGAAACTCCTGCCCAGCAGGCTGGCCACCGGCAGGGCGATGGTGGCCAGCAGCCAGGCCAGTGCGCCCAGCACCAGGGCGCCCAGCCACCAGCGCTCCCAGCCTGCGCTGCGCCCCTGCGGACGCACGGGTCCTGCAGGCGCGCTGCGGCGTGCGCAAGCGAAGCGGTCCACCGGCACCGGCACGGAAACGGCCGTGTCCATGGGATGCGCGCTCATGCGGCCTTCCTCGCGTCGGGCGCCGCCAACGGCTGCAGCGCAGCGGCGGGCAGCTCCATCAGCACCTCGCCCTGCAGCCAGTCGGGCAGGCCCACGTCGTGGCGCAGGGGCCACTGGGCGTCAACCTGGCATTGCAGCGTGGGGCTGTACAGGCGCACCAGGGCCATCGATCCGAGGAAGGAGGTCTCCACCACGCGGGCGCGCAACAGGTTGGGCAACGCCGTGGGCTGGGCCGGGTGCAGCACCACGCTTTCCGGACGCACGCCGACCAGCAGCGCGTCGCCACGCTCGAAGCCGGCCAGCGCACAGCGCAGGCTGGCTTCGCCGATGCGCACCTGGTCCGCCCCCTCGGCCGTGGCCGGCAGCAGGTTCATGCGGCCCACGAAACCGGCCGCGAACTGGCTCACGGGCTGGGCATAGAGCTGCTCGGGCGAACCCTGCTGCTCGATGCGGCCCTGGTGCATGAGCACCACGCGGTCGGCCATGGACAAGGCCTCTTCCTGGTCGTGCGTGACCATGATGGAGGCGATGCCCAGCTGGCGCTGCAGCTGGCGGATCTCGCTGCGCAGCTCGGTGCGCACCTGGGCATCGAGCGCGGACAGCGGCTCGTCGAGCAGCAGCAGGCGCGGCCGGGGCGCCAGCGCGCGGGCCAGTGCCACGCGCTGCTGCTGGCCGCCCGACAGCTGGGCCGGGTAGCGCTGGGCCTGCGCGCCCAGACCCACCAGGGACAGCATCTCGGCCACGCGCTCGCGCGCCTGCGCCGCAGGCTGCCCGTTCAGCCCGAAGGCCACGTTCTGCGCGGCCGTCAGGTTGGGAAACAGCGCATAGCTCTGGAACACCACGCCGAAGCCACGGCGAGCGGCCGGCCAGCGCGTGATGTCATCGCCCTGGAACAGCACCCTGCCCTCGTCAGGCATGTCGATGCCGCAGACGATGCGCAGCAGCGTGGTCTTGCCGCAGCCCGAAGGGCCGAGCAGGCTGACGAACTCGCCCGCCTCCACGTTCAGGTCAATGCCGCGCAGCACCTGCTGCTCGCGGTAGCGCTTGGCGATATGGTCTATGCGCAGCATGGCGTGGCTCCGGCTTACTTTTTCTCTGCCTTGGCTTCGTAGCGGCGGCTCCACTCGGCCAGGATGCGCTCGCGGTTGGCCGCGGCCCAATCGAAGTCGTTCTTCGCCAGCCGCTTTTCGAGATCGGCAGGAATGAACTCCAGCTTTTCCTGCGCCTCGGGCAAGGCCAGCACGGCGAAGTTGGCGGCGTAGAGCTTGTTGGCCTCGGGCGTGACGGCCCAGTCGGCCAGGGCCTTGGCGGCTTCCTGCTTCTTGCTGGTCTTGAGGATGGCCGTGGCCTCCACATCCCAGCCCAGGCCTTCCCGGGGGAAAACGATGTCGATGGGCGCACCATCCTTCTTGGTCTTGCTGGCTCGGTATTCGAAGCTCAGGCCCACGGGAAACTCGCCGGCCCCCGCCTGGCGGCAGGGCTTGGAGCCGCTGTGCGTGTACACGCCCATGTTCTGGTGCAGGCCGTCCATGTAGGCCCAGCCCTTGTCCTCGCCCATGATCTGCAGCCAGGCCGCGACCATCAGGTAGCCCGTGCCGCTGGAGGCCGGGTGGGGCATGGTGATCGTGCCCTTGAACTCGGGCCTGACCAGGTCGGCCCAGCTGGCGGGCACAGGCAGCTTGCGCTTGCCGGCCTCCACGGTATTGAAGCAGATGGCCGACGACCACAGGTCCATGCCCACCCAGGTCGGCTGGGCGCGCGGATCGCGCATGTTGGCTCGCACCTTGTCCAGGCCCTTGGGCGCGTAGGGCTGGAGCATGCCCTGCTTGTCCAGCAGCATCAGCGAGGTGGCGGCCACGCCCCAGATCACGTCGGCCTGGGGATTGGCCTTCTCGGCCAGCAGGCGGGCCGTGATGATGCCCGTGCTGTCGCGCACGAACTTGAGTTCGATCTCGGGATGGGCCTTCTCGAAGCCGCTCTTGTAGGCCTTGATCTGGTCGGCCTCCAGCGCGCTGTAGACCAGCAGCTCGGTCTTGGCCGCGTGGGCCAGGGAGGCGAAGGAGGCGACGGTCAGCGCCGCAGAGGCAATGGCGAGGCGGCGGCCCAGGGAGGCAAGGGTGTGGCGCATGGCGTGTCAGTTCCGTTGTGGGTTCGTGGACAGGCGGCAGGGTCGCCACCTCTGACACCCACTGTAGAAAGCGCAGGTGAAACGTCCGTGTCACACAACGGAAATTTGGCGAAGCGGGTATTGGCGGATTTGGGTGCCCTCCGCCCCTCGGCGCCCCCTCGCCCCGCTCCCGCCTTCTTCAGCGGCGCGGCTTTACCCTGCCCGGGCGCTCAGCCTGGGCCGTCTGCGGCTGCAGCGCATCCAGCAGCCGGTCCTGCAGGCGCGCGCGGTGTGCCAGGTTCTCATCCAGCCGCGCGGCCAGCGCGTCGATGTGATCGCGCATCAGTTGCTCGGCGCGCGCCATGTCGCCGGCGGCCAGCGCATCGACGATGGCCTCATGGTCGGCATTGGAGTGCTGGGCCTCGGTCTGCGACTGGTACAGCGCAGACACCAGGGTGGTGCGCGCCGAGAGGTCGGCCATCATGGCCGTGAGAAAGCGGTTGCCCAGTTGCTCGGCCAGGCAGACGTGGAAGTCGGCCAGCAGCACGCTGCGCTGGCCGGCGTTGTCGGCCTCGGCGATGGCGCCGCGCTCCTGGGCCACATGCTCGCGCAGCGTGCGTATGGCCGCCTGCAGCGGCCGGCCCGCGTCGCGCAGCATGCCGGACTCCAGCACGCGGCGCGCGGCATAGGTTTCCTGGGCTTCCTCGAACGAGGGCTCGACCACGTACCAGCCCTGGCGCGAGCGCACCTCGACGAAGCCGCGCGCCTGCAGCTGCATCAGCGCCTCGCGCACCATGGTGCGGCTCACGCCGAAGACCTCGGCCAGTTCCTTTTCGCCCAGGCGTTCGCCAGGACGCAGCTTGCGCTCGACGATGGAGCGCATGACGCGCTCGGCGATCAAGGCCGGCCCGGTGGCCGGCGCATCCTGCGGCTCGGACATGGCGGCCTCCTCAGGCCACGGCCGGAATGCGGCGCGGGCGCAGCGTGGCCATCACCCAGTACACGCCGCCGCCGATCAGCACGCCGAAGAACCAGCCGTAGGTGCCCCACCAGACCGGCAGCAGGCTGGTGAAGTTGGGCAGGATGGTGGAGAACACGCTGCCGATGCCGGTGGCAATGAGCGCGTTGACGTTCCAGCCGCCCTCGTAGCGGTACTCGCCATGCTCGTCATACAGCGCCGCCACGTTGATGTTGCCCTTGGCCACCAGGTAGTAGTCCACCAGGATGATGCCCAGCAGCGGCCCCATGGTGGCGCCGATGGCGTTCACGAAGTGGGCAGCGCCGCCCTCCCATGGTGCAAAGGGGTAGAGAGCCAGGGCGATCAGTGCGGCGATGTATCCGCCGCGCTTGAAGTCGATGCGCTTGGGAAACACGTTGGAAATATCGAAGGCCGCCGAGACGAAGTTGGCCACCACGTTGATGCCCAGCGTGGCCACGGCAAAGGTGACGGCGGCCAGCAGGGCCAGCACCCAGCTGTCGAACTTGGCCGAGATCTGCTCGGGGTGCAGCAGCACCTCGCCATAGACCTTGAAGGCCGCAATCGTGGTGATGCCGGCCACCAGCGAGAAAGCGATCAGGTTCACGGGCAGGCCCCAGAGGTTGCCCTTGGCCACCGCCTCCTTGTTCTTCGCATAGCGCGAGAAATCGCAGAAGTTCAGGTACAGCGCCGCAAAGTAGGTGATCCAGGTCGCGCCCACGGCCATCAACGCCCAGAAGCTGCCCGGCGCGCCGCTCACCCCCGCATCCTTGGTCTTGTCCAGCAGCACATCCATGGGAATGCCGTGGTCGAAGCTGAAGCCGCCGGCCTTCACGCACAGGCCGATGGCCAGCACCAGCATGGCGATCCACACGGCAGGCCCGGCCCAGTCCTGGAATCGCCGCACGGTCTCCATGCCCCTTTGGATGATCAGCAGCTGCAAGGCCCAGATGACCACGTAGCAGATCACCTCCAGTCCCGAATGGCCCAGCCAGTGCGTGGTCTGGTGGAAGGACAGCAACGCCTCATTGCGCACCAGCAGCGCCACCATGGCGCCCGAGGCGGCCGCCGTCTGCGCCCCGTACCAGAAGCAGGCCACGATGGCTCGCACCAGGGCAGCCAGATTCGCGCCCCATACCCCGAAGGACGCACGCGCCAGCACCGGATAGGGCACGCCGGTCTTCTCGCCCGCATAGCCCACCAGGTTCATCAAGAAGAAGATGACCAGAGAACTGATGCCGATGGCGATCAGAAAATTGACGAAGCTGCCGCACAGCAGAAACAGGCTGGCCGCCAGGTAGTAGCCCCAAAGGCTGTGCACGTCCGAAGTCCAGACGTTGAAAATGCTGAAGGCGCCCCAGCGGCGGTCCTTGGTGGGCGCCAGGTCTTCGTTGTAAAGACCCGGCGAGGGATTGCGAATATCCATTGCTGCGCTCCTTGATCACGAGCAATCACTGACACAAGACCAGCCGAGACCCATGAATCAGCTGGCACACAAACTGGCACGCAAACTGGTATGCAAGAAGTGTGCCTTCAGGCGCAGGAGTTGTTTCCAGGGACATACCCGGCCACGCCGGCCCTGCGCATCACGGCGCCATGTTGAAATGGCGCCAGGCATTCCTGACCCCAACACCCCGCCATGTTCGTCACGCAGCTCAAGTCCTTCTTCTGGGTGGCCCGCCTGGGCAGCATCACGCAGGCGGCACGCCAGCTTTCGCTGAGCCAGCCCACCGTGACCACCCAGATCCGCGCGCTGGAAGAGCACTACGGCGTGGAGCTGTTCCATCGCCAGGGCGGGCGCCTGTCCATCACCGATGCCGGGCTGCGCCTGCTGCCCCAGGTCGAGCAACTGCTGCTGCAGACCATCCAGCTGGAGTCGGCGCTGCGCCATTCGGGCGATGCCAGCCAGGGCCAGCTGCGCATCGGTGCGACGGCGCCCTACTACGTGCTGGACATCGTCAAGCGCTACCAGCGGCGCTTCGAGCGGGTGGAAGTGGCCATCGTGGGCGGCAACTCGCGCCAGATGGTGCAGGCGCTGGTGGACTACCAGGTGGACCTGGCGACCTCATCGCACCTGGAAGGTGATCCGCGCCTGCTGCGCGTGGAACTGGGCCAGGACCCGCTGGCCCTGCTGGTGCACCGCAGCCACCGGCTGGCGCAGCGCACCATGGTGCAGGCGTCCGATCTGGTGCAAGACACGCTGATCCTGCGCGAGCGCGGCTCCATGACGCGCCAGCTCACCGAACAGATGCTGGCCGCCGCCGGCCTGGCACCGCGCCACGTCATGGAAATCGCCAGCCGCGAAGCCATCCGCGAGGCCGTGATCCGCGACATGGGCATCAGCGTCTTCGCCCGGCATGAAGCCTCGGCCCACCCCGACATCGTCGTCCTGCCCTTCGCAGGCCCCGTGCCGCGCCTGCCCGAGTACCTGTACTGCCTGCGCGAACGCCGCCAGGCCCGGCTGATCGCCGGCTTTCTGGAGGAGGCCGTGCCGGGCGGGGTGCTGCCGGACCAGATGTGAACTGGCTCAGGCCAGCTCGGCATCCGCCAGCAGCGGCTGCCTGAGGTCCTTGTCCGACAGCGACAGCTCCACATCGAGCTGCGGCCACTGCACGCCGATGGCCGGGTCGTCCCAGGCAATGCCGCGATCGGCCTGGGGCGCGTAGAAGGCCGTGGCCTTGTAGAGGAAGTCGGCGCTGTCGCTGAGCACCACGAAGCCGTGGGCAAAGCCTGGGGGCACCCACAGCTGGCGGTGGTTGTCTTCCGTCAGTTCGGTTCCCACCCATTGGCCGAAGGTCGGCGAGCCCTTGCGGATGTCCACGGCCACATCGAACACGGCGCCGCGCACCACGCGCACCAGCTTGCCCTGGGCATGGGGAGGCAGCTGGTAGTGCAGGCCGCGCAGCACGCCCTTCTTGCTGCGGCTGTGGTTGTCCTGCACGAACTGGTGGTCCGTGCCCGTGGCCTGGTTGAAGGCCTGCTGGTTGAAGCTTTCGAGGAAGAAGCCGCGATCGTCACCAAACACCTTGGGCTCGATCAGCATCACCTCGGGAATGGCCAGGGGTGTTGCCTTCATGCGTGCACCTTTTCCTTGAGGATCTGCAGCAGGTACTGGCCGTAGCCGTTCTTGGCCAGCGCCTGGCCCAGCGTCTCGAGCTGGGCTCGGTCTATCCAGCCCTGGCGGAAGGCGATCTCCTCGGGGCATGACACCTTCAGGCCCTGGCGCTGCTGCAGCGTGGCGATGAACTGGCCGGCCTCCAGCAGGCTGTCGTGCGTGCCCGTGTCCAGCCAGGCGTAGCCACGGCCCATGAGCTCCACGTTGAGCTGGCCCTTGTCCAGGTACAGGCGGTTGAGGTCGGTGATTTCCAGCTCTCCGCGCGCCGAGGGCTTGATGGACTTGGCCAGCTCAACGACCTGGCTGTCGTAGAAATACAGGCCCGTGACCGCGTAGTTGCTCCTGGGCTGCCTGGGTTTTTCCTCCAGGGAAAGCACGCGGCCCTGGGCGTCGAACTCGGCCACGCCATAGCGCTCGGGGTCCTGCACGTGGTAGGCAAACACGGTGGCGCCCTCGCTGCGCGCGTCAGCGCGTTCGAGCAGACGGGGGAAGTCGTGTCCGTAGTAGATGTTGTCACCCAGCACCAGGGCGCTGGGGGCGCCGGCCAGGAAGTCCTCGGCGATCAAAAAGGCCTGGGCCAGTCCATCCGGGCTGGGCTGGACGGCGTACTCCAGCTTCAGGCCCCACTGCGAGCCGTCGCCCAGCAATTGCTCGAAGCGCGGCGTGTCCTGCGGGGTGCTGATCACGAGGATCTCGCGGATGCCCGCGAGCATGAGGGCGCTCAGCGGGTAGTAGATCATGGGCTTGTCGTAGACCGGCAGCAGCTGCTTGCTGATGGCCAGCGTGGCAGGGTGAAGGCGGGTGCCGGAGCCGCCAGCGAGGATGATGCCTTTGCGTTGCGCGTTCATGGGTTGGGTCCTGTCGTTCGTGCTGAGTCGCGAGACCGCGCTCAGATGATTTCCTGCAGCATGCGGTCCACGCCGGCCTGCCAGTGCGGCAGGCGCAGGCCGAAGGTCTGCTGCAGCCGCTCGGTGTTCAGGCGGGAATTGTGCGGACGCTGCGCCGGGGTGGGAAAGGCGCTGGTGGGCACGGCAGCTATGCGCTGCACCTTCCAGGGCCGGTCGGGCGCGAGTTCGCGGGCGCGGGCGATCACATGGCTGGCGTAGGCATGCCAGGTGGTCTCGCCACCGGCCACCAGATGGTGCAGGCCTTCGCCGCCGGACTGGCGCAGCACCTGACGGATGGCATGGGCCGTCACGTCGGCGATCAGGTCTGCCCCCGTCGGCGCGCCCCATTGGTCATCGATCACGCTCAGCACCTCGCGCTCCTGGGCCAGGCGCAGCATGGTCTTGGCGAAGTTGCCGCCGCGCGCCGCATAGACCCAGCTGGTGCGAAAGATCAGGTGGTGGCAGCCCGAAGCCTGGATCAGCTGCTCGCCTTCGAGCTTGCTGCCGCCATAGACGGACAGCGGCGCCGTGGCCTCGGTCTCCGTGCGCGCAGCGCTGCCGCTGCCATCGAAGACGTAGTCCGTGCTGTAGTGCACCAGCAGCGCGCCGGTCTGCGCCGCCTCGCGGGCCAGCACCTGGGGAGCCAGCGCATTGAGCAGCCGCGCCTGTTCCGGCTCGCTTTCGGCCTTGTCCACGGCCGTGTGGGCGGCGGCATTGACGATGACATCGGGACGCAGAGCGCGCACGGTCCGTGCGAGTTCATCGAGGCGAGAGAGATCGCCGCACAGGCCCTGGCCACCGGCGTCGCCCTGGCGCTCCAGCGCGACCAACTCGCCCAGCGGCGCCAGGCTGCGCTGCAGCTCCCAGCCCACCTGTCCATTGCGGCCCAGCAGCAGCAGCTTCATGCGCCGGCTCCCTCCGTGTACTGGCGGCTGACCCATTCGCGGTAGGCGCCGGACTGCACATCGGCCACCCACTCGGGATTGTCCAGGTACCACTGCACGGTCTTGCGGATGCCGGTCTCGAAGGTCTCCGCGGGCTTCCAGCCCAGTTCGCGCTCGAGCTTGCGCGCGTCGATGGCATAGCGCCGGTCGTGACCGGGGCGGTCCTTCACATAGGTGATCTGGGCAGCGTAGCTGGTGCCATCGGCCTTGGGGCGCAGCTCGTCGAGCAGCGCGCAGACGGTGTTCACGATCTCGACGTTGGGCTTTTCGTTCCAGCCGCCCACGTTGTAGGTCTCGCCCAGCTTGCCGGCCTCCAGCACGCGGCGGATGGCGCTGCAATGGTCGCGCACATAGAGCCAGTCGCGCACCTGCATGCCATCGCCATAGATGGGCAAAGGCTTGCCGGCCAGGGCGTTGACGATCATCAGGGGGATCAGCTTCTCGGGGAAATGCAGCGGGCCGTAGTTGTTGCTGCAGTTGGTGGTCAGCACGGGCAGGCCGTAGGTGTGATGCCAGGCGCGCACCAGGTGGTCGCTGGCGGCCTTGCTGGCCGAGTACGGGCTGTTGGGTTCGTAGTTATGGTCTTCGGTGAAGGCCGGTGCCGCTGGCGCCAGGCTGCCATAGACCTCGTCGGTGGAGACATGCAGGAAGCGGAAGGCCGCCCTGGCCTCGGCATCCAGCGCGCTCCAGTAGCCGCGCACGGCCTCGAGCAGGCGGAAGGTGCCGACCACGTTGGTCTGGATGAAGTCCTCTGGGCCGTGGATGGAACGGTCCACATGGCTTTCGGCCGCAAAGTTGACCACGGCGCGCGGCTGGTGCTCGGCCAGCAGGCGGGCCAGGACTTCGCCATCGCCGATGTCGGCCTGCACGAAGACATGGCGCGCATCGCCCTGCAGGCTCTCCAGGCTCTTGAGGTTGCCCGCGTAGGTGAGCTTGTCCACGTTGAGCACCGGCTCATCGCCGGCAGCCAGCCAGTCCAGCACGAAATTGGCGCCGATGAAGCCGGCGCCGCCTGTGACAAGAATCATGGTTCAACCTTGCAAAATTTCATTGTTCTTGGTTCGGGGTTCAGGCAGCAGCCTGCCGTGCTGCCTCCCGCGCGACCTGGGCATTGTCGGCGTTCACCAGTGAAAAAGCCCGCAGGAGGCGGGCTTTTTCCTTCAGGACACGCCTTTTACACACCAGGGCGTATTCACTGGCCCTGCCAGCGGCGCAGCACCAGCGAGGCGTTCGTGCCACCGAAGCCGAAGCTGTTGGACAGCACGGTGTTCAGCTGGGTATCGCGTGTGCGCGTGACCAGGGGCATGTCGTTCAGCGCGGGATCGGGCGTGTCCACGTTGACCGAACCCGCGATGAAGCCCTTGTTCATCATGATCATGCAGTAGATGGCTTCCTGCACGCCGGTGGCGCCCAGCGAGTGGCCGGTCAGCGACTTGGTGGAGGAGAACGGCGGCACCTGGTCGCCGAACAGCGCGCGCATGGCGCGCACTTCCTGCATGTCGCCCACGGGCGTGGAGGTGCCGTGGGTGTTGATGTAGTCCACGCCGCCTTCGAGGCCTTCAAGGGCCTGCTGCATGCAGGCGATGGCGCCGTCGCCCGAGGGCGCGACCATGTCCTCGCCATCGCTGGTGGCGCCAAAGCCCACGACTTCGGCCAGGATGTTCGCACCCCGGGCCTGGGCGTGCTCCAGGCTTTCCAGCACCACCGCGCCGCCGCCACCTGCGATCACGAAACCGTCGCGGTGGGCGTCATAGGCGCGCGAAGCCTTTTCGGGCTGGTCGTTGTACTTGCTGGACATGGCCCCCATGCCGTCGAACAGCAGTGCCATGCCCCAGGACAGCTCTTCGCCGCCGCCGGCAAACATCACATCCTGCATGCCCCAGGCGATCTGCTGCGCCGCTGCGCCGATGCAGTGCGCCGAGGTGGAGCAGGCCGAGGTGATGGAGTAGTTGATGCCCTTGACCTTGAAGTTGGTCGCCAGGCAGGCGGACACCGTGGAGCTCATGCAGCGCGTGACCTGGTAGGGCCCGACGCGGCGAATGCCCTTTTCGCGCAGCGTGTCGGCCGCCTCGATCTGGTTGGCCGGCGACCCGCCGCCCGAGCCCATGATCAGGCCGGTACGCGGATGGCTGACCTGCTCGGGAGCCAGGCCGGCCTGGGCGATGGCATCTTCCAGCGCGATCTGCGCATAGGCAGCGGCATCGCCCATGAAGCGCAGCTGCTTGCGATCGATACGTGCCTCGACGTCGATCTCCGGCACACCGGCCACCTGGCTGCGCATGCCCAGTTCGGTGAACTTCGGCATGGCCTTGATGCCCGTGCGCCCCTCGCGCAGCGAGGTCTCCACGGTATCGAGGTCGTTGCCGATGCACGAGACAATGCCCGCGCCGGTGATGACTACGCGACGTTTGGTCATGCTGCCGTTCCCTGGCCTTCACCCTCGCGCAGGAACAGGCCCACGCGCAGGTCATTGGCGACGTAGATTTCCTTGCCGTCGGCCAGCAGGCGTGCATCGCCGATGGCCATGTTGAGCTTGCGCTTGATCACGCGCTTGATGTCGATTTCGTAGGTCACGAGCTTGACGTCAGGACCCACTTCGCCCGTGAACTTGACTTCGCCGGCGCCCAGCGCACGGCCCCGGCCGGGAAGGCGCAGCCAGGTCAGGTAAAAGCCGATCAGTTGCCACATGGCGTCCAGACCCAGGCAGCCGGGCATGACGGGATCGCCCCGGAAATGGCAGTCGAAGAACCAGAGATCAGGCTTGATGTCGAGTTCAGCGACGATCTTGCCCAGGCCGTGGGCGCCACCATCCGTGTCGATGTGCGTGATGCGGTCGAACATCAGCATGGGAGGCAGTGGCAGACGCCCGCTGTCTGCGGAAAACAGCTTGCCTTCGCCCGAAGCGATCAGTTGCTCATACGAAAAAGAATCGGCCATTGTCTAACTTGCTCCACGGCGGCACTGACGCCACCTCTATCTCTGAATGGGTGCGGCCCGCAGCGGACCATGCAGCCGCGCATTATCGGGGCTGAACGTTGCCAGACTGCAACAAAACCCCGAGGCCGCATCAAAACTCTGCCACAAAAGCCACGCCGACCCAGGTCGCGGGACTTGGCTACAGCCCCTGAACAGAGGCCCTGCGGCGGCCGATCCAGGCCACCAGCAGCACCGCCGCAGCAGCGGCGCACAGCGGGACCAGGCCTGCTGCATTCACCCAGCGCGCAAACGGTGTCAAGGCCTCGCGGCCCTGCACACTGGCCTCAAGCACCGCGCGCTCGTAAGGCACCAGCGCGTGCGTCACCACGCCCCGGTGGTCGATGGCCACCGTGGCACCGGTATTGGTGGCGCGCAGCATGGGGCGCTCGAACTCCAGCGCCCGCATGCGGCTGATGGCCAGATGCTGGTCGATCGCCACGCTGTCGCCAAACCAGCCGATGTTGCTGAAATTCACCAGCACCGTGGGCGCCGTCGCTGCATTGCCGAAATGTGCACCCAGCTCTTCGCCAAACAAATCCTCGTAGCAGATGTTGGGTGACAGCCGCTCGCCAGCCCAGGCCATGGAAGGCTGGCCCAGCGCGCCGCGGTTGAAGTCGCCCAGCGGTATGTTCATCATCTGCGTGAACCAGCGAAACAGCGGCGGGATGAACTCCCCGAAGGGCACCAGATGGTGCTTGTCGTATTGGTAGTCCTGGATCTGGCCAGGCTGCCAGCCCACGACCGAGTTCGTGTAGCCGGCCTCTTCCGAGCCCAGCGGAATGCCCAGCAGCGCCGCCTGCCGGCCATCCTTCTTCAGATATGGTTCGCGCAGCAGGTCCAGGTATTCCTCGGGCAACTGCTGGGGCAGCAGGGGCACGGCCGTCTCGGGTGCGACCACCAGCTGCGCCGTGGCCACGCGCAGCTCCCGCCCGTACCAGCCCAGGGCCAGCGGAATGCCGCTGCCGGCCTCGAACTTCTCATCCTGCGGGATATTGCCCTGCAGCATGGCCACGCTCAGCGCCGGCCGTTCGGCCGATGGTGCATTGATGGCGGCATCGCGAAGCCACCACAGCCCGCCCCAGGCCAGAACCAGGGCCGCCACAGTGGCCGCGCACCGTGCAGGCCGAAGGGCTTGTCCGCCCCGCGAACCGGCCGCCAAGGCGGCCAGCCAATATGCCAGCCAGGACGCCACCGCCCCCGTGCCGTAGACGCCGATCCAGCGCGGCAGCACCGACAGGGGCCCTTCGACGTGGGCATAGCCCCCCGCGCCCCAGGGAAAGCCGGTCCACAGCCAGCCACGCGCCAATTCGGCCAGCAGCCAGACGGCGGCGAACAGCAAGGCGCCGCCCGCCGTGCTGGTGGGGCGCAGCTTGTGCCAGCCCCAGGCGGCCACCGCGTAGTAGCTGCCCAGGAAGGCCGCAAGCGCCAGCACGGCGGCAACGGCCAGCGGCGCAGGCAGGCCGCCATAGACATGCATGGAGATGAACAGCCACCAGAAGGTGGCCACCAGCCAGGCGGTGGCATAGAGCATGGCCCGCCCCGCCGCCTGGGCCGGGCGCTGTGCCGTCTGCAGGGCGCGTGCCAGCACGGCCAGCGACAGAATCTGCAGCCACCACAGCGGGCGGCCATAGCCGCCGACCAGGCTCAGCGGCCCGTCGCCCTGGCCGCGCGCCCAGGGCCAGGCCAGCGACAGGGCCTGGGCTGCACCCGCAAGCAGCAGCAGCACGCCCACGGCGAGCCGGCCCATGCGCCGGCCGTCTTGCGAAAAAGCGGAAGAACTGGACAGGGGCATCGGCCAGGTACGGGAGAGATGTCGGTGGGGATAGAAAGGGGCAGCCTCAGCTGCGCAGCAGACTGTCGGCTGCGGGATCGCGCACCACCTTGAACCAGCGCACGGCGCCGCCCTTGGTGTGCAGCACGGTGAATTCCAGGCCGGCCAGATGGATCTGCTCGCCGCGCTTGGGCACATGGCCCATTTCGTGGGCGATCAGGCCTCCGATGGTGTCGAACTCATCTTCGGGATCGCGGGCATGCAGGGCGACCTCGAAGGCTTCGTTCACATGCTCGATGGTGGTGTCGCCCGCCACGCGGTAGCTGTTGTCGGCCAGGGCGAAGATGTCGCCCTCGTCCTCGGGGATGTCGAACTCGTCCTCGATCTCGCCGACGATTTCCTCCAGCACATCCTCGATGGTCACCAGGCCTGCCACGCGGCCGAACTCGTCGATGACCACGGCCAGATGGTTGCGGTTGCCCCGGAACTCGCGCAGCAGATCATTCAGGCCCTTGCTCTCCGGCACGAAGGCGGCGGGGCGCAGCAGGGCGCGGATGTTCAGGTCCGGTGAACGCTGCAGCTTGAGCAGGTCCTTGGCCAGAAGGATGCCGATGATGTTCTCGCGCTCGCCCTGGTAGACCGGGAAACGCGAATGTGCAGTGGTGATCACCTGGTGCAGCAGTTCATCGAACGGAGCGTCGATGTTGACCAGGTCCATGCGAGGGGCTGCGACCATGACGTCGCCGGCCGTCATGTCGGCCATGCGTATCACGCGTTCGAGCATGACGCGGGACTCGGGGCCGATGACCTGGTTGTCCTCGGCGTCGGCCAGGGTCTCGATCAGCTCGTCAGGAGAGTCAGGGGCCGGGTGGATGAACTCGGCCACCTTTTGCAGGAAGCTTCGCTTGCTTTCCTTCTCGGAAGAGCGCGCAGGATGGGGGTCGGACACTGTCTTGGAGTGCAGGACGTGCGGTAGTGAAACAAGCCGCAAGGATAGCGGATTGCTCCGTCACCCCTGCATGCGCTGCGCCAATTCCCTTTGCGGCGTTTTGCGCCTATTCGCCGGCCTGGTGGCGGCCATCCTGCACGCCACGGCGGATTTCCTGCACGTCGGCCAAGAAATCCCAGAACTGCTTAGCCTGCTTCTTGAGCTGGTAGTCCACCTCGCCGATGTGCTCGGTCATCAGCGACGCCATGTGCGTGTCGATGCCGGCGGGCGGCAGCTGCAGGTAGGCCTCGGACTCGGAGCCATCGCGCTTGATGGTGGCGCCGGCCTTGCGCGCAATCTTGAGCATGGCCGTGTTCTCCGACAGCGCGTGGATGAACATCATGGACACGCCCTTGGTGCGTGCATGGATCACCGCGCGGTTGAACAGGCGCCCGCCGTAGCCGCGGCCGCGTGCCTGCTTGAGCACGGAAACGCCGAATTCGGCGCAGCTCTTGTGCTCGGGATGCGAGGCAAAGGCCAGATGCGCCATGGCGATCAGCTCGAGCCGGCGGTTGTAGATGCCGAAGATGTCGTCGCGCTCGAAATCAAGCTGCATCGCATAGCGGCGAACCTGCTCGTCGCTGGCCGCATAGCCGAAGCGCAGGTAGCGGTCGCCTTCATCGAGCTTGAGCAAATGCGCCACCACGCGTTCGCGGTGGGACGGGCCCAGCGAACGAATGGGCACCATGGACGCGGAGCGCCCATCGGGACGGTGCGGCTGGCCTGCGCTCGCACGCAACATGTCCCGGCCGGCCTGCCAGGACGCCTTCAACCAGTCTTTGGATGCATTCATGGCTCAAATATAGGTAAAAACCCGAGGTCAAGCAACGAAGATATTGCGATGCAACAAAACCGTAAGGTTTTGGCATGCAAACCAATTTCCCCTCCCTGCAACACCCAACGGCCTGGCGCCTGTCGAGCCCGAAGGCTACAAAGGCACGGCCGTGGTCACCTTGACGCGGTCCATCACGAAGCTGGTCTTGCAATCCTGCACGCTGGGATGCTTGAGCAAGGTGTCCATGACGAAGCGCGTGTAGTGCTGCATGTCGGCCACGACCACACGCATCAGATAGTCCATCTCCCCGGTCAGCGACACGCACTCCACCACTTCGGGCCAAGTCTGCACGCTGGCGCGGAACACGTCCATGGGGTTGCGCTTGCTGGTCTCGGTGTACTTCTCCAGGCGCACGTTGAGATAGGCGGTCAGCCCCAGGCCCACGGTCTCCGGCTGGACCAGGGCCACATAGCGGTCGATCACGCCGCTGTCTTCCAGGCGCTTGACCCGGCGCAGCACGGCACTGGGAGACAGGCCGACCTGCTCCCCGATGACGTCATAGGTTTCCCGGCCGTTGGCCTGCAGGCGGCGCAAAATGGCCCGATCCAGTTTGTCGATGGTGTGCGTGGCGCTCATGGCGGTGGACTCGTAAATAAGTACGGATTTCTTCAGGGTTAACCCGAATTAACCAGTTAAATTGCGATAAACAAAAGAATTCCGCAATTTTCATGCATTCCGCATTTTCCCACCAAGGGCAAACGGCAAAAAGCTGAAGCCCCTCCCGCCTACAGTGACAGCACTGATCGCAAGCCCGCAGGCCATGCCTGGGGCGCCCGAAACACTGTCCTGCACGAAAAGGCCGGAGACCCCCATGAAAGCCCCGCTGAACCTGGCCCAGTTCCCCGCCCGCGCACAGACGGCCCGGCGCGCGCAGGACATGGGCGCGTGCGGCCTCAGCGGCAGTCGGCGCTGCCTATACTGCGGGGATCGCCTCCATTTCGCTTCACGCCATGACGCCCCGCCACGACGCCACCCGCGCCATGCCACGCCATGCCCGTGCATCTGCGCCAGTACGTGCACCTGCGGCAGCCGGCCCGCAGCCGTCGGCCCGGATGGCGCGGCGCAGCCTGCTGGCGGCCCTGGCCGCCCTGCCCTGGCTGCCGGCTTCGGCACAGCCCCAGCCGCCCCCGACAGCCTCGACAGCCTTGACAGCCCCGGCGCGCGACGCGAAATCCGACGCCCTGACCCTGATCGTTCCCTATGCAGCCGGCGGCCCCCTGGACCGCACGGCGCGTCCTCTGGTCGAGGCCAGCTCCGCGAAGCTGGGGGCCATCCACATTCTTTACGTGCCGGGCGAAGGCGGCGCCAAGGGCTCGAACATGGTGGCCCAGGCCACGGCCCAGGACCGCTTGCTGCTGATGGGCGCGGCCGCCACGCACGCCGTGCTGCCCTGGCTGCAGCCCCAGCTGGGCTACGACCCGCTGCGCGACTTCCAGCCGCTAGTGCTGGTGGCGCGCATGCCCAATGTGCTGGTGATGCGCAGCGATCTGGCGCGCCAGTGGCGCATACGCACGGCGCTGGACCTGCAGCGCTTTCTTGCCAAGCACCGCCAGCCGCTGCGCTATGCCTCGGGCGGGCCGGGCAGCAGCGGGCACCTGTCGGGCGAGATGTACCAGATGCTCACGCGGCTGCCGCTGCTGCATCTGCCGTTTGGCGGAACGCAGCCGGCGCTGTCGGCCCTGCTCGACGGATCGGCCGATCTGCTGTTCGACAGCCTGGCGTCCTCGCTGCCGCACATCCGTGCAGGCCGGCTGCAGGCCCTGGCCGTGACCACGCTGGAACGCGTGCCGCTGCTGCCCGAGGTGCCCAGCCTCAACGACACGGTACCGGGCTTCAACCTCGCCAACTGGTTCGGCCTGTTCGCGCCTGCCGGCTGGCCCGCCGACCTGGCCCAGCGCCATGCCGCCGTGTTCTCGAAGGCCATGCGCAGCAGTCCGGTGCAGGAAACGCTGACCGCCATGGGCGTGCTGCCCGAAGACCTTCAGCTGCAGGAGTTCGCGCGCTTTGTGCGCTCCGAGCACAGCAAATACGGCCTGCTGGTGCAGGCCGCCCGAATCCGCCAGCTCTGAGCCGCGCAGGTGCCTTGCCTGCCCCCGGCCCGGGGCAGCAATGACAAGATCCCTGGAGAGCACCATGATGAGCACCGCAGCGACCCCCACCTCGTCCCACGCCCCCGCCCACGCCCCCGGTGTGGCACCCGTGGTCTACGGCCAGGCCGACCGCCCCCCGCGCGGCGACTACAGCCGCGCCAGCGACGACTACACCTGCGCGCAGGACTACGACGCCTACACCGAGGCCGACCACGACACCTACCGGCGCCTGTACGAACGCCAGTCCGCCCTGCTGCCGGGACTGGCCAGCCAGCACTTCATCGACGCCCTGCCCTCGCTGGGCGCCAAGGACCGCATTCCGCGCTTCGAGGAAGTCAACGAGCGCCTGCGCCGCGCCACGGGCTGGGAGATCGTCGGCGTGCCGGGCCTGATTCCCGAGGTGCCCTTCTTCTCGCTGTTGGCCAACCGCAAATTCCCGGTCACGGACTGGATCCGCAAGCCCGAGGAGTTCGAGTACATCGTCGAGCCCGATGTCTTCCATGACCTCTTCGGCCATGTGCCGCTGCTGTTCAACCCCGTCATCGCCGACTACATCCAGGCCTATGGCCAGGGCGGGCTCAAGGCCGCCGAGCTGGGCGCCTGCGAGATGCTGTCGCGCCTGTACTGGTACACCATCGAGTTCGGGCTGATCCGCGAGCAGGGAGGCCTGCGCGCCTACGGCGCGGGCATTCTGAGTTCTTCGGGTGAGCTCAACTACTCGGTGCGCAGCCCCGAGCCGCAGCGCCTGCCGCTGTCGCTGGAGCGCGCCATGCGCACGCTCTACAAGATCGACACCTACCAGCACACCTACTTCGTGATCGACGACCTGCAGCAGCTGTTCGACCTCACGGCCGCCGATTTCGAGCCGCTGTACCGCCAGCTGCGCGATCAGCCGACCATCGCGGCCGATGCGCTGCTGCCCGGTGAAGTGGCCCTGCAGACTTCCGCGTCCTGAAGCCGCTCGCGCAGCTCCAGGCAAAAGCGCCAGACGCGCTCGTCGAACACCAGCTGCACATGGGCCACGTCGTCCAGGCGGTGCGCGTGCTGCCCTGGCAGCGTGGCCACGGGGAAGGGAAAGACGATGTTGTCGCAACAGCTCCACCAGCAGCTGAAGGCCACCTCGGGCGGCGGCGGCCCCAGGCGCTGCAGCCAGGGACTGTCCTCGCGCATCTGAAGCGCCGGCAGGCCATGGGCGAAGCGCGCCATCCAGGTGCCGCGGTGCGGCGTGGCCAGGGTCACCACATGGGCAGCCAGTTGCCGGCGCTCCTGCGCGGACAACCGGCCCAGCCAGGCACGCACCACCAGCCCGCCCATGCTGTGGGCCACGATCAGCGGCGCCCGCCCCGTGGCCTGGGCCATGCGGCGTGCGCAGGCATCGAGGTCGGCCACCATGGCGTCGATGGACGCGCCGTGCGCCGGCTCCAGCGTCATGGCCGCGCAGGCAATGCCGCGTTCCTTGAGCCGCCGCAGCCATGGCGCCCAGACCGCGCGATTGCAGAAGAAACCGTGGACCAGCACCATGCCGACCTGGCCTGTGACCGGGCTTGCGTTTTGTCCTGCGGCCGGGTCACCTGGCCAGCCATCGGCCTCGGCATGGACCCGGAAGGGCAGGCGCCAGCCAAACACCTGCACGGCCAATGCCCACTCGGCAAGCCAGGCTGCCGCCACCGTGCGCCAGGCGGGCACGGGTGCGCCGGCCTTGCGCACCACGCGGCGCATCAACACCATCTGCAGGCCCAGATGCAGGCCCGGCCAGCACAGGCCCGGCAGCGCTCCTGCCAGCGCCAGCCCGCGCGATTCCGGCCACCACCATGCCAGCCAGGCCATGGCGCCGGCCAGCGTGCCCAGCGCCACCATTTGCAGAATGCGTGCGTTCACGGCAGCCCGCCCTCCCTGAAAAAAACGCCAACGTAGCACACAGCGGCCGCACTTTCGTGGGGACGCCGCCCCCTGCCTAGGACAACCCCGCGTAGACCGCAAAGCACCCGCCTGACCAGAATCAGCCGCAGCGGTGGCCGGCCGACCGGCGCCTGCCCCTTTGCCGTTCCCCTGTCTCACCAGCAACCCAAGGTACCCTGCATGGACGCTGCGCCCTGGCTCAAGAACTATCCCGCCGATGTGCCCCACGAGGTGCATCCCGAGCAATACCGCTCGCTCACGCATCTGCTGGAGGAGGCCTTCACCCAGCATGCGGACCTGCCCTTTTCGGTGTGCATGGACCGCTGGATGAGCTACCGCGAGCTGGACCAGCTGTCCACGCGCCTGGGCGCCTGGCTGCAGGGACTGGGGCTGGAGCCCGATGCGCGGGTGGCCATCATGCTGCCCAATGTGCCGCAGTTCGCCGTGAGCATGGCGGCCGTGCTGCGCGCCGGCTACACCTGTGTCAACGTCAATCCGCTGTACACGCCGCGCGAGCTGGAGCACCAGCTCAAGGACTCGGGCGCCACGGCCATCATCATCCTGGAGAACTTCGCCCACACCCTGGCCGACGTGATCGAGCGCAGCGCCATACGCCATGTCTGCGTCACGGCCATGGGCGATCTGCTGGGCGGCATGTATGGCAGCTGGATCACCTTCGCCGTGCGCCACCTGGCCAAGATGGTGCCGGCCTACAGCCTGCCGCTGGACGGCGAGGGCGGCACCGTGCGCGAGGTCACGACCTTTTCCCAGGCGCTGGCGCGCGGCGCCCAGAAAGAGCTGCGCCCCAGCCAGGCGGGACTGGATTCGGTGGCCTTCCTGCAATACACGGGCGGCACCACCGGGCTGTCCAAGGGTGCCGTGCTCACCCACCGCTGCATCGTGGCCGCCACGCTGCAGGCGCATGCCTGGTTCACGCCGGCCCTGCACGGGCGCGTCAGCGCGCAGGACACGCACATCATCGCGGCGCTGCCGCTGTACCACATCTTCGCCCTCACGGTGAGCCTGTTCGCCATGCGCATGGGGGCCAGCCTGAGCCTGATCCCCAATCCGCGCGACATCCCCAAGTTCGTCAAGGTGCTGCAGAAACGGCCCTTCCACATCCTGCCGGCCGTCAACACCCTGTTCAACGCCCTGCTCAACAACGCCCAGTTCCGCGAGCTGGACTTCTCGCAGCTGCGCGTGTCGCAGGCCGGGGGCATGGCCGCCAGCGAGGGCACGGCGCGCCAGTGGCAGCAGGTCACGGGCAGCGTGATGATCGAGGGCTGGGGCATGAGCGAGACCTGCGCCATCGGCACCAACAACCCCGTCACCGCCACGGCCTTCAGCGGCACCATCGGCCTGCCGCTGCCGGGCATCTCCATCGCCATCAAGGACGACGAAGGCCGCGATCTCCCGGCCGGCGAGGCCGGCGAGCTGTGCATCAAGGGCCCCAACGTCATGCGCGGCTACTACAACCAGCCTGACGAGACCGCCAAGGCCTTCACGGCCGACGGCTACATGCGCACCGGCGACATCGGCGTGATGGACCAGGAAGGCTTCACCCGCATCATCGACCGCAAGAAGGACATGATGGTGGTCAGCGGCTTCAACGTCTATCCGAACGAGCTGGAGAACGTGATCTCCATGTGCCCCGGCGTGCTCGAATGCGCGGCCGTGGGCGTGGCCGACGAGCGCCAGGGCGAGGCCATCAAGGTCTACGTGGTGCGCAGCGACCCGGCGCTGACCGAGGACCAGGTCATGCGCTTTTGCCATGACCAGCTCACCGGCTACAAGCGCCCGCGGCAGGTGGAGTTCCGCGACGAACTGCCCAAGACCAATGTAGGCAAGATCCTCAGGCGCGCCCTGCGCGATCCCGCCTGAAGTCCGGACAGCCGCAGCTGTAGCCCACGCGTCAGCCGTGGCTGCCTGCGGCTGTTAGCCTTGGGAAAGGCTTCTCCCCCCATGACCTCCTTCGCCCCCACAAGCGCCACCGCTGCGCTGCCCTGCGGCATGACCGTGCTGGAGCGCGGCTGGCTGTCGGCCAACAACATCGTCTTCGCGGCCGACCCTGCCGATCCGCAGGACGACGGCGCGGCCGTGGTCGATACCGGCTACGTCAGCCATGCCGATCAGACCGTGCTGCTGATCGAGCGGACGCTGGCTGGCCAGCCGCTGGCGCGCATCCTCAACACCCATCTGCACAGCGACCACTGCGGCGGCAATGCCGCACTGCAGGCGCGCTGGCCGCAGGCCCGGACCTATGTCGCGCCGGGCCAGGCCGAATTCGTGCGCCACTGGAATCCCGAGGCGCTGAGCTACACACCCACCGGCCAGGAATGCCCGCCATTTGCGCTGACCGGCGTACTGCAGCCCGGCGCCAGCGTGCGGCTGGCCGGGCGCGACTGGCAGATCCATGCCGCGCCGGGGCATGACCCGCACTCCATCATCCTGTTCGAGCCTGCCAGCCGCACACTGATCTCGGCCGATGCGCTCTGGGAAAACGGCTTCGGCGTGGTGTTTCCCGAAATCGAGGGCCTGCAGGCCTTCGAGGAAGTGGCCGCCACGCTGGATGTGATCGAGGCCCTGGCACCGCTCACCATCGTCCCCGGCCACGGCGGCGTTTTCACGGGCGTGGCCGCGGCGCTGGACACGGCGCGCCGCCGCCTGGACGGCTTTGTGCGCGCCCCCGAGCGCCATGCCCTCTACGCGGCCAAGGTGCTGCTCAAGTACCGGCTGCTGGACTGGCAGCGCGTGCGCACCACTGAACTGCTGGCCTGGCTGGACGCCACGCCCTACTTCGGCATGCTGCATGCAGGCTATTTCAGCCACGAGACCGCCGAGCACTGGAGCCGCACGCTGGTGGATGCGCTGGTGCAATCGGGCGCGGCGCAGCGCGAGGGCGAATGGGTTCACAACGCCTGAACGAAACAGATCCGCGATAGGCGCAAACCACGCCAATCACATCACCGGCCGCAAGCACTGCGCAGCTGCGGCACCACGGGCAGCATCTTCATCGACCGCGTGCGCAACCTGGGCAGCCCGATGCGCGACACCTTCAACATCGAGGACATCGAGATCGTCAAGGGCGCCTCGGGTTCCGAGTACGGGCGCAGGCGCCCTGGCGCCCGCCAATCTCTACGATCCCGGCGTCAGCGATGCGATCACGGGCCAGGACATCCGCTATGCCGGCCAGATCAACGAAGGCCACACCAAGACCCTTGCGCTGTACGCCTTCATGGCCTGGGAGCTCAGCGCGAACCTGAGCCTGCAGCTGAACGTCTACAACCTCGCCAACCAGCGTTACATCGCCAGCCTGAACAGCGCGCGGCGCGCACCATATCCCGGGCGGGGCGCGCTCGGCCAGGCTGGTCGCCGCGCTGAAGTTCCGAGACAGGGCTGTTGCTGGGCGGCAACGGCCATCCATTCACTTATCAGATTATTCTTATATTTTTATTAGGAATCATTACCATTCTCAATCCAGGCAAAACTGCCTGATCCAGCCAGCACCGGCAAGCCAAGACAGCTCTCCAGCCGCCCGCGCAACGCCGGCCAGCAAGCCAGCATGTTCACTGCCCATCCCGCTTTCCGTTCAACCATGGCGAACTCCAACTCGTACATCAAAAGCCGCAAACACGACAGCGCTGGCCGCTCGCCGTCGGCCGGCATCATCGCTGCAGCCGCGGCCCTGGCCACCCTGGGCATGCCGGCCGTGGCCCAGACACAGACGCCCGGCGCCAGGACCGCACCCAGCCTCAAGGAAGTGACCGTCGAAGGCTCGCGCAGCACCGGCTACGAACCCGCACAGGTCTCCTCCCCCAAGTTCACGCAGCCGCTGGTGGACACGACGCAGACCATCTCCGTCATCAAGGAGCAGGTGCTGCAGGAACAAGGCGCCACCACGCTGACCGAGGCGCTGCGCAACGTGCCCGGCGCCGGCACCTTCTACGCGGGCGAGAACGGCAACACCAGCACGGGTGATGCCATCTACATGCGCGGCTTCGATACCTCCAACAGCATCTATGTGGACGGCGTGCGCGACGTGGGCTCCATCTCGCGCGACGTGTTCAACACCGAGCAGGTGGAAGTCACCAAGGGCCCGGCCAGCACCGACTACGGCCGCAGCGCGCCCACCGGCGCCATCAACATGGTCACCAAGCAGCCCAGCCTGGCCGACAGCTTCGGCGCCTCGGTGGGCGCGGGTTCGGGCAGCTACAAGCGCTCCACCGTGGACTGGAACAAGAGCCTGACCGGGATGGGCGGCGCGGCCTTCCGGCTCAACGCCATGGTGCAGGACGCCGGCGTCGCCGGCCGCGACCGCGTGGCCAATGACCGCTGGGGCATCGCACCGTCGTTCGCCTTCGGACTGAACACCGACACGCGCACCTACCTGAACGTGCTGCACGTCAAGCAAAGCAATGTGCCGGACGGCGGCGTGCCCACCATCGGCCTGCCCGGCTACAGCAACACCGATGCGCGCCTGAACGCGGGCCGCCCCGTGGACCCCAGCCGCTTCTACGGCACCAGCGCCGACCACGACGACGTGACGGCCGACATGGTCACGCTGCGCGTGGAGCACGACTTCACGCCCGACACCACGCTGCGCAACACCACGCGCTGGGGCCGCACCAAGCAGGACTACCTGCTCACGGCCTTCATGACGCTGTCCAGCAACAACAGCAGCAATCCCGCCGACTGGACCGTGTCACGCAGCCTGCCGACCTTCAAGAACCAGGTCAACGACATCGTCACCAACCAGACCAACCTGACGACCAAGCTGGCGACAGGCAGCGTGCGGCACGAGCTGAGCACCGGGGTGGAGATCACGCGCGAAAAGCAGAGCAACTACGGCACGGGCACCACGGGCGCCTGGCCCAATGCCAGCCTCTATGACCCGCAGGTGCCCAGCTCCGGCCTGAACTGGTCGCGCAACGGCGCCGACAGCAAGGGCTCGACCGACACCTTCGCGCTGTACGCCTTCGACACGCTCAAGTTCAACGAGCAATGGCAGGCCAACGCCGGCCTGCGCCTGGACCGCTACAAGACGCAGTACGACGCACGCGCCGTCTGCGGCGGCCGCAGCGGCCCGGCCTGCGGCAGCAATCCTGCAGGCACCGTGCTGCCCAGCGCCGTGGGCCTGGAGGCCTCCGACACCCTGCTGAGCTGGAAGATCGGCGGCCTCTACAAGCCCGCGCCCAATGGCAGCGTGTACGTGAACTACGCCCTGTCGCAGCAGCCACCGGGCGGTGCCAACTTCACGCTGTCCACGGCCGCCAACAACGCCAACAACCCCAACATGGACCCGCAAAAGGCCAAGACCGCCGAACTGGGAACCAAGTGGGAGCTGATGGACAAGCGCCTGCTGCTGACAGGCGCGCTGTTCCGCACCGAGATCACCAACGAGATCGTCACCAACCCTGACGGCACCGTGGGACAGACCGGCAAGAAGATCGTGCAGGGCCTGGAGCTGGGCGCCACGGGCCAGATCACGCCCGCCTGGGGCGTGACTGCCGGCTACACGCTGCAGGACACCAAGGTGGACACGGGCGCCACCGTGGCGCAGGACGGCTCCAGCGGCCTGACCTATACGCCCAAGAACGCCTTCTCGCTGTGGACCAGCTACCAGTTCCCGTTCGGCCTGACGCTGGCTGGCGGGGCGCGCTACTCGGGCGGACTCAAGCGTGGCACCGACGGCGCCGTGGGCACGCCCAACTTCACCGATGCCTACTGGGTCTTCGATGCCATGGCCAGCTACCGCATCAACAAGAACGCCGACATCCAGCTGAACTTCTACAACCTGTTCGACAAGGAGTATGTGGGCGCCATCAACAAGAGCGGCTACCGCTATTTCCCGGGCACGCCGCGCTCCGTGCGCGTGTCCGCGAACTTCCGCTTCTGAGTGGATGCAAGACGGGCCGCCGCGCCGGCCTAGCCGCGCGCAGAGCGCCGACAATCCCAGTACCGCCCCGGCCCCGCCGGGGCTTTTTCCATGCGAGGAGGACCCGCACCATGATGCTGCACATTCCCGACGTGCTCACGCGCCAGCAGGTCACTGCGATCCGCACAGCCATCGACGCCGCCGACTGGGTGGATGGCCGTGCCACGGCGGGCAGCCAAGGCGCCCGGGTCAAGCGCAACCGCCAGTTGCCCGAAGACTCGCCCGTGGCACTGGAGCAGGGCCGCACCATCGAGCAGGCGCTGGCGGCCAATGCGCTGTACTTCAGTGCCGCCCTGCCCGCGCGCACCATGTCGCCGCTGTTCAACCGCTACGCGGACAGTGAAACCTATGGCCTGCACGTGGACGGTGCGGCGCGGCGCCTGCCAGGCGCGCAGCAGTGGATGCGCACCGATGTGTCCTGCACCCTCTTCCTCTGCGATCCCGAGGACTACGATGGCGGCGAGCTGGTCGTGGTGGACACCTACGGCACGCACGAGGTCAAGCTGCCGGCCGGCGACCTGATCCTCTATCCCTCCACCAGCCTGCACCGCGTGGAGCCCGTCACCCGGGGCGAGCGCGTGTGCGCCTTCTTCTGGGCGCAAAGCATGGTGCGCGACGACACACGCCGCGCCATGCTGTTCGAGATGGACCAGACCATCCAGCGCCTGCGCGAAAAACTGGGCGAGACCGATGAAACCCTCAGCCTCGCGGGCCAATATCACAACCTGCTGCGCATGTGGGCCGAGACCTGAGGGATGGGATCGCTTCAGGGCTTGTGCTTTTCCGCGCAGCCGATCAGGTGGTTGTAGCTGTTGGACATGCACTGGTACATGGCCTTGGAGCGGCCCGTGGAGGCCTGGCAATCGGCCACGGTGGCGTGCGTGCGCGCCTCGCGGAACTTGCCCGCGGTCGCATCGAACTGCGCCTGCGTGATGTAGCCGCCCTTGAGGTTCTTCTGGCCGTTCTCGAACATGGTGTCCACCTGGCTGCGGATGTTGTCCACGGCGGCTGCGCAGTTCAGCGGCACCTCCTTGGAATCGACCTTGCTCAGGCCCTTGGCCACACCGTCCGCCAGCTCGCGCACCTGCTTGGGCAGCTTCTTCGTGCCGTCGGGATTGCGCTCTTCGCCAAACCGGCCCGAGCCTGCGCCCGAGCTGCCATTGGGCGAGACCTTGATCTGGCCGGCATCGGCCTGGTCGACGGGCAGCTGCGAACCGTAGTGCGTGCGCCCTTCGGCATCCACCCATTTGTAGACGGGCTGCGCCACCGCCGTGCACGCCCATGCAAGACCCAGCGCGACCCAGGCCGCGCGGCTCCCTGTTGTTGTCATTCTTGAAACCCCTGCGGTATCCGGGGCCGCGGCATGCGGCCCGCCAGTCGGTAACCAAGTGTAGCGCCGACAGGCATCGCCGCACCCCGCAGGAATGTCAAGTGCGGCTCAGGGCAGGTCCTTGCTGGGGTCGGGCGTGGCCGCATCACGCGGGCCGATGGTGCCCAGGCGGCTCTTGAGCGACTGGGGCTGGCCCGTGATCAGCGCCGCGTAGTTGGTGGTGTTGGACAGCACCTTCTTCACATAGTCGCGCGTCTCGGTGAAGGGCACGTTCTCGGCCCAGATGGCGGCGTCGAGCACCGGGCCGTTGCGCCAGTTGCGCGGGCGGCCGGGGCCGGCGTTGTAGCCGGCCGCAGCCAGCGCCATGGAGCCGTCGAAATCGTCCAGCGCCAGCTTCAGATAGGCGGTGCCTATGGTGATATTCACATCGCGGTCATTGATCATGGACGGGGAAAAGTCCGTCATGCCGATCTTGCGCGCCGTCCACCGGGCCGTGGCCGGCATGACCTGCATCAGGCCCGAGGCGCCCACGCCCGAGCGCGCATCCATGATGAAGCGGCTTTCCTGGCGGATCAGTCCATAGACATAGGCAGGGTCCAGCCCGATGGAACGCGAGCGCGCCAGCACCGTGTCGTGGAAGGGCATGGGAAAGCGCTGGCTCCAGTCGGCAAAGCTGCGCGTGCGCTCGCTGGTGTTGATGCAGCGGTCCCAGACCTGCTGCTGGCAGGCCAGGTCGGCGGCGGCCAGCAGTTCGCGGTCGTTCATGCCGCCGGCCTGGTGCAGGTTGGTGGCGTAGTTCCATTCACGCACGCCTTCGCTGCGCAGGCCGTTCTGGATGGCGTAGAGGCCGCGCACCAGGCTGGGGTTGGCGCGGGCGGCGGCCTTCTCCTGTGCCGTGGGCGGCGCAGGCGGCGGTGGGGCCGTCACGCGCTGGCCGATGTCCTCCAGCGCCAGCTGCTCGTAGAAACTGCCGGGGCCGGCCATGTCCTCCAGCAGCTGGCGCGCCTCGGAGCGCTCCTGCTCGCTGGGGCGGCCCGACAGCAGGGCGCGGGCCTTCCAGTAGGTCCATGTGTGTTCGGTGCGCTCAGGCCCCATGGCGTCGATGGCGCGGCGCACCGTGCGCCAGTCGCCTGCACGCAACGCGGCACGCACCTTCCAACCCAGCAGTTCGTCGCTGAGATCACCGTCCTTGCGCACCTTGCCGAAATAGGCCGCAGCCTCGGGCTGCAGCTTGAGCGCGGCCTGCTTGCCGATCACGCCCCAGGCCCAGTTGTTCTCTTCGGCCGTCAGCCGGGCACCCCAGCCGCCTTCCAGCTGGGTGGCCGCCGCCGCCGGGTCGCTGGACGCCATGCGGATCAGCGCCAGCAGCGCCAGTTCCTTGGGCACGGCACCTCGCACGCGCGTCTGCCCGGCAAGGTATTTCGCCGGCGAGGCGAACACCTGCGCCACCTGGGGCAGGGCCTCGGGCGCGACGATGGCCACGGCATCGCGCGTGGCCTTCTGGCGATTGGCCTCGGCCGACTGGCGTGCCTTGCGCCAGACTTCGGGCTCGCTGATCTGCTTGGCTGCGTACAGCTCGCCGGCAGCATAGGTGCAGCCGTCGTCGGCGTCGCGCTGGGCCCACCACAGGTCGCGCACCTGCTGGCCAAGATTGGCGGCAGGCTGGCCCTTGAGGTTGTCGATCAGCAGGGCATAGCAGTTGACGGAACGGTCATCGCGCATGCGAAACGCCCCGTGCACCTGATCGAACATGCCCCAGTCGCGCCGCTGCCCCAGCAGCAGCAGCCAGTCATTGCGCAGCCGGTCTTCCTGGTAGGTGCCGGGCCAGCGCTTGAAAAACCCCAGAATCTCGTCGGCACTGGCTTCTTCGAGCCGGGCCTTGAGTTCCCAATAGGCGGCCCAAGGTTCGAGCACATGGCCACGCGCAGAAGGCAGCAGCTGCGTGAGCTTGGCCTTGTCGCCCTTGCGAAAGGCCTGCTGCATTTCCAGCAGGACGTCGTCGCCACGGTTTTGCGCCAGCGCAGGCGTGGCTGCGGTGGTCCAGAGGGAAGCCGCCAGAAGCGGTGTCAAAATCTTCAGCCAGTGCATGGAGGAAATTATCTGATGGACAAAGCAGCCCTGCGCCGCAGCTTGATAGACCAGCGCCTCAACCTTCCCGACCGATTGCAGCGCGCCGACGCGCTGCAGCAGGTCATGCGCTTTTGGCTGATACAGCGGCCCGACAGCATCATCGGCGCCTATTGGCCGATCAAGGGGGAGTTCGACCCGCTGCCAGCGCTTCACCGGTGGAAGGAAGATGGCGAGCTACAGGGTACCCCACAAAGACGCCGCATCGGATTGCCCGTGATCGACAAGCAGCGTAAGACACTCAGCTTTCACGCCTGGTACCCGGGCTGTCCCATGGAAGAGGATGCTTACGGCATTCCCAAGCCCAAGGACACCGAAACCCTGACCCCCACCCTGCTGTTCGTGCCCTGCGTGGGCTACGCGGCCGGTGGCTACCGCCTGGGCTATGGCGGCGGTTTCTACGACCGCACCCTGGCCGAGCTGCAGCCCAGGCCCTTCACCGTGGGCCTGGGCTACGGCTGCGGCTATGTGGACGAGTTCGAGCCCGAGCCGCATGACCTGCCCCTGGACGCCATCTTGAACGACCACGGAGTCGTCTGGCCGGTGTAGAACAAGCACCCCCTGAGGCGCTGCGCGCCTTCCCCCTCTCTGCCCGCTTCGCGGGGGAGGGGGACGACACCCTCACTGCGGGGCGACCCTTGCTCGGTGTCCCTCGCTTTTGGCCGCGCCGGTTTTTAGCGCTGTGCTTCTTTAGTTTGCTGTCTCGCGCTGCGCCTGCCATTGATGCCAGCCGCGGGCTCGCAGGTCGCAGGCGGGGCAGGTTCCGCAGCCGTAGCCCCAGTCGTGCAGCGTCTCGCGCGTGCCCTGGTAGCAGGTGTGGGTGTCGCGCTGGATGAGGTCCACCAGGGTGTCGCCACCCAGGTCGTGGGCCATTTGCCAGGTCTGGGCCTTGTCTATCCACATGAGCGGGGTTTCGATGCGCAGGCGCCGCTCCAGGCCCAGGTTCAGGGCGAGTTGCATGGCCTTCATTGTGTCGTCACGGCAGTCGGGGTAGCCGGAGTAGTCGGTCTCGCAGACGCCGGTGACGATGACCGACAGGCCGCGACGGTAGGCCAGCGCGCCGGCCAGGGTCAGGAACAGCAGGTTGCGGCCGGGCACGAAGGTGTTGGGCAGGCCGTCGGCCTGCATGGCGAAGGCCACGTCTTCGGTCAGGGAGGAGCCGCCGATCTGCTGCAGCACGTCCAGCGAGAGGACATGGTCGTCACCCAGGCGCGGTGCCCATTCGGGAAAATCCCTGGCCAGCCGCTCGCGCACCTGCTGGCGCACCTGCATTTCCACGCTGTGGCGCTGGCCGTAGTCGAAACCCAGGGTCTCGACGCGCTCGTAGAGCGACAGCGCCTGCGCCAGGCAGGTGGTCGAATCCTGGCCGCCGGAAAACAGGACCAGCGCAGCCGTGTGGCGCGCCGCTGGCGCCTGGGGAGAAGAGCTATCGTTTTGCATGGCACGCATTAGAGCGCGCCCAGGCAGCGCCCGGCTCCTACATGGGTTTTCCTGCCATGCTTGCTAAGCTGTAGGGCCTATCGCGGAGGTTGCGGCCATGCTCACGCTCTATATCGGCAACAAGAATTACTCATCCTGGTCCATGCGCCCCTGGGTGCTGATGCGCCAGGCCGGCATTGCTTTCGAAGAAGTCATGCTGCGCTTTGACAGCTTCGACGAGCAGTCCGCCTTCAAGCAGCGCGCCCGCGCGCTGTCTCCCTCGGGCCGCGTGCCCGTGCTCATGGACGAAGGCATGGCCATTTGGGACAGCCTGGCCATCTGCGAGTACCTGGCCGAGAAATTCCCTGAAAAACACCTGTGGCCGACCCTGGCCCTGAACCGCGCCCGCGCGCGCAGCCTCTGTGCCGAGATGCACAGCGGCTTCGGCGCGCTGCGCTCGCTGTGCCCCATGAACATCGAGGCCCAGTTGCCCGAGGTCGGCGCGCGGCTGTGGGCCGAGCGCGCGGACCTGCGCGACGATGTCCAGCACCTGTCCGAGCTGTGGCAGCCGCTGCTGTCCACGGCCAGCGGCCCCATGCTGTATGACCAGTTCAGCATCGTCGATGCCTTTTTCGCGCCCGTGTGCATGCGCCTGACGACCTACGAGCTGCCGCTGGCCCCGGCCATCGACGCCTACGTGCGCCGCGTGCGCGCCTTGCCGGGCGTGCAGGACTGGGTGCAGGGCGCACTGGCCGAGCACGATTTCCGGCCGTTCGAGGAGCCCTACCGCAGCGCGCCTGCGGCCGGCTGAGCGGCGCACCAGCAAAAGTCGGAGCACTGCTGCGCTGGGGTGGGCGCGGCCTGCGCAATGCCGCGGTTGCGGAGCCAGTGCAGCGGCCGTCCGGCTGGCGCTGCTTGAGTTCGTCTCCAGAAAGAATCCGGAAGAAAGCATGCGCTCGGCACTCCATCGGTGCGTGGAGGCAGCCCGCCATCATGTCACCGCCCAGGCCCTACCATTGCGGCATGAGCGAATTTCAGGTGTACATGGTGGGCGGCGCGGTGCGCGACCGTCTTTTGGGGCGGGCCGTGCATGACCGCGACTGGGTGGTGGTCGGCGCCACGCCCGAACAAATGTCCGCGCGCGGCTTTCTGCCAGTGGGGCGGGACTTCCCGGTCTTCCTCCATCCCGAGACGCACGAGGAATACGCGCTGGCGCGTACCGAGCGCAAGAGCGGCCTGGGGTACCGGGGTTTCGTCGTGCAGGCGGCGCCCGATGTCACGCTGGAGCAGGATCTGGCCCGGCGCGACCTGACCATCAATGCCATGGCCGCTCCTGCGGACTGGGATGGTGAAAGCGCCATCACCGATCCCTACCACGGCCAGGCCGATCTTCAGGCCCGGGTGCTGCGCCATGTGACCGGGGCCTTCCGCGAAGACCCGGTGCGCATCCTGCGCGTGGCGCGCTTCGCGGCACGTTTCCACGAATTCACGGTGGCGCCGGAAACCATGGCCCTGATGCGGGAGATGGTGGCCGCCGGCGAGGTGGATGCCCTGGTGCCCGAGCGCGTGTGGCAGGAGATCAGCCGTGGCCTGATGGAGCGCCGTCCCTCGCGCATGTTCGAGCTGCTGCGCGAGTGCGGTGCGCTGGCCGTGCTGCTGCCCGAGCTGGAGCGGCTGTGGGGCGTGCCCCAGCGCGCCGAGTACCACCCCGAGGTCGATACCGGCGTGCACGCCATGATGGTGCTGGACATGGCCGCACAGCTCGACGCCCCCCTGCCCGTGCGATACGCCTGCCTGGTGCACGACCTGGGCAAGGGAACGACGCCGGCCGATGTGCTGCCGCGCCACATAGGCCATGAGCAGCGCAGCGCCCGGCTGGCCGAGAAAGTGGGCGAGCGTCTGCGCGTGCCCACGGACTGCCGCGAACTGGGCGACGTGGTGGCGCGCGAGCACGGCAACATCCACCGCAGCGGCGAACTCAACGGCGCCGCCATCGTCCGCCTGCTGGAGCGCTGCGACGCCATCCGCAAGCCCGCGCGCTTCGAACAGGCCCTTGCGGCCTGTGAATGCGACGCGCGGGGGCGCCTGGGTTTCGAGGACCGGCCCTACCCCCAGCGCGCCCGCCTGCGCGATGCGCTGGCTGCCGCGCTGTCCATCTCCACCTCGGACATCGCGGCCCAGGCCGCCGCGCGCGGCAAACAGGGCAAGGCCATCGGCGAAGCCGTGCAGGCGGCGCGCGCGCAAGCCGTGGCAGATTGGCTGGCGCAGGCGGCCTGAGCGAAAAGGCCGCCACACACGGGAATCAGGCTCGCGCCACGGGCAGGACCAGTCGCAGGCACACGGGCTGCTCGCCTCCTGCCGTCAACAAGGCCACGCTGCCGCCCAGCCGCTCGGCGATGCGCCGCACCAGGTACAGCCCCAGCCCGGCGCCGGGCCGGTGCTGGGCGTTGCGGCCACGGTAATACCTTTCGAACAGCTGGTCCTGGTCCGCCTGGGCAATGGGCTCTGCCGGATTCGAGACCTGGATCTCCAGACCCTCGCCCTGCCTGGTCACGTCCAGGCGGACCGATTCGCCCTCGGGCGTGTGGCGGTCTGCATTGGCCAGCAGATTGCGCAGCGCGATGCGCAGCAGGCCGGCATCGGTGATCAATTGCTGCGTGCCCCCGCCCAGTTGGCAGACGATGCGGCCGGGCGCAAAGTCCAGGCACAAGCCATCCACCAGCGCATGCAGGTCGCACGGCTGCAGGCGCGGCTCGGCATGGGGCTGGGGGTCGGCCATGCGGTCGTCGGCCAGGCAGTCGTCCACCAGGGCCAGCAGGCGCTGGGCGGCTTCGCGGATGTTGCGGCTGCGTGCCAGCGTCTTGTCGGGCGGTGCAGCCAGATTGCGCGCCAGTTGCTGCGCACTGGTCAGGATGATGGCCAGCGGCGTGCGCAGCTCGTGCGAGACCATGGCGACAAAGTCGCGCTGCTCCTGGCGCACCCTGCGCTCCAGCGCCAGCGCCTCGCTGAGTTCGCTTTCGCGCAACTGTCGCTGCCGCAGTTCCGCCTCCAGCCGGACCTGCTCGCGCTCTCGAATGCGGCGCCTGCGCTCGTATCCGCCGATGATCCAGCCACTGAGCAGCAGCATGTGCGCCATGGTGCCCAGCGCGGACGCATGCGTGGACACCAGCGCGGTCAGCGCGTTCATGGGCAGCCAGCCCAGGTTGCGCAGGAAAGAGATCAGCACGCCGGCATAGAAGATGCCGAACGCCAGCATGAAGAACCGTGCCGGGGCGTGGCCGCGCCGCCACAGCCAAAGGGCGAATGCGAGAAAGCCCACGGTCAGCGGCAGGGTCATGGCCTGCACCGGGACCATGCCCGCCGAGTAGTGCCCCGACACCACCAGCAGCATGCAGCACAGGCTGAACAGCCACAGCAGCGGCACGATCTGGCGTACCAGCCGCGGATACAGCGATGCCAGCTCCAACTGCCTGCAGGCCAGTTGCATGGAGATCGCCAGGGCGCCGGCAATGCCGCATCCCAGCAGGCGGTCGCTCCAGAAACCCGGCAGGCCCGTCAACTGCTGCACCAGCCCCAGCGATACCACCTCATTGAGCACGCAGACGCTGAGATAGGCCAGAAACAGGCCGCTCACCGGAGCCCGCGTGCCCAGCCAGAACACCAGTTGCACGCCAATCAACAGCAGGTACAGCCCGAAGTACAGGCCGAACGAGAGGGCCTCGCGCCGCGTATGGTTGTCGAACGCCAGTCGCTGCCACAGATCGATACGGGTGACGAGCGCGTTGCGCGCACGCAGGCGCACCAGCAACTCGTATGACCCGGCGGCAGCAGGTTCGAACTGGAATGCGGGACTGCGGTAGTCCACCGGCCAGGCGTGACGCGAAATCTCTTCGCCACTGCGCCCCAGCAGCTGCCAGGGGTCGCCAGGCCGGCGCACATGGACCTCCACCTCATCGAGCAGGGCATTGCCCAGCAACAGCATCCAGCTGCCGGGCTGCTGCACCTGCAGCGGCATGCGCAACCAGACCGCCGCCTGCGTGAAGCTGGCGTTCAGGTGCCCTGGCATCGCCTTCCACCCGGGCGCCAGGTCGGCCTGCCGCACATCGAGCAGGCCCGAAGCGTCATCGAGCCGCTGCCACTGCCCTGCGGTCTCCTGCATGGGCACATCGGGGTCCAGCAAGAGGGTCCGGGCCTGGAGCAGCAGTGGGCACAGCAGCCAGGCCAGCACGATGAGGGTTGCACGGTAATATCGCATCTGAAGTCCACCACGGGGCCGCCAGCGTACACCAGCTGTCTGCGCTGTCACCCGCCTGCCCTCCTCCCAGTCCATGCTTGATGTGATCCTGCTCGAAGACGAGCCCGTGCTGCGCCATGAACTGGGCGAGTTCCTCGAATCCCTGGGCTATGCACCGCAGTGCGTGGCCAGCCTGCAGGAGTTCGACCGCCATTTCGATGCGCGGCGCCACCGGCTGGCCATCATCGACATCGGCCTGCCCGACGGCAACGGCCTGGCGCTGATCCAGCGCCTGCGCCAGCAGGGCCAGCAACTGGGCATCATCGTCTTCAGCGCGCTCAACAGCAGCGCCAACCGCATCGACGGCCTGGAGATCGGCGCCGACCACTACCTGGGCAAAGGCTGCGATCTCGACGAGCTGGAAGCCACCCTGGCCGCCCTGGTGCGGCGCCTGGGCCTGCAGCAGCGCCAGGCGCCGTGGCTGCTGCAGCTTGGCCCCAGCCGCCTGCAGCCCCCCGCCTCGCCCCCTGTGGCGCTGTCACACCAGGACCTGCTGGTGCTGCACTGCCTGATGGGCAAGGCAGGGGCCAGCGTCAGCCGCCGCCAGATCGTGCAGGCGCTGGGTGGAGACTATCTGGTCTACGACCAGCGCCGCCTGGACACCCAGATGCGCCGGCTGAGGCGCAAGGTGCAAGAGGCCAGCGGCCAGCAGCTGCCTGTCAAGACGCTGCGCAACAGCGGCTATTGCTTCTATCTGCCGGGTGAAGTGCAGGCCTGAGGAAGGGCCTGAAGGCGCCCGGTCCTTGCGGCCCGGCAACCATCAGACGACCGAGCGCACCCAGCGCACGATCTCGCCGGCAGGCAGCGCGCCGGAGACACGGGCGATCTCGCGTCCTTCCTTGAACACCACCATGGTCGGGATGCTGCGGATGTTCCAGGGCGCGGCAGCGTGGGGGTGCGCCTCGGTATCGAGCTTGGCCAGCTGCACGCCGGGCGCCAGCGCCTGAGCCGCCTGCTCGAAGGCCGGAGCCATCATGCGGCAGGGGCCGCACCAGGGGGCCCAGAAATCGACCACCACGGGCACCTGGCTGCGCCCCACATGCCTGGCGAAGCTCTGCGCATCCAGCGCCACGGGCTGGCCGGTGACCAGCGGTTGATGGCAGCTGCCGCAGTCAGGCGCGCTGCCCAACTGGTCGGCCGCAATGCGGTTGGTGGTGTGGCAATGGGGGCAGACGAAATGCAGCTTGTCGGACATGGGCGGCCTCTTGTTGGCGAGTCATGGGGGCAATTGCATGCATATACGGGCGCTGCGCCCATGCTTCAAGCCATGCTCAGACCAGCTTGGCGATCAGGGCGGCAATCACGCTGAGCAACACGGTGCTGGCAATGGGCAGAAAGATCACGCGGCCGAACAGGCGAAAGCGGAAGTCGCCCGGCAGGCGGCCCAGGCCTATGCGTTCCAGCCAGGCGTGCAGGCCATTGAACAGCAGCAGGGCCAGAAAGATGACGAGGAGCCAGCGGATCATGGCGCCGAGTGTACGGCGGCGCGGGACCGGGCCATACAGAGTACACCGCGTCATGCACACGACATATGGACTGCCTACATTGCCGCTGTCCCCCCCCCTCTTCATCGCCTCCAGGCCGACCACCACGAATTCGCCATGCAACGCAACCGCCGCCTTCTTCTTGCCGCAGCCCTGCCCGCCGCCTTGCTGATGACCGCCTGCGCCAGCGCACCTGCGCCGACAGCCCGACCCGGCGCCATCGACAACAGCGCCCTGCAGCGCAGTGATTTCCGCGCCCACCAGGCCACCTATGGCCTGGTCTACCGCCTGCCGGCCGATGCCACGGCCATCATGGACAGCCAGGTCACGCCCGTGGTGCACGAGCAGTTGCTGCGCCTGAAGCTGGTGGCCGAGGCCAACACCTTCAACCTGCCCCATGTCACCGTGGTGCATATCCACAGCGCCGACCCGTCCACGCCGCGCAAGATGCTGGCGGCCCTGCCGGCGCTGCCGCCCGTGCTGCAGGACGTTCACCTGAAGAATTTCTACACCACCGAGGCCGCCAAGGGGGCCGGCAAGCCCTGGTGGCTGGACCTGGGCATCGTCAAGTCGGGCCCGGCCTACGAGGCCATGATGGACTTCAACACCCGCGCCACCGCCGCCATGGCGCCGCTGCGCGACGGCCCGCTGCCGCGCGTGACAGGACCCGTCTATGCCCGCATGAACGACTCGGCCAAGGCCATGGTGCAAAGCGTGGGTGTCAGCGGCATCAACCAGGTGCAGGCCGGCAAGGAGGTGCGCAGCCACAACCCGCACAACACCCTGGTCTACAGCGAAGCCACCTTCACGCCCGAGATCGAGCGCGCCATGGGCGAGACCGCCGCGCGCCTGAACCGCATCCTGCCCGGCGGCTTCACGACCACGTTCGAGAACCTGTCCATCGTGGAGCTGGGTTTCTCGGGCAACGTCACGCGCGAGATCTACCGCATCAACCTCAAGGACCAGACGGTCCACGACGTCAGCAACGGCCGCAGCGTCCAGCGCTGAGGCAGGCGGGCCCCGGCCCGCTACAGGCGGTGCGTGCGGTCGCCGCGCACAAAGCCCATGGCGTCCCAGGGCTCCACGCCCTTGGCCAGGCCGATGACCTTGAACAGCTCGCCCATCTCGTGCTCCATCATCAGCTTGGTGGCCATGGCGCGCGGGCCCTGGGCCAGTGCGTCGAGCTTGGGGCCCAGGCCGCAGTTGATGAGGAAATGGGCCTGCGAGGTATAGCCCAGCACCTCGAAGCCCGCCTCCTGCGCTGCCACGGCCGTGCCCGTGAAGTTCACATGGGCCGTGATGTCCTTGAGGCCGACATCGGCCAGCGGATCGTCGTCCACCTTGTGCAGCCGGTGGCACACCAGGGTGCCCATGTGGCGCTGCGGGTGGAAATACTCGGATTCGCCAAAGCCGTAGTCGATGAAAAATGCCGCGCCGCGCGCCATGCGCTCGCCCAGCGTGCGAATGAAGGCCTCGCCCTGCGGGTGGATTTCGGTCAGGTAGTCGTGCTCGCCCTCGATGTCCATCGGCGGGCGCAGTGGCGTGGGCCTGTCTTCCCAGCCCAGGCTGCCGTCCGGCTGCAGCACCACGCCGCGCTCATGCCAGACACCTGCCTTGCGCACCAGCAGCTGCACGGGCATGGCATCCAGCACCTCGTTGCCGATGACCACGCCTTCGAGCCTATCGGGCAGGGCATCGGCCCAGTGCACCAGGCTTTCGTACTTCACCAGCCTGAGCTGCTGTCGCGCACGCAGCGTGCCCGACAGGTCGACGATGGTGTAGCGGTCCGGCCGCACGCCCAGGGCCGCCAGCTCGTCCAGCACCTGCAGCGCCAGCGCGCCCGTGCCGGCGCCAAACTCCCAGACTTCGCGGGTGTGCGTGCGCTGCAGCGCCTCGGCCACCTGGGCGGCCAGCAGTTGGCCGAAGACCGGGGACATCTCGGGCGCGGTCACGAAATCGCTGCCCGACGATGGCATCAGCCCGAACTTGGCGGTGTCATTGGCGTAGTAGCCCAGGCCCGGCTCGTACAGCGCCAGGGCCATGAAACGGTCGAAAGCCAGCCATCCGCCCGAGGACGCAATCTCTTGCGCAATACGGGTTTGCAGGGCGGCCGTTAAAATTGAGGGTTCTGTCGTCACGATCCGTACATTGTCCTCGAATGTCCTCACCTGCCCGAACACGCACAGTTTTGGTGACCGGCGCGGCCCGCCGCCTGGGGCGCGACATCGCGCTCGCGCTTGCCAGCGCCGGTTGGCAGGTGGCCGTGCACTACCGCGACTCCCACGACGAGGCGCTGGAGACGGCCGCCACCTGCGCTGAACTGGCCGGCGACAGCGCCGCCCTGGATGCCGATTTCTTCAACGAGGACTCGGTGCGCTCCCTGGTGCCGCGTGCCGTTGCGCACTTCGGCCACCTGGACGCCGTGGTCAACAACGCCTCTCTGTTCGAGCATGACGACGCCGGCAGCTTCAGCTACGTGGCCCTGGAAGCCCACCTGCGCAGCAACACCGGCGCGCCCATCCTGCTGGCCCAGGCGCTGCATGCCCATATCGAGGACCGCGTGGCGGCCGGCGAGGAGCATGCCAGCGGCGCCGTGATCAACATGCTGGACCAGAAGCTCTGGAACCAGAACCCCGATTTCCTCAGCTACACGCTGTCCAAGGCAGCGCTTGAGGCCGCAGGCACCATGCTGGCGCTGGCCCTGGCGCCGCGCGTGCGCGTGGTCGGCGTGGCCCCGGGCCTGACGCTGACCAGCCACATGCTGAGCCAGGAGCGCTTCGAGGCCCTGCACCGCCTCAGCCCGCTGGGCCGCTCGTCCAGCGCGGCCGACGTGGCCGCCACCGTGTGCTTTGCGCTGGACAACCAGTCCATCACGGGCACTACGCTGCTGGTCGATGGCGGCCAGCACCTGCAGCGCTTCGAGCGCGACTTTTCCATGATGTAGGCGCCTGCCCGCGCCCATCCCCACACTCCACGGCTTTTCCCCATGAACTCCGCCACCGGACAACAGATCCTGACGCTCACGGGTTTGCGTTTCGACGCCAACCTGGGCATCCTCGCCCACGAAAAACAGATGCCCCAGCCCATCCAGGTCGATGCCGAGCTGAGCCTGGGCACGCAGCCGCTGGCTCCGCGCGACGACGACATCCTGCATGTGCTGGACTACCGCAAGGTGCGCCAGATCATCATCGATGAATGCACGGCCGAGCATGTGAACCTGCTGGAGAGCCTGATCGGCAAGCTGGCCCAGCGCCTGATGCAGCTGCCCGGCGTGATGGGCGTGCGCGTGAAGATCGCCAAGCTCGAAATTTTTGACGACTGCGAAGTGGCCATTCGCGTCGAGACAGGACAATGGTGAACCCCATGAACGCAGTGACCGACAACCCCTGGCTGGCCGAAGAAGCCGCCGCCGACGCCCCCGCAGACACCGCAGGCGGCAACCGCATCAAGATCGAGCGCGAGCAGATCAAGCTCGAAAAGCGCCTGTGCCGCGAGGTGGGCCGCGCCATCACCGACTTCAACATGATCGAGGAAGGCGACAAGATCATGGTCTGCATGTCGGGCGGCAAGGACAGCTACACGATGCTGGACGTGCTGCGCAAGCTGCAAAAGCGCGCGCCCGTCAAATTCGAGCTGGTGGCGGTGAACCTCGACCAGAAGCAGCCCGGCTTTCCCGATCATGTGCTGCCCGAGTACTTCAAGAGCATCGGCGTGGACTACCACATCGAAACGCAGGACACCTACAGCGTGGTCAAGCGCGTCGTGCCCGAGGGCAAGACCACCTGCGGCCTGTGCTCGCGCCTGCGCCGCGCCATCCTGTACAAGGTGGCCGACGAGCTGGGCTGCACCAAGGTGGCCCTGGGCCACCACCGCGACGACATCGTGCAGACGCTGATGCTCAACATGTTCTACGGCGGCCGCATGAAGGGCATGCCCCCGAAGCTGGTCTCGGACGACGGCAAGCATGTGGTGATCCGCCCGCTGTGCTACGTGCCCGAGAAGGACACCGTGCGCTGGGCCCAGTACCAGAACTTCCCCATCATCCCCTGCAACCTCTGCGGCAGCCAGGACGGCCTGCAGCGCGTGGCCGTGGGCGAGCTGCTGCGCGAATGGGACAAGAAATTCCCGGGCCGCGTGGAAAGCATGTTCCGCGCCATGGGCCACATCGTGACCACGCACATGATGGATCCCGAGCTGCACGACTTCAAGAACGCCAAGGCCACCGGCATTGCCGACCCCAACGGCGACATGGCCTTCGACCATGAAGAGATGCCAGTGTCCGCATCGCTGCCCGGTCTGCAGGTGGTACAACTGTCGTCCTGACGGCTGAACCTATAACAATCGCCCCACTCCAACCAAGGCCCGTGCAAACGGGCCTTTTTTCGACCAAGGAGTACACCATGAAGCTGCGCTGCATCCATGTCCTGGCCATCGTGGCCACGGCCTTGCTTACGGGCTGCGCCAGCGTGCGCGAAGTCCAGAGCACCGTCCAGAGCTATTCCACGCTGGGCGCCCTGCCCGCGCCGCCCACCTACCGCCTGGAAGTGCTGCCCTCGCAACGCGAGGCGCAGACGCACTTCGCGGCCATCGAGTCCCAGGCCCAGCAGGCCCTGGGCCGCGTGGGCCTGCAGCGCGACGACTCCCGGGCCAGCCTGATCGTGCAGATCGGCGCCGACGCCCGCTATGCGCGCGACTACGCCGCCTGGCCCTACTACGACCGCTGGGGCGGCCCGCGCTGGGGCTGGGGCCTGGGCTACGGGCGCGGCTGGGGCATGGGCTTTGGCGGCAGCTTCATGTTCGACGGCCCGCCGCTGGAGTACTACCGCGCCGTCAGCATCGTGATGCGCAACGCCACCACGCAGCAGATCGTCTACGAGACCTCGGCCCAGCGCCAGGACGTCTGGACCGACGACCCGGCCATCTTCGGCATCCTGTTCGACGCCGCCCTGACCGGCTTCCCCAACCCGCCCAAGGGCTCGCGCGTGGTGCGCACCACCATCGGTCCGGTGCAGCAGGGTGGCGCGCCGGCGCAGCCGCCGGCCCAGGCGGCGCCTGCAGCGCAGGCAGCACCGGCCACGCCAGCACCCGCCCGGTGAGCCATCGTGTCTCAGAAGCAAAGGCCTGCATCCGCAGGCCTTTTTTGGGTCCATCGCTGTCATTCGTTCCTGGGAACATGAGAACGCTGTAGGTCATGTGGACAGCGCCTTGCAGCGTTGGTAACTCATAAGTTACCATCCAATCCATGCGAATCCAGCTCCAGGAGTACATCCGCGAAGACGGCAGCAGCGCGTACCAGACATGGTTCAACGGGCTGGATGGCCAGGCGGCCGCCAAGGTGGCCGTCGCCATGGCCCGCATGGAGTTGGGCAACACCTCCAATATCGAATGGTTCCGGGGTATTGGCGAATACAAGATCGACTGGGGCCCGGGCTACCGCATCTATCTCGCCAAGGACGGGGAAAGATTGATCATCCTGTTCGGGGGCAGCACGAAAAAGGGCCAGCAGAAGGCCATCGACGAAGCCGTGGCCCTGCACAACGAATACAAGGCTCGCAAGAGGCAACGCCCCTCGGACAATGCCAAAAAAGGAACGAAGGCATGACGCTCACCCGCGATTTCAAACAAACGGTCATTCAGCGCATTGAGCGCGACCCTGCTTTCGCACAGGCGCTGCTTGATGAGGCGGCCACTCTTTTTCTGAGCGGTGAGCCAGAAACGGCACGCCTCGTCCTGCGCGATCTCGTCAACGCAACGGTGGGATTCGAGACGCTGGCCGACCTCACGCACAAGCCGAGCAAGAGCCTGCACCGCATGCTCTCGCCGAAAGGCAACCCCAGCATGGACAATCTTGCCGCCATCTTTGCCGCCATCAAGAACTGGCTTCAGGTCCGGTTCGACGTGCGGGTCGTTGCCGCGACCTGAACGCCAAGCCATGGCAGTGCACTTGCCTCAGTGCACATGCTCCATATCCGGCACGGCAGCCATCAGCGCACGCGTGTATGCATGCTGCGGTGCATCGAGCACGGCGCCGGCCTCGCCGGTCTCGACCAGGCGGCCGCGCTGCATGACGCCGATGTCGTCGCACATGTGGCGGATCACGGCCAGGTTGTGGCTGATCAGCAGATAGGTCAGGCCGAACTCCTCCTGCAGGTCGCGCATGAGGTTGAGCACCTGGGCCTGGACCGAGACGTCCAGCGCCGAGGTGGGCTCGTCGCAGATGATGAATTCGGGCCGGCTGGCCAGGGCACGCGCGATGGCGATGCGCTGGCGCTGCCCGCCCGAGAACTGGTGCGGATACTTGCGCGCATCGTCGGGCTTCATGCGCACGCGGCGCAGCGCCTCCTGCACGCGCTCGGCCGTCTCGTCCTTGCCGGCCGTGAGGGCCAGCACCTGCAGGGGCTCGGCAATCAGTTCCTGCACGGTCCAGCGCGGGTTCAGGCTGGCATACGGGTCCTGGAAGATCATCTGGAAGCGCCGGCGCATGGCCACGGTCTGCGCGGCCGGGCTCCACTTGTCCACGCCGTCGAACAGTACGGTGCCGCTGGTGGGCGGCGTCAGCCCGGCCACCATGCGCGCCACCGTGGATTTGCCCGAACCGGACTCGCCGACCAGGCCGAAGGTGGAGCCCCTGCGGATCGAAAAGCCGACGCCGTCCACGGCCTTGAGGATCTTTTTGTCCTCGCGCGCCAGCAGACGGGCCAGCCAGCCGCTGGACAGGTCGAACTCCTTGCACAGATCCCTGACCTCCAGCAGGGCAGCCGCGGGCTCCTGCGCTCCGGCCCCGGGCTGCCAGGGCACGGCGGGCGCGGCCGGGCCGCCGCCCACCTCGGGCACGGGCAGGCGCTGCACGCGGTGGTGTACGCTGGGAATGGCGCCCATCAGCACCTGGGTGTAGGGCTGCTGCGGCGCGTCCAGCACCTGGCGCACGGGGCCGGTTTCCAGCACGCGGCCCTGGTACATGACCATGACGCGGTCGGCCGTCTCGGCGATGACGCCCATGTCGTGCGTGATCAGCATGGCGGCCGCGCCGCGCTCCTTGCACACGCGGCGCAGCAGGGCAATGATCTGCGCCTGCACGGACACGTCCAGCGCCGTGGTGGGCTCGTCGGCAATGATGAGTTCGGGCTCGGCGCACAGCGCCAGGGCGATGGCCACGCGCTGGCGCATGCCGCCCGAGAACTGGTGCGGATACTGGGCCATGCGCTCGCGCGCCTGCGGGATCTCCACCTCTTCGAGCAGGGCCAGCGCGCGGGCCTCGGCCTCCTTCTCGGAGACGGGCAGGTGCGTGCGGATGGTCTCCACCAGGTGCCGGCCCACGGTATAGACCGGGTTCAGGCTGGTCAGCGGGTCCTGGAAGATGGAGCCTATGCGCCGGCCGCGCATGCGCCGCAGGTCCTCGCCGCGCAGCGTGTCGATGCGCTCGCCGCGCAGCTGCACCGTGCCGGCCGAGATGCGGCCCGGCGGCTCGATCAGGCCGATCACGGCGGCGCCCGTCATGGACTTGCCCGCGCCCGACTCGCCGACCACGCCCAGGATCTCGCCGGGCGCGATGTCGAAGGACACATCGTCCAGCACCTGCACGGGGCCCTTGTAGGTGTCGAAGGTGACGGACAGGCCGCGAACGCTCAGCACCGCAGGCTGTGCAGGGGGCTGCCCGGATTCTTGTGTCGTGCTCATTGCAGCTTGGGGTTCAGTGCGTCGCGCAGCCAGTCGCCGACGAGGTTGACGGACAGCGCCAGCGCCAGCAGCACCAGCGAGGGGAACAGCAATATCCACCACTCGCCCGAGAACAGGAAGCCCTGGCCGATGCGGATCAGCGTGCCCAGCGAAGGCTGGGTGGGCGGCAAGCCCACGCCCAGGTAGGACAGCGTGGACTCGGCCACGATGGCATGCGCGAAGCTGATGGTGGCGATCACCAGAATGGGCGCCAGCAGGTTGGGCAGGATGTGGCGCACAAGGATGGCCACGCGGCTGCGGCCTATGAGCTGGGCCGCCAGCACGTAGTCCTTGTGCTTTTCCACCATCACCGCGCCGCGCACGGTGCGCGCGTACTGCACCCAGTCGGACAGGCCGATGGCCACGATGATCACGAAGACCGCCATGTCGTCGCGGTAGCCCTCGGGCAGCAGGCCGCGTGCGATGCCGAAGACCAGCAGCGCCACCAGGATCACGGGAAAGGTCAGCTGCACATCGGCGATGCGCATCATCAGCGTGTCGAACCAGCCGCCCGCATAGCCGCAGACCAGGCCCAGCGGCACGCCGATCAGCAGGGACAGCCCCACGGCCGACACGCCCACCAGCACCGACATGCGCAGCCCGTAGAGGATGGCGCTCCAGACATCGCGGCCCTGGTCGTCCGAGCCCAGCGCGTACAGCGTGCCGCTGGTGCCCGCCTGGCCCGGCGGCGTGAAGGCATCCATCAGGTCCAGATTGGCCGGATCGAAGGGGTTCTGCCAGGCCAGCCAGGGCGACAGCAGCGTGGCCGCCACGATCAGCGCCAGCACCAGCGCCGCCGCCTGCACCAGGCGCGAGCGTGCAAACGCGCGCTTGACCGGCGAGTCGCTGGCGCGCCAGCCCGTGGGAGGGATTGCTTGTTTGGCGGAATCGGTCATCGGTTTCTCAAGCGGGGGTCCACGATCACGTACAGGAAATCGACGAGCAGGTTGATGCCCACGTACAGCAGCGCGATCAACATCAGGTAGGCGGCGATCAGCGGCACGTCCACGCCCTGGATGGAGGAGATGAACAGCAGGCCCACGCCGGGCCACTGGAACACGGTCTCGGTGACGATGGCAAAGGCGATCAGCGAGCCGATCTGCAGGCCCGCGATGGTGATCACGGGAATCAGGGTATTGCGCAGCGCATGGCCGAAGTACAGGTCGCGCTCGCGCAGCCCGCGCGCGCGGCCGGAGCGCATGTAGTCGGCGCGCAGCACCTCCAGCATCTCGGCGCGCACCAGGCGCATGATCAGCGTCATGTTGTAGAAGCCCAGCGTGATGGCCGGCAGGATCAGCGCCGACCAGCCCGAAGCCGTCAGCAGCCCGGTCTCCCAGCCGCCCAGCTTCACCGTCTCGCCGCGCCCGAAGGACGGCAGCCAGCGCAGCTCCACGGCAAACAGGTAGATCAGGGCGATGCCGATCAGGAAGGTGGGCAGGGACACGCCCACCAGCGACACCGTCATGATCGAGCGGCTCAGCCATCCCTCGCGCCGTATGGCCGTGTACACGCCCAGCGCCACGCCGATGACCAGGGCGAACAGCGCCGCCGTCATCGCCAGCTCCAGCGTGGCGGGCAGGCGCTCGGCAATGATCTCGGTCACGGGGCGCTTGAGCCGGTAGGAGATGCCCAGGTCGCCCTGCAGCACCTTGCCCACGTAAGCCAGGTACTGCAGCGGCACGGGCTTGTTGAAGCCCAGGCTTTCCGTCAGCGCCTCGCGCTCGGCAACCGTCGCGTCCTCGCCCAGCAGGCTGATCGTGGGATCGCCGATATGGCGGAACACCATGAACGAGACAAAGGAGACGGCCAGCAGGACCAGGGCGGACTGGCCCAGCCGGCGCAGCAGATGGACCAGCATCGGCGCTTACTTCTTCTCGAACTTGACGAACTTGAAGTGCAGCGCGTTGTCCGGGTGCACGGGCACATTGAGCCGGGGCACGGACGCGAAGTGGATCACCTGGTCATGCAGCGCAATGTAGAAGCGCTCCTTTTGCACGGTCTCCCAGATGCTCTTGATGGTGGCATCGCGCTTTGCCTTGTCGCTCTCCGAGGACAGGGACAGGATCTTGGCATCCACATCGGCATTGCTGTAGTGCGTGGCATTTTGCGCACCCCGGCTGTCCTTGCCGCGCGTATGCACCAGGAAGTCGAAGATGTAGGCCGAGTCGTAGGTGGGCACGCCCCAGCCGTACAGGTAGAAGTCGCTGTCCGCCTTGGTCAGCGAGACGCTGTGCATGGCGATCGGCCGGGCCGAGACTTCGGTCTTGATGCCGATGCGGCCCAGGAAACCGGCCACCGCCGTGGCGATGGCCTCGTCGTTCACATAGCGGTCGTTGGGCGTGTTCAGCGTGATGGTGAAGCCGTTGGGGTAGCCCGCCTCGGCCAGCAGTTGCTTGGCCTTGGCGGCATCCGCCTTGGGATAGGCCGCAAAGGCCTTGTCGTACCCGTTGACGAACGACGGCGCGATTACGCCCGTGGGAATCGACAGGCCGCGCATCACCGAGCGCTTGATCGCATCGCGGTCGATGGCCAGCTCGATGGCCTGGCGCACCTTGGGATCGGCCAGCGGATTCTTGCCCTTGACGTTGCTGCTCTTGAGCTCGGCCGCACCCACGTTCAGGCCCAGGAAGATGGAGCGGTTCTCGGGGCCTTCATTGATGCGCAGGCGCTTGTCCTGCTTCAGGCGCGCCACGTCCTGCGCGGGAATGTCCTGGGCGAAATCCACCTCGCCCGACAGCAGGGCCGCCACGCGCGTGGCCGGGGACTTGATGGGCAGGTAGACCAGTTCGGTCACCTGCAGCGGGAACTGGCCCTTGCCCCAGTAGTCGGGATTGAGCTTCATCACCGTCCGGGAATCGACCTCGCGGCTGGCCAGCACATAGGCGCCCGTGCCGTTGGCCGCGCGCGTGGCGCCATTCTCGGTCTTGCTGGCCGTGTCCTGCGTGGTCTCGGCGCCGTTGGCCTTGGACCACTTCTCGCTCATGATGAAGAGATTGGTCAGGTTGTCGGGGAAGATCAGGTTCGGGCCCTTGGTCTTCACCTGCACCGTGAGATCGTCAACGGCCTTGGCCTCCTCCATCGAGGACAGCAGGGACTTGACCTGGGCGTTCTCGCCCTTGGCGCGGTTCAGCGAGAAGACCACGTCGCGCGCCGTGAACGGCGTGCCGTCATGGAACTTGACGTTGGGGCGCAGCTTGAACTCCCAGACCGACGGGTCGGAGGTCATCTTCCACGAGGTGGCCAGCGTGGGCACCAGCTTGCCGTCGGCCGAGCGGATGACCAGGGTTTCGTAGATCTGGTGCAGCAGCACGAAATTGGTGCCCACGTTGAAGGCATGCGGGTCCAGCGAAGTCGGATCGGAGCCGCGCGCCCAGCGCACGGTCTCGGCCTGGGCCAGCGCGGCCGAGGTCAACAGGCCTGCGGCCAGCAAAGAACTGCCCAGAATCTTCATGATCATTTGTCTGCTCCCCTGTGGATTGATTGGAAAGGCGGCGGCCATGCGACGCAGCAGCCCGGGCGCCGCAAGAAGCGGGCCATATAGGTGCGCCCCACTTTAAATAACTTTTTCAGCTTGTTGAATTGATTTTTATACTTAAAAGCCATTTCCAAATAACAAGACTGCCGCCGCGGCCCGCCAATGGTGTGCGGCCATCATGGACAGGCCAACGGCTTTGACAGCTAGTGAAAACGCGAAAGACCGACACGGCCCGCTCTGGCAAAGGTTTGCAATCGGGCACAGGTCTGCGCCGCACGGCGTGCTAATTTCAGGCCCTGTATCGAGCCTGCGGGTTTCCGCGGAAAGGAAGCATCCATGAAGACATCCATTGCCAGCGCACTGCTGTGCGCCATGCTGGGCCTGGGCGCCCTGCCTGCCCAGGCGTCGGGCCTGGGAGACTCGCTGCGCCAGGCCTCGGGCCTTGGCGGTGACAAGGCCGCCGCCAGCAGCGAAGGCGCCGGCTCCGGCCTCGGCGGCATGCTGGGTGCGGGGGCAGGCGGTGCGGGCGCGCTGTCCGCCCTGGGCCTGAGCCCCTCGGCCACGGCCGGCAATGCGGCAGGCGTCATCTCCTACTGCATGAAGAACAACTACCTCAATGCCGACAAGGCGGCCCAGGTCAAGGACCAGTTGCTGGGCAAGCTGGGCATGCAAAAGCAGGAAGAGCCCAAGGACACGGGATTCCAGAACGGCCTGGGCGGCCTGGTCACCGGCTCCAACGGCAAGAGCTTCAGCATCGACAAGCTCAAGGGCGACCTCAAGGAAAAGGCCTGCGACTTCGTGCTGGACAACGCAAAATCGCTGATCTGACCCCCTGAGCGGCTGCGCCGCTTCCCCCTTCTCGCTTCGCGAAGGGGGACGACGCCTTCGGCTGGGCGCCCCCGCCGCGAGGCGGCTCTTGCTCGGCGTCCCTGAGTGGGGCCGCGCCAGTTTCAACGGCGGCGCGCGATGCAGGCTTGCCTGGCTTGCGGGACAATGCCTGCTCTTTTTGCAGCACCCCACGCCAGCCCCTCATGCAAGCCACGCGCATCATTGCCATCCGCCACGGAGAAACCGCCTGGAATGTGGACGCCCGCATCCAGGGCCATCTGGACATTCCTCTCAACGCCCTGGGCCTGTGGCAGGCCGCCCAGGCCGGCAAGGCCCTGGCGGGCGAGCCGGTGGCCGCCATCTACAGCAGCGACCTTCTGCGTGCCTATGCCACGGCCGAGGCCGTGGCCGCGACCACGGGCGCATCGCTGACGGCCGACAAGGGCTTGCGCGAGCGCTGCTTCGGCAGCTTCGAGGGCCAGACCTTCAACGATATCGAGGCGTCCCACCCGGAGGATGCGCTGCGCTGGCGCAAGCGCGATCCCGAGTTCGTGCCCGCAGGCGGCGGCGAGTCGCTGCTGATGCTGCGCGACCGCATCTCGGCCACGGTGGACCGGCTGGCCAGTGGCCATCCCGGCGAGCAGATCGTGATCGTGGCGCATGGCGGCGTGATGGATGTGCTCTACCGCCTGGCCACGCACCAGGAAGTGCAGGCACCACGCACCTGGGCGCTGGGCAACGCGGCCATCAACCGCCTGCTGTGGACGCCCCAGGGCCTGGGCCTGGTCGGCTGGGGCGATGTGCAGCACCTGGAAGGCGGTGCGCGCGACGAGGTTTTCAGCTGAACGCCCGCACTGCAGCGCAGTCCCTCATTCCACCTGGATATTGGCGGACTTGACGATCTGCGTATAGCTCGCCTTTTCCTTTTTCAGGAACTGGGCGAACGTGGCCGGCGTGCCCGAGCCGGGCGTGGCGCCACTGTCCTGCAGGCGCTTGCGGACCTCAGGCAGCTTCAGCACCTCGGCCAGTTCGGCGGCCAGGCGGCTGACCACGGGTTCGGGCGTGCGGGCGGGGGCGAACAGGCCGGTCCAGGCTTCCAGCTCGAAGCCCTTCAAATCAGGAGCCTCCGCAAAGCTCATCACCTCGGGAATCACGTCGATGCGCTGTGCCGAGGTCACGCCCACGCCTTCCAGCTTTTTCTGCTGCACCAGCGGCGTGGCGCCGGTGGTCATCAGAATGCCCAGATCGACCTGGCCGCCCATGACCTCGCTGGTGACCTGTGCCACGCCACGATAGGGCACATGGACCAGGCGGATGCGGGCACGCTCCTGCAGCCGCTCCATGGCCAGGTGCAGCACCGTGCCCACGCCCGGCGTGGCATAGGTCAGCGCGCCGGGCCGGGCGCGGGCCATGCTGATCAGCTCGTTGAGGTTGTGCACCGGCAGGCCCGGGCGGGCCACGATCACCATGGGCGCCGCGGTGACCAGGCCCACGGGCGCCAGATCTCGCTCGGCGTCATAGCGCACGGAGGAGTTCACCAGTTGCGCAATGCTCACCGGCCCGTCAAAGCCCAGCAGCAGCGTATAGCCATCGGCGTGCGAGCGCGCCACCTTGCTCACGCCCAGCACGCCGCCCGAGGCCGGCACGTTGTCCACCACCACCGACTGGTGCAGCCGCGCACCCAGCTTTTCGGCCACCAGCCGCGCCGTGGCGTCCACATCGCTGCCCGCGCCGAAGGGCACGATCAGCGTGATGGGCCCGCCTGCCGGCCAGGGCTTGCCCGCGCCCGGCGCGGCATGGGCGGCGGGTGCAGTAGCAAGGGCCGCAGCCACTGAGGCTGCAGCCGATAGCAGGGAGCGTCGGGACAGGTGCATGGAGCGTGGGCATGCGCGGCGCATGCCGGCGAAGGCGGTGCGGGCTGGCATTGGCCTGCAGGGCAGGGACGGCCAGCGCGTGGAAAGCGGGCGATTCTGCCATAGGGCGCAATTTTCCTGCCACACGCTTGCCACGAAGCCCTATTTATTGCAATCCGTTTCAACCCTTGTGATTCCGTGTCCTAGGGTTCTCGCCTAAGGCGCTGCCCCGCCGCCATGCCCAGAATTGGCTGACCATGCTCTCACCCAGCCAAGTCATTGTCTTCGCCACGCCTGCCTTTTTGCTGCTGATCGCGCTGGAATGGGGCGTGAGCCTGTGGCGCGGGCGCAATGCCTACCGGCTGGCCGACGCCATCAGCTCCATCAGCCTGGGCATGCTCAGCCAGACCAGCGCCGTCTTCACCACGCTGCTGCGCGTGGGCCTGTACACGCTGGCCTTCGAGCACCTGGCGCTGTGGCGCAACGATGCCTTCTGGACCAGCATTCCCGGCTGGCTGCTGGCCCTGCTGTTCTACGACCTCTGCTACTACTGGCTTCACCGCATGGGCCACGAGGTGGCCGTGCTGTGGGCAGCCCACGCCGTGCACCACCAGAGCCAGGACTACAACCTGTCGACGGCGCTGCGCCAGACCAGCTCGGGCGCGCTGCTGGGCTGGCTGTTCTACCTTCCCATGGCGCTGGCCGGCGTGCCGCCGCTGGTGTTTGCCATCGTGGGCCTGATCGATCTGCTCTACCAGTTCTGGGTCCATACCGAGCAGGTGCGGCGCCTGGGCTGGTTCGACCGCTGGTTCTGCGCGCCCAGCAACCACCGCGTGCACCACGCCGTCAATGACTGCTACCTGGACAGGAACTACGGCGGCATCCTCATCGTCTGGGACCGCCTGTTCGGCACCTTCAAGCCCGAGGACGACAGCGAGCCCTGCGTCTACGGCACGCGCGGCCTGCTGCAAAGCTGGGACCCGCTGTGGGCCAACGCCGTGGTGTACCGGCAACTCATCCATGACAGCTGGCATGCGCGGCGCTGGGGCGACAAGCTGCGCGTCTGGCTCAAGCCGCCCGGGTGGCGCCCTGCCGACGTGGCGCAGCGCTTTCCCAGGCCGGCCTTCGACCTGGACGCGCACCGCGTGCTCTACGCACCCGACATGCAGCGCAGCCTGCGCTGGTTTGCGGGCCTGCAGTTCGTGGCGCTGATCGCAGGGGTGTCGCTGTTCCTGTGGCATGCCGACCAGTCCTCGACGGCGCGCAATGCGCTGTGGTTTGGCGTGCTGCTGGCCTGCCAGTGGGCACTGGGCGCGGCCATGCAGGGGCGCATCAGCCTGTGGGTGGCCCTGGCCATCGAGGCCGGCGCGCTGGCCACCGCCACCAGCGTGCTGGACATGCTGCACTGGCACTGGCTGTTCAAGCCGCTGGCCATGGTCTTTGCGCTGATCGCTGTCATGCAGATGTGGCGCGGCAGCGCGGCGTTCTCGGCGCTGGCGAAACCCGCGCGCGGCGCCTGCTGGCTGGCCGCGGCGCTGGCGGCCTCGATGGCGGGCGACGTGTTCCTGATGCTGCCCGATCTGTTCATCCCGGGCCTGGCCAGCTTCCTGCTCGCCCACCTGGCCTATATCGTGCTGCTGCGCCAGGATGCGCCCTGGTTTGCGCACCGGCCCTCGCTGGCCGCCACACTGGTTCTGGGCGTTGCCATGTATGCCGTGCTCTGGCAGGGCGGGCTGCCCGCCGCGCTGCGCCTGCCCGTGGCCGCCTATGTGCTGGTCATTGCGCTGATGGCGGCCCAGGCCCTGGGCCGCGCCAGGCACCTGGGCGGCCAACCCGCCTGGACCGTGGCCATCGGCGCCTGCTTCTTCATGGTCAGCGACTCGCTGCTGGCCATCAACCGCTTCGTGCAGCCTTTCGACGGGGCGCAAGCCGCCGTGCTGTCCACCTACTACGCGGCGCAACTGCTGATCGTGCAGGGCTGGCTGGCCCGTGGCGCATCGACATCAGGGTTGACCCGAGGCAGCTCGCAAGGCACAATGGCGGGATCGCATTTTCAGGAGTCCTTCCGTGGACAGTGCCAGTTCAACCAGTGACAAACAGCGCGCCGCAATGGCTACGCTGCTGGCTGACTGACCGACTCCTGTGAAGGGAGCGGCCATGTCGGCCGGCTTCCTTCCATTGCTGCGTTTCCCGTTGGATCTTCGCGCCGCCCGGCGCTGCAGTTGCGCTTGGCATGCATCAGGTACGCCGCTCCTGCACCGAAGATTCCAATGGCTGTTGATCACTGATCGCGTGCCCGTGTGGCTGCCATCGAGCAGCGCGCGGCCCACGCTGCTTGACGGCCCTGCCCGCGGCAGTCTTCCTGGTTCGCCAAGGAGAAAGCCATGTCCACACCGTTCGCTCGCCCCGCAATGCAACGCCTGCAGCCTGCCACTGCCGCGCCCTGCCCCGGCGCCACCGGCACGCGCGTGGCTGCCTCCCTGGCAGCAATGCAGGCCAAGGCACAGGCACAGATGCAGGCCCAGGCCCCATCGGCCATGGAGCACGCCATGCACCTGGACCTGCAGACCCACTGGCCCACGCACCGCATCCGCAGCTTTCTGAGCCTGCAGCCGCGCTGAGCGCGCGCCGCAGCCTTGTCCGCCCCATCGTCAGAAAGGAGTTCCCCCATGGACCCCGATCCGAGTCGATCTTGCCCTGACCCCTCCGATACGGTCCGGCCGCACATGCCTGCGGCCCTTCCGCCCCTTCCCAAGGCCCCGGCCGGGAGACCCGCGCACGTCCATTGACGGATAGGTGCCGGGCTTCTTTCGGCCGCAACGAAAGAAGCCCCCCATGCAACACGTCATCACCGCGCTGCGGACCATGCCCGCAGCCACACCCGCAACAGCACCCGTCTCCACGCGCGCCAGCCGCACCTCCCACACCACCCGCGCCAGCACCTTGCAGCTGGCCCTGCAAGCCGCCATTGCGGCACGCCATACCGGGCAACTGCACGCCCTGCTGCAGCAACACGGCCCCGATCTCTTCGCCCATGCCCTTGTGGCGCTCACGCAGCGCCAGCAGGCCGACGTTCTGTCCCTGCTGGCGGCGCAGGAGCGCGCCGAGGTCTACCGCCATCTGCCCACCCACGCGCGGCGCCAATGGCTGCAGTCGGCCACCGTGGCCCGCCCGCCGCTGCGCCGCCGCCTGCTGTGCGCCTGCCAGCGCAACTGGCACTGGCTGCGCGCCACCCTTCGCTCGAGCCAGGCCTGAGCCACCGGGGAGGTCGCCATGAAAAACCTCAAGCACCTGTTCCAGGCCTTTTTGCGCAGCCGCCACGCCCTGGGGCTGTTCCGGCGCAATGCCCTGCCCTCGGGCACGGCCGTGCACCACTCGCGCCCGGTATCGCCGACCCTCACGCGCGAGCTGCTGCGCGCCTCGCGCGATGACATCGCCGCCGTGCTGGCGCGCACCGGCTCCAGCGAGGACGGCCTGACCCGCGAGCAGGCCCGCGCCGCGCTCGCGCGTCTGGGCCCCAACGAGGTCGAGCACGAAAGGCCGCTGCCCGGCTGGCTGCACCTGTGGTACTGCTACCGCAATCCCTTCAACCTGCTGCTGACGCTGCTGGCCGTGGTCTCCTACGCCACGGAGGACATGAAGGCCACGGTCGTCATCGCCTCCATGGTGCTGCTGTCCACGCTGCTGCGCTTTGTGCAGGAAGGCCGCTCCAACCGCGCCGCCGCGCGGCTCAAGGCCATGGTCAGCAGCACGGCCACGGTGCTGCGCCGCAATGGCGGCCCACCGGCCCCTGCAGATGCCGACTCCGCAGACGCACCGCACAGCGGCTTCGGCCAGCAGGCGCGCCGCTACGAGGTGCCACTGCGCGAGGTCGTGCCCGGCGATTTCGTGGTGCTGTCGGCCGGGGACATGATTCCTGCCGACTGCCGCGTGCTCAGCGCCAAGGACCTGTTCGTGAGCCAGTCCGCCATGACCGGCGAATCCCTGCCCGTGGAAAAGCGCGCCGACGCCAGTGCATCGAATGGCACCGGTGTGCTGGATGCCAGCAACCTGCTGTTCATGGGAACCAACGTGGTCTCGGGCACGGCGCTGGCCGTGGTGCTGGCCACGGGCAACCGCAGCTATTTCGGCACCATTGCCACGCGGGTGACCTCCAACGACCGCGCGCCCACGGCCTTCGAGACCGGGGTCAACAGCGTCAGCTGGCTGCTGATCCGCTTCGCGGCCGTGATGGTGCCCGTGGTGCTGTTCATCAACGGCTACACCAAGGGCGACTGGGCCGAGGCCTTCCTGTTCGCGCTGTCCGTGGCCGTGGGCCTGACGCCCGAGATGCTGCCCATGATCGTGACCTCCACCCTGGCCAAGGGTGCCGTGGTGCTCTCGCGGCGCAAGGTCGTGGTCAAGCGGCTGGACGCCATCCAGAACTTCGGCGCCATGGACGTGCTGTGCACCGACAAGACCGGCACGCTGACCCAGGACCGCATCGTGCTGGAGCGGCACACCGACGCCTTCGGCCAGCCCTGCGATGAGACGCTGCGCTTCGCCTACCTCAACAGCCACTACCAGACGGGCCTGAAGAACCTGCTCGACCATGCCGTGTTGGAACACGTGGAGCTGCACACCCAGATGCGCGTGGCCGAGGACTACCGCAAGGTCGATGAGATCCCCTTCGACTTCGAGCGCCGCCGCATGTCCGTGGTGGTGGCCGAGCGCGGCCACCACCACGAGCTGATCTGCAAGGGCGCGGTCGAGGAAATCCTGGGCGCCTGCACCCGGCTGCGCGAAGGCGACGGCACGCGCCCGCTGGACGAGGAGCAGCTGGCCCGCGTGCGCCGCGTGACGCGCGAACTCAACCGCGAGGGCCTGCGCGTGGTCGCCGTGGCCATGAAGGAAGTGCCGCCGCACAAGAGCGACTACGGCGTGGCCGACGAGTCGGAGCTGACCCTGATCGGCTACATCGCCTTCCTGGACCCACCGAAGGAAACCACGGCCGAGGCGCTGGCCGCCCTGGCCGCGCACGGCGTGGCCGTCAAGCTGCTGACCGGCGACAACGAACTGGTGGCCGCCAAGGTCTGCCGCGATGTGGGGCTGCCCGCAGACCACATCGTCCTGGGCACGCAGATCGAGCACATGAACGACGAGATGCTGCGCCAGACGGTGGAGCGGCACCAGCTGTTCGCCCGGCTCACGCCGCTGCACAAGGAGCGCATCGTGCATGCGCTGCGCGCCAACGGCCACATCACCGGCTTCATGGGCGACGGCATCAACGACGCCCCGGCCCTGCGCGCGGCCGACATCGGCATCAGCGTGGACAGCGCCGTGGACATCGCAAAGGAAGCGGCCGACATCATCCTGCTGGAAAAAAGCCTGATGGTGCTGGAGCAGGGCGTGATCGAGGGCAGGCGCACCTTCAGCAACATGCTGAAGTACATCCGCATGACGGCCAGCTCCAACTTCGGCAACGTGTTCTCGGTGATGGTGGCCTCGGCCTTCATCCCCTTCCTGCCCATGCTGCCGCTGCACCTGCTGGTGCAGAACCTGCTGTACGACCTCTCGCAGATCGCCATCCCATTCGACAACGTGGACGACGAACTGGTGCGCCAGCCGCTGCGCTGGAACCCGGCCGACCTGGGCCGCTTCATGGTGTTCTTCGGGCCCATCAGCTCGCTGTTCGACATCCTGACCTTCGCGCTGATGTGGTTCGTCTTCGCCGCCAACACGCCCGGGCAGCAGACGTTGTTCCAGTCGGGCTGGTTCGTCATCGGGCTGCTCACGCAGACGCTGATCGTGCACATGATCCGCACGCCCAGGATCCCCTTCCTGCAAAGCCGCCCGTCCTGGCCGCTGCTGCTGGCCACGGCGGCCGTGATGGCGGCCGGCATCTTCCTGCCGATGGGGCCGCTGGCCGGCTACTTCAAGCTGCAGGCGCTGCCTGCGGCCTACTTCCCGTGGATGATTGCCATATTGCTGGGCTACGCTTGCCTGGCCACGCTGCTCAAGCGCGTCTACATCCGCCGCTACGGCTGGCAGTGACGCACCCTTCAGCGCCTCTTTCAACGCCCCTTCAACCCATTCACCAGGAAAGCCCGGAACCCCATGCAGGCCCTGCAGAACCTCAACCCCGGCGCCATGCTGGACACCTTCGTCAGCCTGACCACGGCCTTCGTGTTCGGCGCCCTCATCGGCCTGGAGCGCCAGGTGCGCCAGCGCACGGCGGGGCTGCGCACCAACACCCTGGTCGCCGTGGGCGCGGCCGTCTTCGTGGACCTGGCCGTGCGCCTGGGCGGGGCCGAGGGCGCCACGCGCGTGGTGGCCTACGTGGTCTCGGGCGTGGGCTTCCTGGGTGCGGGCGCCATCATGAAGGAAGGGGCCAACATCACCGGGCTGAACACGGCGGCCACGCTGTGGGGCTCGGCCGCCGTGGGCGCCTGCGCGGGCGCCAGCCTGGTGGCCGAGGCCGGCCTGGCCACGCTGTTCGTGCTGGCCAGCAACACCTTGCTGCGCCCCGTGGTCAACCGCATCAACCGCCGCCCGGTGGATGACGAATCCACGGAATCGACCTACTACGTCTACGCCATCTGCCACCGCGGCGCCCAGGGCGATGTGCGCGAGCAGATGCTGGAGCTGCTGGAGAACGCCAGCTACCCCGTGCGCGGCGTGGAAACCCATGCCTTCGGCCCGCAGGACACGGAGATCGAGGCCATGCTCTACGCCACCTCGGTGGACTCCGACGAGCTGGACCGCGTGATCGCCGCCATCGAGGCCCTGCCCGGCGTGCTGCAGGCCTTCTGGAACGCCGGCACGGAAGAATGAGTAGGGGTATCACACAGTCCTAGATCTAGGACACCGAGGAAGGGCCGCCCCGCACTGAGGGTGTCGTCCCACTCCCGCGAAGCGAGAGAGGGGGAAGCGGCACAGCCGCTCAGGGGGTGTCTTTTTCTGGCACCGGCAACCCGAGATGGCGGTACGCCGCCTGGGTCGCCATGCGCCCGCGCGGCGTGCGCTGCAAAAAGCCCTGCTGGATCAGGTAGGGCTCGATCACATCCTCGATGGTGCCCGCCTCCTCGCCGATGCTGGCCGCGATGTTGTCCAGGCCCACGGGGCCGCCGTCGAAGCGGTGCACCACGGCCTCCAGCAGCTTGCGGTCCATGATGTCGAAGCCCTGGGGATCGACATCGAGCATGGCCAGCGCGCGGTCGGCCAGCTCGCGCGTGATGCTGCCGTCGCCGCGCACATCGGCATAGTCGCGCACGCGGCGCAGCAGGCGGTTGGCAATGCGCGGCGTGCCGCGCGAGCGGCGCGCGATCTCGAAGGCGCCCTCGTCATCGATGGGCGCGTTCAACAGGCCTGCACTGCGCCGCACGATGCGCGCCAGCTCCTCGGCCGTATAGAACTCCAGCCGCGCCACGATGCCGAAGCGGTCGCGCAGCGGGTTGGTCAGCATGCCCGCGCGCGTGGTCGCGCCCACCAGCGTGAACGGCTGCAGGTCCAGCTTGATGGAGCGCGCCGCCGGCCCCTCGCCGATCATGATGTCGATCTGGTAGTCCTCCAGCGCCGGGTAGAGGATTTCCTCGACCACGGGCGACAGGCGGTGGATCTCGTCGATGAACAGCACATCGTTGGCTTCGAGGTTGGTCAGCAGCGCCGCCAGGTCCTTGGGCTTTTCCAGCACGGGGCCGCTGGTCTGGCGCAGGTTCACGCCCAGCTCGGCCGCGATGATGTGCGACAGCGTGGTCTTGCCCAGGCCCGGCGGGCCGAACAGCAGCACATGGTCCAGCGCCTCGCTGCGCTTTCGGGCCGCGCCGATGAAGATCTCCAGCTGCTCGCGCGCCTTGGCCTGGCCCACGTACTCCTGCAGCAGCTTGGGGCGCAGGGCGCGCTCCATGGCCTCTTCCCCGCGCGAGACCGGCGCTGCCGAAATCATGCGCGGCTTTTCCGGTGCCTTGTCGGGCGCGAAACCGCCCTGCGGAAAGCCGCCCTGCCCGAAATCGTCGGTATGGATGCTCATGCGCCGCTCACTTGGCCAGCGCCTTCAGCGCCAGCTTGATGCCTTCGGTCACACCCACGTCGGGCGGCAGCTTCTTGAGCGCGGCGGCCGCATCCTTGTCGGAATAGCCCAGCGCCATCAGCGCCTGCACGATGTCGTTCTGGTCGTTGTTCACGAACAGCGACTGCGCGCCCGTATCGGCGCCGATCTTGCCCTTGAGCTCCAGCAGCAGGCGCTCGGCCGTCTTCTTGCCGATGCCCGGCACCTTGACCAGGCGGCCCACCTCCTGCAGCGTCACGGCCTGGGCCAGGTCCTCCACGCTCATGCCGCTGAGCACCGACAGCGCCATGCGCGGGCCGATGCCGGTGATCTTGATCAGCTCGCGGAACGCCTGGCGCTCGCTGTGCGTGCCAAAGCCGTACAGAAGCTGCGCATCCTCGCGCACCACGAAGTGCGTCAGCAGGCTGACCCTGGCCCCGCTGGCCGGCAGGTTGTAGAAGGTGCTCATGGGCACCTGCACCTCGTAGCCCACGCCGCCGCAGTCCACCAGCACCTCGGGCGGGTTTTTTTCCAGCAGCGTTCCTGTCAATTTGCCTATCATTGGTGTCCTTTGCCGCCCCAGGGGCGGCTTTTCATGCCCGTCCGCAACCGAACGCCGGCCCATTCACAGGGTATGGCACCACGCCCTCGCGCTGGCCGCCGCCCGGAATCTCTGGAATTATCCGCGTGATCCTGCGCCACACCTTCACACCCCACGACAACAACCGGTTGAGCCATCTGTGCGGCCCGGCCGACGCGCACCTGCGCACCATCGAGATCGCCCTGGGCGTCAAGATCGCCCACCGCCACGAGCAATTCAAGATCGACGGCCCCAAGGCCAAGGCCAACGACGCACTGGAGCTGCTGCAGGCCCTCTACGAGATGGCCGACGACCCCATCCTGGACGATTCGCTGCAGCTCATGCTGGCCGGCGACACCGAACTCATCGAGCAGCCCCTGGACGCCATCCAGCTGTCCACGCGCCGCCCCGACCTGCGCGCGCGCACGGCCAACCAGTCGGCCTACCTGGAGAACATCGCCCGCCACGACATCACCTTCGGCATCGGCCCGGCCGGCACCGGCAAGACCTACCTGGCCGTGGCCTGCGCCGTGGACGCGCTGGAGCGCAGCGCCGTGCAGCGCATCGTGCTCACGCGCCCCGCAGTGGAGGCAGGCGAGCGCCTGGGCTTCCTGCCCGGCGACCTCACGCAGAAGGTCGACCCCTACCTGCGCCCTCTGTACGACGCGCTCTACGACCTCATGGGCTACGAGAAGGTGCAAAAGGCCTTCGAGCGCAATGTGCTGGAGATCGCGCCGCTGGCCTTCATGCGCGGGCGCACGCTGAACAACGCCTTCGTCATCCTGGACGAGGCGCAGAACACCACGCCCGAGCAGATGAAGATGTTCCTCACGCGCATCGGCTTCGGCGCCCGCGCCGTGGTCACGGGCGACGTCAGCCAGATCGACCTGCCCAAGGGCGCCCTGAGCGGCCTGATCGATGCCGAGCGCGTCTTGAAGCGCGTCAAGGGCATCGCCATCAACCACTTCACCAGCGCCGACGTGGTGCGCCACCCGCTGGTGGCCCGCATCGTGGACGCCTACGACGCACGCGGCCAGGCCCCGGCACGCCGTGCCGCACCGCGCCTTGCGGCGCCTTGATCCCGACAGCCACAGCAGACGCCCGCCCACGGGCGCTCCAAAGCACAAGCTCACGCCCACGCACTTCCCCATGTCCCTGAACCAACTGCAACTGTCCCTGCAATTCGCGCGCTTTGCCGAGGCGCCCGCCCACCGCGCCGTGCTGTCCCGCAGCAAGGTCACGCGCTGGATACGCCATGCCCTGGCCGTCGATGCCGAGATCACCGTGCGCATCGTCGATGCCGAGGAAGGCCAGCAGCTCAACCGCGAGTACCGGCAAAAGGACTACGCCACCAACGTCCTGACCTTCGACTACCAGCAGGAGCCCACCGCCATGGCCGACCTGGTGCTGTGCGCCCCCGTGGTCGAGCGCGAGGCGCGCGAGCAGAACAAGACGCTGGAGGAGCACTACGCCCACCTGCTGGTGCATGGCACGCTGCACGCCCAGGGCTGGGACCATGAAACCAGCGAGCAGGACGCCGAGGAAATGGAAGCCTACGAGACCGAGATCATGGTCGAGCTGGGCTTTGCCGACCCCTACGCCAAGTAGGCGGCACCAGGCCCCGCGCGGGCCTCAGCGCGCCGTATCGATGACGACCCGGCCGCGCACCTGGCCGGCAAGCAGCCGGGGCGCCAGCGCAACCGCATCGGCCAGGCCCGCCTCTTCGGTATTGCGCTCCAGCACCTCGCGCGGCAGTTCGGCGGCCAGCCGCGCCCAGGCCTGCTCGCGCCGCGCCTGCGGCGCATAGACGCTGTCGATGCCCAGCAGCGACACACCGCGCAGGATGAACGGTGCCACAGAAGCCGGCAGGTCCAGCCCCTGGGCCAGCCCGCAGGCCGCCACGCAGCCGCCGTAGCGCAGGCTGGCGCACACATTGGCCAGCGTATGGCTGCCCACGCTGTCCACGGCCGCCGCCCAGACCTCCTTTTGCAGCGGCTTGCCGGGCGCATCCAGGCTGCTGCGCTCCACGATCCGCGCCGCGCCCAGCGCCTTCAGGTGCTCGGCCTGTTCGGGCCGCCCGGTGCCGGCGTGCACCTCGAAGCCCAGGCGCGACAGCAGGGCCACGGCAATGCTGCCCACGCCGCCATTGGCCCCCGTCACCAGCACCGGGCCGCTGGAGGGCGCGATGCCATGCGCCTGCAGCGCCATCACGCACAGCATGGCCGTATAGCCGGCCGTGCCTATGGCCATGGCATCCCGTGCGCTGAAGGCCTCGGGCCGGCGGATCAGCCAGTCGCCGTTCACGCGCGCCTGCTGGGCGAGCCCGCCCCAGTGGGTCTCGCCCACGCCCCAGCCGTTGAGCAGCACGGCATCGCCGCGCTGGAAACGCGCGTCCTCGCTGTCCAGCACCGTGCCGGCCAGGTCGATGCCCGGCACCATGGGGAACTGGCGCACCACGGGCGAGCGCCCCGTGATGGCCAGTGCATCCTTGTAGTTGAGCGTGGAGTGCGAGACGGCCACGCGCACCGCGCCGGCGGGCAGGCTGGCTTCGTCCAGCTCCACAAACTCGGCACGGGTTTCACGCGGTACGGGTTGGGTCAGCAGCAAGGCTTTGAACATGGGGTCTCCAGCAAGGCAGTGGCAAAGGAATCCAAAGGCAATCAGGACTGCGGCGCGCCCAGCACGCCGCTGCGGCACAGGCAGGCGATGGCCTCGTCCGCCATCCCCAGCTCCCGCAGCAGCGCAAGGTTGCCATCGCCCAGGACGGGGGCCGGCGCACCCGGCAGGGGCTCGGCATCCATCCACCGGAACCCCAGTCCCGGAGTGTCCACCGCAGCGCCGCCGGCGCCATAGCTCACAGGTGACACGGTGCCGGCAGCGCGGGCCTCGCCCAGGAATTCGCCCAGGCGCCGCACCCTGGCCGCAGGCACGCCCACGGCGTTGAGCCGGGCTTCCATGTCCCGAGCATTGCGTGCGGCAAAGGCCTCGGCCAGGCATGCCTGCAGCCGCTGCAGCGCGGACGCATCGCGCGTGGCGACAAAGCCGCCCTCGGGCGCATTGAAGGCATCGAGGTCCAGCAGCGTGGCGTCCTCGCACAGGACATCGAGCCCCAGCACGCTGGCGAGCCTGCGGAACTGCTGCGGCGTGTTGGCGGCCGTGGACAGCCAGCCGTCGGCGCACCGGTAGGTGTCGGCCGCCGGGCTCCCCGTATAGCCCCGGTTGCCCACGCGCAGCTCCATGCTGCGCCGCATGATGGAAGAGGTGTTCCGCCGCGAAGGCGTGATCGCGCCCACGCCCGTCATTGAATCCACCAGCCCCTTCACCAACCTGCAACTGGTCCGGGCCGGCCTGGGGCTCAGCGCCGTACCCGACTCCACGCTGCAGGCCTCGCCCCGGTCGCTGGGGGTGCGCAGGGTGCATGTCACACCCGCCATCTCCATGGGCCCCGTGGCGCTGATCTACCGCAGCGCCGTCGCCAACCCGCGCGTTGCCCTGCTGCGCGCCACGCTGGGCCTGCCCGGCCCGGTGGTGGAGCCGCCCTAGTCGCCAGGCGGCCACCAAGCCGGCGCGATCCTGTCCTTTTGCGCAAAGCAGCCCTGACCCCGCCGACATGCCGGTGCGACAGCCCGCCCGATGGTCCGGCACTAAGATCGGCCTCGACCTATAACACCGGCCTGGCCGCGCAAGGCCACGGCGGCCTGCCGATGCCCGGCTCCAGGAGGAGACAACACCCATGTGGGACATCGCACTGCTCATGGCCGCAGCCTTCGTGGCCGGCGCGCTCAATGCCGTTGCCGGAGGCGGCAGCTTCCTCACCCTGCCCGCCCTGGTCTTCACCGGCGTGCCGCCCGTGGCCGCCAACGCCACCGGCACCGTCGCTCTGCTGCCCGGCTACATGGCCGGTGCCTGGGGCTTTCGCCAGGACATGGAGCCGCCGCCCGGCCTGGGCATGCGCGGAGTCATCGTGCTGTCGCTCATCGGCGGCTCGCTGGGCGCGGCCCTGCTGCTGGTCACGCCCGACCACCTGTTCCGCAAGGTCGTCCCCTGGCTGCTGCTGGCCGCCACCGCCATGTTCGCCTTCGCGCCCCAGCTCAGGCGCATGGCATCACGCGGCAGCGCCGAGCATGCAGCCCATGCCTCACCCGTCAAAGCCGGCGCCGGCATGCTGGCCGTGGCCATCTACGGCGGCTACTTCAACGGCGGCCTGGGCATCCTGCTACTGGCCCTGTTCGGCCTGCTGGGCCAGACCAGGCTGCATGCCATGAACGGCATGAAGAACCTGGTCTCCGCCCTGCTCACGGCCATTGCCGTCGCCATCTATGCGGCCGGCGGCGTCGTGCAGTGGGAGCAGGCCCTGGTCATGATGATCGCCGCCACCGCAGGCGGCTACGGCGGCGCCCGCCTGGCGCGCCGCATCCCGCCCGAATGGCTGCGCGCGGGCATCGTGCTGACGGGGCTGGTGATGGCGGGGGTGTTTTTCTGGAGGCAGTGAGGCGGGGCTTTTGAAGAAGGGCCGCGGCTCAGGCCTTTCTTGGCCGCTGCCTGGGCCTTGGCGGCTGTGCATCCGTCTCAGCAGACACCAAAGGCACTGCACGCAGGCTTTCAGCAACCCTGCGTGCGACGTCCTCTTTCCATGACTCGTCCTGGGTCAGCGTCAAAACGGCCACATCCGCAAGCGACGCCGCCATCGCGGACCGAACGGCCACATCCTGTCCAAAGTCTGCTTTGGCGCCGGTTGCGTCAAGGCTGCTCTCCAGCCTCGCAATGATTTCTGCGTTCACGCTGCGATTGTTGTTCTTGGCAACGAGGGTGAGCTTTTCACGCAGCTCCACAGGCATACGCAACGGGTAGGACGGCACTTGCTTGTCAGTCATCCGCCAGATTCTGGACATCAGAAAGATTCATGACAAAGAATCTATTTGACATCTAATATTGATAGATATCCAATAGATTCAGTACCCAATACATGCAGGAGAAGGGATCAATATGAATGCCACGCCGAAGGCCACCGCAGACAAGCCCAGCATGCAGCAGATGATTGCCCTGTCCATAGACCGCGCAGAAACCGAGCTGGCCGCCCTGATCGACCAGCGCTGCGCAGACATGGACTGGGTTGACGAAGACGCCGACGTGGACATGGCCACGGAACTGGCCCTGAACCACATCCGGCAGATGAAGCTCACCCACTTCGACGCGGCATGGAAGTTTGACAACGCCTGGTTCCTCGCCCGCGCCGCCATCGTCCTGGCCGACCAGGCGTTCAGCCGGCCCCAATGCGCCTATGGCCTGCGCCTGGCGCAGCTCGTGCAACTTTTCAATGAAGCGCCCTCCTTCGTGGAGCACGTGGAGGAAAGCCGGGTGAATTAGGCGCGGCGCCCTGCTGCCGCGTGGCACCAGCAGGCTCCGTGAGAGCGCCGGTCTGTTCGCTCATTGCCGTCACGGCCTTTAACCGGATCGCATTGGGCACCGCGTAGTCGCGCATCTGCCTCTGGCTAGCCAAGAGAGGGGGTGCGTGCTTTCTGAGCTGCCTATGCGTCAGCGAACAACTCGCAGGCCAGATCGGTAATCTTTGGGGATTTCTGAGCTGCCTACGCGGCAGCGAACCAGCTGATGGCCTGCTGATTCTCCGCGCCATTTTTCTAAGCTGCCTACGCGGCAGCGAACAAAGAAAACCGGCCTACACCTTGCATTTGCTTTTTCTGAGCTGCCTACGCGGCAGCGAACCGGGCCGCCAGCTCGATGGCCGCACCTGGGATTTTCTGAGCTGCCTATGCGGCAGCGAACATGATCCGTTGTACCGGCCCTGAAGGCTCCAATTTCTGAGCTGCCTATGCGGCAGCGAACGGCAGCGCCCACGAAACTGCCGTGCACCACCTGTTTCTGAGCTGCCTATGCGGCAGCGAACATGCCGAAGCCGCGGATCTGGTGGCAATCACATTTCTGAGCTGCCTATGCGGCAGCGAACGTTGCACGCACGAGCCCTGGCGGTGGCCTTCTTTTCTGAGCTGCCTATGCGGCAGCGAACGATGGGCGGAATGGCCGAGAGCATCAAGCTCTTTTCTGAGCTGCCTATGCGGCAGCGAACTAGAAGATGGTCGGCAGTTGTGCGGTTCTCGTTTTCTGAGCTGCCTATGCGGCAGCGAACATCGACCCGACCAAGTTCACGCCCGAGTCGCTTTTCTGAGCTGCCTATGCGGCAGCGAACGTGGGCTCCTGTGCGCCGGCATCAGCGCAGCCTTTCTGAGCTGCCTATGCGGCAGCGAACCCGGGCCGACACGCTGTTCAGGGTGATCTGATTTTCTGAGCTGCCTATGCGGCAGCGAACTGCCAGGGGCGCGCCTGGGCGGGGTGCCTGCATTTCTGAGCTGCCTATGCGGCAGCGAACTCCCCGATGTTGAGCCACAGCGTGCCATCGTTTTTCTGAGCTGCCTATGCGGCAGCGAACCGGATCCACCTCGCGGATGTCGGCGCGGTAGTTTTCTGAGCTGCCTATGCGGCAGCGAACGCGCGCCGTTGCGGGCAAGTTGCAGTTGCACCTTTCTGAGCTGCCTATGCGGCAGCGAACTCAACGCAACCCAAACAGGTTGCGCCGGGTGATTTCTGAGCTGCCTATGCGGCAGCGAACTAGACAAAAATCCTCCCAATTCATTGATTTTTAAAGAACTTTCCCCCTAAACCGAAAACACCCCAAAATTCCGAGGCGTCGCCAAGTTGTTGATTTGAAAGGCGACCCCACAGGCCGCCAGAAAAAGGGTTAGAACCAGGGAACAGCAGTTCCCAGGCTCAGTCCGTAGGTGTTGAAGCCTTCCTGGCCCGCCGTGCCCTGCACCGCTTTCTGCTCCACAAACAGGCAAAACGGCTGGCCGGTGCTGGCGCTGCGCAGTTGAACGTAGGGCAGGTCCGGGGTGCGCTCCACGCTGTCGGGAATGGCGGCCGCAGCCTGTTCAGCGGTTTCTCCCTTGCGCCGCATGCGGCGGCGGCGCAGGCGGTCGGGGCTGGTCTTGAATTGCCGGCGTTGCACCAGGTAGGGCACGGCGCCCTCTGGCACCAAAGCTGGTGGCGTGCAGTGCACGTGATCGCGCATGCCCTGCAGCCAGGGCTGTTCCATCAGGCCGCGCAGCGCGGCTTCACTGCCATGCAGGCGCAGGATGGTGCCCAGAGTGCGTGGACGCAGGCTGTAGCCGGGAAAGCTGATGCCTATGTCCGCGCTGCCCAGTTGCACGAGCGCGCGGTGCAGCTTGGTGACCAGCGCGCCCAGCAGGTGGGCGTGGCTGAATTCCGGGTCAGGCAGCAGCGTGATGTCGATGTAGTGCGAGGTCATGGCCATCAGCTCGCATCGCCGAAGACGCCGCCACGGATCAGCACGGCCATCACGAAGTGCTGCTGCTCGACGGGAGGCACCTTGTCCTTGAGCAGCCAGTCGTCCAGCAGGGTGTAGAAGTCCTGCTTTTGCTTGGGCTGGCGCCAGGCCTTGCCCTGGGTGGTGACGGAGCCGTAGGGCTCGACCGCGATGGGGCCCAGGTCCTGCGCGCCGTCGTACCAGGTGTCGATGGTGCGCAGGGCGTTGCCGATTTTCTGGGAGTGGATGGCGGCGACCTCCTGGCCTTTTTCCCCGATCTGGTAGAGCGTCTTGCTCTTTTTGGTGCTGCCCTTGTCGAGGATCAGTTCCTGCGAGGGGAAGACTTCCTGGCCCGCGCCCAGGCGCACAAAGGCGGTGATCTGCAGCAGCACATGGGCCTTGCCCTCAAGCCCCTGCGCGATCACGCTGCCCAGCGCCGCCACTTTCTCGTCAGGCTGCTCCAGCGTGCGCAGGTTGTGGGCCAGCGCATCGAACGACCATGCCTGCCCGGCCTTGCCATCCTTGAGCTGCACCACCTGCACCTGCACGCTTTCCGCGCCCACGCGGTTGCGCCACAGAAAGCGCCCGTTCGCCAGGTTGGCCGCATAGCGGTTGGCCAGTTCGGCAAAGCCCTGGGCCGAGGCATAGGCCTGCACCGTTTGTGCGAGCCTGGCCTGGTATTCGGCGCTGTTGCAGGCAGACGGCGTGCCTGCGCCAGACAGCACGCGCAGCGTGAACTGCACCTTGAGCGTGTCGGCATCGGCGGGCAGGGCTGCCACGTCCACGGTCTGCAGGTTGGGGTTTTCGATGGCGGCGTCGAGCTTGGCCGGGTCCTGGTCCTTGGTCTTGAGGCGGTTGGAGATGGTGCCGCGCACGGATTTCTCGCGCAGCTTGACGGAGGGCCAGGAGGCGGAGGCCGCCCGGTCATCCCAGTTGCCTGCGTGGAAGACGGCGTCGGAGGGGTCGAGCTTGCGTTCGAAGGCGAGGACGGATGCGGTCTTGAGGGTGCTGGACATGGTGTTCAATCCTTTGGCAATACGGTGTGAAAGGCGGCGGTGCAAGGACGCTGGTCAGGTGTACGCATAGCTGTCGTCGCCTTCCTGCTCCTGGGCTGCGGCGTCGTCAGGGTCGGCCCCGGCTGCGGGGTCTGGCACGTAGCCGCTGCGGCAGCGGTAAAGGCCCCGCTTTTCATCGGTGTGCGCATGCCACAGCAGTTGCTCCAGATGGGTGAGGCGGTGCGGGCTGATCCATTCGCCCAGCGAGTAGACCGACTCCACGAAGCGCAGCGGCGTGGTGGCATCGCGGGCGTTGAGCACTTCGCCTGCGGCATGCGATGGCGAGAGCGCCGCATAGCCCACGGGCACAGGCACGATCCAGCCGCTGCCCGGGCCGCGCCAGGGGTCTGCCCATGGCTGCTTGCCATCGGCAGGCGGGGGCTGGCCTTCGGCCGCTGCCACGGGCTCGTGGTTGAAGCGCGATGCATGCAGCCAGGCGTCGAGCAGCGTGGTGTGCGCCGCTTTGTCGCGCAGCCTGTGCAGGCGGTCGGCCAGCAGGTCGTCACGCCCCACCAGGGCGAAGCCCGGCAGCCACTGGCGCCGCCATTCTCGGAACTGGCGGCTGCGCTCGGTGGAGTCTTCTGCCAGCACGGCCAGCCTGGGGCGCACACGCCTGCCGGGCGCGGCGCGCGATGGCAGCAGGCTGCCGCCGGCCACCCGCATTTGCGACAGGATTTGCCCGGCTTCATCGGCCCATTGCTGCATCTGCGGCCCGGCACTCTGCACCAACGTGGCCGCAGCGCCTGCGGCGCGTTTTTCCGAAACGGCGAAGACCAGGGAGATGTCGAGGTGGATGCGGCCTTCCTCGACGATAGAAGGAGGGGTACCTTCCTCCAACTTTCTAGCTTGGTCTGCGGTAGCAACGTAAGGCTTGCGCAAATGAAAAGTGTGAGGGTCGTACAACTTCCCTGAACCTCTGACCTGCTCCTGATGGTGGTGGCAGACCACGCCCACTGCGTGCAGGCGCAAGGGGATGCCGGCCTGCGCCAGCTTGCGCTCCAGCGCCCACATCAGGCCGGTGAAGGCGGTGATGGAGGGGAAGCCATGGGTGAGCGGGCTGGAGATGGCGTTGGCGTTCTGTACGCGCAGATGGGGGAAGGTCAGGATGGCCTGCGGTTGTGGGGATTGCCTCATACCACGCCCCCCCTGTGCATCACCAGTTCATCATGCGTTTTGCGGATAGGGATATAGGCCGGGGCGTCCAGCCTTTTGCGCAGTTCACGCAACTGCTGCACAAAACCATCCTCATCGGTCAGCAGCTCTTTCCGCCACACACGCGCCTCGGCGTCGCCCACAGGCAACTGGCCGAACAGCTGGCTGTTGAGCCAGTTGGCAAAGCGTTTGCCTACCTCGGCAGGCCAGTCCATCCAAAGCCATTCGCGGGCGAAATCTGCTTCATCGCGCAGTTCGGCCCGCAATGGGTCCAGCCACAATTGCTCTTCACGCACCAGCTTGCCGAAGCGTTCCGAGTCGCAGCTCCAGCCAGCTGGCAGGGCCTGCTGCACTTCGCCGGCGAGCGAGACCATTTCATCGATCAGCGCATCGACGAAGGCTTCGCGGCGCTCGCGCGTTTGCAGGTTGGGCTCCGGGTCGGTCGCAAGGAAGGCACGCAGCTTGCGCACCGTGCTGCGCACCTCGGGACGGCCGATGAACAGCTTGTCGAACACGGAGCTGGCATGCACCGGCAGCCGTACATCGCTACTGCGCCAGACCGGTGGCAGCGAAGCCAGCAGGTAGTTGACCCCGCCACGCTCGCTGTTGAGCTGGGAAATATTCTGTGGCTTTGTCCCTCCCATCTTCTGGACGGCCAGCCCAGGGTAGTCATGGAAGACGCCGTCATGCGCCTTGCGCTCGCGCCGCGCCTGCCGGGCCGCCTTGTTGCTTTCCCCAAAGCGGTCTTCCTGCACCTGCGCATGCACGGCATGCGCCAGCGAGGTGGCAAACAACGGCGCCAGCAATTCATAGCCTTCATCGGCACAGGCATCGCTGCCCGTCAGCCAGTACAACTGCTTGGCCCGCGTGTGCGAACTGGGTATGCCCGCGCGCGGCTGGGTCAGGCCGACGAAGGCATCTCGCAAGGCCATGGCCTGCTGCGGGTCCTCATGCAGGGCCTGGAGCGCGCCCGGGTCTTGCGCCAGCAGCGCGGCCAGCAGGCTGGTGCCCTCCACCTCGACCTTGAGGAACTTGTAGACGTCAAGCGCCGCCGCATTGCCCACCACATCGCCGGCGAAGGACTGCCCCAGCGCATGGCTTCCCAGTTCCTGCAGCGCTGGCAGGCTGGCCGGCTCCACATAGAGATTGGTGCCGCGCGCGTCGGGGTGTATGGGTTTGAGGGAGTGGGTGACGGCCTGGATTTGCGTCACCCGGCGGGCGGCGTCTTCCAACCAGGTATCGCGCTGGTGCTGAGCCAGCAGCTCCTGTCGTTTGGGGTCGTCTTCGGCCAGCTTGTCCAGCTTGGCCTGAAGCCGTTCCTGGATAAAGATGGCGATGGCGTCATGCCAACGCATGGCGCTTGGGGTGGGCGGCATTGCTTCTCCTCCTTGCAAGAAATTCAGAACAAACCCACGATCTGCGTGGTCTGCAACGATGTCCTTCAACGAACGGTGCGGGTGGTCTTGCTCCTCTGCGCTTGGTTTCCTTTCTGCTGCAAAGCGATATACCGAATAACGGTAAACGGTATAAAATTCCTGACTTATGGCGATCACTTCCTTCAAGTGCCCGGAAACCCAGCGCCTGTTCACCAGCGGCAAGACCCGCCGCTTCGCCAACATCCAGAGCGTGGCGGAGCGCAAGCTGGCTCAGCTGGATGCGGCTGTGACACTTGAATTTCTGCGCAGCCCTCCTGGCAATCGCCTGGAAATGCTCGTGGGAGATCGGCAGGGCCAGCACAGCATCCGCATCAACGACCAGTGGCGCCTCTGCTTTGTCTGGACGGAAAAGGGAGTGGTTGACGTAGAGATAGTGGATTACCACTGACGAACAATGACATGCCTTCGCTGCCGCATCGGCGGCTTGGGAACCGGCGCCTCCCGGCAATGAGGGGCACAGGAGAAAGACATGCTTAAAAACGGCATGCGCCCCATACACCCAGGTGAAGTCCTGCGCGAGGACTACCTGAAGCCCATGGACATGAGCGCCAACGCGCTGGCCAGGCACCTGCACGTTCCCGCCTCGCGCGTGAACGACATCGTGCTGGAGCGGCGCGGCATCACGGCCGACACGGCGCTGCGGCTGAGCCGCTTCTTTGGGGGCGACGCGCAGTCCTGGCTGAACCTTCAGACCGCCTACGACCTGCGCACGGCAGAGCTGAACGCGGAGTTGCAGGCGTCCGTGAGGCAAGTTCATCCGATGCAGCTGCATACCGCCTGATCCTCAGGCCCGGCCCACAAAGCCCAGCGCGCCATGCCAGCGCCAGCCCTGTGCCTTGTCGGGCAGGCTGGCCGTGGCGTACTTGCTTGCACAGGCATCCAGCGCCAGCCCCTTGCCCTGCGCCAGGGCAAGCAGTTCATGCATCAGGTCGGCCTGCCCCCATGCAGTGACAGACCCCTTCCGTGGGTCCAATGGCTCCCGGTGCAGCAGGCTGTCCTGCACCAGCACATACAGCTTGTCACCCCGCCGCTGGCTATCGACCACGCGGTGCAGTTGCAGGCCCTCTTCCTCCTCGTCCGGCAGAAACACCACATCCACGCGCGGCAGCGGGTCGTAGCGAAAGCGCTGGAACTGCGGCAGCAGGCCCGTGAGCCAGAAGCAGGCTGGGCTGGCCCAGTGCAGGCTGGCGGCGCGCAGCACCGGCGTGGCATCCGGGCTGTCTGCGGGGCGCGGCAGCATGGTGTCGTGCATGCGGGCGTGTTCCAGGTCCACGAGGTTCCTGGCCGGGTGGAACTGCTCCCTGGCCACTTCGATGCGGGCGCGGGCATCCACGGGCCAGAGGGGCTCGCCCTTGGTGTGCTTGGCCAGCAGCGATTGCAGGTCATGCGAGCGCAGGTGGAAGTACCGCGCCGTATCTGCCTTGTCATCCACCGGCTCCATCTCGAAACCCGGCTTGCAGAATGCCGCCCTGCCTGGATGCTCGAAAGCGCGCAAGTTGCTGTCCAACACCCACATGTTGGCCTCCTGCACCGCACCCGGCCGGTGGCGCCGCACGCGTCCGGCCAGCTGGATCAGCGAGCGCATGGACGAGGGCTCGACCACGGCCCAGTCATAGTCATGGTCGCGGCCCACTTCGGTGACGGGGGAGCCGAGCACGATGAAGAGGTGTTCGACCTCATCGTTGGCATCAAGCAATGCGCGGATGGCCGGCCTCTGGAAGATGGGGTCTGCGCCGTCGGAGGAGCGGCGGTCCAGCACGTTGTCCAGGTGCCGCTCGATGCTGGAACGCGCCAGCAGCGGAAATTGCGAGTGGTAGACGCACAGGTGCACCCGCAAACCCGGCGCGGGAGCGCCCTGGCCGTACATGGCCACGGCTACGTCGAACAGCGGTTCGATGTTGGCCATGCGGATGAGGCCGAAGCTCACGCGCTTGCCACTGGCGGGGTCAATGCCATGGTTGCCCGGCTGCTGGTGCAACTGCCATGCATGCTCCAGCGCGATGCGCGCAAAATCCCGGCGCCGCGCGGCCGGGTCCAGCCCCTGCCAGCCGGCAGGCAGGGGAGCGATGGCAGCCAAGCGCCGCACCTCGGCCCGGGCGAGCTGGGCCACGCGCTTTTGCACAAAGCTTCCGTGGCCTGTGCGAAACCCTGCGCCATCGGCGCAGTCCAGTGCCTGCTGGTGGAATTCGTCCACCCACAGGCAGCAGATGGCCACGGGCTCGCCGGGCCGCTCGCCGCGATGGCGCTGGAAGATCTCGCGCCCGGCGCGGTAGGCCAGGTACAGCCCCTCCACCAGCGCTGGCGGCAAGGTGGCCGAGGACAGCAGCACGCGCGAGCCGAGAAGGCCCGCCCAGTGCACGAGCCGCGTGAGCGCGGGCAGGTCGGCCATGTCGAAATCATCGGGCTCGTCCAGTACGAGGTCGCCCGTCATGAGGCGCAGCATGGGCGCGATCTGGCGGCCGCCGCGCAGGCTTTCGGTGGCGGGCGTGAGGTGGTCCACGGTGCAGGCCAGCACGGGCGCGGCGATCAGCGAGCGCACCTGCGCATCGTCGGTCAGGCGCTGCAGCAGTGGGTGCTGGTCATTGCCGTCGAACAGGACTTGCCCGCCTTCGTCGAGCAGCGCCTGGCGCGAGGCCGAACCCGTGGCCTCGGCCTGCGCTTCCCAGTACTCGAACAGCGCGCGGCTGGCCGCGCCGCCGACCTTGATGGCGAGCTGGTCGTCGCCCAGGCCCAGGTCGTTCTGGAACACCCGCCCCGTCTGCAGCGTGAGCGTGCGCAGGCCGATGGCGAAGGCACAGCGCATGCCCACGCCCGGGTCGGCCAGCGCGTTCATGATGCGGGCATTGCCCAGCGTCTTGCCGCAGCCGGTGGAAGCCATGTTGACGATGAAGCCGCCCTGGCTGGCGGCCCGGTGGCGCACGCTGGCAGCCAGGTCGGCAGCCTTGTCCTGCCACTGGAAGCGCGCGTTGCTGCTGCGCTTCTTGAGGCCGCGATGGCTGCGCAGTGCCGGCAGGCTGCGCGCCAGCGTGGGCAGCGAGCGCGCCACCAGCGTGGCATGGGCCTGCACGCCAAGCAGGTGCTCGTCCAGCGTCTGGTTGAAAGCGGACGCGGCGCCTGGAACTGCACTCTTGCGCCGGGTGTTGGCGTACAGCGGATAGCCCGCGTTGCGGAAAGGCTGGCGGCGCGCTTCGTCCTCGATGCTGGAGTAGTGGTGGTCGGCCAGCATCAGGCACAGGCGCGAGAGGTGCAGCGTGAACGGATCGCCCAGGCTTGCAGCGTCAAGCGACCGGCCCGCCAGCTCCTGCAGCTTGAGCGCGTAGCGCGCCGCCTGCTTGCGCCAGGCGGCCGTGGCCACCGGAAGGCCCTGCGGGAAGTCCCAATGGGAGCGCACTTTCGCCGGGTCGGCTTTCTCGCGCGGCTCGTTCCAGTCGGCGCTGATGCACTGCAGCAGTTGCTCGATCTCATTGCTGTTGACGAAGCGCGGGCGCGCGCCGAAGCGGCACCATTGGCGGCGGTCGGGCTCCAGATCGTCGTCGGACTCCTGCCGGCCTGCAGCGACCGGCATGCAGGGCAGCCGATGGTGTGTCAGAACCAGCCAGGCCACGGCGGTGGCCAGCGGCGGCAGCGCCTTGAACGGCAGATGCTGGCTGGCCTGCGGCTCGTCCAGGCCATCGCGCAGAAGGCGGCCGCTGCGGTGATCCAGCCATTGCGCCTCAAAGGCCCGGGCATCGGCGGCCTCATCCACACAGGCTGCCAGCCTTTGCAGCCATGCCGCGTCGCCGTCGCCGCCCACGAAAGCCTGGAACAGCCGCACCGACACCCATTCATGGCGGTAGTGGTTGCGCTCGCGCAGGCCCGGATTCTTCAGCCGGTCCTGGAATGCCTGGGTGGCCTTGCCCAGGTCATGCACCAGGGCAGCCAAAGCGGCCAGCGCCGTGATCAGTGGCAGGTGGTGCCAGTGGCTTTCGTCTTCTGCGCGCAGCACGTTGCTGGCCGAGGTGTTGGTGGGCACGGCGCCTTCGGCGTTGAACTGGCGCCCGTCGCCTACGATCCACAGCAGTTCACTGTGGTCACGTCCGCGTATCCAGTGGCAGGCCACGGCGGTGTTCTTGCGCGCGCTCTGGCGCAGCAGCTTGCGCACGGTATCGAGCCCGGCCGCCGTGATGGGTGTCTGCCAGGTGCGGTCGCCGCGCCGCTCGGCAAACTGGTCGAGGATGCGGCGCGTTTCGGTGAGGGCGCGCTTGCTGCACTGGGAGACGAAGAGCACGTTCATGTGCCGCCCTCTTGCGCAGCGCCGGGCGTTGTGGGCGTGGTGGGCGCGCCGGCCATGCGCGCCGTGTCGACGGCAATGCGCTTGAGCGTGTCGATGATGAAGTCCAGCGATTCACTGCGCGTAAGGGCCTCTATGCATTGGCGGCGAAATTGCGGCTCGTCGTCGCCGCGCATGGCCGACAGGAAGGCCTGGGGCAGGATGGCGGCATCCTTGACCAGGTCGGCCGCATCGAACACCAGGCCGCCGCGCCGCGTCTTGCCATGCAGAACGGCCAGACCGTGGGGCAGGCCCAGCACCCAGGTGGCCGTGGCGCCCAGTCCGTAGGCCAGGTAGTTGCCATGGTCCAGATAGCGGTTGGCTGCATCGGTGCCGGTGCCGCGCTTGGCGCGCGTGAATTCGCCATATCCCACGGCGTCCACGGCGAGCTTGAACAAGGCCTTGGTTAGCCGTGCCTCATCGGTCAGCAGTGTCATGACATCGGGCGCATTGGCCATCAGCGCCGCAAATTGCTGCACCAGCGCCTTGAGGCGCTCCATGTCCACGGCAAAGCCGGATTCACGCAAGGCACGTGCACCCCATTCCTGCTGCAGCCGGTGCAATCGCAAAGCCTGCAATTGTTTGGCGGCATGCAGGCGCAGTTCATCGTCAAACCAGAATTGGACCCAGGCCTGCAGGTATTCAGTGGGGCGGTACTCGCTTTGCGGAGTGAGCCAGGCGACTTCAACGTCAACTTCATTGGCGCTGAACAAGGGCGTTCCACCGCCGCCGCAAAAGCCCACCAGCACCCCAGCCTTGGCCAGCTCCCGCATGGCCGCCTGCGTGATGGAGGTGCCGGTGCCCAGCAGGATGCTGGTGGTGTTGGCAATGGGAATATTCCAATACAGGCTGCGCTTGCCGGCATCGGTCACATATTCCACCCGCCCGCCATTGACCAGGACACGGCAGTGCTCAAGGTAATAGATGTTGGCGCGCTTGGAATGGAGAATGGTCTTGAGATCCTGGCCCTTGATATCCTGCATTGCAGCCTCCCGCAGGCAGTTGTATCAAATTGCCAATCCCCTTCAATGGCCTGTCCCAGGAACAAAAAAGGCGCCTTGCTTCCACAAGGCGCCTTTCTTTACATCCCAGTGAATGATCACTGCATCTGCTTCAGATTCCCGATGCGCACCAGCATTTCCGTGAACATCTGCATGTCGGCGCGCAGGTCGGGCAGTTCCTTGTATTCGAGCGCGTTGTGCGCCGTGTACTTCTTGCCGGGCATGGCGGGGCCGAAGTTGATGGCGTTGGGCATGAGCTTGGCCGTGGTGCTGCCGGCCGTGGGCACGGGCTTGGCGTCCAGGCCCGTGGTGTCGCCGAAGATGTTGAGCAGGGTGGACAGCCAGGCGCCCTTGGGATCGCGCGCCATCCAGTTGCCCTGGGTGTACTGCAGGGTGAGGGGAACCTTGGCGGCCTCGCTCCAGCGGGTGATGCGCTGCTCGACTTCGGTGCGCAGTTGCTCTGGCGTCTTGCCGCGCGGCATGCGCACGTTGGTGGTGACTTCGAGCTTGCCGTCTGCCGCCTTGATGAGGTTGGGCGACAGGGTCAGCGGGCCCATGAAGTCGTCGGCATAGGCAACGCCCAGCTGCTTGCCGAAGTAGTCGAGGCCGAAGGCGCCGTTGATGTAGCGCAGGGCGTTGCTGTAGGCATTGGGCTGGACCAGGGCCACGCCATCGGTGGGCATGAGCACCTGCTGCAGGAACAGCGTCAGGCGCGGCACGGGGTTGACGCCTTCCTCGGGGCGGGAGCCGTGGGCCGAGGTGCCCGTGACCTTGACGGTGGCCGTCGCGCCGCTGTGCTGTATGTCGATGGTGAACGGCCCGCCCTGCCCGGCATAACTGGTGGTGAAGTCACCCTTGGCCGCCTGCAGGCGCGCGGCGATGGCGGCAATGGCGGCTTCGTCGCTGGCCGTGATGGTGGCGGTGGCGGTCTGGGCAATGGCGTTGGCCGAGGCGGCGCCGGCCATGGCGGTGATGGCCGGGCGGGCGGGGTCGGTCTTCACGTCGTCGAACATGGCCTTGAGCGCGCCCGAGCCTTTTTCCGCGACGACGGCGGGGTACTTGCTGTCCAGCACGATGTTGTAGGCGGGCAGCGTGGTCTTGCCCTGGTAGTACTTCATGGCATCGCCGCCGGTTTCCTCGGTGGTCTCGATCATGAGGCGTATGCCGCGCGACAGGGGCAGGCCGCTGTCCTTGACGGCCTTCATGGCGAACAGCACGGTGGCGATGGAGCCCTTGTCGTCGATGGTGCCGCGCCCGTAGATCCGATCAGGCATGGGTGGGACAAGCACCGGGGGATGGCTCATCAGGGTGATCCCGCTGTTGCCGGGCACAAAGGTAACCTCGAATGGGTTGATTTGCTTGCCGTCCAGCACCCATTCGGCGGCCACGGCAGGTACGACGTCGGCATGGGTGAGGATGCCGAATTCATCGGTGCCCGCGTTCGCTGCGTTCGCAGGCAGGGTGACTTCGAAGATGCGGTTGTCCACGTTGCGGTACTGCAGGCCGAAGTCCTTGGCCATCTGCTGCACCAGTTCGCCGAAAGCCAGGATGGCCGGGCTTTCGTGCGGCGGCACCTTGGGGTCGCGCACCGTGGGCAGGGCGACCATGCGCTCGATGCTGGCCAGCACGGCCCGCTCCTGCGTGAGACGCGTGTACAGGCCCAGCAGGCGGGCGATGTGGTTGAGTTCATCCCCCGTGAGCGCGGCGCCTGCGGCATGGCGCTGCACGGCCTGGGCGATGGCAGGCTGCGCGGCCGCGGCCTGCTTCAGGAAGCTGGCGAAGTCGGTAGGTGCCGGCTGCGCCTGGGCCAGCGCGTCCAGCGCGGGCTTCCTGAGGGTGTCGGCGCCGGCCGCGCCGCTCCACGCCAGGGCCATGCTCATGGCAAGGGCCAGGGTGGAGGCTTTGAACGGATGGTTCTTCATGGTCGTCGGTCTGTCGATGAATGCTGAGGCCGCAAGAATACGGGCTTTGCAGGCATGTTCCGACCAGGCCGCGCTCGCAGATCGCGCCAGAATCCGCCCCAGAACAGCAGGTCTGCGGCGCGCTATGCCGCGGTGGCCGGAGCTATCGACAGCGGAATGGTCACGGGCCCGTCGTTGAGCAGGTGCACCTGCATGTCGGCCCCGAAGCGGCCCGTGGCGACTTCCGGGTGCAGGGCGCGCGCCCGCTGAACGATGTAGTCGTACAGGCGCTCGCCATCGGCCGGTGGCGCGGCGCGCGTGAAGCTGGGGCGGTTGCCGCCGCCGGTGTCGGCCGCCAGCGTGAACTGGCTGACGATGAGCAGGCCGCCGCAGGCGCCCTGCCCGTCCAGGTCCTGCACGCTGCGGTTCATCTTGCCCGCGTCGTCGGCAAATATGCGCAGCTTGAGCATCTTGGCCAGCAGCTTGTCGGCCTCGGCTTCGGTGTCGCCGCGCTCTGCGCAGACCAGGGCCAGCAGGCCAGGGCCTATGCTGCCGGCGACCTGGCCATCGATTTCCACGCGGGCCTGTTTCACGCGCTGCAGGATGCTGATCATGGTTCGGGGTTCGGGTTCTTGTCGGTGGATGGGGAAGAAGTGTCCGCCTGGCCTGCCGCCTCGATGGCGGCTTCCATGGCGGTCTGCATGCCCAGCGGCAGCAGCTCGATGCGCGCATACAGGCCGGGCACGGCCTGCAGCAGTTCGGCCTCTATCTCGGTGCGCAGCCGCGCGGCGCGGGCCACGCTCCAGTCGCCGGGCACGTGCATGTGCAGGTCGGCAAAGCTGCGCTCGCCGGCGCGCCGGCTGGAGATGTTGTCAAAGACCACGCCATGCGCGCGGCGCGCGTGGCGGTCCAGAACGGCGTCGATGCGCAGGCGCTCGGGCGCGTCCAGGGCCTGGTCCATCAGGCCCTGGGAAGACTGCCAGACCAGTTGCGCGCCCTGCACGCAGATGTTGATCGCAACCCCCATGGCCACGGCCGCGTCCAGCCACAGCCAGCCTGTGAGCGCTGCGCCCATCAGGCCGATGACCACGCCGGCCGAGGTCCAGACATCGGTGAGCAGATGGCGGGCATCGCCCTCCAGCGCCATGGAGCGGTGCTGGCGCGCCGAGCGCAGCATGGCCACGGCCAGCAGGCCGTTGAGGGCAGAGCTGGCCACGGACAGCGCCAGGCCCCAGCCCAGCTGCTCCAGCGGCTGCGGGTTCCACAGCCGCGCCAGCGCCGCCCAGCCAATGGCCAGGCTGGCTCCGATGACCAGGATGCCCTCGAAGCCCGCAGAGAAGTACTCGGCCTTGTGGTGCCCATAGGGATGGTCGGTGTCCGCCGGCCGCTTGGCGATGGTGACCATGGTCAGCGCGAACACGGCGCCGGCCAGGTTGACGAAGGATTCGAGCGCATCCGACAGCAGGCCCACCGAACCCGTGAGCCACCAGGCCAGGGTCTTGAGCACGATGGTCAGCAGGGCCACGGCCACCGAGATGCGCAGCAGGCTGTGCGGCGCCATCCAGCCGGCCGCGGAAGCGGGGGCGGGAGCGTTGGCAGTAGAGGGAGTGGGTTCGGCCATGCTGCGCTGCGGTACGTGGGGGGGGGTGCTCCGGATTAGACCACCGCGTGCCCACCGCGTGTGCGAGCCGCATGACAGAATCCGCGCCATGAATGGATGGCAGCGAGCAGCGGGGTGGGTGCTGGCCTGGGCCCTGGCCGCAGGCTGTGGCGCGGCGTGGCTGGCGCACAAGCGCCTGCAGTCGCTGCGCGAGGTCTTCGACACCGATGCACGCATCGCCCACCGGCTGCTGAGCCAGCGCATGGTGCAGCACGACGCCGTTCTGGGCACGCTGGCCCTGCTGCAGCCGCGCCAACCCGCATCCGGCCAGGCGCCATGGAGGCAGCTGCAGCGCCTGTATCCCCAGGTGCTGGATGTGGCGCGCCGCGCGGCCACCGCAGGCGAGCCCTGGCCCGAGACCTGGCCGCCCGGCATGGCCGAGGCCGAGCGCCGCTCCCAGGCCAGCGGCCAGGCCGAACTGGCCCTGGCCGACCTGGTCCGGGGCCGCCTGTACCTGGTGCAGGCCGGGCTGCCGGCCAGCTACGCGCTGCTGCTGGACCTGCGCGCCACGATTCCCGCCGACGAGTGGCCGCTGCCGCCCGCCACCAGCCCGGTGCGCGCATGGCTGGCCCTGGGCGGGCAGGAATTCGTGATCCAGCCGGGCCGGGCCGCCGCGCACGGCTGGAACACATGGTCGTGGGAGGTGAGCAAGACCCTGGCCTCGCCCAGCCAGCCTCTGGTGCTGTACCTGCGCCAGCCGCTGGACGCCACGGTGCTGCCCTGGACGGCCATGCTGGGCTGGGCCCTGGGCTGTGCGCTGGCCGTGGCCGCGCTGCGCGCCCTGCTGCGCCAGCGCGTGGCCCGCCGCCGCGCCGAGCAGTTGCTGCAGCTGGGCCAGGTGGCGCGGCTCAATACGCTGGGCGAACTGGCGGCCGGCATGGCGCATGAGCTGAACCAGCCGCTGACGGCCGTGCTGTCCAACAGCCAGGCCGCGCGCCGCCTGCTGGCCGAGGACCCGCCCGAGATGGACGCCGCACGCCAGGCCATGGGGCAGGCTGCCGAGCAGGCCAAGCGCGCATCAGCCGTGGTGGGCAGGCTGCGCCGCCTGGTGGAGCGGCCGGGGCTCGCGCCCCAGGCCGAGCCGCTGGATCTGGGCCAGGCCGTTGCCGAGGCGCTGTATCTGCTGGAGCCCGAGCTGCGGCGCCGCCAGGTTCAGGTCATGGTGCAGGCTGCCGATCTGCCCGCCGCCCAGGCCGACCCCGTGGCGGTGCAGCAGATACTGCACAACCTGCTGGTCAATGCACTGCAGGCCATGGACGAGCAGCCGCCCGCAGCCCGCCATCTGCGGGTGGAGCTGGCACGCCGCGACAGCCGCCTGATGGTGGCCGTGCACGACAGCGGCCCCGGCGTGGCGCCCGAGATGCGCCAGCGCCTGTTCACCCCGTTTGCCACGGGCCGCGCCCAGGGCCTGGGACTGGGCCTGACGCTCAGCCAGAGCCTGGCCGAATCCATGGGCGGCAGCCTGGAGCTGGCCGCATCCGCCGCCACCCCGCCGCAAGGCGGAGCGCGCTTCGAGCTGCTGCTGCCTGCGGCCCATGGCCCGGCACCTGCCGTACCCAACGCCCCTCAGGAACCACTGACCCCATGACTGCCGCGCCCGCCCAAGACCTGTCCCCGCTGATCCATCTGGTCGATGACGACGAGGCCGTGCGCGACAGCCTGGCCCTGCTGATCGGCACCGTGGGCCTGCGCGTGCAGTGCTGGGCCGATCCGCTGGCCTTTCTCGACGGGCTGGACCGCCAGGGCATAGGCGCCATCGTGCTGGACGTGCGCATGCCCGGCATCGGCGGGCTGGCCCTGCTGGGCCGGCTGATGGAGCAGGGTGTGGACCAGCCCGTGATCATGCTCACCGGACATGGCACGGTGGACATGTGCCGGCGCGCCTTCAAGGCCGGCGCGGCCGAGTTCCTGGAAAAGCCCGTGGACGACGAGGTGCTGATCGATGCGCTGCAAAGCGCCGTGCGCCAGCATGTGCAGTCGCGCGAACGCCAGCAGGCCGACCGCGATGCCCAGCAGCGCTTTGCGCAGCTTTCCGCGCGCGAACGCGAGGTGCTGGGGCTGATCGTGCAGGGGCTGACCAACAAGGAGATAGGCCGCAGCCTGGAGCTGTCGCCCCGCACGGTGGAGACGCACCGCGCCAACCTGTTCGCCAAGCTGGATGCGCCCAGCCTGGCGCAGCTCATACGCCGCTACGCCAGCCTGGCCGATCCGGCGGCAGGCGCCTGAAGCTCCATCGCCGCGCCCAGCGCGCCTGGCTCCTCCGTATTTCTACGCAGCGGCGCGCGTAACCGTCCGAATGGTGCGCGGCGACGGCATTTTCTACAGTGCATGCATGCCGTCCGGGCTTGTGTCCCGGGCCGTCCTGACCCCCAAGGAGAAGACCATGCAACGCCGCACCACCAAGCTCGCCACCCTCGCCGCCCTGACCCTTGGCCTGATCGCCACCGCCGCGCAGGCCGATGCCGTGCGCACGGAAAAGAACATGTCGCTGGAGCTGGCCAACCAGATCGCCGCACGCAGCGTGGCCGCCTGCGCCGCCGACGGCCATGCCGTCACCGCCACCGTGGTGGACCGCGCCGGCACCGTGCGCGCCGTGCAGCGTGCCGACAATGCCGGCCCCCACACGCTGGAGGCCAGCCGCCTGAAGGCCTACACGGCCGCATCGGCCAAGAACAGCACGCTGGCCATCATGGAGGGCGCGCAGAAGAACCCCGGCGCCGCCAACCTGGTGAATATTCCCGGCTACCTGCTGCTGGGCGGTGGCCTGCCGGTGAAGGTGGGCAACGAGGTGATCGGCGCCGTGGGCATCGGCGGTGCGCCTGGCGGCCACCTGGACGACAAATGCGCCCAGGCCGCGCTGGGCCAGGTGCAGGAACTGCTCAAGTAAGGCGCCCGCAAGGGCTACCACACTGCGCCGCACCGCGCCCGGCCGCGCCTGCCCTTGATGCGGCGCTGCAAAAAAAAGACAGGCCGCCACGGCGGCCCCTGATGCCCGACAGCCGCACGCGCCCCCACGCGTCAGCGGCCGCTCACCCTCGCACAAGAGCGCTATCAAAATCTCTGCGATTCCGCTATAAATCCCCAGCGAGGGGGACGCATGCCAGAGAACATCGATGCGCAAGACACGGGGCCCGATGATGCGCTGTTGCGGCTGATAGCAGACACGGCTCCGGCCATGCTGGCCTATTTCGATGCGCGCACGCTGCGCTGCCGCTTCGCCAACATCAACTACGCACGCAATTTCGGCTTGACGCCCGCCGAGGCCGTGGGCAAGACCGTGCGCGAGATCGTGGGCGAGGCCGTGTGGCAGCTCATCGCGCCGCAGGTGGAGCGCGGCCTGCGCGGCGAGCATGTGCGCTACGAGCGCGAGGTGCCCCAGCCGGATGGACCGCCGCGCCATATCGAGTCGCTGCTGATGCCGCACTTCGAGCAGGGCCGGCTGCAGGGCGCCGTGGTGCAGATCACCGACGTGAGCCACCACCACCATGTGGCGCAGAAGGTGCGTGACAGCGAAGAGCGCATGCGCAAGTTCACCGAGGTCACGACCGAGGCCATCGTCATGCACCGCGACGGCCTCATCATCGACGGCAACGAGGCCCTGTCCCGCCTGGCCGGCTACACGCTGGACGAGCTGATCGGCCGCCCCATCCTCGACTACATCTGCCCGGAATTCCGCCTCTACGCGCTGCAGTACATGCGCAGCGGCCGCGAGGACCGTTTCGATGGCGCCCTCCAGCACAAGGACGGCCACCGCATTCCCGTGGAGATCGAGGCCAAGACCATGCCGGCCGGGGGCAGGCCCTACCGCATCGTGCTGGTGCGCGACATCACGCTGCGCCAGCTGGCCCAGGAGCGCATGGACTTCCTGGCCCAGCACGACCAGCTGACCCAGCTGCCCAACCGGGTGCGCCTGATCCAGATGCTGCGCCAGGCGCTGTCGCTGGCCTCGGTCAAGCAGCGCACGCTGGCCGTGCTCCTCATCGACCTGGACCATTTCAAGACCATCAACGACTCGCTGGGCCACCAGGCCGGCGACCTGCTGCTGTGCGAGGTCGCCCAGCGCCTGCGCGGCAGCGTGCGCGCCCATGATCTGGTGGCGCGCGTGGGCGGCGACGAATTCGTGGTCGTGCTCACCGATGATCCCGATCCGCAGGAGACCGAGACCCAGGCCAGGCACCTGCAACGCATCATCGAGGCACCCTGCACCATCGACGGCACGCCGCTGGTGGTCTCGCCATGCATGGGCATCGCCATGTACCCGGGCGACGGAAAAAGCGCCGAGGAACTGCTCAACCGCGCCGAAAGCGCCACGCATACGGCCAAGGACAGCGGCCGGCGCAACCTGCAGTTCTACGCACCCGCCCACGGCGGCCAGGCCACCCAGATGCTGATGCAGGAGCAGCAACTGCGCGGCGCGCTGGAGCGCGGCGAGTTCGAGCTGCACTACCAGCCCCAGACCTTCACGGCCGATGGCCGGCTGGCGGGCTTCGAGGCCCTGGTGCGCTGGCGCCACCCGCAGCGCGGCCTGGTGCTGCCCGGCGAGTTCATCGGCTTTGCCGAGGCGCGCGGCCTGATCTCGGCCATAGACCACTGGGTGCTGCGCGAGGCCTGCCGCCAGGCTCGCCAGTGGCAGGACGAGGGGCTGCGGCCCGTACCCCTGTCCGTGAATGTCTCCGCGCTGGAATTTCGCCAGCGCAACATGGCGCGCGAGGTGGCCCTGGTGCTGGAGGAAACCGGCCTGGAAGCGCGCTGGCTGCACATCGAGCTGACAGAGTCCACGCTGATGCACACCAGCGGCCAGGTGCAGGACACCTTGCAGGCGCTGCAGGCCCTGGGCGTGGGCCTGGCCATCGACGACTTCGGCACCGGCTATTCCTCGCTGGCCTATCTGCGCCGCCACCCCATCAACCAGCTCAAGATAGACCGGTCCTTCATCGCCGACGTGCCCGATAGCGAGGACGACACGGCCATCGTCACCGCCATCGTGCAGATGGGCCACAGCCTGCATCTGGACATCGTCGCTGAAGGCGTGGAAACACCTGCCCAATTGGAGCTTTTGCGCGACCTGGGCTGCGGCATGATGCAGGGGTACCTTGTGGCGCCGCCCATGCCGGCCGACAGAGCGCGCGCCTGGCAGTTGCACAACAGTCATCCAGTCCAACGACAATAGCCCATGGTTTCGCTTCACAACCCCTCGCAGGCCTCACGGGCCGCAGCCACCTTGCACACCGACCCCCAGCGGGCCCTGGAGCACGTACAGCAGATCTACCGCGAGCAGATAGAGCACCTGCGCACGAACATGCAGCGCTTCGTCTCCGGTGAAACCCCGGCCGCCCCCGTCCACGCCTACTACCCCTTCGTGCGCATGCATACGGCCACCGTGTCACGCGCGGACACGCAGCTGGCCTACGGCTTCGTCGAGGGGCCGGGCACGCACGAGGCCACGCTCACGCGACCCGACCTGTTCTCGCGCTACTACGCCGAGCAGTTCCGCCTGCTGATCAAGAGCCACGGCGTGCCGCTGGAAGTGGGCCTGAGCGACAAGCCCATCCCCATCCACTTCTCGTTTGCCGAGAACGACCACATCGAAGGCACGCTGTCGCGCGAGCGCCGGCAGCTGATGCGCGATGTGTTCGACCTGCCCGACCTCGAGGCCATGGACGACGGCATCGCCAACGGCACCTGGCGCCCCCAGCCGGGCGAGGCCCTGCCGCTGTCGCTGTTCACGGCCCCGCGCGTGGACTATTCGCTGCACCGGCTGCGCCACTACACGGGCACCCAGCCGGAGTGGTTCCAGAACTTCGTGCTGTTCACCAACTACCAGTTCTACATCGACGAGTTCATCCGCCTGGGCCACGCCGAGATGGCCCGGGAGGACAGCGAGTACGTGGCCTTCATCGAGCCCGGCAACGTGGTCACGCGCCGCACCGGCCTGCCGGCCCAGCCCAATGACGAGCTGGGTACGCCGCCGCCGCGCCTGCCGCAGATGCCGGCCTACCACCTGGTGCGCGCCGACCACAGCGGCATCACCATGGTCAACATCGGCGTGGGGCCGGCCAATGCCAAGACCATCACCGACCACATTGCCGTGCTGCGCCCGCACGCCTGGATGATGCTGGGCCACTGCGCGGGCCTGCGCAACAGCCAGCAGCTGGGCGACTACGTGCTGGCCCACGCCTATGTGCGCGAGGACCATGTGCTGGACGAGGAGCTGCCGCTGTGGGTGCCCATTCCCGCGCTGGCCGAGATCCAGCTGGCCCTGCAGCAGGCCGTGGCCGACGTCACGCAGATGGACGGGCCCGACCTCAAGCGCATCATGCGCACCGGCACCGTGGCCAGCACCGACAACCGCAACTGGGAGCTGCTGCCCAACAACCTGCCCCAGCTGCGCTTCAGCCAGAGCCGCGCCGTGGCGCTGGACATGGAAAGCGCCACCATCGCGGCCAACGGCTTCCGCTTCCGCGTGCCCTATGGAACGCTGCTGTGCGTGTCCGACAAGCCGCTGCACGGCGAGATCAAGCTGCCCGGCATGGCCAACCACTTCTACCGCGAGCGCGTGGACCAGCACCTGCGCATCGGCATGCGCGCCATCGACATCCTGCGCGAGGGCGGCACCCAGCGCCTGCACAGCCGCAAGCTGCGCAGCTTCGCGGAGGTGGCGTTCCAGTAGCGCCCCGCCACCGGCCACCTTCTTCCAAGGGCCCCGCTTCGCACCGCCATCCAGGGACGCACATGCCATCCACGCTGCCCACCCTGGATTTTTTCTCCATGACCTCGGTCGTGGCCCTCAACATGATGGCCATGTCGGCCGCCCTGCCGCTGGCCATGGGGCGGCGCGTCAGCGGTGCCGCGCGCCATGCCCAGCATTTCTTCCTGATCCAGGCCGGGGCCTGGATCTTCATCCTCATCGCCAGCCGCCTGCCGCAAGGCCTGCTCTCGCGCGAACTGCTGTCGCTGGGCGCAGCAGCCTGCGCGGCATCGGCACAGTGGCAGATGGCGCGCGCCTTGCGCGAATGGCTGGGGCCCCGGCCGCCCTGGCTGGAACGCGGCCTGATCGCGCTGTGCTTTCTGGGGCCGCTGGGCTTCACCCTGCTGCTGCCCCACTTGTCCTTGCGCACCGGCTGGTTCAGCGCCGCCCACGGACTGAGCCTGCTGGCGCTGGCCGGCCTGTGCCTGGAGCCACGCCGCCCCGTGGCACGCAGCTGGCGCTATCTGATGTGCGGCGTGGCCGTCTTCATGGGGCTGGTACTTCTGGTGCGCAGCTACCTGGCCCTGGCCACGCCCTTCCTGCCCAGCTTCACGGCCGACAGCGGCGCCAACCAGATATTCGCCCTGCTGGTCACGTTGAGCAGCACGCTGCTGATGGTGGCCGTGCTGGTGGCCTGGCGCGACGAGACCAACCAGCAGCTGCGCGACATGGCCTTGCAGGACATGCTCACCGGCCTGCCCAACCGCCGCGCCCTGCTGGAGCGCGCCCCCGCCATGCTGGCGCATGCCCAGCGCCACCGGCAGGCCCTGGCCCTGGTGATGCTGGACCTGGACCACTTCAAGCATGTCAACGACGAATACGGCCATGCCACGGGCGACCGTACGCTGTGCCTCTTCGCCCGCCTGCTGCAGCAGCAATTGCGCAGTGACGAAATCGCTGCGCGCTGGGGCGGCGAGGAGTTCTGCCTGCTGCTCTACACCACGGACGACGGTGTGGATACCCTGTGCACCCGGCTGCAGTCCGCGCTGCTGCAGGCCTCGACGCAGACGCTGGGCTTCGAAGTCCGCTTCAGTGCCGGCTGCGCCCACGCGCCCCAGGTCTGGGACGGCCTGCGCCTGGAAATGCTGCTGCCCGCCGCCGATGCCGCCCTCTACGCTGCCAAGCGCCGCGGGCGTGACTGCTGGACGCAGGTGCGGCTGAGCCCACCGCAGCAGCAGGCCTGCGCCGACGCTCCAGCTGTATCGGAGACGCCGGAGACGCCGGATGCGCCGGCCAGGCCCGCACTGGCCGCCAAGCCTGCGCGCTAGCCCCGGACCCCAGGAAAACGCTCCATGCCCGCGCTCTTCGACGCCCTGAACCTGCGCAAGCGCTACGGCGACACCACGGTGGTCGATGACCTGTCCTTTTCCATCGCTCCCGGCGAATGCCTGGGCGTGATCGGCCCCAATGGCGCGGGCAAGACCACCACGCTGCGCATCTGCCTGGGCCTGACGGCACCCGATGCGGGCCATGTTCTCTACCACCCCGAAGACGGCTCGCCGCCGCTGCACATGCCTGCCGATGCACTGGACATCAAGGCGCGGCTGGGCGTGGTCTCGCAGAACGACACGCTGGACCCCGACTTCAGCTGCGCGGAAAACCTGGGCGTCTACGCGCGCTACTTCGGACTGGGTACGGCGCAGATGCGTGACCGCATACCGCAGCTGCTGGACTTCGCGGCGCTGTCGCACAAGGCCGCGGCCAGGCCGGGCGAGTTGTCCGGCGGCATGAAACGGCGCCTGTCCCTGGCGCGCGCCATGGTCAACGACCCGCGCCTGCTGCTGCTGGACGAACCCACCACGGGCCTGGACCCGCAGGCACGCCACCTGATCTGGGAGCGTCTGCAGTGGCTGCTGCAGCAGGGCAAGGCCATCTTGCTGACCACGCATTTCATGGACGAGGCCGAGCGGCTGTGCTCCCGGCTGCTGGTGCTGGACCACGGCCGCAAGATCGCCGAAGGCCGCCCGCGCGAACTCATCGCCGAGCACCTGGAGCCCGAAGTGGTCGAGGCCTACGGCAACGGCGCCCTGGGCCTGGCGCATGACGCGGCACTGCGCCCCCTGGCCGGGCGCACCGAGTTCAGTGGCGACACCGTCTTCTTCTATACGCACGACGCGCGCCCGCTGCTGCAGGCGCTGGCCGCGCACAGCCACCTGCGCACCCTGCACCGCCCGGCCAACCTGGAGGACCTGTTCCTCAAGCTCACCGGCCGACAGATCAGAACCGACGGCTGAACCACCATGACCGAACCCGCATCGGACACCCCCAGCATCTGGCGCCCGCCCGACCTGTCGCTGCGCTGGTGGCCGGTGTTCCTGCGCAACCTGCTGGTGTGGCGCAAGCTGGCCCTGCCCAGCCTGATCGGCAACATCGCCGAGCCGCTGATGTGGCTGGTGGCCTTCGGCTACGGCATGGGCGCCTTGGTGGGCGAGGTCACCGTGGGCGCCACGGGCCGGCAGGTGCCCTACATCCTGTTCCTGGCCAGCGGCTCCATCTGCATGAGCGCCATGAATGCCGCCAGCTTCGAGGCGCTGTACTCGGCCTTCTCGCGCATGCATGTGCAAAAGACCTGGGACGGCATCATGAACGCGCCCATCAGCCTGGACAGCGTGCTGCTGGCCGAGATGCTCTGGGCCGCCTTCAAGGCGCTGTTCACGGTCACCGCCATCCTGGGCGTGATGCTGGCGCTGGGCATCAGCCACTCGCCCAGGCTGCTGGTGGCCTGGCCCGTGCTGCTGTGCGTGGGCATCATGTTCTCCAGCATCGCGCTGATCTTCAACGCCCTGGCCAAGGGCTATGACTTCTTCACCTACTACTTCACCCTGGTGCTCACGCCCATGATGTTCCTGTCCGGCGTGTTCTTCCCGCGCGAGCAGCTGCCCGAGGCCGTGCGCCTGGCCTCGGACTGGCTGCCGCTGACCAATGCCGTGGAGCTGGTGCGCCCGCTATTCATGGACGAGTGGCCGGCCCACCCGCTGCGCCACGGCCTGGTGCTGGCCGCCACCACGGTGGCGGCCTACTGGTTTGCGCTGGCGATGACGCGCAGGCGCTTCAGGGCCTGAGATCCGGCCGTTCTTCAGCGCGCTGCGGCGCGGATCATGTCCACCGCCTTCTCCGCGATCATCACCGTGGGCGCATTGGTGTTGCCGCTGACGATGCGCGGCATGACCGAGGCATCGACCACGCGCAGGCCCTTGATGCCGTAGACGCGCAGCTGCGCATCGACCACGTCCATGGGCCCCGGCCCCATGCGGCAGCTGCCCACGGGGTGGTAGATGGTGTCGGCATGGCTGCGGATGAAGGCCTCGATGCCCGCATCGTCCTGCGCGCCGGCCGAGGCCGGCATCTCGCGCCCGCCCAGGGCCGCCAGCGCCGGCTGGGCCATGATCTCGCGGGCGCGGCGCACGCCGTTCACCATGCGCCGCAGGTCCTGCGCGTCGGAGAAAAAGGCCGGATCCACCAGCGGCAGGGCCAGCGGGTCGGCACTGGCCAGGCGCAGGCTGCCGCGGCTGGCTGGCTGCAGCACGCAGACATGCAGGGAATAGCCGTGGCCCCAGACCGTCTTGCGCCCATGGTCCACCAGCTTGGCCACCACGAAGTGCAGCTGCAGATCGGGCGCGGCCTCGCCAGGGCTGCTGCGGATGAAGCCGCCCGCCTCGGCAAAGTTGGTGGTCAGCATGCCGCGCCGCTGGCTGCGCCATTGGCCCACGGCGGCCAGCAATCTGCGCGCACCGCCCAGTGACAGGCCGAAGCTGTCGGTCAGCTGCGCGCCATCGACCACCAGCACCACATCCGGGTGGTCATGCAGATGGGCGCCCACGCCGGGCAGGTGGTGGACCACATCGATGCCCAGCGAACGCAGGTGATCGCCCGGCCCCACGCCAGACAGCATCAGCAGCTGCGGCGACAGCAGTGCGCCGCCGCAAAGCAGCACCTCGCGCCGGCAGTGCAGTTGCTGCACCGTACCGCCCTGCAGGTACTCCACGCCCACGGCGCGCCGGCCCTCGAACAGAATGCGCAGCACCTGGGCACCCGTTTCCACGCGCAGATTGGGCCTGGCACGGTGCGGCGCCAGATAGGCCTTGGCGACGTGGTGGCGCTCGCCGTTGCGCTGGGTGACCTGGTACAGGCCCACGCCCTCCTGCGCCTGGCCGTTGAAATCCGCGTTGTGCGCATGGCCGGCCTGCACGCCCGCCTGCACGAAGGCCCGGGACAACGGGTTGGGATCGCGCAGCTCGGCCACGTTCAGGGGCCCGCCCGTGCCATGCCATGCGTCGGCGCCGCGCTCGTTGTGCTCGGCGCGCAGGAAGTAGGGCAGGACTTCGCTCCAGCTCCAGCCCGGATTGCCCTGGGCGGCCCAGTGGTCGTAGTCGGCCGGCTGGCCGCGCACATAGACCATGGCGTTGACCGCGCTGGAGCCGCCCAGCACCTTGCCGCGCGGCTGGTGGCCACGCCGCCCGCCCAGGCCCGGCTGCGGCACGGTGGACAGGCCCCAGCTGTGGCGCCCGCCCTTGGCCATGGCGGCCATGCCCGCCGGGCAGTGGATGAGCACGCTGGAGTCGGGGGGCCCGGCCTCCAGCAGCGCCACCTGCGTCTGCGCATCCTCGCTGAGCCGCCCGGCCAGCACCGAGCCCGCCGAGCCGCCTCCGATCACGATGTAGTCCAGCATGCCTCCCCCTCCCCTGCGGTGTAGCCATCCACTGTTGCAGTCGCCTGCGCGGCGCCGCAAGCCGGGGCAAACCCGGTGGATGCTCCGAATCCCGCTACGATCGCTGGATCGCATTCACGTTCGCATTCACTTTGTTCGTTTGAGGAGACTGACAGTCATGGCAATTCAAACCGTAGGCATCATCGGCGCAGGCACCATGGGCAACGGCATCGCGCAGGCCTGCGCGGTATCGGGCATCGACGTGGTCATGGTGGACATCTCCGATGCCGCCGTCCAGAAGGGCGTGGCCACCGTCTCGGGCAGCCTGGACCGCCTGATCAAGAAGGAAAAGCTGACCGAGGCCGACAAGGCCGCCGCCCTGGCCCGCATCAAGACATCGACCGACTACGCGGCGCTCAAGGGCGCGCAACTGGTCATCGAGGCCGCCACCGAGAACTACGAGCTCAAGGTCAAGATCCTCAAGCAGCTGGACGCCCTGCTGGATGCCGACGTCATCGTCGCCACCAACACCTCGTCCATCTCCATCACCCAGCTGGCCGCCGTGACGGGCCGTGCCGACAAGTTCATCGGCATGCACTTCTTCAACCCCGTGCCCATGATGGCGCTGGTGGAGATCATCGTCGGCCTGCAGACCAGCGACGAGACGCACGCCACGGTCAAGGAACTGTCCGAGCGCCTGGGCAAGAGCCCCATCACCGTGAAGAACGCCCCCGGCTTCGTGGTCAACCGCATCCTGGTGCCCATGATCAACGAGGCCTTCTTCGTGCTGGCCGAAGGCCTGGCATCGGCCGAGGACATCGACGCCGGCATGAAGCTGGGCTGCAACCAGCCCATCGGCCCGCTGGCGCTGGCCGACATGATCGGCCTGGACGTGTGCCTGGCCGTGATGGAGGTCTACCTCAAGGAATTCGGCGACAGCAAGTACCGTCCCTGCCCCCTGCTCAAGGAAATGGTGGCCGCCGGCCGCCTGGGCCGCAAGACGGGCCGCGGCGTGTACAGCTACTGATACACCGCCCCCAAGGCCAAGCGAAGGCGAAGGCAGCTCAGGCTGGCCTTCGCCTTTTGTTTTGGTGGCCGCGCGCTACTTGGTTTTGCGCACCAGCGCCAGCATGTCCTCGATGACGATGTGACGTATCGACCTGAGCATTCTCAGGTGGGCACTTCTTGTGGAATGGTCCATTGCAGAGTCGGCAGGCTGGTGGAGCTGGCCAGCCTCGAATTCTGCGATCAACGTATCGGCCTGCGGAGCCAGCATGCCAAGCATCCTGTCGAGCACACGTCCGCTTGTGCTCTGGGTCAGGCCCAAGGCCGTACCTGCGGCCAGCAGCTTTCCGTAGGTCACGTCGGCAAAGAAGGCCGCACCCGCAAGCGGAACCGTCAGCCGCTCCTGTGGCCATACCGCATGTTCATCGGCGTAAGCCCGCGTGTGATAGACGGCGGTGCTCAGGAGATCGTAGAACGGCGCCAGCCTGACGCCGCCCCGGTCCACCAGGAACGACAGATTCTTCAGATGACTGTCGCTGTTGCCCACCAGGGTGTTGAACAGCAGCCACTGATAGATGCCCATCCGGGCTTGCGCCTTTTCGCGGCAGCGGTCCATCAACGACGCCAGTGTCTGGATGCTGGCTCCTTGATATTTGAAAGTCCGGGCCAGGTCGAGCAGTTGGCAGGCATCCACCACATGCAGTCGCAGCCACTCTTGGGACGCTTCATCAAACACGCGGTCAAAGCGGTTGATGACATAGGCCGGCTCGGGCGTGTACAGCAGGTGTACCGGCGGCACATCAAGCCCCAGGTGCCCGGCAAGCTTCATGGTGAAGGCCTCGTTGACGGTCGAGTGCGGATAGCCTTCGGCCGTGGAGTCCGGCTTGAGGATATGGCTGGAAGCCGTCCCTTGGAAGGGTTCCTGCAGGCGAGCGGTTTTCTCGTCGTACAGCACCACCATTTTGTGCTGCGCTCCAGCCAGGGACATGCGCTTGGGTGATCCGGCATGCAAGGATGTGCGCGGCAAGTTCCTGAGTCTCAGCGACAGTTCGCCGAACTCCAGCCTCCTTGCGCCGCGCTCGGCTGCACCCGCCCCAGGCGGCAGCAGGACCAGGGATCCGGCCGATTCCGCGCCAAGGGCCTGCAAAAGGCCGAAGGCATCGTGCTCATTCACCTCCAGCTCTTTGCTGATCGCACTGCGCAGTGCTTCCTCGGGCAGCAGGTTGTCGAAGAACCATTGGACGCTGCGGTGCGTAGATCCGTCGATGTGCCTGCGCTTTGCCAAGGAAATGCCGGGCGCCAATGGGAAAGCGCGAGGGTCGCCCATCCACTCCTCCTCATAGGCAAAGCCCCAGACATCCCTGTTTTCGACCAGCTTTCCGGCAAGCCGGCCGTTGATGAATACGTCCAGGATGCGTGCGGTCACGGCCTGTTCTTTTCGAAGGCGGTGCGGAAGAACGCATCGTCCGAGTCGCGGGCACCGGGCTCCTCCCTGACTTCAGCGGCTGGCTCTCCGTCCGGTGCGCCCTGGCGCGTTCGGTACTCGTGGGAACCATGGGACTCAGGTGGCAGCCTGGCCTGGCGGCGCTGCAGATAGGCCTGCTCGGTTCCCTCGGGAAGGTCGATGAGCACCTCGATTCCCAGTTCGGACAGCAGTTGCAGCACGCGCCCAAACTGGACCGTGGGCTTGCCGCGCTCCACGTCCCGCACAAAGACATGGCTCACGCCTGCGGCGCCTGCTGCATCGTCCTGGCGCAAGCGCCGCGCCTTGCGAACGGCCCATACCGCGTCACCGAGTGCATCCACAGAGTCGATGGAGATCTTCATGGCTTCAATGAAATCGAAAGCATGGTTTCGATCTTATCGATCGGCAATGGCGCTGGCAATGAATCGAAACGAACTTATCGATTTTCATCGATCAGCTTCCCAAACCTCAGAAAACGAAAGCATTGCTTAGATATTCATTTCGTTTTCAACCGTCCTCTGCGCGACTGCACCCATCCCTGGCCTGCTCTAAGGTCCATGCGCAGGAGACACGCATGGACATCAACACCCCCACCCCGCCGCCCGAAGGCTGCATCAGCTGCGAAGTGCGCGGCCATGTGCTGCTGATCGGCATCAACCGTCCCGCCAAGCGCAACGGCTGGACGCCCCCCATGTTCCAGCAGCTGGCCGAGGCCTATACCCGGCTGGACGACGACTCGCAATTGCGCGTGGGCGTGCTGCATGCGTTCGGCAGCCATTTCACGGCGGGGCTGGACCTGCCGGTGATGGCGGAGTACCTGCGCTCGGGCAGGAAGGCCATCCCGCAAGGCCTGGTGGAGCCGCACGACTACGGCCTGGTCGGCTACCGGCGCCGCGCCAAGCCCATGGTGGTGGCGGTCAAGGGCATTTGCTTCACGGTGGGCATCGAGCTGATGCTGGGCGCCGACATCGTGGTCGCGGCCGATGACTGCCGCTTTTCCCAGCTGGAGGTGCAGCGCTGCATCATGCCCACGGGCGGCGCCACGCTGCGCATGGCCGAACGTGCGGGCGTGGGCAATGCCATGCTGCACCTGCTGACGGCCGACGAATTCGACAGCGCCGAGGCCTATCGCCTGAACTTCGTGCAGAAGGTGGTGCCGGCCGGCGAGGAGCTGGCCGAGGCGCTGCGCATTGCCGAGCGCATTGCCGCCCAGGCCCCGCAGGCCGTGGTGGCCACGCGGCTCAATGTGCTCAAGGCCATCGAGCTGGGCCAGGCCGCCGCCGTGGCCGACTTCATTCCCGTGCAGCAGCGCCTGGCCAGCAGCGAGGATGCGGCCGAGGGCGTGCGCTCCTTCATCGAAAAACGCCCCGCTCGCTTCACGGGCCGATAGGCCCCCTCGGTCCCTCGACCCCTGCGGATCTTCACCTTCCGATCCGAAGGGGTTTTTCAAATTAAGTTGTACACAATTTAATTGACAGCAATAATTCAACCCATGCCCAGCAGCCCTCCCCTTCCTCTCGACAGCTCCGAGCTTCTGCGCCTGGACAACCAAGTCTGCTTCGCGCTGTACTCGGCATCGCTGGCCATGACCAAGCTGTACAAGCCCCTGCTCGATGGCATCGGCCTGACCTATCCGCAGTACCTGGTGATGCTGGTGCTGTGGGAGCGCGACGGCCTGACCGTGTCCGAGATCGGCGAACAGCTGTATCTGGATTCGGGCACGCTGACCCCGTTGCTCAAGCGCCTGGAAGGCGCGGGCCTGCTGGAGCGGGTGCGCGATGCGCATGACGAGAGGCGCGTGCGCATCACGCTCACGCCGCAAGGCCGGGCGCTGCGCGATGCGGCTGAAAAGATTCCCGCCTGCGTGCTGCAGAGCACGCAGTGCACGCTGCCCGAGTTGCAGGCGCTGACGCAGCAACTGGGCGCACTGCGCCAGCGGCTGGTGCCGCGCCGCAGCGATTGACGACCACCCACAGACGATTTCCTCCACCCGTCCGCACCGTCGGACAACTTTGCAAAAGGAAGACACCATGGCCCAGCTCGAAAAAGTCCTCTACACCGCACGTGCCCACACCACCGGCGGCCGCGACGGCGCCTCGCGCACCGATGACGGACGCCTGGATGTGACCCTGTCCTCGCCGGGCACCAGCGGCACGGGCACCAACCCCGAGCAACTGTTCGCCGCCGGCTACTCGGCCTGCTTCATCGGCGCCATCAAGGCCGTGGCCGGCAAGCAGAAGATCAGCCTGCCCCAGGACCTGGCCATCGACGCCGAAGTGGACCTGGGCACCATCCCCAACGCCTACGGCATCGCCGCGCGCCTGAAGGTCAGCCTGCCCGGCATGGACAGGGCCGCCGCCCAGGCCCTGGTGGACGCGGCCCACCAGGTCTGCCCCTACTCCAACGCCACGCGCGGCAACATCGACGTGCAGATCACCCTGGCCTGATCAGGCCCAGTCCGGCCTCTGCAGCCAGTGCAACCTGCGGCCCAGGAGGTCGTAGCGGGCGTGACAGGTCAACGGCCCGTGCAGCACATCGGCTGCATAGCTGACCAACGCGATCTCGCCCACGGCGGCCTGCCAGTGCTCCTGCATTGGCAGGCCGCTCATCCACTGCAGCACCTGGTCACGGGGCCAGGCAGCGCTCCAGGCGCCCAGCGTCACATGGGGCACGTAGGGGCGCATCGCCTCGGTCAGCGCCAGCCCTGGCCCTGTCTGCGCGAGCACGCCATGCAGTCCTTGCAGTGTGCAGCCTTCCGGCCTGCCGTCGCGCACCTGAAGGTAGGGCGCCATCTCGAAACTTCCCCAGCCACCGAACTCCAGCTGCAGCGGCGCGGCCGGCAGGTGCTGCAGCGCGAGCAGGTCGCGCGACAGTTGCGCCGCGCCGTAGGCCTGCGGCAGTTGCGCACCGCCATCCAGAAAGCCCGCGGTGGCAAGGGTCACGTGCAGTTGCCGCTGGCAGTGCGGGACCAGCGCCGCGCCCAGCCAGCGGCGTGCCTGCGCACAGGCGGCTTGCACTGCGTCGCGCACAGGCGGGGCCAGCGCCTGCATCGTCACCACCCAGACCGCATAGCGGCCACGGCCGAGGTGCCAGGCGCTCCAGTCGTCGGATGGCCCGGCCGCACTGGCGATGGCATGGGATTGCAGGAAGTGGGGCAGCAGCGGCACGGCGGGCGGATCGGCGTTGTCGGGCGGACGCAAAGCTTAAGCCAGCCCGGCGACAATCGCCCCATGTCTGCCACACCATACGATCCTGATCTGAGTGCCGTCCCCGATGCCGGTTCGCACGCCTATGCCCGGCTCACGCCCGACGCCGTGCTCGACGCACTGGCCTCGGTCGGCCTGTGGGGCGATGGCCGGCTCACGGCCCTGGCCTCCTACGAAAACCGCGTCTACCAGGCCGTGCTGGAGGACGGCGAACGCGTGGTGCTGAAGTTCTACCGCCCGGGCCGCTGGAGCCGCGATCAGATCCTGGAGGAGCACGCCTTCAGCGCCGAGCTGACGGCCGCCGAAGTGCCTGCCGTGCCCCCGCTGGTGCTGGCAGGTGCCACGCTGCACAGCTACGCGGGCTTTGATTTCTCGGTCAGCCCCTGGCGCGGTGGCCGCCCGCCCGAGCTGGACGATTTCGAGGTGCTGGAGTGGACCGGGCGCTTCCTGGCCCGCATCCACACCGTGGGCGAAGCCCGCCCGTTTGTGCACCGGCCCGCGCTGGATCTGGCCACCTTCGGCCACGACTCCATGCAATGGCTGCTGGACCGGAAAATGATTCCGCTGGAGGTGGAATCCACCTGGAAAGCCGCCTGCCAGCGCGCCCTTGAGCTGATGGCACCCGCTGCCGACGGCCTGAGCGCAGCCGGCCACTTCGGCCTGCACAGCGCGCGCACGCTGCGCCTGCACGGCGACTGCCATCCCGGCAACGTGCTGTGGACGCCGCTGGACGACGAAGGCCATGGCGGCCCGCACTTCGTGGACCTGGACGATGCGCGCACGGGCCCGGCCGTGCAGGACCTGTGGATGCTGCTGTCGGGCGACCGCAGCCAGCGCACGCGCCAGCTGGGGGCCCTGCTGGATGGCTATGAACAGTTCCGCCCCTTCGACCGCCGCGAGCTGGCCCTGATCGAGCCGCTGCGCACGCTGCGCCTCATCCACTACAGCGCCTGGCTGGCGCGGCGCCAGGACGACCCGATCTTTGCCATCAACTTCCCCTGGTTCGGCACGCCCGACTACTGGCGCGGGCAGGTGGACATGCTCAACGAGCAGATCGAGGCGATGCAGGAAGAGCCTCTATACGCCTGAGGCCACCGGGCCGCCTGCCTGCTGAAGACAGAGATCTTTACAAATTGTCCAGACCCCCTGCGCCCTATCCAGGGCTGCGGGTTCCGGGGTATTCTCGGCCCGAAATCCCACCGGCCATGCCCTACTCCGCCTTCCCCCCTACGCTGCCCAACCCGCTACAGCCCTTGCCTGCCGGGCAGAAGGTGCTTGTGGTGGACGACGTCCCGGACAACGCCGCCATCATCTGCCAGGTGATCAAGGATCTGTGCAGCGTGCTCATGGCCCACACGGGCGAGGACGCGCTGACCCTGGCCCGCCAGTACCTGCCCGACCTCATCCTGCTGGACATCCGCATGCCCGAGATGGACGGCTTCGAGGTCTGCCGGCGCCTGAAGGCGGACCTGGAAACCGCCCACATCCCCGTCATCTTTCTCACGGCGCTGACCGAGCCCCATTGCGAGGAACTGGGACTGAACCTGGGCGCGGTGGATTTCGTGACCAAGCCCTTTCGCCCGCCCGTGCTCAAGGCGCGTGTGCGCACGCATCTGGAGATTGCACAGCAGCGCAAGATGCTGCAGCTGCTCTCGCACAGCGACGGACTGACGGGCACGGCCAACCGGCGCTTTTTCGGCGCCCAGCTGGAGCGCGAGTTCATGCGCCTGCAGCGGCTGGGCGAGCCGCTGTCGCTGGTGATGATCGATGTGGACCACTTCAAGGCCTACAACGACCACTACGGCCATCTGGTCGGCGATGAATGCCTGAGCCAGCTGTCCCAGGCCATACAGGGCGCGCTGCACCGGCCTGGCGACCTGCTGGCGCGCTATGGCGGCGAGGAATTCGTCTGCCTGCTGCCCCATACGGCGCTGGACGGCGCGGTGCTGGTTGCGCAGGGCATCGTCGATGCGCTCAGGGCGCTGGACCTGCCTCACGCCGCCTCGCCCCTGGGCCATGCGCTGACCGTCAGCCTGGGTGTGGCCTGCATGGCGCCTTCGCCCGACAACAGCGCCGACCAATTGCTGGCCGATGCCGACCGGCGCCTGTACCTCGCCAAGAACGCGGGCCGGGACCGTATCGTCTGGGCGGGGTGAACCGAAGTACCCCCTGAGCGGCTGCCCTAGGCTGGGCCAGGCGCACCTTCCAGGGCGACGCATACGCTTAAGCGTCAGCAACGCCTGTCGACGCGGCAGGCCGGTACGACCTGACCGCTGGCGTCGCGCCATTGCAGCTGGCCGGCGGGGGTCTGGGAGGGCGCTGCAGGTGCGGGCTCCTGCGGTGTTTGGGTGGCGGAGCGCTGCGGGTCGTGCAGCACGGTGGACGAGCCCACGCCCACACCCACCCGCGCGCCGCCCACGCCCGTGGAGGCGCCCACGCCGGCGCTGCCCAGGACCTGGCCGCTCTGGTTGACGCCCACGCCAACGCCCAGCGGCCCCACGCCCGTGCCGACACCGGCGCTCAGCCCGCCGCTGCCCAGCCCGACGCCCACCGATACCGGGCCGACGGGAATGCCTATGCCCACGCCGCCGCCTACCGAGCCGCAACCGGCCAGCAGCAGCGCGCAGGCGGCAAGCGCGGCCCCAGCCGCCTTGCGCGATGGCGGGCAGGTGATGAAGGCGGTGGGTGGAACTGGCATGCCGGACTCTCTGGACAAGGGGAAAACACAGGGACGGCCACAGGGTACACCCGCCCGCCTGGCGCACGATGCCAGCGGTATGCCCGGGTGCATGCCAGGGGCTCGGAGGCGGCGAAACACCCAGGACACGCGGGTTTCTTAGAATTCACCCATTGGCCTGCGGGTCATTCCAGATTCCATGCGCTCCCGGACAGTGCCGCGGCGCCTCGGGGCGCAAGGCCTGCGCGGCGCCTCTTTCCCTCGCTTTCGTCTTCTTCGCGTTCCCTTTTTCTATGCAAACCCGTTGGCCGCCCTATGCGTGGGTGTGTTTTTCCATGTGCGTGGGTGTCATGGGCACGGCCCTGGCCAGCCCGCTGTACCCGCTGTACCAGCAGGCCTGGGGGCTGCAGCCCAGCCACATCACGCAGATCTTCGTGGCGTACATGTTCGGCGCGCTGGCCAGCCTGCTGTTCCTGGGCCGGCTGACCGACCGCTTCGGCTTTGTCGCCGTGCTGCGCGCCGGGCTGATCCTGATGACGCTGGGCGTGCTGGCCTCCACCGTGGCCTGGAACGTGCCCAGCTTTGCGCTGGGCCGCGTGGTGATCGGCGTGGCTTCGGGGCTGATCACCACCTCGGCCTCGGTGGGCATGACCCGGCTCAACAACCGGGGCGACCTGCAGCGCGCCGCGGCCACGACCAGCCTGACCATTGCCTTCGGCTTCGGGCTGGGCCCCGTGGTGGGCGGGCTGATCGCGCAGTGGCTGCCCTGGCCGCTGGTCACGGCCTACATTCCGTCGCTGGGGCTGGGCCTGCTGGCCGTCTATGCGCTGTACCAGGTGCGCATCGCCGAGCCGGCGGAGCTGGCCTCCACCCAGGCACGCGCGCTGCACTGGCGTGATTTCATGCCCACCATCACCCTGCCCGAGCGCCGCTTTGCGCGCCACTACGCGCTGGGCGGCATGTGTGCGTTCTGCGCCTTCGGCATGTTCAGCCTGTTCGCATCGCTGGCGCCCAGCTTCATGCAGCGCATGGTGCCCTGGCATGGGCCGGCCGTTTCGGGCCTGTCCATCGGCGTGATCCTGTTCCTCTCGGCGGGCTTCCAGTACCTGGCGCGCCCGCGCCCGACCAAGGGCTCGGCCATTCTGGGCTTTGCCTGCCTGGTGGCCTGCAACCTCCTGCTGCTGGTCAACAGCTTTGCGGGCTCGGCCCTGCTGTTCGCGCTCAGCGTGATCGCCACGGCGGCGGGCCACGGCCTGTGCAACCTGGCGGGCATGTCCATCGTCAACAAGGTCTCGACACCGGCCACGCGCACGGGCCTGCTGTCCACCTACCTGGTGGTCGGCTACCTGGGCACCATCGTGCCCATCCTGGGCCTGGGCTGGCTTTCGGACCACATCGGCATCACCGAGGCCCTGGTCGCCTACTGCATCGTCATGGGCGTGCTGGCCGGCTGGCTGTGCTGGATGTGCACGCGCACGCCCACGCTGCCCATGCCCAAGCACTAGGACCTGTTCACGCCCAAGCGCAGGCTGTTCATCGAAAGTGCGGCCCCGGCCCGTCCTTGGCCAGGCAATCGCCGCCATTGCGCAGCGGGCAGACCTTGAGGGACAGGCAGCCGCAGCCAATGCAGCCGTCGATCTGGTCGCGCAGCTGGGTCAGCCCCTGGATGCGCGCATCCAGCGCATGGCGCCAGCGCGCGGACAGCGCGCTCCAGTCGGCCTGCGTGGGCGTGCGGCCGCTGGGCAGCTCCTGCAGCGCCTCGGCAATCTCGGCCAGCGGCACGCCCATGCGCTGGGCCACCCTGATGACGGCCACGCGCCGCAGCACGGCACGCGCATAGCGGCGCTGGTTGCCGGGCGTGCGCAGGCTCTCGATCAGTCCCTGGCGCTCGTAGAAATGCAGGGCCGAGACGGAGATGCCACTGCGCCGGGCCACTTCGCCCACGGAGAGGATGGCCGGCCCGTCATGGTCGGACGCGGTGACACCGGCAGAAGACAGATTCATGGCAGCAGGAAAATAGGCGCAGGAAAAATAGGTCCAAGCAGGCCTGCATTTGACCTCAACTTTGGTTGAGGTTTCACACTGGCAAGCCTCCCCGGTCCAGCCGGCGCACTTTCGGACTCCAGGCCCACCATGCAACACGACGCACTTCCAGCCGCCTCGGCACAGCCCGCCGCTTCCACGGCCCCGCAACTGCACCATCTGCAGCCCGCCGGTCTCTACGACGCCACGCCCAACGGCTACACCCATGTGGTCACCGTGCACGGGCCGGCGCAATGGGCCTTCGTCTCGGGCCAGGGCGGCGAGAACCAGGCGGGAGACCTGCCCGACAGCTTCGCGGACCAGGCGCAGCAGGCGCTGTCCAACCTCAAGCTGGCGCTGCAGGCGGCGGGCGCGGACATGGGCCAGGTGGTCAAGCTGACCCTGCTCATCGTCGACCACTCGGAGGCCCGCTTCAACGACTGGCAGGCCGCCGTGCGCCTGCATTGGAGCGACGGTGCCCCCGGCGATGGCGCCCCCAGCAATACCCTGCCGCGCTTTCCGGCCTGCACCCTGATCCCCGTGCCCCGGCTGGCCCTGCCCGGCATGCTGATCGAGGTCGATGCCGTGGCCGCACTGCCCGCCACCGCCCAGCCGGCGCGGCCGCCGCTGTGGGTCTGAGCCATCCGCTTGCCCCCCATCAGCAGATACCACAGGCATTCGTCCGATGAACAGATCCTCCCCGGCCCCCGCCCTGCCCTCGCCGCCCATGCAGGCCACCGCCGCGCCCGTGCTGCCCCAGAGCACCCTGCTGCTCATGGCCACGGCCTGCGGCCTGTGCGCGGGCGCCAACTACTTCAACCAGCCGCTGCTGCACTCCATCGCCATGGACCTGGGCATCAGCGAGGCGCGTGCCTCGCTGACGGTGACCATGGCCCAGGTCTCCTATGCGCTGGGACTGCTGCTGCTCGTGCCCCTGGGCGACATGCTGGAACGCCGCCGCCTGGTGCTGAGCCTGATGCTGCTGGCCGCGCTGGGCATGCTGGCCAGCGGCATGGCGCACAGCTTCACCCTGCTGGCGGCGGGCACGCTGATGACCGGGCTGTTCTCGGTCGCGGCCCAGGTGCTGGTGCCCATGGCGGCCAGCTTTGCGGCGCCCGGCGCCAGCGGGCGCGCCGTGGGCCTGGTCATGAGCGGGCTGCTGATCGGCATCCTGGCCTCGCGCAGCGTGGCCGGCGTGCTCTCGGACCTGGGCGGCTGGAATGCCGTGTACTGGGTCGGTGCCCTGGCCACGGCCGGCGTGGCCCTGCTGCTGCGACGCGCGCTGCCGCTGGCGCAGCCGGCCCAGCGCATCGGCTATGGCGCGGTGATGCGCTCCCTGCTCACGCTGGCGCGCGAGCAGCCGCGCCTGCGCAGCCGGGCGCTGATCGGCGGCATGGGCTTTGCCACGGTGAGCGTGCTGTTCTCCACCATGGCGCTGCTGCTGGCCGGGCCGGGCTACGGGTTCGGCGATGCGCAGATCGGCCTCATCGGCCTGGTCGGCGTGGCCGGCGCCCTCATGGCCAACATGGCCGGCCGGCTGGCCGACCGGGGGCTGGAGCAGCGCACCACGCTGGCCGGCGGCCTGCTCATGCTGGCGGGCTGGGGGGCGCTGTGGCTGGGCGGCACCAGCCTGTGGTGGTTCCTGGCGGGGCTGCTCATCGTCGATGCTGCGCTGCAGGCCCTGCACATCAGCAACCAGAACGTGATCTACGCGCTGGCGCCTTCGGCGCGATCGCGCATCAATGCGGTCTACATGACGGGGTACTTCATCGGCGCCTCGCTGGGCTCGGCCGTGGGCTCGACGGTGTGGCTGCACTGGGGATGGACGGGTGCCAGCGTTGCAGGCCTGGCCCTGAGCCTGTGCACGCTGGCCGTGGTCGCCTGGGACAGAAGCCTGGCGCGCCAGGCCAAGGCACGGGCGTAGGGCATCGCACCAACCTGCGGCACGGCGGCGCAGGAATGCACCGCAAGCGTGCCGCATTCCGCCCCTCGCATGGCAGCGCACGCACCAATCCGATGCGCCAGCGCACCAGCAGGGCGCAGCCGCCACTGCACCGGATTGGCACGCTAAATGCATGACGGAAGGCCGTTACCACCCACACGCCCTGTACCGTCCGCCCCGCCCATGTCCGCAGCGCTACCGATCACCGCCGTGCCCACGTCCGCCTCGGGCTGGCAGGCCATGCTGGAGCTGCGCTTCGGGCACCGTGCCGGCCAGGGCAGCGTGCTTTCCCACGCACGCCACAGCGGCCCGCTGCGCGTGCAAAAGCCGCTGCACCCCGAAGGCCCCGGCATCTGCCATGCCGTGCTGCTGCACCCGCCCGGCGGCGTGGCCGGCGGCGACCAGTTGCAGATCGATGTGACCGTGGAGCCCGGCGCCCACGCCCTGCTGACCACGCCAGGCGCCACGCGCTGGTACAAGTCCCAGGGCCGCCCGGCCGCGCAGCGCGTGCGGCTGCGCGTGGAAGAAGGCGCCATCCTGGAATGGCTGCCGCAGGAAAACATGCTGTTTGCCGGTGCCGACGCCACCATGGCGCTGGACCTGGATCTTGCGCCGGGCGCGCGCGCCATCGGCTGGGACGCCACGGTGCTGGGCCGCTATGGCGCAGGCGAGCACTGGAACCATGCCGACGCACCGCCTGCGCGGCTGCAGCTTCACAACCGGCTGACCCATGCGGGCCTGCCACTGTGGCTGGAACAGGGCGAGCTGCACTGCGGCCATGCCCTGCTGTCCAGCCCGGTTGCCTGGGCAGGCTTGCCCATACAGGCCAGCCTCTGGGCCGTGGCCCCGGAACCCCTGGCGGCCATGGAGCCATTGAGCGAGCAACTGGCCGCCAGCCTGCCCTGGAGCGACGAAGTGCGCGCCGGCGCCAGCCTGCTGGCCGGCCAGGGCGGCGCGCCCTCGGTGCTGCTGCTGCGCGTGCTGGCGCGGCGCATGGAGGCGGCACGGGCCGTGCTGCATGAAGGCTGGCGCCTGCTGCGCCCCGCACTGCTGGACATGCCTGCCCGCCCTCCCCGCCTCTGGGCCACCTGATCAACGGAGACTCATCCATGGAACTCACCCCGCGTGAAAAAGACAAGCTGCTGCTGTTCACCGCAGCCCTGGTGGCCGAGCGGCGCAAGGCGCGCGGCCTGAAGCTCAACTACCCCGAGGCCGTGGCGCTGATCAGCGCCGCCGTGCTGGAGTGGGCGCGCGACGGCAGGACCGTGGCCGAGCTCATGCACCTGGGCACCACGGTGCTGACGCGCGCCGATGTGATGGAGGGCATCCCAGAAATGATCCCGGACATCCAGGTCGAAGCCACTTTCCCGGACGGCACCAAGCTGGTCACCGTTCATCATCCAATAGTTTGACCCCCTGAGCGGCTACGCCGCTTCCCCCAAGGGGGACGGCGCCATCGCTGCGGGGCGGCGCGGCCAGCTTAGGCCCTTGCTGGGCACCCCCAACCAGCCCGCTGCATCCGCTTGTGCCGTGGGCAGATCCAGTCTCGATAGCGATCAAGGAGATCTCCATGTTCAGATTCCGCAACACTTTCAACTACCTGCTCGCCCCGGCCCTGCTGGCCGCCGCCACGGCTGCCAGCGCCCATACGGGGGCCGGCGCCCACCTGCATGCCGGCGACGGCGCCATGCAGGCCCTGATGGCCGGGCTGTCCCATCCCATCGCGGGCCTGGACCATCTGCTGGCCATGGTGGCGCTGGGCCTGTGGTGCGGGCTGATGCTCAAGCGCCAGTGGCTGCCGCCCGTGGCCTTTGCCGCCTGCATGGCGCTGGGCCTGGCGCTGACGCAGACCCCGCTGGAGCTGCCGGCCGTGGAGCCCATGGTGGCTGCCTCGCTGCTGGCCTTCGGCCTGCTGCTGGTGGCCCAGCGCCGCCTGCCCGTGGCCCTGGCCATGGTGCTGGCCGGCGCCTTCGCGCTGTTCCACGGATACGCGCATGGCGAGGTCTTCCCCCACGCGCTGCCCGCAGCCGTGTTCTGGGCCTACATGGCGGGCATGGTCGCCACCACGCTGGTGCTGCATGCGCTGGGCGTGGCCTTTGGCCGGGCCATGCGCGGCGGCACGGCTTCGGCCTGGGCCGCACGCCTGGCAGGTGTGGCCGCCATGGGCTACGGTGCCGTGGCGCTGGCAGGCTGAGCGCGGGAGCCGCACATGACCGAGCGCATCACCCCCGGCGAGCTGCTGGCCGAGCCCGGCGAGATCCTGCTGAACGCAGGCCGGCCCGTGCAGACCCTCACGGTCACCAACACCGGCGACCGGCCCGTGCAGGTGGGCTCGCACTTTCACTTCTTCGAGGTCAACGAGGCCCTGCACTTCGACCGCGCCGCCGCACGCGGCTGGCGGCTGAACATCGCGGCCGGCACGGCCGTGCGCTTCGAGCCGGGCCAGGAACGCACCGTGGAACTGGTGGAAATCTCCGGCGACCGCATCATCTTCGGCTTCAACGCCAAGGTGATGGGGCCTCTCTGAAAGGGAACATTCATGGCAAGCATCACGCGTCAGGCCTATGCCGAGATGTTCGGCCCCACCGTGGGCGACCGCCTGCGGCTGGCCGACACGGCCCTGGTCATCGAGATCGAGAAGGACCACACGATCTACGGCGAGGAGGTCAAGTTCGGCGGCGGCAAGGTCATCCGCGACGGCATGGGCCAAAGCCAGCGCATGGCCGCCGACTGCGCCGACACCGTCATCACCAATGCCGTGATCATCGACCACTGGGGCATCGTCAAGGCCGACATCGCCATCAAGAACGGGCTGATCGCCGGCATAGGCAAGGCGGGCAACCCGGACATGCAGCCGGGCGTGACCATCGTCATCGGCCCCGGCACGGAAATCATTGCGGGCGAGGGCATGATCGTCACGGCCGGCGGCATCGACACGCACATCCACTTCATCTGCCCGCAGCAGATCGACGAGGCGCTGACCAGCGGCGTGACCACCATGATCGGCGGCGGCACGGGCCCGGCCACGGGCACCTTCGCCACCACGGTCACGCCCGGTCCCTGGCACATGGAGCGCATGCTGCAGGCCGTGGACGGCTACCCCATGAACATCGGCCTGCTGGGCAAGGGCAACGCCAGCCAGGCCGCGCCGCTGCGCGAGCAGATCGCGGCGGGCGCCATCGGCCTGAAGCTGCACGAGGACTGGGGATCGACGCCCGCCGCCATCGACTGCTGCCTGGGCGTGGCCGACGAGACCGACACCCAGGTCGCCATCCACACCGACACGCTCAACGAGGGCGGCTTCGTCGAGGCCACGGTGGCCGCCTTCAAGGGCCGCACCATCCACACCTACCACACCGAAGGCGCGGGCGGCGGCCACGCGCCCGACATCATCAAGGTCTGCGGCGAGGCCAACGTGCTGCCCTCGTCCACCAACCCCACGCGGCCCTACACGGTGAACACGCTGGACGAGCACCTGGACATGCTCATGGTCTGCCACCACCTGGACGCCTCGATTGCCGAGGACATCGCCTTCGCCGAAAGCCGCATCCGCCGCGAGACCATCGCCGCCGAGGACGTGCTGCACGACCTGGGCGCCTTCTCCATGATCTCCAGCGACAGCCAGGCCATGGGCCGCGTGGGCGAGGTCGTGCTGCGCACCTGGCAGACCGCGCACAAGATGAAGGTCCAGCGCGGCAGCCTGCCGGGCGACAACGCGCGCCACGACAACTTCCGTGTCAAGCGCTACGTGGCCAAGTACACCATCAACCCCGCACGCACGCATGGCATCGCCCATGTCGTGGGCTCGGTCGAGGTCGGCAAGCTGGCCGACCTGGTGCTGTGGCGGCCTGCGTTCTTCGGCGTCAAGCCCAGCCTCATCCTCAAGGGCGGCAGCATCGCCAGCGCCGCCATGGGCGACCCCAACGCCAGCATCCCCACGCCCCAGCCCGTGCACTACCGCCCCATGTTCGCGGGCCAGGGCAGCGGCGTGGCGGCAGCCAGCCTCACCTTCGTCTCGCAGGCCGCCCAGCAGGCCGGCGTGGCCGACCGCTACGGCCTGCGCAAGCGCACCGTGGCCGTGGAAAACTGCCGCAGCGTCAGCAAGCGCGACATGGTGCACAACGACTGGCAGCCCGACATCAGCGTCGATCCCGAGACCTACCAGGTCGTGGCCGACGGCCAGCTGCTGACCTGCGAGCCCGCCACCGAGCTGCCGATGGCGCAGCGGTATTTTCTGTTCTGATCACCCCATGCTCACCGTCAACAAACACATGCCCCAGGGTGGGGGCCTTGCCGCCGTGCTGGTCAGGCGCGCCGCCACGCTGGAACTGGACTGGGACATGCGCCAGAAGAGCCGCTTTGCGGCCATCGATTCCACGGGGCGCGAGCTGGCCGTGGTGCTGGCGCGCGGCAGCGTGCTGCGCGGCGGCGATGTGCTGGTGGCAGAGGATGGCAGCCTGGTCGCCGTGCGCGCCGCGGCCCAGGCGGTGTTGCGCGTGACGGCGGCCACGCCGCTGGGCCTGCTGCGTGCGGCCTACCACCTGGGCAACCGGCATATCCCGGTGGAGGTCACCCCCACGCACCTGCACCTGGAAAACGACCCCGTGCTGCACGACATGCTGCTGCGCCTGGGTGCACAGGTGGCCCTGGTGGATGCGCCCTTCGAGCCCGAGGCTGGCGCCTATGGCGGCGGCCACCGCCACGGCCATGACGCCAGCTTTGCCGAAGACCAGGCGCTGGCGCAGAGCGTGTATGCGCTGCATGACCATGGGCACGCACACGGCCATTCCCACGACCATTCCCACGATCATTCCCACGGGCATGAACATGGCCACGATCACAGCCATGACCACGACCACAGCCATGACCACAAAGGCTGCTGCGGACACGGGCACGGCCACGACCATCCGCATGGCTGACCTGTCGATACAGGGGCTGTGCGCCCTGCTGCACCTGGCATCGCCCCAGCTGCCCGTAGGCGGCTTCAGCTATTCGCAGGGGCTGGAGGCCGCCATCGAGCACGGCCTGGTCACGGACGCCGGCACGGCGCACACCTGGATTGCCGATGCGCTGGTCCACGGCTTTGCACGCTGCGAGGCGCCGCTGTGGCTGCTGCTGCGCCGGGCCTGGAGCGAAGGCGACGAGGGGGCGGTGCGCGAATGGAACCAATGGTTCATTGCCAGCCGCGACAGCCGCGAGGCCCGTGCCGAGACGCTGCAGATGGGCTGGTCGCTGCACAGCCTGCTGCGCTCCGTGCCCTGGGGCGGCGAGGCCTTTGCGCCCCGCATCGCACAACTGGGTGCCCTTGTGGACAACCCTGGCCTGGCCTATCCCACGGCCTTTGCCTGCGCCTGCGCCGCCGTGGATGCCGACGAGGACCATGCCCTGCTGGCCTATGGCTTTGCCTGGCTGGAGAACCAGGTGGCCGCCGCCATCAAGGCCGTGCCACTGGGCCAGGTGGCGGGCCAGAGCCTGCTGCTGGCCCTGCATCCGCTGCTGGAGCAGGCCGTGGGCGAGGCACGCCGCCGCGCCAGCGAGGCGCCGCCCCGGCTGGACACCATGCTGCCCCAATGGAGCGTGCTGCAGGCGCGGCACGAACACCAGTACTCCCGGCTCTTCCGGTCCTGATCACTCACCCCAAGTCCACCATGAACACCCGCATCAAGAAACTCCCCCCGCTGCGCGTCGGCATCGGCGGCCCGGTCGGCTCCGGCAAGACCACGCTGCTGGAGATGCTGTGCAAGGCCATGCGCGCCCACTACGACCTGGTGGTCATCACCAACGACATCTACACCAAGGAAGACCAGCGCCTGCTGACGGTGGCCGAGGCCCTGCCGCCCGAGCGCATCATGGGCGTGGAGACCGGCGGCTGCCCGCACACGGCCATCCGCGAGGACGCCTCCATCAACCTCGAGGCCGTGGACCGCATGCTGCGCCAGTTCCCCGAGGCGGACATCGTCTTCATCGAAAGCGGCGGCGACAACCTGGCCGCCACCTTCAGCCCCGAGCTGTCGGACCTGACCATCTACGTGATCGACGTGGCCGGCGGCGAGAAGATTCCGCGCAAGGGCGGCCCCGGCATCACCAAGAGCGATCTGCTGGTGGTCAACAAGACCGACCTGGCGCCCTACGTGGGCGCCAACCTGTCCATCATGGAAGCCGACACGCAGCGCATGCGCGCCCACAAGCCCTATGTGATGGGCAGCGTGAAAAGCGGCAAGGGCCTGCGCGAGGTAATCGACTTCATCACCGAGCGCGGCCTGCTGCCGCCCATGCCCGCTCAGGCCTGAAGACGGCCGCGCACGGCCTTCAGCGCTGCGGCGTGCCGCTGGTGGCCTTGGCCTTGGGCAGGGTGGCCGCGCTGCTGGAAGACACCAACGGGTGGCCGGTGGAGGTGGCGGCGCCATCGGTCTGGCGCCAGGCCGAGGGCTTGGGCGCCACCATGGGCTGGGGCGCGGCGGCAGGCGCCCGGCTGCGGTTCCAGGCCGGCAGCAGCACGCGGCGCACAAAACCCATGTCCAGCGCCAGCCACAGCAGCACCGGGCACAGCGTGGGCACCATCAGCCCGCCCATCTGGTAGGCGTAGACGATGGCCTCCAGCTGCCATGTCTGTATGCCCAGCACGTTGAGGTCAAGCCGCGCCGCAAGGCACAGCTGCATCAGCACCTGCGAGACCACGCTGAAGGTCTGCAAGGGCAGCAGCGCCACATACCCCACCAGGATGCGCCACCACCGGCCCGGCCCCCAGGCCGCCAGCAGCATGGCCACCAGCACCGGCAGGCCGTAGCCGTAGCGGGCGGGATCGACCTCGACGATGGCCTCGGCGCGGCGCCAGCCGGTCTGCTCGTTGGAGACCTGGACCGAGGAATTGACGACCAGGTTGCGGGGCGTCTCCAGGTCCACGCGCTGCACCCAGCCGTTGGCCGCGTTCTCCAGCACCCACTTGCTCATGCCGGACACCGGCACGGCCAGCCAGCCGGCCGCCAGCGTCCAGGCCAGGGTCAGCACCACGATGCCGCCCATGGCCAGGGCCGCGAAGCGCGAGATGGGATTGCGTCCGATCATGGCCTGCTCCTCAGGCGGCCACGGCGGCGGAAGCTGCAGCGGCAGGCGGCAGCGGCGGCTGGCCGCCGTCATCGTGCGACGGCGCCTTGCGGCCGCTCCAGCGCACCCACAGCAGCCAGAACACCAGCACGTCCAGCATGATCAGCGCCTGCCAGAGGTACTCATGCGCGAAGTTGAAGGCCGTGGTGCTCCACTGGCCCAGGTAGAACAGGCTGATGACGCGCAGCACGTTGATGGCCTGCACGGCCACGAAGCCGGCCAGCAGGCCCACCAGCTTCTGGCGCCATGACGAGGGGAAGGCCATCACGGCGGCAAACAGCACGATGTAGGCCTCCAGGCCGTTGCAGCCGGCCTCGATGGAGACGCCGAAGCCCGTGGCCGTGTTCCACAGCACCTTGCCCGTGGCCGAGGCCGTGCTGTCGAACCAGGTCACCAGCGAGGCGCAGATGTGCGCCAGGAAGGCCGTCCAGGGCAGCACGATGTGCTGCTGCACCCAACTGAGCAGGTTCAGCCCGAACATCGTCAGCTGGATGGCCAGAAAGATCAGAAAGAAACGCAGCATGGCAGGTCTTGGAGTGTTGGTTGCCGGGCTTGCGACCTGGCGGTTGCGAAACAGTGTCCCTCTATAGGCTCGCATTATCTTCGGACCGCTCAAAGACGACAAAGGCCGGTGCGTGAATCACGCCACCGGCCCTTGTCGTCACGGGCGCATCACCGACGCTCGCGCCTGCGCATGGTCCCCAGCGCCATCAGCGCCAGCAGGGACGACATCAGCATCAGGCCCCACTGCGACAGCGTGGGAATGCTGGCCGTGCCGCCCGGCCCCGGCTTGAGCGGCGTGGTGGTCGTGCTCTTGTCGTTGTCGGGATTGCCGTCACCGGGCACCGAGACCGTTGCCGAGTTGACCAGCGGGCGGGCGCCCTTGTAGGGCTTGTCCAGCTTGGTCTCCAGCGTGAAGACGGCCGTGCCGCCCTGGGCCAGCTGCGGCACGCTGCAGGTCACGGTGCGCGTGCCGCTGGCATAGCTGCAGCCTGCCGAGGCCGAGACGAACTCCAGCCCTGCGGGCAGCACGTCGGTCACCGAGCCGCCCGCGGGCGACTGCGGATCGCGGCCGTAGTTGGTGACGGTCAGCGTGTAGCTGGCCGTGTCGCCATCGTCCAGCGGGCCGGCGGGGCCCTGCTTGCCGATCCCCAGGTCCACGGCATTGCCCTGGCGGCTGGTGGAGGTCCGGTCGGTGGTGGTGTTGTTGACGATCACATCGCCGCCATTGCTCAGCCATTCCGTCTCGAAGGGCTTGACCGAGGCCTCGTGGTAGATGGTGCCGCCCGATGCCTTGTCGGGCAGGGTCTGGGCGCGCATCTTGAACTTGATGGTCATGCTCTGGCCCGGCGCCAGCGAGGGGATGGTGCACTGCAGAGGCCCGCTGGTCGCGTTCAGCGCCGGCTGCACGCCGCACCAGGATGCGGAGGCGCCGGGAATGCCGGCCAGCGCCAGGCCGTTCTGGTAGCTGAAGGTGGCCGTGGAGCCCGATGCGGGGAACTTGTCGGTCACGACCACCTGGGTGGCGTAGGAGGGGCCGGAGTTGGTCACCGTGATGGTGTATTCGGTGTCCTCACCCAGCACCAGGCCGTCCGCCGTGTGGCGCATGCTGATGTTCACATCCAGCTCGGCACGCTTGAGCCGGGCCTTGGCCTCGGCCTGGTTGTTGGCCTTGGTCAGTTCCTCGGTGGCGGTGTCCACGGCGACCGTGTTGAGGATCTCCGTGTCAGCCGCCAGATCGCCGCGCGAGCGCATCTTGTAGGTCACGGTGTACTGCGCGCCTGTGGGCAGCGGATTGGCCCAGGCGCACTCCAGCGTTCCGCCCTGCACGCCATCGGTGGCAGCCGGAGTGCAGGTGCCGCCGCCGGAGACCGTGGGCGTGCCGATGAAGATGGCGTCTGCAGGCAGCACGTCCTTGAGCGTGACATTGGCGGCCGACGAGGGGCCGTAGTTGGGCACCGTGACCGTATAGGTCAGCGGCTCGCCCGCAGCCGCCACCTTGGGCGAGACCTGCTTTTGCGCCGCAATTTCCGCGATGGCCTGCACGGTGATGCTGGCCGTCGAGGAATCGTTGCCGGGATCGGCGTCATGGATGTCCAGGGACTGGGCCGAGGCCGCGTTGGCATAGGTGCCGGTGGTGGCGCGCTTGGGGCGGATCTTGACCTCGATCACCACCTCGGCCTCCGGGGCCATGGAGGTGATGTCGCAGGTCAGATCGCGCGTCTCGCTGTTGACGCCGCCCGTGGGCGTGCCGCAGCTGGCGTTGGCCCCGGAGACGATGCGGCTGGAGACAAAGCCGCCGCCCGGGTAGGTGTACGGCACGGGATTGCCGGCCTCGTCCACCGGGTTGCCGCCCACGATGCGCACGCCGTCGGTCTGCTTGACCAGGGACTGCAGCGCGTCGCGCACGCGAACATTCGTCACCGTCGTGCTGGCCGAGTGGTTCTTCACCACCAGCTGGTAGGTGACCTCCTCACCGCTCTTGATGGCAGCCGGCGGCACGGGGCTGACCACGCTCTTGACGATGCCCACATCCACCTTGTCGGCAGACACGGTGACGGTCGCGGAGGTGGTGGCCGATGCATTGTCCCGGCCGATCACGCCAGCGGAGGCGTTGTTGGTGAAGTCCAGATGGCCCGAAGCCAGCGTGACCTTGGCCCTGACCTTGATCTGGCGGCTGGCGCCCACGGCCAGGCCCGCGGTCGAGGTGCAGCTCGGGGTGGTGCAGGTCCATTCCCCCGCGCCGGTGCCCGCACCGGACATGCTGACGATGGCCATGCGGCCGTCTGCGGGGTTGTCGGTCACGGTGATCTGCTGATTCGGCAGCACGGGCATGGGGCCGGTGTTGGTCACCGTGATCGTGTACTCGAACTCCTGGCCTGCCAGCACCGGGCGGCCAGGGCCTGCCTTGGCCAGCCTCAGCCGCGCATCGTTGCTGAAGTCCACGGCCGCGCTGGCCGTGTTGTTGGTCGTATTGGGCTCGTTGAGGCCGGGTGCCACACCGATCACGCCCTGGTTCACCAGCTGCGTGCCGGGTGTCCCGCCCGCAGCCACGCTGGCCTTGAAGCGGATGGCCTGCATGTTGGCGTAGCCGGCCACCGGGTACTCGCCCGCGTGGGTGCAGGTGATGGTGCCGCTGTTGTGGCCGCAGAGCCAGGGCGCCGTGCTGCCGTCGAAGCCCGTGAAGGTCACGCCGGCCGGCAGGGTGTCGGTGACGGTGAGATCGCGCGGCACGAGGGAGCCGCCTTCGCGGCGCGGCTGCAGCGTGTAGGTCACCTCGGTCGCCTGCAGCGCATCCAGCACCGTGGGCGCCACCTGCTTGCGCAGCGAGACATCCACGAACTCGCTGCCGCTGGAGACCACGGCGGCGCTGGCGGTGTTGTTGCCGGACTGGCCGTCGGGCATCTCCGTGCTGGCGTCCTTGTAGCCCTTGACGCTGGCAGCGCCGGCAATGGTGCCGCTCATGTTGGCGATGGCCGGCACGGTGATGGCTGGCAGCACGGCGCCTGGCAGCATCGGGCCGCCGCGCGTGCAGTTGAGCTCGCCCGAGATCAGCGGATAGCCCGAGGCCGGCGTGCAGCTCCAGCCGCTGCCTGAGGGCACGCCCGTGACCACGGCGCCGTTGGGCACGGGGAAACGCACCACGGTACGGCCACCGGCGGGGACCTCGGACGGGCCCTTGTTCTGCACGTCGATGACGTACTGGAAGGCGCCGCCGTTGGCGACGCTGGCGGGAGCCGCCATCGCGATGGCCAGATCGGCGGCCTCGGTGGTGGTGAAGTTGCGGTCCAGCTGCGTGTTGTTCTGGTCGTTGTCGTAGTCGGGCGAGGCCATGCGCGCGCTGGCCACGGCGCGCCAGTTGGTGCCGACGGTCGGCAGGATGACCTCGAAGCCCACGGACTTGAAGCCATCGGCGGGCGCCAGGTTGCCGATGTTGCAGACCAGCGTGTTGTTGCCTGCGGTGAGCACCGTGCCGGCAGCCGGTGCCGTGCAGGTGATGCCGCCCGGGCTGCTGCTGTAGCCCTGGAACACGGCGCCCACGGGCAGCACCTCGGTCAGGGTGACGCCTACGGCGTCGGGACCGATGTTGTTGTGCCTGACCTTGGCCACATAGGTGAAGGTGCCGCCGGCAGGCCCTGCCGATGCGTCCTGTCCGTCATAGAGACCATCCTGGTTGACCAGGATGTCGGTATCGGCCGGCGCCGCCACGGCAGCCGCTGTTGCCAGCAAGCCGCCGGACAGCAGCGCACGCGCCAGCCAGCCCTTTCTCGTGAAAGCCATACAAACCTCTCTTTTGCTTCGTTGACAGCGCCGAATGCCGCAGGCACTGACGCACGGGTTGCCCGGCTGGAACAGCTCTGTCAAAAAGCCGACAACCGGACGCACCAAAGGGAGGCATGATGGTTCTTTATTACCAAAAGTAAATATGATCTGGAATTTTTGACAAAAGTGAGTATTTAGAAGAATTTGTGAGTTTTCCGTGAGTCCACCGACGACTACCGGTTTTCCTCACGGATTGCAGACGTGAAAAAGCCGGTGGCAGCTTGGCTGGCACCGGCTTGGAAGGCTTGTCTGCCGTGCGCTGGCACGACAGTGAGCAGGCACTGAGGCCTATGGAATGCGCCTGGGCGATCCTTGTGAGGAACTCACGCGAGAAGAGCGTTCACGCGCTTGACGTAGGCGGCCGGGTCCTCGGGCATGCCGCCTTCGGCCAGCACGGCCTGGTCGAAAAGGATGTTGGCCAGGTCATGGAAATGCACCGATCCGTCCAGCTTCTTGACCAGCGGATGCTCGGGGTTGACCTCCAGCACGGGGCGGGCGTCCGGCGCCTGCTGGCCGGCCTGCTTGAGCAGGCGCGCCAGCTGCAGGCTCATGCCGCCGTCCTGCACCACCAGGCAGGCCGGCGAGTCGACCAGACGCGTGGACACGCGCACGTCCTCGGCCTTGTCCTTGAGCGCCTCCTTGAGCTTGGCCAGCAGGGGCTTGAAGGCTTCGGCCGCTTCCTCGGCGGCCTTCTTTTCCTCTTCGTCCTGCAGCTTGCCCAGGTCCACGGCGCCCTTGGCCACGGACTGCAGCGGCGTGCCGTCGAAGTCGGTCAGGTAGCCCATGGCCCATTCGTCCACGCGGTCGGCCATCAGCAGCACTTCGATGCCCTTCTTGCGGAAGACTTCGAGCTGCGGGCTGTTGCGCGCTGCCGTCAGGGAGTCGGCCGTGATGTAGTAGATCGCGTCCTGGCCTTCCTTCATGCGGGCCTTGTAGTCGGCCAGCGAGACCATGGCGTCTTCCTGGCTGGTGGAGGCAAAGCGCAGCAGCTTGGCGATGCGTTCCTTGTTGGCGAAGTCCTCGCCCAGGCCTTCCTTGAGCACGGCGCCGAACTCGGCGTAGAACTGGCTGTACTTGCCTTCCTTGGCCTTGTCCTCTTCGCTGACCACGTCGGTGACGCCGTCCGTGCCTTCGCCGGCCTCGTGGCGATCGTGCTTGGCCAGGTCTTCCAGCATGGACAGCACGCGCTTGGTGGAGCCGTCGCGGATCAGGCGCACGTCGCGGCTTTCCTGCAGCAGCTCGCGGCTGACGTTCAGCGGCAGGTCGGCCGAGTCGATCACGCCCTTGACGAAGCGCAGGTAGCCGGGCATCAGCGCCTCGGCGTCATCCATGATGAAGACGCGCTTGACGTAGAGCTTGACGCCGGCCTTCTTGTCGCGGTTGTAGAGATCGAACGGTGCCTTGGCCGGAATGAACAGCAGCTGCGTGTACTCGGTGTTGCCCTCCACGCGGTTGTGGCTCCAGGTCAGCGGGTTCTCGAAGTCGTGGCTGATGGCCTTGTAGAAGTCCTGGTACTGCTCGGCCGTGATGTCCTTCTTGGGACGCGTCCACAGCGCGCTGGCCTTGTTGATGGTCTCCCACTCGCCGGTCTTGACCATGGCGCCGGGCTGGTCGTTCTCGCCGTCCTTCCATTCCTCCTTTTCCATGAGGATGGGCAGGCTGATGTGGTCGGAGTACTTGCCGATGACCTGCTTGATCTTCCAGGCATTGAGGAACTCCTCGGCCTCGGGGCGCAGGTGCAGCGTGATGCTGGTGCCGCGCTGGGGGCGCTCGATCTGCTCGACCTCGAACTCGCCCGTGCCGCCGCTGGTCCAGCGCACGCCTTCGGCGGCCGGCAGGCCCGCGCGGCGTGTTTCCACGGTGATCTTGTCGGCCACGATGTAGCCCGAGTAAAAGCCCACGCCGAACTGGCCGATGAGCTGCGAGTCCGACTTCTGGTCGCCCGACAGCTTTTCCATGAAGGCCTTGGTGCCGCTCTTGGCGATGGTGCCCAGGTTGTCGATGGCTTCCTGCTCGCTCATGCCGATGCCGGTGTCGGCAATGGTCAGCGTCTTGGCGGCGGCGTCGAAGGACACGCGCACTTCCAGGTTGGGCTGGTCTTCATACAGCGCGGCATTGTTCAGCGCCTCGAAGCGCAGCTTGTCGCAGGCGTCCGATGCGTTGGAGACCAGCTCGCGCAGGAAGATCTCGGGGTTGGAATACAGCGAATGCGTGACCAGGTGCAGCAGCTGTGCAACTTCGGCCTGAAAAGAATGGGTTTGCTTGCTCATGCAGACAGTGTCCTATGTCCTATGGGTTCACAACAGGGAAAAAATCAGCCCTCATCTCGGGTCGGCGGATGCAATTTCAAGAGCCCGCCGCCCCTGTGGCGACGCAGGCTGTGGACGATTGTTCACTTTCTTGCCCTCTCGGCAGGCCAGGCGCAGCGCTATAACTGCGCCACTTTCCGCCATTCGGCGGGCAGTGCGCGCAGGGCCCGGGCGCAGCGGCGGGCCTGTTTCAGGAGATTTCCCATGCACAGCTCTGTTCAAAAATGGTCCGCAGAATTCCTCGGAACCCTGTGGCTGACCCTGGGCGGCTGCGGTGCGGCCGTGCTGGCCGCCGCCTTCCCGCAGGTGGGCATCGGCCTGGTCGGCGTCTCGCTGGCCTTCGGCCTGACGGTGGTCACCGGCGCCTATGCCTTCGGTCCCATCTCGGGCGGGCACTTCAACCCTGCCGTCTCCGTGGGCCTGGCCATGGGCGGGCGCTTTGCCTGGAGCGAGCTGCCGGGCTACGTCGTGTCCCAGGTGCTGGGCGCCATCACGGGCGCAGGCATTCTCTACGTGATCGCCACGGGCAAGGCCGGTGCCGACATCGGCGGCTTTGCCACCAACGGCTTCGGCACGCATTCGCCGGGCGGCTACGGCATGACGGCTGCCCTGGTCACCGAGGTGGTGATGACGGCCTTCTTCATCCTGGTCATCCTGGGCGCCACGGCCAAGCGCGCGGCAGCCGGCTTTGGCGGGCTGGCCATCGGCCTGTGCCTGACGCTGATCCACCTGATCTCGATTCCCGTGACCAACACCTCGGTCAATCCCGCGCGCAGCACGGGCCCGGCCCTGTTCGGTCCCGAGATCGCCGTCTCGCAACTGTGGCTGTTCTGGGTGGCCCCCATCGTGGGCGCGCTGATCGGCGCCGTGATCTACAAGGCCCTGCTGTCCAGTCCGGCCGACGAGTAAGGCCAGGCACGGGCGCAGCAGGCGCCCCGCAGCAAACCCCGGCGGCTGGCGACAGCCGCTTTTTTTTTGTCCGGCAGCAGCCGCGTTTTCATTGGACCCTTGGTGAAACACGGTTTTCGTTTGTTGCATGGCGGCAACGCGAAGGACTTTTACCCAGGGCAAACAGGCCAACTTTACGAAGCAGAAACCGAACACTAGTGATTCGCAATAACAATCCGCGGGCTTTCATCGGAGTGAACATGAGCAAAATCCAACAAATCCTCCCCCCCGCGAACCTCACCCAGCTGGCTCTTGCCGCTGCCCTGTGCCTTGCTGGCACCCCGGCCTTTGCGCAGGCCAGCACCACGCTGGGCACCGTGAACGTGACGTCTTCGACCGAAGCGCCCGTGAAGACCGACAACGCCTCCTCGGCCAAGTTCACGGCCCCGCTGGTGGACACGCCCAAGACGGTGCAGGTCATCAACGAGGAAATCATCAAGCAGACCGGCGCGACCAGCCTGCAGGAAGCCCTGCGGTCCACGCCCGGCATCACCTTCGGCAACGGCGAAGGCGGCAACCCCTCGGGTGACCAGCCCTTCATCCGCGGCATGGATGCCCAGGCCAGCACCTTCGTGGACGGCATGCGCGACATTGCGGCCGGTACGCGCGAAGTGTTCAACCTGGAATCGGTGGAGGTCATCAAGGGTGCCGATTCGGCCTATGCAGGCCGTGGCGGCGCTGGCGGCTCCATCAACCTGGTGACCAAGAAGGCCAGGAACGAGAACTTCATCAGCGGCGACGTGGGCCTGGGCACGGACAGCTACCGGCGCGCCACCATCGACGCCAACCGCGTGCTGGGCGAAGGCGTGGGCCTGCGCCTGAACGCCATGGTGCACGACGCCGACGTTCCCGGCCGCAGCGGCCCCGAGAACAAGCGCTGGGGCATCGCCCCCACGGTGACCTTCGGCATGGGCACGCCCACCGAGGTATCGCTGTCCTGGCAGCACCTGCAGACCGACAACATTCCCGATGGCGGCGTGCCCTACCTGTACACCAGCACGGCGGCCGCCGGCCTGCCCGGCGGCAGCGTGGTGCGTCCCACCTACGGCAGCAACCGCGACAACTGGTACGGCCTGACCAGCCGCGACTACGAGAAGGAAAAGAGCGACCTGTTCACGGCCACCGTCGAGCACAAGTTCACCGACACGAACAAGTTCCGCAACAGCCTGCGCTACAGCAAGTCCGAACAGGACTACCTGTGGACCCAGCCCGACGACAGCAAGGGCAATGTCGTCAATGGCTATGTGTTCCGCCGTGGCAATGCACGCGTGGCCGACATCAAGACGCTGCAGAACCTGTCGGAATTCACGGGCAAGGCACAGACCGGCAGCGTGGGCCACAGCTACGCCTTCGGCCTGGAGCTGTCCAAGGAAAAGGCCGAGTCCCGCACCGCCGCGCTGCAGACCACCAACACCACGTGCACGGCCGCCAGCCTGTGGTGCGCCTCGCTGAACAACCCGGACAGCAGCCCGCTGTGGAACCTGCCCGTGACCCTGGGCGACCCCAGCCACAACAAGATCGACACCGTGGCGCTGTACGGTTTCGACACGCTCAAGTTCAACGACCGGTGGCTGCTCAACGCCGGCCTGCGCCTGGACCACTACAAGCTCAGCGCCTCCGGCCCCGCCGGCCGCAACACGCCGGCCTATGACCTGAGCCGTTCGGACACGCTTTTCAACTACCAGCTGGGCCTGGTCTACAAGCCGGCCACCAACGGCAGCATCTACGCCAGCCTCGGCACCTCCTCGCGACCCGGCGGCTCCATGCTGGGCAACGGCAACGAGGACCTGGGCATCTCCACCGACCAGCTGGCCAACCTGGCGCCCGAGAAGACCCGCTCGCTCGAGCTGGGCACCAAGTGGGACCTGATGGAAAAGCGCCTGGCGCTGACCGCCGCGCTGTTCCGCAACGACGTGACCAATGCGCGCATCACCGAAAACGGCGTCACCTACATGGGCGGCAACAAGGTGGTCAACGGCGTGGAGCTGGGCTTCACGGGCAGCGTGCTGCCGGGCCTGAGCGTCTTCGGCGGCTACACCTACATGGACAGCGAGCAGAAGAACGCAGGCGCAGGCAACGTGGCCAACGGCCAGCCCTTCCCCAACACGCCCAAGCACAGCTTCAGCCTGTGGACCAGCTACAAGCCCATGGCCAAGCTGACCGTGGGCCTGGGCATCTACGCCCAGAGCAGCGTGAACCAGAGCTACATCCGCTCCACCGTGGATGGCGGCATCGTCACCAAGGGCGCCAGCGGCTATGCGCGCTACGACGCCATGGTGGCCTACCAGATCGACCGCAACCTGACCGTGCAGCTGAACCTGTACAACCTGGGCGACAAGGTCTACTACAGCGGCGTGCGTTCGCCCCACTACGCGACCATGGCGGCAGGCCGCTCGGCCGTGGCCTCGCTCAAGTGGACGTACTGATCTGCTGATCGCCCCGGGCGAACGCGCAGCGGCTTGACGCTGCGCAGATCACCGCAAAGCCCCGCAGGCCATCGTCGCCTGCGGGGCTTTTTTGCGGGACACTCATTGATTCCGCCCCTGAGGACCGCCTGCCATGATGCTCCGCATACCCGCCCTGCTCAGCCCCGACGAAGTGCGCCAGTGCCGCCAGGCGCTGGAGCAGGCCCCGTGGCAGGACGGCCGCGCCACGGCCGGCCCCCTGGCGGCCCAGGTCAAGGCCAACCTGCAGCTGCCGCTGGACAGCCAGGCCGGCCAGGCGATAGGCAACCTCATCCTCGACAGGCTGGGGGCCAGCGCGCTGTTCATGTCGGCCACGCTGCCGCTGAAGGTGCTGCCGCCGCGCTTCAACCGCTACGAAGGCGGCGGCACCTACGGCAACCACATAGACAATGCCATCTTCACCATCCCCGGCACGGCCATCAAGGTGCGCAGCGATGTCTCCACCACCGTATTCCTCAGCGAGCCCGACGAATACGAAGGCGGCGAGCTGGTCGTGGAAGACACCTTCGGCCACCAGAGCGTGAAGCTGGCCGCAGGCGACGCCATCGTCTACCCCGGCACCAGCCTGCACCGCGTCAACCCCGTCACGCGCGGCACGCGCTACGCCAGCTTCTTCTGGACCCACAGCCTCGTGGCCTCGGACGAGCAGCGCCGCATCCTGTTCGACCTGGACCAGCAGATCCAGCAACTGACGCTGCGCCACCCGGGCGACCCCGCCCTATCCGCGCTGTCCGGCACGTACCACAACCTGTTGCGGATGTGGTCGCAGGCCTAGTGGCACAGCCGCCAGGCAGCCGCATCAGAACCTGTAGCGGGCCGTGACCAGCACATTGCGCGGATCGCCATACACGCCCGTGCCGTACGAACCCAGGCCCGGCATATAGGTCTTGTCGAACAGGTTGTTGACGTTCAGCGTCACCGACCACTGGCGGTCCACGTCGTAGCGCGCCATCAGGCCCACCAGCGCATAGGCACGCTGGTCGGCGCGCGCGTAGGGAGCGGCGGACTGCTGGTAGTAGGTGAGGCTCTGCCAGGCCAGCGACCCACCCACGGTCCACTGCGGGTTGAGACGGTAGCTGGTGCTGAGCTTGAACAGGTGGCGCGGCTGGTTGGTGTTGACCGCGCTGAGGATCACGTCGGGCTGGGCCGGCGCACGCGAAGTGCGGTAGGTGTAGCCGCCGTAGATGTTCCAGGCCGGCGTGATGCTGCCCGACACTTCCATCTCCACGCCCTTGCTGGTCACGCCGTCGATGGCCGCATAGACCTCTTCCCCGGATTGCGGGTTGGCGCTGACGTACTGCGCGGCATTGCGCTGCTGGATGTGGAACAGCGCCAGCGAGGCGTTGAGCCGGCCGTCCAGGAACTCGCCCTTGACGCCCACTTCGCGGCTGCGGCCCGTGAGCGGCGGCAGCGGGCTGCCGGCAGCGTCCTTGTAGTAGGTCTGCGGATTGAAGATATCGGTCTGGCTGGCGTACAGCGACAGCTGGCGGTTCAGGTCATACACCACGCCCGCATAGGGCACGGTCTTGTGCGCCACGCGCAGCGCGTTGTTCACGACGTAGCTGCCGTTCAGGCCCGTGGTGTCGTCCAGCATGTCGTACCAGCTCACGCGCGCACCCAGGATCACCGACAGATCGTCCGTGGGCCGCAGGCGCGCGGCGCCGAAGACACCCTTTTCCACGATGCGCGTCATGCGGTGGTTGCGCAGCTGGAAATCGGGCCGGGGCACCTGGCCGTCCCACTCGAAGTAGTTGCCCACGGGGCCGTAGGCATTGCTGTAGCCGGGCGCATGGCGGCGCTGGCGCGACCAGCTGGCGCCGAACGACAGCTCATGCTCGCGCCCGAACAGCTGCAACGGCCCGGACAGCGCCGCATTCACGGCCTGCGTGGTGGCATCGGTGGGAATCTTGTTGGACAGCATGTTGATGCCCAGGCCGCTGACCGGGTCCACCATGCCGTGGGCTGCCACGCCGACCTCCACGTCGCGCGACTGGCGCAGCCGGCTGGCCGACAGGTCCATCTTCCAGCCATTGCCGAAGCTGTGCTTGAGTTCGGCAAACACGTTGGTGCTGTCGTTGTCCCAGTACGACCAGCGCGCCGCAGGGTTGAGCGAGGTGGGGAAATGCGTGCGGCTGCCATCCTTGAAGAACAGCGGGATGTGGCCGAAGCTGGCCCCGTCGGCGCGCGTCTGCATGTGGTCAATGCCCAGGCTGGCCACGGTGCCCGGGCCCAGGTCGGCCTCGATGATGCCGTACAGGCTGCGCACGTTGCGGCTGTAGTCGTCCACATGGGACCTGGCGTTCTGCGCCACGGCCACCACGCGGGCGCGCACGCGGCCGTCTTCGGTCAGCGGCGCGGAGATGTCGCCCACGCCGCGCAACCGGTCATGGCTGCCGATGGCCGCCTCGGCCGAGGCCTGGAAGGTCTTGGTGGGCCGCTTGCGCACCAGATTGACCACGGCCGACGGATAGCCCGCGCCCGTGAGCAGGCCTGTGGCGCCCTTGACCACCTCCACGCGGTCATAGATGGCGCTGTCGGCCAGCGAGGTGGTGTACTGGTTGGCCGAGTCCATGGTGTTGGGCACGCCGTCGAACTGGAAATTCTCGATGGCATAGCCGCGCGAGTAGAAGGTGGTGCGCTCGCTGTCGTTGCGGCCCACGGTGATGCCGGGCGTCTTCTCCAGCACCTCGGGCAGGCTGGTCAGGCCCTGGTCGTCCATGAGCTGGCGCGTGACCACGCTGACCGACTGCGGCGTCTCGCGCTGCGACAGGCCCAGCCGTGTGGCCGTGCTGGACTGGCGCGTGGCGTAGGAGCCCGTGCCTTCGGAGACCGCGCTGCGCTCGGCAGCGGCCGTCACGTTGACCGTGGCCAGCGCCGTGCCCTCGGCAGCGGAGACCGGCGCCGTCGGCACCGCCGCGCGCCGCAGCGCGTAGCCCCCGCCCTGCCCCGCCTGGGGCACGGCTTCCAGGCCGCTGCCCGCCAGCAGGGCGGCCAGGCCCTCGCGCACCGAATAGCTGCCATGCAGGGCCGCGCCGGTCTTGCCTGCCGTCAGGCTGCCATCGGCGGTCAGCAGAATACCGGCCTGGGTGGCAAAAGCGTTAAGGGCACGGTCCAGCGGCGCGGCAGGCAGATCGAAGCGCTGGGCGGCAGCCGGCGCGGCCATGGTTTGCGCGTGGGCGGCAGTGGCGCTCAGGCCACCGACAGCGCAGGCCTGCAGGGCCATGGCGAGCACGGTTCTGGCGAAGGCAGGCGCCAGCGCGGGAGCCTGTGCAGGAGGTCGGAAGCGGACAAGAGCGCCGGGCACGGGGTGCGGCATGGAGGATTCCTTTCGATGGATGGCGGACATAGCCATTCACTGCAGAAAATGGCTGTTGTCTCTATCCCGAACGAGATCCGGAAAGCGGCACGCCCTGCCGCAAATATTTTTTTGCCGGATCTCAGGCCGGTCCCACCGTGACCCAGAAACGCGTGGTCCGGCGCACGCGCACCGGCAGCGCGCCCTGCAGCGCGGCCAGCGTGGCATCGCTGTCGTCCAGCGAGAACACGCCCGAGACGATCTGCCCGGCCACGGCCGGGTCGCAGCGCAGCACGCCACGGCGGTAGCGCGACAGCTCGGCCAGAAAGTCTTCGAGGCGCATGCGCTCGGCCACCAGCAGGCCGCGTGTCCAGGCGGCATCGCCCTGCGGCGGCAAGACGCCGGCCTGCACCGTCTCGGCGCCGAAGTCTGCCCACTCGCCGGCCTCCACGCGGCGCGACGGCCCCTGCAGCGGAGCGACGGCCACCGCCCCCTCGAATACTTCGACCCGGTCCCGCCCCGCTGCGCCGCCACCGTCCAGACGCACGGAAAACCGTGTCCCCAGCGCCTGCAGCGTGCCCCGGGGAGTCTCCACTATGAAGGGGCGATGCGCGCCGGCCGGATCCGACGCCGTGCGCACATGGATGGCACCCGCTCGCAGCAGCAGGCGGCGTTCCGTGGCCGTGTAGCGCAGGTCCAGCGCGCTGCCTGTGTCCAGCGTGACCACGGAGCCGTCGGCCAGTCGGTGCTCGCGCCGCTCGCCCGTGCCCGTGTGCAGCGCGGCCAGCTGACCGCTGCGCTCCAGTGCGCCATGACCGGCATAGAGCGCCACGCCCGTGCCCGCGCCCCAGGCCAGCACGCGCAGCGCCTTGCGCCTCCCGGCCGCGGGCGCACGCGCCGTGCGCAGCGTGCGCGAGGCCAGCTGCGGCGGCACGGCCTGCAAGCGCTGCTGCATTTGCATCAGCTGCTGCCAGGCCTCCTCGTGACGGGCATCGGCCGCGCGCCACGCGGCCAGGGCCTGGTGTTCGGCCTCGGTGGCGCTGCCCGACAGCAGCACGGCCATCCAGTCGAAGGCCTGGTCCAGGGCCTCGGTCGGATCGGCGGCAAGGAGTCCGGTGGCGGTGTGCGTCATTCCATCAGCGCCTGGAAACATGCCTGCAGCGCATCGCGCATGCGCTTGCGCACCGTGCGCTCGGCCGTGCCCACGCGTGGGGCGATCTCGGCATAGGTCAGGCCCTCGAACTGCGAGAGCATGAACACCTCGCGCACGCGCGGCGGCAGCGCATCCAGCATGGCGTCCACGCGCACCAGGGTCTGCAGCGCAATCGCCCGCTCTTGGGGCGAAGGCGCAAACGATTCGGGCAGCAGCGCCAGCGCCTCCAGATAGGCGGCCTCCAGCCTGCGCCGGCGCAGCAGGTCCACCACCAGTCCCTTGGCGATCTGCACCAGGTAGGCGCGCGGCTCCTCTTCCTGCCGGGGCAGGCGGCGCGAGACGATCAGGCGCACCCAGGTGTCCTGCGACAGGTCCGCAGCGTCGCAGGCGTTGCCCATGCGGCGCCGCAGCCAGCCCAGCAGCCAGGGCTGGTGGGCGACATAGAGCGATTGGATGGGGTCGGGAGCGGAGGGTGATGAGTGAGGCATCGGGGCAAGGCGCCATGGAGTGCCACGGCGCCAAAGACGAATGGTTCTTATTATCCATTCATCCCGGCGCCCTCCGCCCGCGCCGCAGTCGCCTACCAGCGATAGGTCACGCCTGCGGACACGGTGCGCGCCCTGCCGTAGTAGCAGCCAAAGGCGTAGTTGCAGCTGGAGACATAGTTCTTGTCGAACAGGTTCTGGACGTTGATGGTGCCCTCCAGCCCGCGCAGGCTGGCGTCGATCAGGCCCAGGTCATAGCGCAGCGCGGCATCGAAGACCAGGTAGGCCGGCGTGCGGAAGCTGTTGGCGGAGTCGCCGAAGGCGCTGCCCGACCAGCGCGCGCCCGCTCCCACGCTCAGGCCCGCATGCAGGTGGTGGTTGACCCACAGCGAGGCGCGCCAGCGCGGCGTCGAGGCCCATTGCTTGCCGATTTCTTCGGCATCGTTGGACCGCAGGGTGCGCATGTCGGCGTAGCTGAAGCCGCCGGCAATGTCCCAGGCCGCGCCCAGGCTGGCCTTGATCTCCATTTCCGCGCCCCGGGACTGCACCTCCCCGGTTTGCACCGAGTAGCCGGGGTGCTCGCGGTCCGTGGTGGTGAGATTGCGCTGGCGTATGTCGAACATCGCCAGGCTCAGCAACAGGTTCTTGCCGGGTGGCTGGTACTTCACGCCCGCCTCGATCTGCTTGCCCGTGGTGGGATCGAAAGGCCGGCCATGGAAGTCCGTGCCCACGATGGGCACGAAGGACTCGGAATAGCTCAGGTAGGGCGCCACGCCGTTGCCGGCCAGCCAGGTCACCCCCGCACGGCCCGTGAAGGCCTTGTGGTCCTGGCGGGTGCGCGTGGCCTCCATGAGGTCCTTGTTGTCGATGCCGGCCCAGTCATGGCGTCCGCCCACGGTCAGCACCAGATCGCGCCAGCGCATCTGGTCCTGCAGGTAGACCCCGGTCTGATCCACGGTGTTGTCCCAGCGTGTGGTCAGTGTGGGCGCAGCCGTGGGCAGGCCGTAGCCGGGCGCATACAGGTCGATGGGGGCAGAGGCGTAGTCGTTGTAGCCCTCGTACTTGCGCGAGAAGCGGCGGTAATCCACCCCGCCCAGCAGCGTGTGGCTCACGGGGCCGGTGCTGGCCTTGACCTCCAGGTGGTTGTCCAGGCTCAGCACGCTGTTGTGCTGCGCCCAGTCCAGCTTGGTGCGGGTGGCGCGGCCGTAGTCGATGGCTCCCCCGGCGTCGCGCGCAAAGGCGCGCAGGTAAAAGCCCTTCCAGCGGTCCCGCACGTCGGTGAAAAGCAGCTTTTGCCGCCAAAGCACACTGTCGTTGAAGCGGTGCGCGAAGTCGGCGCCCAGCACGGCCTGGTTGCGCCAGAAGTCGTTGTAGCCAGGCTGGCCGTTGAAGAAGCTGCGGCTGATCCTTTTGCCGTCAGGTCCCTCGAACAGGCTGCCCACGGCCGGCATGGCCTGGTAATCCCACACGCCCTGGTCGCGCTGCAGTTGCGCATACAGGGTCAGCGAGGTGCGAGCATCGGGCCGCCAGGTCAGGCTGGGGGCCACGAACAGGCGGCTGCTGCGCGTGTGGTCGGCCTGCTGGCCGCCGCCATTGGCCACAGCCACCAGGCGGTAGAGCAGACCGCGCTCGGCATCCAGGGTGCCGGAGAGGTCCAGCGCCGCATCAGCGCGCCCGTGGCTGCCCACGCCCAGCCGCACCTCGCGCAAGGGTTCGGCCATGGGCCGCTTGCTGACCAGATTGATCACGCCGCCGGGCTGGTTCTGCCCGTAGAGCACCGAGGCCGGGCCCTTGAACACCTCGATGCGCTCCAGGCTGTAGGGCTCGATCTGGGCGGCACCTCCCAGGCTGCCCGCATACGGCAGGTAGGCGCCATCGAGGTACAGCGATGCCGGAGAGAAGCCGCGCGAGGCGGTTTCGTCGGCCTGCATGTAGTTCTCGGTATAGCCCGAGGAATCCACGCCCGGCGTATAGCGCAGCGCCTGGGAAACGCTGATGGCGCCCCGCGCGGCGATCTCGTCGGCGGTGACCACGTTGATGGTCTGGGGCACCTCGACGATGGCCGTATCGGTCTTGGAGCCTGCCGTGCTGCGCCGCGCCACGTAACCGGCCACCGGGCCTTCGCCGCCCACCTCCTCGGCGCGCGCGGTGACGATGACGGGCGCCAGCTCCATCCCGCTGCCGGCCGGCAGCTGCCGGACCTGCTCCACGCGACGCAGCGCATAGCCGCCGCCGGCCTGGCGCACGGCCTGCCAGGCGGTGCCGGCCAGCAGCGCCTCGAAGGCGCCCTCCACCGTGTAGCTGCCGCGCAGGCCCGCGCTGCGCTGTCCGGCCGTCTGCTCGGCCGTGAAGATCAGGGCCACGCCGGCCTGGGCGGCCGTGCTGCGCAAGGCGGCATCCAGCGGGCCGGCAGCGACGTCATAGCTGCGCTGGGCCTGGGCCAGCACGGCGGCGGGCATGAGCGCGATGGCCAGCGCCAGCGCGGGGCGGGGCATGAAAAGGGGTTGCATGGTCCTGGGTTCTCCCTGTGTTCCGATGTCGAAAATCAAAGCTCTCGGAAACAAGGAAGCGCGGCGCGGGAAATCGGGTCACCCCCGGCGCAAAAAAATCGAAAAGGAAGAAAAAACCTCAGCCGCGCACCTGCGCAGGCTCCACCACCACCCACCAGCGCGTGCGCCAGCGCAGCTGCACGGGCAGCGCACCGGGCAGCATGGCCAGCACGGCGTCCGTGCCATCGATGCCGCCTTCGTCCAGCGGGAACACGCCTGAGAACCGCAGCCCGGCCACGGCCGGATCGGCGTGCAGCCAGCCGGGGCGGTAGCGGTTGAGCTCGGCCAGGAAGTCGTCCAGGCGCTGGTTGTCCACCCACAATTGGCCCCGGCTCCAGGCGTCGTCCGCGGGGCCGGCCGGCTGCACCGTGCCCCAGTCCGTGCGCGTGAAATCCATGGCCTCGCCCGCCTGCAGGCGCCGTGCGGTTGCGCCTGTACCGGCCGTGCGCAGTTCCACGGCGCGCTCGAACACCGCCACGCGCGCACCTGCATGGCTGCTGCGCACCATGAAGCGCGTGCCCAGGGCGCGCACGCGGCCGTGGGCGGTCTCAACCACAAAGGGCAGATCGCCCAACGCACCTGCGGGATGACCGGTGGTGAACAGCGCCTCGCCGGCCAGCAGGCGCAGCCGGCGCTCGCTGCCGTCGAACTGCAAGGCCACGGCGCTGCCGGGGCCCAGCAGCATGTCCGTGCCGTCGGGCAGGCTCCAGCGGCGGCGCTGCGTGCCGGTGGAGTAGTCGGCCGCCATCTGCTGCCACTGCGGCGTGCGGCTGGCCAGCCAGCCCGCGCCCGCCGCCGTGCCCAGGCCCGCGAACAGGCCCAGCAGGCGCCGCCGCGCAGCCCGGGGAGCAGCGGACAGGCCGCGATAGCCCGCGCCACCGGCGTTGAGCCCCGTCAGCGCGCCCGTGACGGCCTGCAGATGGGCCCAGGCGCGGCCATGGTCGGCGTCTTCATCGAGCCAGCGCTGCCAGCGCGCCCGGTCGGCGGCCGAGGCCTGGCCCGATTGCAGCAGCGCAAACCAGCCGGCAGCCGCCCGCGCCACGCCGGCCGGCAAGGGCCGGCCCAGCGCCTGGGGCGCCTGGATACTGCTGCCGGGTAGCGGCGTGGCGCTGGACAGGCGCCGAGGATCGGAAGGAGGCACCGGCGCCATCAGGACAGCGCCAGCACGAAGCAGCGCTCATAGCCCTGGGCCAGGTAGCGCTTGACGCTGGTCATGGACACGCCCAGGCGCGTGGCGATGTCCGCATAGCTCAGGCCTTCGAGGTGGGCCAGCAGGAAGGCCTCGCGCACCTTGGGCGCCAGCGCGTCCAGCGCCTGGTCCACGGCCTGCAGTGATTCGAGCGCGATCAGCCGCTCCTCGGGCGAGGGAGCCAGCTCGGCCGGCAACAGGGCCAGGGTGTCGAGATAGGCGCGCTCCAGCAGCCGGCGCCGGTGCTGGCGAATCACAAGATGGCGGGCCACGGTGGCCAGGAAGGGGCGCGGCTGCTCGATGCGGCCGGCCATGCCCGAGGTGATCACGTTGACGAAAGTGTCGTGCGCGATATCGGAAGCCTCGAACACATTACCCAGCTTGCGGCGCAGCCAGCCTTGCAGCCAGCCGTGGTGTTCGACATAGAGGGTGTGTACAGGATCGGCCGGTGCGCGCATGAAAAGACGGACGCGCCCCGGACTGGCGTGCCGCAGCGCTGAAGCTCGTTTGAGAATGGTTCGCATTCTAAACACGAGCTGTGCGCTCACTGAAACCGGCGCGGCCCAAGACCAGAGACACCAAGCAAGGGCCGCCCCGCCGCGAGGGTGTCGTCCCCCTCCCCCGCGAAGCGGGTAGAGAGGGGGAAGCGGCGCAAGCCGCTCAGGGGGTGCTAAAAGCCTTCGTGTGCACCCAGATAGCGCCACTGGCCCACAGGCAGATTGCCCAGCGTCACGCGGCCGATGCGGATGCGCTTGAGGCCCACCACGCGCAGGCCCACCAGTTCGCACATGCGGCGGATCTGGCGCTTCTTGCCTTCGGTCAGCACGAAGCGCAGCTGCTCGGGGTTCTGCCAGTCCACCTTGGCGGGCTTGAGTGCCTCGCCGTCCAGCGACAGGCCATGGCACAGGCGTGCCAGCTGCTCGGCCGGGAACACGGATTGCACGTCGATGTCGCGGTCGCCGTAGGTCACGCGTACCAGGTACTCCTTGTCCATCTCCGAGTCTTCGCCAATGATCTGGCGCGCCACGCGGCCATCCTGGGTCATGACCAGCAGGCCCACGGAGTCGATGTCCAGCCGGCCGCAGGGCGCCAGGCCCTTGAGCTGCGCGAAGTTGAAGCGCGTGCGGCTGGTGTCCTGGTTCCAGTGGTTCTGGGGAGTGACAAGGACCACGGCGGGCTCGTGGCCATCCTCGGCCTGTCCGCTGACGTAGCCCATGGGCTTGTGGATCAGGATGGTGACCTGCTGGTCCTGGCGGTCACGTGCCTCGCGCTCGACCGTGATGCGGTCGGCGGCCACCACGTTCTGGCCCATGACGGCGAGTTCGCCGTTGACGCGGACCCAGCCCTTGTCCACCCACTCGTCGGCCTCTCGGCGCGAGCACAGGCCCATGTCGGCCAGGCGCTTGTTGATGCGCACGGCGCCCGGAACCTGCTCCTGCACGGGCGCGGGGGCACGCTTGACGGGAATCTCGCGGCTGGCGCCACCATCAGCGGGACGGTAGGTGCGGATGCCGCTGAGCGGACGGTAGGCGGGTTCGGCCTGGGCCGGCGCATCGCGGCGCGGGCCGCGGGCGTCATCACGGCGGGGGCCCCGGGCGTCGTCACGGGGGCGATCACGGAAGCCGCCCTCCCGGGGGCCGTCACGGGGGCCGTCACGTTGCCCATCACGCGGACGCTCGTCGCGCTGGCCATAGGGCCGGTCGCGGCGATCATCCGGGCGGGGCGGACGCGGGGGACGGGAGTCGCGCATGTCGCCCGCATGGCGCGTGTCACGCGCATCACGGGGATCGCGCTGCTCGCGCGGGGCACGGTTTTCGCCGCCGCCCTGGCCACGCCAGTCGCCACGCGACTGGGAACGGTCCAGGTCCTCGGCACGGCCGAAACCGCTGCTGCGCGGGCGCTGATCACGGGCGTCGCCGCGGGGTGCCGCATCACGGGCATCGCCGCGAGGGCCTGCATCACGGCGGTCGGAGCGCTCGTAGCGTTCATTGCGCCCGCCGCGTCCATTGCGGTCATTGCGGTCGTTGCGCGGGCCGCGTGCGCCCGCAGATCTGCCTGCGCCACCAGAGGGGCGGCGGGCATCGCCAGCCGGCTCGGCCTGTGGCTTTTCGGGGCGGCGCAGCACAGGGCGCGCGGAGGGCGCTGCCGCCTCGTCGGCGCCGGGCCGGGACGGTTTGGAAGAAGTAGGGGATGACATTAGGCCGCCATTGTCGCGCGGCACGGCCTGCAGCGGCAGCGCCCTGCGGCCAATACGGGCATTGCGCTCGGCTATCGGCCCCGCGCTGCCCCGCGCTGCCCCGGCCCGCCGGGACCCCTGCGCGGTCCCGCAGCGAAGCGCCTGCACGAAGGACGGCACACCCGTTGTGCGAGCCCGATTCCCGTCCATGGCAATGCACCTGGCCCCCAGGCCCATCCCATTCGCTGTATCCGTCGCGATATGCATATTCATATGAATACCCAATGAAAGATGGATCAGGTTGAATCAACTCGCCACGAAAATTCGCCATCCGGCCAATGAGGAAATAACAGCCCATGGCATTGAATATGTAAAAAACTGTATTTCTCACGAGCGCATTCATTCATTTTCCATTGCAAACCAATCCATTGGGCTTGCCATTTCCCATGTATCTCCCCATAGAATGGCGCCCGTCCAGAGACAGGGGCTCTCTTTCGAGACAACAGCCCTGCGCGCAGCGCCCGCTGTGGCATCCAGACCATCACGCCCGGAATCCCGCCTCATTCAACAAGGAAAACCATGAGCGATACACCCAACCTATTGAATTCCATGCCCTTGAAAGAACAATTCAAGGCGCTGCTCATCACCAAAATGGACTTGACGGGAATCGAGTGGTCCGATATGGAGACCGCCATCGGCCCGAATGCCGACAAATACCGTCCGCTGTGGGAGCGCATGGTCAGCGGGAAAAAGGGATTCTTCGCCGCACTCAGTCCCTGCTGGACGGCCATTCCCTTCATGGGCGTGTCCTGGGCCATTGCCCGCCGCGTCTACGCCTATGCCGTGGTGGCCTTCATCACCCTGTTGATCATCAACCTGCTGATGCCCGGCACGGGCGGCGCGGGCCGCGTGCTCGGCATCGCGGTGGCGATTTCCTTCACTGTCAAGCGCACCTACCTGCAGTGGCTGGTCACGCGCGTACAGCAGGTCAACCAGATGGGCCTGGCGGGCGCTGCGCGTGAAGAGGCGCTGCGCCAGATCGGCGGCCTGGACCAGAAGAACGGCTGGATCTCCTTCGGCGTGCTGCTGGCCATCGGCATCGTGCTGGCCGCCTTCTGAAGCGCCAGGCCCGCAGATCAGCGGTCCACGGGCAGCCGGTCGCACAGGGCCACCAACTGCGCCAACTGGGGGCCCACATCCCGGATCAGCGTGCGGGCCGGCATGCGCAGGCCCGGTACGGCGCAGTTGAACAGCAGCCGGCGCGACCCGTAGCGGATGCGCGAGGCCGCGCCCACCGCGCACACGCCCAGGCCGGAGTCGCCCATGTTGACTGCGAAGCCCCGGGCGGCATAGTGCGCCAGGCTTTCGCTGGCGTTGTCCCTGCAGCGCGCGTATTCCTCGGGCCGCTGGCTGCGCACGCGGTCCAGGAAGCGCTGCAGTTCCCCGGCATCGAGCTGGGCAAGCCCTGCCCGGCCCATGGCCGTTTCCAGCACGCCGCGAACCGCGCCCACGCCGGGGCGCTTGAGCGTGCCGCCTTCCCAGGCGCAGGTATCCAGGTAGACCACATCCAGGTCCATGACCACGCCCACCGATACCGCCCCCTTCACGCGGTCGGCCAGGGCCTGCATGGGCAGGCGCAAAGGCCCCAGCAGCGGCGTGTTGATCACATAGGGGTAGCCCAAGGCGACGGCGGCCGGGCCGACGAAATAGCGGTCCAGCCGCTCGTCATGGTCCAGGTAGCCCATGGTCTGCAGGCTGCGGCACAGCCTGGACACGGTGGGGCGCGGCAGGCCCAGGCGGCGGGCCAGCTCGCTGTTCGCATGCGGGCGCGGGTCGCTGACGAAGCACTGCAGGATCATCAGCCCCTTGGCCAGCGTGCCCGCGAAATACGGGTCCTGCTCGCGGATGCGGCAGACATCCTGCGAGTCCCTGGGTTGGTGGGCAATGGGGGTGTGGGGCACGTAGCGATTGTGCGGACCACGGCCGCAAAGCCGCAACTGCATTTCAATATTTGAAACTGCATTGCAGCCCTGGTGCCCGCGCTTCCTACAGTGCGGCCCATGAGCCAAGCCCCCACCCCCCAACCCGCCGACGCCCGCCTGCAGGCGTTGATCGCAGACATCCGCCATTTCGTGCGCCACCGCTGGCATCCGCTCGAAGAGCAGATCGAGCGCGATGACGAGATCCCGCCCGCCGTGGTCCAGGAGCTGCGCGACAAGGGCTATTTCGGCTGGAGCATTCCCCAGGCCCATGGCGGCCTGGGCCTGAGCACCGAGGAGCTGGTGCGCTGCGCCTTCGAGCTGTCCCAGGCCTCGGTGGCGCTGCGGGCCCGCGTCGGCACCAACACCGGCATTGGCTCGGAAGCCCTCGTGGCCGACGGCACCGAGGCGCAAAAGCAGCGCTGGCTGCCGCGCATGGCGCGCGGCGAGCTCACGGGTTGCCTGGCGCTGACCGAGCCGGACGCGGGCTCGGAGGCGAGCAACATCCAGACCACGGCGCGCCGCGAGGGCGACCACTATGTGCTCAACGGCAGCAAGCGCTTCATCACCAATGCGCCGCTGGCCGATGTGTTCACCGTCATCGCCCGCACCGGCGAAGGCAGCACGGGCAGCGAGGGGCTGACGGCCTTCTTCGTGGAGCGCTCGCCGGGCCTGGTGACAGGCCAGCCCTATCGCAAGATGGGCCAGGCGGGCTCGCCCGTGTCGGACGTGCATTTCCAGGACTGCCGCGTGCCGGCCGACCAGATCATCGGCGGGCGCGAGGGCCAGGGCTTCAAGACCGTGATGAAGGTGCTCAACAAGCAGCGCCTGCACCTGGCCGCGCTGTGCACGGGGCCGGCGATCCGCATGCTGGACCTGGCGCTGGCCCATGTGCGCCAGCGCGAGCAGTTCGGCCAGCCGGTGGCGAACTTCCAGCTGGTGCAGGCCATGCTGGCCGACAGCCGCACCGAGATCTTCGCGGCGCAATCCATGATCCTGGAGGCCGCCCGCGCCCGCGACCGGGGCGAGGACGTGGCGCTGTCCGCCTCCATGTGCAAGTACTTCGCCTCCGAGATGTGCGGCCGCGTGGCCGACCGCGCCGTGCAGATGTTCGGCGGCGCGGGCTATGTGGCCGACTTCAGCCCCATCGAGCGCTACTTCCGCGACGTGCGCCTGTTCCGTCTCTACGAAGGCACCAGCCAGATCCACCAGCTCAACATCGCCAAGCTCATGCTGCGCGAGAGTGCCTGACACCGGAGGCCCCCATGACACGCCCCCTCACCTCGAAGCACCTGGCCACCCTGGGCCTGCTGGCCGCGCTGTGTGCCTGCGCGCAGGCTGCCCAAGCGGCACAGACGGCCCAAGCGGCTTTTCCCGATCGGCCCGTGCGCGTGATCGTTCCCTTTCCCGCAGGCGGCAGCACCGACCTCGTGGCCCGAGCGCTGTCGGTGGAACTGGGCAAGGCCCTGGGACAGCCCGTGGTGGTGGAGAACAAGCCGGGCGCGGGCAGCCTGGTCGGCTCGGAACTCGTGGCCCGCGCCGCGCCCGACGGCTACACCCTGCTCATGGCAGGCCTGAGCAATGTCTTCCTGCCCCATGTGCACGCCAACCTCAAGTGGAATCCGCTGACCGACTACGAGTACATCGGCCTGGTGGCGGACCTGCCCAACGTCATCGCCGTCAACGCCAAGACCCCCTACCGCACGCTGGCCGAACTGGTGGCGGCCGACAAGGCCAGGCCCGGCACGCTGTCCTTCGGCTCGGCCGGCACGGCCACGCCCTCGCACCTGGTCTGCGAGATGGTCAACCACCGGCTCGGCACCAAGATGCAGCACCTGCCCTACAAGGGCAACGCCCCGGCCGTCAACGACCTCATGGCCGGCCACATCCCGGTGATGTGCAACAACCTGGGCGGCACCCTGCCCTACATGCAGGGCGGGCAGATCCGCATCCTGGCGCAGACCGGCAAGAGCCGCTCGCCCGCCGCGCCCGACATTCCCACCTTTGCCGAGCTGGGCGTGGCCGGGCTGGACACCGGCCTGTGGGTGGGCCTGGCCGCGCCCAAGGGCACGCCGCAGCAGATCGTGGCCACGCTCAACCAGGCGCTGGCCAAGGCCATGGCCTTGCCCAAGACACGAGACAAGCTGGCGCGCCTGGGCGCCACGCCGCTGCCCACGCAGGCGGCGGACTTCCACCAGCGCGTGGCCGAAGACCGCCGCGCCTGGGAGCCCGTGCTGAAGAACGTGGACCTGAAAGGCAACTGATGCAGCGCCAAGGCTATCCGCTGGAGGGTGTGCGCATCCTCGACATGGCCACGGTGCTGGCCGCCCCCTTCTCGGCCACCCTGTGCGGCGACCTGGGCGCCGACGTCGTCAAGCTGGAGCTGCCCGGCGGCGGCGACACGCTGCGCAGCCTGGCCCCCGTGCACGACGGCCACGCCGTGTTCTGGAAAACCGCCAACCGGGGCAAGCAGGGCATCTCGCTGGACGTGCGCAAGGCCGAGGGCCGCACGCTGTTCCTGCGGCTGATCGAGGATTTCGACGTGCTCGTGGAAAACTTCCGCACCGGCACGCTGGACCGCTGGGGGCTGGACCTGGCCACCTTGCATGCCCGCAACCCGCGCCTCATCGTGCTGCGCCTGACGGGCTTCGGCCAGACCGGCCCCTATGCGCGCCGGCCGGGCTTTGCGCGCATCTTCGAGGCCATGAGCGGCTTCGCCCACCTCACGGGCGAGGCGGGCGGCCCGCCCCAGCACATGAACTACCCGCTGGGCGATGCCGTGGCCGGGCTGTTCGGCGCCTTCTCCATCGCGGCCGCACTGGCCGAGCGCAATGCACAGCCTCCAGGCGAACGGCGCGGCCTGGAGATCGACCTGTCGGCCACCGAAGCCATGCTGCGCCTGCTGGACCCGCTGGCGGCCGAATTCCAGCTGGGCGGACAGGCGCGCAGCCGCACGGGATCGTGCGCGGGCTACACGGCGCCCTCCAACGTCTACCGCACGCGCGACGGCGCCTGGCTCACCGTGGTCGCCACGGGCGATGCCATCTTCGCGCGCCTGTGCCAGGCCATGGACCGCGCCGACCTGGCCGCCGACCCGCGCTTTGCGGACAACGCCGCGCGCATCCGCCACCTGCAGGCACTGGATGCGCTGATCGTGCAATGGTGCGCAGGCCTGGACTGCACCCAGGCCATGGCCGCGCTGGCCGCGCACGACATCCCGTTCAGCAAGGTCTGTTCGGCCCAGGACGTGCTGCAGGACCCGCATTTCGCGTCACGCGGCAGCTTCATCACCCTGCCCGACCCCGACCTGGGCCCCCTCGCCGCCCCCGCCCCCGTGCCACGCTTCACGGGCCGCCAGGCCCCTTCGCCCCGCAGCGGCCCGGCCACAGGCCAGGACAATGCATGCATCTATGCGGCGTTGGGGCTGGATGCGCAGCAGCAGGAGAGGCTGCGGCGCGAGGGCGTGATCTGAAGGTGTGCAGTGCTGGCGTCAGATGGCCAGCCATGCGGCCAGCAGGTCCGCCTGCTCGGCGAACTTGCGGGGATGGGACGTGCGCAGCTGCGCCAGGTTCTGCACCTTCCATCGCACGCCGGGCAGGTGTTCGAGATGGGCGATGTCCAGCGCCGGCCAGTCGGGGGCTCCAGCGGCCAGCGACAGCAAAAAGCGCCGCTCGCTGGCATCCAGCCCTTGCTGAAGCTCCCGCAGCAACCGCTCGCGTGCTGCGAGCAGAGATTCCAGCGACACAGGCTCGGCCGTCATGCCCCGGAAGTTGTTCTCGAAATCGTGCCGGACATCACGCAAGGGAGGAAACAGCACTTCGTGCAACGGCCGGTTGCTGCAGGCCAGATAGACCACGAAGGCGCGCCGGATGCCTGAGGTGATGCCGCCGTGCGCGAACAGCTGCATCACATCGAACAGATCACGCGGGTGCTGCCGATCCAGGGCGGCCACGAGCTTGCCGCCGTACACGTCCTCTGCGGAGACCACGGGAATCTCCAGGTCAGCCATCAGCACATCGCGCGCAGTTGGCGTGAGCGATGCCCGCCGTACCGGCAGCACCGTGCCCCGCATGACATAGTTCACTTCGATCTTGACCTGCACGGAACCACGGCGCACCAGCAGCTTGGTCTGGCCCGCTGCAGCCACCGGCGCATGGGTCTGGAAGCCCCGCTTCGTCAGGCGTATAGACGCTTGCCGGATGGCCTCATTGATCCGTTGCAGCGCCTCGTCGCGCGACGGCCTGTGGTCGGGAAACACCAGGTCCAGATCAACGGACAGACGCGGCATATCGCGCACGAACAGGTTGATCGCGGTTCCGCCCTTCAGCGCGAACGTGTCATCCACAAACACCAGCGGCGCGACCTGTGTCAACAGGCGCGCGGTATCGAGATAGGTCTGGTTCATGGCTTGAGCACCAACAGGCCCTCGGCCGACCGGGACACCCAGGGCCTGTCGCTTCCCGTCGGCAGCGAGGCCGTCTCCAGCTTGGCGACCCAGGGCAGCGCCCCCTCGCGCCCGAGTTGAAGGCACAGGCGCACGGTCTTGACGCTGGTGCAGCGCTGCAGAAGTTCACGCAGCACATCGGCGCGCAGGCTGTACGCGCTCTCCACCAGCTCCCTGGCTTCCTGCAGCGGCTGGCGCACGCCCACATCGCTCAGAAGCTCCAGCAGCGCACGCTCCGGCGCCGACACCTGTGCGGCCCCGCTGCGTTGTTCGAAGGGCCCGACATGCAGCAAGGCACCGGGTTGCTCGTCGAACAGCCTCTTGCGGTGGTATTCAGCGGGAAAACGCTCGGTGAACCATGGCGGCAGCTGCCCGGCGGCCCAGCCATACAGCTGCAGCACCGGCTGCTGCGCCACATACTGGCGCATGCCGTACCAGTCCAGCGCCGACTTGCCCCCCACATGCAGGCCCTCCAGGCGGCGCTGCAGCACGCCCAGGCTCGGATGCAGGGCCAGACTGTCGTTGGGCCGGCAGAAGACCCCCCGCATCAGGCGCTTCAGCCAGCCCGCGCGCACGTAGTGGACAGCCAGGTCTGCGGAGATGCCCAGCCCTGCCAGATCCTGCGAGGTGATGGGTGTGCCCGCAGGCAGCTGCGTGTAGAGCGCGTTTAATTTGCTTGCCCCGGTCGTAGTCATACTGCGATTCAAGCACTTATTCCAAACACGGGCAACTTTGATATTTCCTTCCAATCGTAGTTCTACTACGATTTTCAATACTTTTCAAAATTTCATGGCGACATGCATCGGTACTGGTCCATGCCGATGGGTACGGCGCCAAAGCGGACGCCGCGCATGCTCAGGCCGCCCGCCGCGCCGTCGCAAACAGCCCGCTGCGCAGCGCTTCCAGGTCGAGCACGCGCAGGCCGCCGTACTCCACGACGATGGCGTTTTCGCGCTGCAGCACGGACAGCGCCTCGTTGACGCGCTGGCGCGACAGGCCCACCAGGTAGGCCAGCTCCTGCTGGGTGATGCGCAGCACCTCGCCCACGCCCGGGTACAGCAGCGGGTGAAAGAGCGCCGCCAGGCTGCGGGCCACGCGCAGGTCGGGGTTGGTGAGGCGGTCGATTTCGCGGGCCGAGATGAACTGGCCCAGGCGCTCGTTGAGCTGGCTCATGACGAAGCGGTTGAAGCCGATGGAGTGGTCCAGCAGCCAGTGGAAGGTGTCGATGGGCAGGCCGGCGACCACGCTTTTTCGGATGGCCTGCACGTTGTAGCGGTAGGGCTCGCGCTTGACGGCCGTGCCCTCGCCGAACCAGCCGCCCGGAGGCAGGCCGGCCAGCGTCATGCTGGCGCCATCGGCGCCATCGGTGTTCATCTTGAGCAGGCCTTCGACCACGCCGAACCAGTAGGTGGGCGCGCGGCCGGTGCGGCAGACGTAGTCGCCGGACTGTGCGTCGCCGACGACCAGCGCCTTGTGCGCGCGCTCGCGCTCGGCGGGCTGGAGCAGGGCCAGCCAGGGAATGCCATCGAGTTCCTCGGGTCGGGGCGCACGGCGGCGCTGGTGCAGTGACAGTTCTTGGCTCATGGAGTCGCGGCGAGGGTGCGCGGATGAATCAACAAAACCACCCAAGCATTGCCCGAGGCCAGTGGCTGGCGTGAGCGGGATTTCCAGAAGGACGGCGACCCACTGCGAACGGGCTGGAGCGCAAGCCCCCCAACGGGCAATGAGACCGTTTTGGCACCATTTGTTACGGCGCGTTTTCCCGATGATGAGTTTCCCGAAGATTGTCGTCAAACAGACACCACGGCGTCAAAGCCAGTCCTACGATGCAGTCCAAGCCGGTGGGTCTCAGCCTGGGCATTTGCACCACGCGGCCACCATCCACGAACAACCAAGGACATGGAATGACGACCACGTTCCCGCACCTGCTGCTCCAGCATGCTGCCCAGCGCCCACAGGCACCGGCGCTGCGCGAGAAGGAATACGGCATCTGGCAGACCTGGAGCTGGAGCGAGGCCGCGCAGACCGTGCGCCACATGGCCTGCGGCCTGGCGGCGCTGGGCCTGGCACGCGGCCAGAATCTGGCCTTCATCAGCGACAACCGGCCCCATGTCTACATGGGCTTCCTGGCCGTGCAGGCGCTGGGCGCCGTGCCGATCCCGCTGTACCAGGACGCGGTGGCGGCCGAGATGCGCTTCGTCATCGAGGATGCCGAGATCGACTTCGCCTTCGCCGAGAACCAGGAGCAGGTGGACAAGCTGCTGGAGGTGCGCGAGAGCGTCCGCGGCCTGGGCCACATCATCTATGACGACCCGCGCGGCCTGCGCCACTACGACCAGCCGGGGCTGATCAGCACCGAGGCGCTGCTGCAAAAGGGCAAGGAATGGGAGGCCGCCCACCCGGGCGCCTGGGATGCCATGCTGGCGGCGCTGTCGCCCGACGACGTGTCCGTCATCCTCTACACCTCGGGCACGACGGGCAAGCCCAAGGGCGTGTGCCAGACCCACCGCAGCTTTGGCGAGTCGGCACGCGGCGGTGTGCAGGTGGACCGCCTGGGCCCTGGCGACAACGTGATCTCCTACCTGCCTCCGGCCTGGGTGGGCGACCACCTGTTTTCCTTCGCGCAGTGGCTGGTGGCGGGCTTCACCATCAACTGCCCGGAGTCGGCCTCGACCGTGTCCATCGACCTGCGCGAGATCGGCCCCAGCTACTACTTCGCGCCGCCGCGCATCTTCGAGGGCATGCTGACTTCGGTGTCCATCCGCATGGAGGATGCCGCGCCGTTCAAGCAGTGGATGTACGGCCGCGCCATGGCCGTGGCGCGGCGCGTGGGATCGGACATCCTGGACGGCAAGAAGGTGGGCGCGCTGGACCGCCTGAAGTACGCGCTGGGCGACCTGTGCATCTACGGCCCGCTGCGCAATGCCATGGGCCTGTCGCGCATCCGCGTGGCCTATACGGCGGGCGCGGCCATCGGGCCCGAGCTGTTCCGCTTCTTCCGCTCCATCGGCATCAATCTCAAGCAGCTCTACGGCCAGACCGAGACCTGCGCCTATGTGTGCATACAGCGCGACGGGCAGGTGGAGCTGAGCAGCGTGGGCCAGGCCGCACCGGGCATCGAGCTGAAGATCGCCGACAACGGCGAGGTGCTGCTCAAGGGCGTGTCCGTGCTCAAGGAGTACTACAAGCGCCCCGACGCCACGGCCGAGGTGGTGGATGCCGACGGCTGGTTCCACACGGGCGATGCCGGCGTGATCGACGCCAGCGGGCAGCTGCGCATCATCGACCGCGCCAAGGACGTGGGCAAGACCAGCCGGGGTGCCATGTTCGCGCCCAACTACATCGAGAACAAGCTCAAGTTCTTCCCCCAGATCAAGGAGGCCGTGTGCTTCGGCCACGGTCGCGACCAGGTCTGCGCCTTCATCAACATCGACTACGAGGCCGTGGGCAACTGGGCCGAGCGCCAGGGCCTGCCCTACGGCGGCTATGTGGACCTGGCATCGAAGGCCAAGGTGCTGGAGATGGTGGCCGACTGCGTGGCCCAGGTGAACGCCGACCTGGCCGCCGAAGCCGGCATGGCCGACACGCAGGTGGCGCGCTTCCTGGTGCTGCACAAGGAGCTGGACCCCGACGACGACGAGCTGACCCGCACGCGCAAGGTGCGCCGAGGCTTCATCGCCGACAAGTACGGCGTGCTGGTCGATGCGCTGTACACGGGCAAGCGCGAGCAGTTCATCGAGACCCAGGTCAAGTTCGAGGACGGCCGCACCGGCAGCGTCAGCGCCACGCTGTCCATCATCGATGCCAAAACCCATTCGGTGGCTGCCACCGCCAGGGCCTGACCGGAGCCGCTGACATGACCCACAAGAAGATCGGCGATGTCATCCTCGACATCAAGAACATCAGCCTGCGCTTCGGCGGGGTGAAGGCGCTGACGGACATCTCGTTCGATGTGCGCGAGCACGAGATCCGCTCCATCATCGGCCCCAACGGCGCAGGCAAGAGTTCGATGCTCAACTGCATCAACGGCGTGTACACCCCGTCCGAGGGATCGATCACCTTCCGGGGCAAGACCTTCAGCCACATGAACAGCCGCCAGGTGGCCGAGATGGGCGTGGCGCGCACCTTCCAGAACCTGGCGCTGTTCAAGGGCATGAGCGTGATCGACAACATCATGACCGGCCGCAACCTGCAGATCAAAAGCGGCATCCTGATGCAGGCCCTGCGCCTGGGCCCGGCCCAGCGCGAGGAGATCCGCCACCGCGAGTTCGTCGAGCACATCATCGACTTCCTGGAGATCCAGGCCTACCGCAAGACCCCCGTGGGCCAGCTGCCCTACGGTCTGCAAAAGCGCGTGGACCTGGGCCGCGCCCTGGCCATGCAGCCGCAGGTGCTGCTGCTGGACGAGCCCATGGCCGGCATGAACGTGGAGGAAAAGCAGGACATGTGCCGCTTCATCCTCGATGTGAACGACGAGTTCGGCTCCACCATCGTGCTGATCGAGCACGACATGGGCGTGGTCATGGACATCAGCGACCGCGTCGTGGTGCTGGACTACGGCAAGAAGATCGGCGACGGCGCACCCGACGAGGTGCGCCAGAACGAAGACGTGATCCGCGCTTACCTTGGCACAGGCCATTGAGGGGACTGACATGGGATTTTTTCTGGAAACCTTGTTCGGCGGCCTCATGGTGGGCACGCTGTACGCGCTGATCGCCATCGGCTTCGTGCTGATCTTCAAGGCCTCGGGCGTGTTCAACTTCGCCCAGGGCGCGATGGTGCTGTTCTCGGCCCTGGCCATGGCGCGCTTTTCCGAGTGGATCCCGAAGTGGATCGGCATGGAGCCGGGCTGGTTCACCAACCTGCTGGCCATCTGCGTGTCGCTGGCCATCATGGTGGTCGTGGCCTGGGTGATCGAGCGGCTGGCGCTGCGCCACCTGGTCAACCAGGAGCCCATCACGCTCTTGATGGCCACGCTGGGCATCGCCTACCTGCTCGACGGACTGGGCCCGATGATCTTCGGCAGCGCCGTCTACAGCATCAACGTGGGCATGCCCAAGGACCCCATGTTCATCCTCGACGGCCTGTTCGAGGGCGGCGTGCTGCTGAGCCAGGAAGACCTGTATGCGGCCTGCATCGCCGCGCTGCTGGTGGCCGCGCTCAGCGTGTTCTTCCAGAAGACCAAGACCGGCCGCGCGCTGCGCGCCGTGGCCGACGACCACCAGGCGGCGCAGTCCATCGGCATCCCGCTGTCGCGCATCTGGGTCATCGTCTGGTCGGTGGCCGGCGGCGTGGCCCTGGTGGTGGGCATCATCTGGGGCTCCAAGCTGGGCGTGCAGTACTCGCTGTCGCTGGTGGCCCTGAAGGCCCTGCCCGTGGTGATCCTGGGCGGCCTGACCTCGCTGCCCGGCGCCATCATCGGCGGCCTGATCATCGGCGTGGGCGAGAAGCTCTCCGAGGTCTACCTGGGCCCCATGGTCGGCGGCGGCATCGAGACCTGGTTCGCCTACGGCCTGGCCCTGTGCTTCCTGCTCGTGCGGCCCCAGGGGCTGTTCGGCGACAAGATCATCGACCGCGTCTGAGACCGTATACGGAGAACTTGCACCATGTTTTATCGTGAGAACGGTCAATTCAAGACGACCTACGCATCCGACCAGCAGATCTTCGGCGTCGCCCAGGACCGCTGGGCCATCGTGGCGCTGCTGGCCGTCGCCTTCCTGGTGATTCCCTTCAGCGTCAGCGACTACACCTTCCAGGCCGTGCTGATCCCCTTCCTGATCATGTCGCTGGCGGCGCTGGGGCTGAACATCCTGGTCGGCTACTGCGGCCAGATCTCTCTGGGAACGGGCGCCTTCATGGCTGTGGGCGCCTATGCGGCCTACAACCTGCAGGTGCGTTTCGAGGGCATGCCGCTGCTGGTGGCCCTGATCGGTGGCGGCGTGCTGGCCATGGTCTTCGGCGTGATCTTCGGCCTGCCCAGCCTGCGCATCCGCGGCCTGTACCTGGCCGTGGCCACGCTGGCCGCCCAGTTCTTCGTGGACTGGCTGACCAGCCGCGCCGCCTGGGTGACGAACAACTCCTCCTCGGGCTCGGTGAGCGCGGGCCCGCTGTCCATCATGGGCTGGAAGATCGACACGCCCATGGAGAAGTACCTGCTGTGCCTGGGCATCCTGTGCCTGCTGGGCCTGGCGGCCAAGAACCTGGTGCGCGGCGCCATCGGCCGCGAGTGGATGGCCATGCGCGACATGGACGTGGCCGCCAGCGTGATCGGCATCCGCCCGACCTACGCCAAGCTCAGCGCCTTTGCCGTGAGCAGCTTCATCGTCGGCGTGGCCGGCGCGCTGTGGGGCTTCGTACACCTGGGTGCCTGGGAGCCTGCGGCCTTCAGTCTGGACCGCTCGCTGCAGCTGCTGTTCATGATCATCATCGGCGGCCTGGGTTCGGTGGTCGGCAGCATCTTCGGCGCGGCCTTCTTCGTGCTGCTGCCGCTGCTGCTCACCCAGGTGCCTCACTGGCTGGGCCTGCCGCTGTCCACGGCCACGGCGACCTACCTGGAGCACATGATCTTCGGTGCGCTGATCGTGTTCTTCCTGATCGTGGAGCCGCACGGACTCGCGAAGCTGTGGGCAACGGCAAGGCAAAAGCTTCGCGTCTGGCCCTTCCCGCATTGATATGACACCCCCTGAGTCGCTTCGCGCCTTCCCCCTCTCTACTCGCTACGCGAGGGAGGGGGACGACACCCTCGGTGCGGGGCGGCCCTTCCTCGGTGTCCCTGACCTGGGGCTCGCCAGTTCCACAGATGGCGCCAGGAAACATGGAATGTTTGATTCTGATCGAGACAGGGCGCCACAGAGTGCCGGATAACCGGGGAATCTTCCCCAGCCAACTAGGAGACAACGTCATGATGTTCAAGAAAGTCGCCATCGCCGCCGCCACCGTCGCAGCCGGAATCGGCGGCCTCGTGGCCGCCCCCGCCGTCCAGGCCCAGGACCAGTTCGTGCCGCTGCTGGTCTACCGCACGGGCCAGTTCGCTCCGCTGGGCATTCCATGGGCCGATGGCAAGCAGGACTACATCAAGCTGGTCAACGCCAAGGGCGGCATCAATGGCGTGAAGATCGCCTACGAGGAATGCGAGACGGCCTACGACACGGCCAAGGGCGTGGAGTGCTATGAGCGCCTGAAGGGCAAGGGCGGCGGCGCGGCGGGCTTCGATCCGCAGTCCACCGGCATCACGTTCGCCGTGACGGACAAGGCGCCCGGCGACAAGATGCCCATCATCACCACGGGCTACGGCCTGTCGCAGTCGGCCGACGGCAAGGTCTTCGAGTGGAACTTCCCGCTGCTGGGCAACTACTGGACGGCGGCCGACTCCATCATCCAGGACATCCTCAAGAAGGAAAAGGGCAGCCTCAAGGGCAAGAAGATCGCCCTGGTCTACCACGACTCGCCCTATGGCAAGGAACCCATTCCGCTGCTGCAAAAGCGCGCCGCCAAGGAAGGCTTCGACCTGACGCTGCTGCCCGTGACGGCGCCCGGCGTGGAGCAGAAGTCCACCTGGCTGCAGATCCGCCAGCAGCGCCCCGACTACGTGCTGCTGTGGTCGGCCGGCGTGATGACGCCCACGGCCGTGCGCGAGGCGCAGGCCACCGGCTACCCGCGCGAGAAGATGTACTCCATCTGGTGGGCCGGCTCGGACCATGACGTGAAGGACATCGGCGCCGGCGCCAAGGGCTACAACACCGTGACCATCCACAACACGGCCGAGCACGACAAGGTGCACGACGAGGTCAAGGCCATGGTCTACGACAAGGGCCAGGGCACGGCCACCGACGCCAAGGAACTGGGCGCCATGGCCCATACGCGCGGCATGGTGATCTCCATGCTGCAGGTGGAGGCCATCCGCACGGCACAGGAAAAATACGGCAAGGGCAAGGTCATGACCTCCGAGCAGGTGCGCTGGGGCCTGGAGAACCTGAACCTCACGCAGGAGCGCCTCAACGAGCTGGGCTTCGGCAAGATCATCCGCCCCGTCAAGACCAGCTGCGACAACCACCTGGGCACCGACTGGTCGCGCATCGCCCAGTGGGATGGCGCCAAGTGGAAGGTGGTCTCCGACTGGTACCAGGCCGACAAGTCCATGGTCGAACCGCTGGTCAAGGAGTACGCGGACAAGTACGCCAAGGAAAAGAACGTAAAAGCTAGAACTTGCACCCCCTGAGGCGCTTGCGCGCCTTCGCCCTCTCTACCCGCTTCGCGGGGGAGGGGGACGACACCCTCGGTGCGGGGCGGCCCTTCCTCGGTGTCCCTGAGTTGGGGCATGCCCCGCGCAGAGATGCTTCGAGAGTTGCGGCCCCGCACTCCGCTTTCGTATCAACGCCCATGGACGACGCCATGACCACCGCACCCACCTCCGCCCCGGCCGCCAGCGATCCGCTGCTCGTGGTCAATGGCATCGAAGTCATCTACAACCATGTGATCCTGGTGCTCAAGGGCGTTTCGCTCCAGGTGCCGCGCGAGAGCATCGTGGCCATTCTGGGCGGCAACGGCGCGGGCAAGACCACGACGCTGCGCGCCATCTCCAACCTGCTCAAGGGCGAGCGCGGCGAGGTGACCAAGGGCACGATCGAGCTGGAGGGCGAGCGCATCGAAAGCCTCACGCCCTCCGAGCTGGTGCAGCGCGGCGTGGTCCAGGTCATGGAGGGGCGGCACTGCTTCGCCCACCTGACCATCGAGGAAAACCTCATGACCGGCAGCTACACGCGCACCGACAAGGGCGAGATCGCGGCCAACCTCGAGAAGGTCTACAACTACTTTCCGCGCCTGAAGACGCGCCGCACCTCGCAGGCCGCCTACACCTCGGGCGGCGAGCAGCAGATGTGCGCCATCGGCCGCGCGCTGATGGCCAACCCGCGCATGGTGCTGCTGGACGAACCCTCGATGGGCCTGGCCCCGCAGATCGTCGAGGAGGTGTTCAACATCGTCCGCGACCTCAACAGCAAGGAAAAGGTCACCTTCCTGCTGGCCGAGCAGAACACCAACATGGCGCTCAAGTACTCGGACTACGGCTACATCATGGAAAGCGGCCGCATCGTCATGGACGGCGCGGCCTCGGACCTGGCCAGCAACGAGGACGTCAAGGAGTTCTACCTGGGCGTGGGCGGCGGCGAGCGGAAAAGCTTCAAGGACGTGAAAAGCTACAAGCGCAGAAAACGTTGGCTTGCATGAATACCCCCTGAGTCGCTTCGCGCCTTCCCCCTGAAAGGGGGACGACACCCTCGGTGCGGGGGCGGCCCTTCCTCGGTGTCCCTGGGGTTGGGCCGCGCCGGTTTCGCGGGCCAGGGGCGGCACAAGGATTGTTGGAATCTTTCTTTCACCGCTGGCCGGACTCCATCTGCCCTTTTCCACATACAGGACTAGCCATGAGTGCCTTCTACGACGCGCTGGAGACGCGCACCCCTGACGAACGCGAAGCGGCGCTGCTGGCCGCCCTGCCCCGACAGATCGCCCATGCGCAGCAACAGTCGGCTGCCTTCGCCCGGATCCTGGACGGCGTCGACGCCGCGCAGATCACCAGCCGCGAGGCCCTGGCCCGCCTGCCGGTGACGCGCAAGTACGAGCTGCTGCAGCGCCAGGCCGAGCAGCGGCCCGCGCAGATCTTCGGCGGCTTCAACGCCATCGGCCTGGGCCAGCCCATGCCGCGCCTGTTCTGCAGCCCCGGCCCCATCTACGAGCCCGAGAGCCGCCGCCCCGACTACTGGCGCATGGCGCGCGCGCTGCATGCCTCTGGCTTTCGGCCCGGCGAGCTGGTGCACAACTGCTTCAGCTACCACTTCGTGCCCGCGGGCTCGATGATGGAAAGCGGCGCCCATGCGCTGGGCTGCACGGTGTTCGCAGGCGGCACGGGCCAGACCGAGCAGCAGGTGCAGGCCATGGCCGACCTGCGTCCCGCCGGCTACGTGGGCACGCCCAGCTTCCTCAAGATCATTGTGGAAAAGTCCGTGGAGATGGGCCTGCCCATCCCGTCCGTGACCAAGGCCATGGTCTCCGGAGAGGCCTTTCCGCCCTCGCTGCGCGACTGGCTGGCCGAGCGCGGCATCGCGGGCTACCAGTGCTACGCCACGGCCGACCTGGGCCTGATCGCCTACGAGACCGAGGCGCGCGAAGGCCTGGTGCTGGACGAGCAGGTCATCGTCGAGATCGTGCGCCCCGGCACGGGCGACCCCGTGGCGCCCGGCGAGGTGGGCGAACTGGTGATCACCACCTTCAACCCCGACTACCCGCTGATCCGCTTCGGCACGGGCGACCTCTCTGCCGTGCTGCCCGGCCAGTGCCCCACGGGCCGCACCAACGCACGCATCAAGGGCTGGATGGGACGCGCCGACCAGACCACCAAGGTGCGCGGCATGTTCGTGCACCCGGGCCAGATTGCCGACGTCGTGCGCCGCTTTCCGCAGGTGGGGCGCGCAAGGCTGGTGGTCACGGGCGAGATGGCCAATGACCAGATGCAGCTGCTGGTCGAAACCCGCGAGACCTCGCCGGGCCTGGCCCAGCAGCTGTCCGACGCGGTGCGCGAAGTGACCAAGCTGCGCGGCGACGTGCAGATGGTGCTGCCGGGCACGCTGCCCAATGACGGCAAGGTGATCGAAGACGCGAGGTCGTACAAGTAGCCACCGAGGCGCGGGGGACGGTGGCCGCGCCGCCGCGCAGCCGGCGCAATTCCTGAAAACATGACGCCTGTCAAGCCTCCAAGGGTTTGCACTAGATCAATGGCAAGGGAATCTGCTGCGGCGCAATAGAAACAATTCTTAAAATTCGTCTCCTCGTGCATTCGGTTTCTTTTGCGTGTTTGCCCTTTAGGGCGAAAACGCATCGCCCCCTATCATTTGCACGCCATTCACCTGGAGACACTATGAAAGCATTGTTCAAGATCGCAGCCATCGCCCTGGCAGCCGGCGCAGCCATTGGCGCTCATGCGCAGGACTATCCTGCCGCAGGCAAGACGATCACCCTCATCGTGCCGTTCACCGCAGGCGGCCCGACCGACAAGGTGGCCCGCGATCTGGCCGAGTCCATGCGCAAGCATCTGAACAATGCCACCATCGTGGTGGACAACGCCGACGGCGCCGGCAGCACCATCGGCACGGCCAAGGCTGCACGTGCCCGCCCTGACGGCTACACGCTGCTGATCAACCACATCGGCATGTCCACGATCCCGTCGCTGTACCGCAAGCTGTCGTTCAACGTGCTCAACGACTTCGAGTACGCCGGCATCATCAACGACGTGCCCATGACCCTCATCGGCCGCCCCAGCCTGCCGGCCAAGAACTTCGCCGAGGTCAAGGACTGGATCGGCAAGAACCAGGGCAAGGTCAACCTGGCCAATGCCGGCATCGGTTCCGCCTCCCACCTGTGCGGCCTGATGCTGCAGGCGGCCATGAAGACCGAAATGACGCCCGTGCCCTACAAGGGCGCCGCGCCGGCCATCGCCGACCTGATCGGCAACCAGGTCGACCTGCTGTGCGACCAGACCACCAACACCACGGGCCAGATCACTGCCAAGAAGGTCCAGGCCTATGCCGTGACCACGCCCAAGCGCCTGGTCATGCCCGCACTGAAGGACCTGCCGACGCTGGCCGAAGTGGGCGTGCCTGACTTCCAGGTCACCATCTGGCATGGCCTGTACGCGCCCAAGGGCACGCCGGCCGACGTCGTCAAGAAGGTCAACGAGGCCATGAAGGCCGCCCTCAAGGACCCCGAGTTCATCAAGCGCCAGGAAGCCCTGGGCGCCGTGATCGCCAGCGACGGCCGCATCGAACCCGAAGGCCACAAGAAGTTCGTCCAGGCCGAGATCGAGAAGTGGGGCAAGGTCATCAAGGCAGCCGGCACCTACGCCGACTGATCCCGAGGACCACCACCGCGACGGATCGCCCAGTTGCAACCACGATCAAGCCCGGCTTCGGCCGGGCTTTTTCGTTGGCGGGGACGGCGCGACAGCGGCGATGCAGGGTTCAGGGCGCCGGCCCGCGCAGCGCCATCACGGCCTGCCAGCTGCCGCCGCGCTGGCTTGCGTTGTAGAGGTTGCTCTGCGTGTTGCCGGGACCTTCGTAGTAGCTGCCGCGCATCAGGCATTGCGATCCCGAGGCCGTGCAGTGCACAAGCTCGACGCCGAACATCAGCGCCGGCCGGCCGCTGGCCCGGTCCAGCACCTGCTCGCCGCCCTTGCCCACGTCGCAGGCCGAAGCCGGCCGCACCTGGCTCTGGCCGCTGAGCAGGGCCAGCGTGCCGGCATCGGGGTCCAGCAGCGCCCAGCCCCGGCCGTTGCCTATGCAGTAGGCCGCCGCCTTGGGGCCGAGGTTGGAGGCGTTGTCCAGAAACAGCAGCGAATACACGGCCGCCGCCGCTCCCGGGGGCGCCTGCGGGCCGGTGGGCGCCTTGGGCCTGTCGGCGCAGGCGGCCAGCGCCAGCGTGGCGGCCAGCGCGCCCAGCCAGGGCAGGAATCGGGAGGAATGACGGAGGCGGTGCATGGAAGTCCTTTCTTTCTCGCAATCTGCGTGCGTGTTTAACACGGCGCGCGGCCCCTGCTGCGGCTCAGGCCGGGCCTTCGAGTTCGGCATGCCGCCGCTCGAACAGTTCAATGAGGTGGTCCGCCACGGCCCGCACCCGCCGCGAATGGGCAAGGTCGGCATGCATGGCAAGCCAGATGGGCTGATCGGCGCCCAGCTGCGGCTCCACGCAGACCAGCCCCGCCTGCCGCGCCAGGAAATGCGGCAGCACGGCCAGGCCCAGGCCCGCCTGGGCCGCGGCCAGCTGCGCGGACAGGGTGTTGGTCTCCAGCCGGCAGGGACGCCCGCGCAGGGCGCGCGCCATCCAGCGTGCGGCGGGCAGGTGGGCATGGCTGTCGTCCCAGCCGATGAAGGCGTCGCCTTCGAAGGGGTCCGGGCCGCTTCGTCCAGCGCGGCCAGCAACATGGCCGGCCGATCCGTACAAGCCGAAACCCAGCGTTCCCAGGCGCCGGATCGTGACGTGGCCGGCCTCGGGCTGGGTCATGCGCACGGCCAGGTCGGCATCGCGCCGGTGCAGGTTCAGCGTCTGCACGCCGCTGACCAGCTGCACGCGCAGCCCCGGATGGCGCGCGAACAACTGCGCCAGCGAGGGCACGATCAGCGGGTTGGCCAGGTTCTCCGCCGTGGCCAGCCGCACCACGCCCGCCACCTGTGCCTGGCTGTGCGCTGCATCGCCCAGGGCCTGGGCCGCCTGCTCCAGCGTCTCGGCCGGGGCCAGCAGCGCCTGGCCGTCGGCCGTGAGCCGATAGCCGCTCTGGTGGCGGCTGAACAGCGGCATGGCCAGCGCGGACTCCAGCCGGTCCAGCCGGCGCGAGACCGTGGCCACGCCCAGCCCCAGCGCGGCCGAGGCGCCGCTCAGGCTGCCGGCGCGGGCAATGGCCAGGAAGATGCGGGCGTCGTCCCACTGCAATGAAGTGCTCCTTGGTTTTCCTGGAAAGCCCTTGCGCAGAGCCTTTGCGGAAATGTTTTCCGGAAATGGAAGATCGAAGCGCGATTTTCTCAGTAGGCAAGCCCACCCCGGAAAACCATACTGGCCCCTTGTTTCAGCAAGAGGATATGCAATGCAACAACGCACACTTGGCCACGATCTGCAGGTATCCGCCCTGGGCCTGGGCTGCATGGGCATGAGCGAGTTCTATGGCCCGCGCGACGACGCCCTGGCGCTGCAGGCACTGGACCATGCCGTGGAGGCCGGCATCGACTTCCTGGACACGGCCGATGTCTACGGGCCGCACCACAACGAGGAGCTGATCGGCCGCTTCCTGGCATCGCGCCGCCCGCGCGTGAAGATCGCCACCAAGTTCGGCATCGTGCGCAAGGCCGGGGAGTACCGGCGCAGCATCGACAACAGCGCGCAGTACGCGCGGCAAAGCTGCGAGGACTCGCTGCGGCGCCTGGGCGTGGAGCGCATCGACCTGTACTACGTGCACCGCGTCGATGCCACGCGGCCCATCGAAGAGACCATGCAAGGCCTGGCGCGCCTGGTGCAGGAAGGCAAGATCGCCCGCATCGGGCTGTGCGAGGTCAGCGCAGCCACGCTGCGCCGCGCCCATGCCGTGCACCCGGTGGCGGCGGTGCAGACCGAGTATTCGCTGTGGACGCGCGAGGTGGAGGACGAGGTGCTGCCCGCCTGCCGCGAGCTGGGCGTGGGGCTGGTGGCCTATTCGCCGCTGGGGCGCGGCTTTCTCACGGGACGCTTTCATGGCGGCACGGCCTTCGAGCAGGGCGATTTCCGCGCCAGCCTGCCGCGCTTTCAGCCCGGCAACATCGACACCAACCAGGCCCTGGTGGGTGCCGTATCGGCCCTGGCGCAGCGCAAGGGCAGCACGCCTGCGCAGATCGCCCTGGCCTGGCTGCTGGCCCAGGGGCCGGACGTGGTGCCCATTCCGGGCACCCGGCGCATCGCCCATCTGCAGGACAACCTGGGCGCGCTGTGCGTGGCACTGACGCCCGGCGAGCTGGACGAGCTGCGGCGCGCCAGCGACGAGCTGCCCGTGGCCGGGCAGCGCTATACGGAGGAAGGCATGAAGGGCATCAACGCCTGACGGGCCAGCGGGGGCCGCCGGCTTACCAGGTGACGTCGCTGTTCTCGGCGGCGCTGCGGCGCAGCATGTCGATCATGGGCGCAGCGCGCCGGCGCAGGCTGACTGCATCGCGTGCGCCCGGTGCGGCATTGTCCTGGTCGCCATCCTGCGCATCCTCTTCCTGGTTGGCCTTGCGGCGGGCATCGTCATCGGCCACGGCGGCTTCCAGCGCATCGATGGCGGCCGGGATCTGCTGGACGGTGATGATGCCGCTGGCGCCGGGCGTCTTGCCGACGATCTCCAGGACCTGGCGGCCGTTGGATTCGAGCATGATGACGTCGGCCGTGGCACGGGACTTGAACTTGTAGAGCATGGCTATCCTTTTTCTGTGTGGCGTGTCATGCACTCAGCGGTACATGTACTCGCGGTTGAAAGCATAGTCCGATTGGGCTCCCACCATGGACCCCGACTGCAGCCGTCCGTCGGGATGCGTGCACAGCATCTGGTGCAGGGCGATCCAGCCGCGCTCGAAGCCCATGGCGCAACCCGCCAGATAGAGCCGGTAGGCGCGCAGCACCTTGGCGGCACCTTCGGCATCGGCATGCTGCTCAAGGATACGCTGCGCCTGCGGCAGCTGGGCTTCCAGTGCGTCGGACCAGTTCCACAGCGTGCGTGCGTAGTGGGGCCGCAGGTTCTCCGTGTCCACCATTTCCAGCCCGCTGTGGCCCATGTCGTGCAGCACGCGGCTCACATGCATCAGCTCGCCGCCGGGGAAGATGTAGCGGTCGATGAACTCGCCCATGCCCGCACCCAGCTGGGTGTTGTCCACGCCGCCCGCGGTGATGCCGTGGATCAGCGCCATGCCGCCCGGGCGCAGCAGGCGGTGCACGGTCTGGAAGTACTCGGGCAGCTGGGCCTGGCCCACATGCTCGAACATGCCCACCGAGCCTATCTTGTCGAAGGGCTGGCCGGGCGCCAGCGCGCGGTAGTCCAGCAGTTGCATGTCCACCCTGCCCTGCAGGCCGCGCTCGGCAATCAGCTGCTGCACATGGCGGTGCTGGTTGTGCGAGAGCGTGATGCCCGTGGCCGTGACGCCGTAATGCTCGGCCGCCCACAGCAGCAGCGCGCCCCAGCCCGCGCCGATGTCCAGGAAACGCTCGCCGGGCCGCAGGTCCAGCTTGCGGCAGATGTGGTCGAGCTTGGCCTCCTGGGCCTGGGCCAGCGTCATCTGCGGATCGCGGAAGTAGGCGCAGGAATAGACGCGGCGCGGGTCCAGCCACAGGCCGTAGAAGTCGTCGGAGATGTCGTAGTGGAACTGGATCTGCTGGGCGTCGCGCGCCAGCGTGTGCGCGGCCATGGAGCGCATGCGGGCCATGGCATGCACCCACCAGTGCGATGTGCCGCGCACCGGATCGGATTGCAGCAGGCTGGCGGCCACCGCCATCACGTCGCGCATGCGGCCATCGATGCGTACCAGCCCCTCCACGATGGCACTGCCCAGTGTCCCTATCTGCCCGGCCGCCAGGCTGGCCATGGCCGCCATGGACTGGAAATGCAGCACCACCTGCGCATCCGCAGGACCGGCGCGCTGGCCGGACGGCAGGATCACGGCCACGGGAACAGGGAGAGACGCCAGCCGCGCCTCGATGGAGCTCAGCACTTGTGTCATGGCGTTCATTTTTGACAGCAAGCCGCACTGCGTCAATCGCAGCCTGGGCTGTGCATGGCGGGGCATGGCGCCCCGCCACAGAAGGGGCGATCAGGCGATCAGCTGCCTGTAGTCGCGCCGTGTCTGGTCACTCACCGAAGCAAGCACTTGCTCGAAGGGCGTCTTGTGCCGTGCGACCAGCCGCAGGGATGCCACGGCGCGCGATTTGCAAAACCAATGACAGGTGTACTGCATGAGCAACAGCTCGGCCGTCATCATGAAGGCGCGCGCACGGCGTTCTTCCTCGGTGGCGCTGTCGGCCACGCGCACGGAGGCAATGCCGCGCGCATGCAGCTGCATGGCTTCGCGCAGATCGAAGCCGGACGACGGGAACAGCCGGTCCAGATAGGGCAGCGCCACGGGCAGCGTGCTCACGCGCGTGAGCTGCGGATCGGCCGAGGCCATTTCCTTGGCAAAGCGCTGGAACTGCTCGACCAGGCTGGTTTCGGTGTTGTCCAGCACGGTCCAGATCTGGGCGCGGCGCTGCTCGTCGTTCTCGCCCAGGGCGCGCAGATAGCCTTCGATCAGGCCGCCCATCAGCTTCTCTATCTGGAAACGCCCCAGATACTGGGCCAGCAGCAGGGTATGCCGGCGCTGCTCCTGCGTCTTGAGAAGGTAGATTGCGATGAAGACAATGATCGCCAGCGTGAAGAAGTCCATGAAAGCAGCAAGGGGGCCAAGGGTGCGTGAAGGCTTGAGTGTAGTCAGGCGCGGCCTGCCCGCGATTTTGGCGGGCATAGGCCTGCTGCTGGGCGGCTGTGCCAGCACGGGGGCCGGCGGCGACGGCCTGGGCTATTACTGGCAGAGCCTGCGCGGCCAGATACACCTGCTGCAGGCCAGCCGCCCCATTGACGACTGGCTGCAGGACGACAACCTGGCACCCGCGCTGCGCGAGCGCCTGCTTGCGGCCCAGCGCATGCGCAGCTTCGCCGTGCAACGGCTGGGCCTGCCCGACAACGCCAGCTACCGCCGCTACGCCGATCTGCAGCGGCCCTTTGCCGTGTGGAACGTGGTGGCCGCGCCGCCCGACAGCCTGGAGCTGCACCGCTGGTGCTTTCCCGTGGCCGGCTGCGTGGGCTACCGGGGCTACTTTTCCGAGGCAGACGCCGTGGCCCAGGCCCGGCTGCTGGCCGACCAGGGCCTGGAATCCGGCAGCTACGGCGTGCCCGCCTATTCCACGCTGGGCTACCTGAACTGGCTGGGGGGCGATCCGCTGCTCAACACCTTCGTGGGCTGGGGCGAGGGCGAGTTCGCCGGCCTGCTGTTCCATGAGCTGGCCCACCAGGTGGTCTACGTGGCCGGCGATACCGCCTTCAACGAATCCTTTGCCACCACCGTGGAGCGCCTGGGCGCAACGCTGTGGCTGGCCACCGAGGCCGGCCCAGCCGCCCGCGCGCGCTGGGAGTCCAGCCAGCTGCGGCGTACGCAGTGGCGGGCACTGACCGGGCGCACGCGCCAGGCGCTGCAGCAGCTGTACCAGGACCCGCAGCAGCGCGGCCCCGCCATGCAGCAGGCCAAGGCGCAGATCTACCAGCAGCTGCGCAGCGACTACGCTGCGCTGCGTGCGCAATGGCGCAGCGCCGATGCAGCCTTGCTGACCACCGACGCGCAGCGCCAGTTCTACGAACGCCACCAGGCCCGGCTGGACCAATGGGTGGCCGATGCCAACAACGCCAGCTTCGGCGCGCTGGCCGCCTATGACGACTGGGTGCCGGCCTTCACCGCGCTGTGGCACCAGGCCCAGGCCCAAGCAAAGACCCAAGCTCCGGCCCAGGCCCAGCCCGGCAACGAGGCAATCCAGGGCTGGCAGCGTTTCTATGCCGAGGTGCGGCAGCTGGCCGCCCTGCCCGCAGCGCAGCGCAGCGCCAGTCTGTGCAGGCACATGCCGGCCGATGCGCCCCTGCCGTCTGCCTGCGACCCGGCTCAGGCCGGGGCGTCGGAATCCGCGGACGGATCGCGCCCCGGCAACTGAATGCGTGCCAGCAGGCCGCTGGAGCTGCCAGGCGGTGGCGACTGCAGCTGCAGGCTGCCGCCGTGCTGGGCCACGATCATGGACACGATGGACAGGCCCAGGCCATAGCCCGGCGATGCCAGTTCGCGCACGGCGCCCTGGGGCAGGCGCAGATCGTCCACATGGCGCACATGGCGCTCGCGCGCGGTGCCCAGCGCCACGGCGTCCATGCCCGGCCCCTCGTCGCGCACCTGGACGGTATGGCTGTCGCAGACTTCGAGCAGCACCTCCGAGCCATCGCTGTAGCGCAACGCGTTCTCCACCAGGTTGCGCAAGGCAATGGCCAGCGTGTCCACGTCGCCCGCCACCGGCCCGCAGGGCTGCTCGGGCAGCACCACGTCCAGCCGCAGCTGGGTGGATTCGTCCTGCTGCCAGAACTCGGAGGCCACCATGCTGGCCAGCGTATCCAGCCGCACATCGTCCTGCGCCAGCGCCGAGCCCGAGGCCGCGCGCGACAGCTGCAGCAGCTTTTCCGTGCGCTGGCTCAGCCGCTCCAGCGCCTCGTGCGCGGCCCGCACGTCGGCGTTGTCCACGCCACGGTCCAGGGCCGTCTGCAGGCGCAGCGTGGCCACGGCCAGCGGCGTGCGCAGCTCGTGGGCCGCATTGGCGGCCATGGAGCGCTCCACCTGCAGCGCATGCGACAGGCGCTGCATCAGGTGGTTGATGCCCCGGCCCAGCCGCCACAGCTCGCGCGGCATGGCGTCCAGGTCCAGCGGCTCCAGGTTGGAGCCGCCGCGCTCGCTCAGCTGCAGCTGCATGTCGCGCAGCACGCGCAGGCGCCGCCGCGCGGTCACGCGCAGCGCCCAGCCCATGAGGGCGAGCATGACCACCATCACCGAGCCCAGCGCCAGCAGCGCCCGCTGCAGCGCCTCGCTGCGCTCGACCATGGGATCGGCCAGCATCAGGAACAGCGGCTGCCGGGGATGGGCCACCACATAGATGCGCCAGCCCTCGCGCTCGTAGAAGCCCTCGCGCATGGGCACGGAAAAGGCCGCCACGGGGGCGGCCTGGGTGCGCAGCAGCACGTTGCCGCGGCCGTCCTGCAGCTGGTAGACCAGATCCTCGGCCTCGTCGCCCGGCTGCGAGGCCACATGCGGGCGCTGCACGCCCTCGCGCGAGTGGTCTTCCTGTTCCAGCTGGTGCACGGCCACCTCCAGCAGGCGGTGGCCGCTGTCGATCATTTCCTGGTCGAAGTTGTGGTGCACGATGTGGCTGACATACCAGGCCAGCGCCAGCACGCAGGCCAGCCAGACGGCGGCCAGGGCCAGTGTCAGCTCGCGGGCCAGCTGGTCGGCCAGACGGGGCGGCAGCGCCAGGCTGTAGCGCTGCGGCTCATCCATGCTCGAGGGCCAGGCGGTAGCCGGTACCGCGCACGGTCAGGATGCGGTCGCGCCCGAGCTTGCGGCGCAGCCGACTGATGAACACTTCCAGCGTGTTGCTGTCGGCCTCGGCATCGAAGCCGTAGAGCGCATCGAGCAGATGCTCGCGCGCGTGCACACGCTGCGGCTGGGCCGTGAGCACGCGCAGCAGCGCCCATTCCTTGGGCGTGAGCAGCAGGGTGCGGCCGGCGTCGCGCACCATTTCACGGGCCAGGTCGATCTCCAGCGTGCCCATGCGCAGCACGGCGTCCTGCCCGGCCTGCATGCCGCCGCCGCGCCGGCTCACGGCGCGCAGGCGGGCCAGCAGTTCCTCGGGGTCGTAGGGCTTGACCAGATAGTCGTCGGCCCCCGCGTCCAGCCCGCGGATGCGATCGCTGACCTGGTCGCGGGCCGTCAGCACGATGGTGACGGGAGGCTGCGCCAGCCGGCGCAGCGTGGGCATGAGCGCCAGGCCGTCACCGTCGGCCAGGTGCAGGTCCAGCAGCACGGCCGCGTAGCTGGCACCGGCCAGGCAGGCGCGCGCCTGGGCCAGCGAGGGCACGCTGTCGATCAAAAAGGCCTTGGAGCGCAGATAGCTGCCCACCGCCTGGGCCAGGGCCTCATCGTCTTCGACCAGCAGGATTCGCATGGGAGGTTGGGCCTTCGCACATCAGGATGCGCACCGGATACGGACGGAACAAGCGTGGCGCAAGGGGGGGGGCGGCAGGGGTTCAAGCTGAACGGAGTCTGAACGCGGGGTTCAGATGTTCTTAAGCTGCGAATTCTACGCTCGCGGCCATGTCAGAACGCCTGCTCGCCCGCCCCCCCTTTGCCGGCTCCTCCGGCACCGGCCAAGCCCCGGCCCCATCTTCTGCCCAGCCTGCCCAGGCGGCCCCCGCCAGCCTCGCGGCACGGCTGCGCACGGCCTGGACCGCACCGCGCTCGCCCCAGGCCGTGGCCCTGGTGCTGGCGCTGTGGCTGCTGGCCACCGCCAACTGGGCGCTGTGGCGGCGCCTGCCCCACCTGGAAGGCTATGACGGCAGCCTGGCCGCCCTGGTGCTGCGGCTGCTGCCCCTGGGCCTGGGCGGCCTGCTGCTGCTGCTGTCGCTGACGGCCTGGCCGCGCGGCATGAAGCCGCTGTGGATTGCCCTGCCCTGGATTGCCGGCGCGGCCCAGTACTTCATGACCGCCTACGGCACGGTGATGGACGGCGGCATGATCAACAACATCCTGCAGACCGACCTGCGCGAGAGCAGCGACCTGTTCAACCCCCAGCTGCTGCTGCAGCTGCTGCTGGTGGCCGGCCTGCCCACGGCCTGGCTGCTGCGGCTGCGCGTCATCCGCCCGCGCCGCGGCATGCAGACCGTGCTGCGCACGCTGGCGCTGCTGGCCGCCTCGGTGCTGCTGCTGGCGGCCTCGGTCTTTGTCTCGTACCGCGAGCTGGCGCCCGTGGTCCGCAACAACCTGTGGATGCGCCACATGCTCAATCCGGTCAGCCCGGTGCTGGCCTCGCTGGATGCGGTGCTCAAGCCCATCCTGCGGCCCAAGCGCCCGTTCGCCAGCATCGCGGCCGGCGCCACGCTGGGGGCCACCTATGCGGCCGAGCGCAAGCCGCCGCTGTTCGTCATCGTCGTGGGCGAGACGGCGCGCGCCGCCAACTGGGGCCTGAACGGCTATGCGCGCGACACCACGCCCGAGCTGGCCAGGCGCCAGGTGCTCAACTGGAGCAACGTGACCTCCTGCGGCACCAGCACGCGCGAATCCGTGCCCTGCATGTTCTCGCACCTGGGCCGCACCGGCTTCTACAAGAGCAAGGTGGACTACGACAACCTCGTGGACGTGCTGTACAGCGCCGGCCTGGCCGTGCTGTGGCTGGACAACCAGGCCGGCTGCAAGGGCGTGTGCGACCGCATTCCCAACGCCAGCACGGCCGACCGCCTGGACACGCCCGACGGCAAGGCGCTGTGTTCCAGCGATGGAGAATGCCTGGACGGCATCCTGCTCAGCGGCATCGACGAACGCATCGCCGCGCTGCCGCGCGAGCGCCGCGAGCGCGGCGTGGTGCTGGTCATGCACCAGATGGGCAGCCACGGCCCGGCCTACTACAAGCGCTCCACGCCCGAGACCAAGGTCTTCCAGCCCGAATGCCTGACCAACGCGCTGTCCAGCTGCACACGCGAGCAGGTGGTCAATGTCTACGACAACTCCATCCGCTACAACGACCATTTCCTGTCGCAGACCATCGACTGGCTGACGCGCCAGCAATCGCGCTACCAGACCGGCATGGTCTACATGTCCGACCACGGCGAGTCGCTGGGCGAGATGGGCATCTACCTGCACGGCATGCCCTACGCCATGGCGCCCGACGAGCAAAAGCACATTCCCATGATCGCCTGGCTGGGCAACCTGGGCCAGCGCACCGGCGTGTCAGAGCGCTGCGTGCGCGGCCAGCTGGACGCGCCGCTGTCGCACGACAACCTCTACCACACCACCCTGGGCCTGCTGGACGTGACCAGCCCCACCTACCAGAAGCCGCTGGACGCGCTGGCCGGCTGCCGCAGTTGAGCGGGCGGGGGGCGCAGCCGCCGTTCAGCGCTGCTGCCAGAAGCCCCGGTGCGGCGCCAGCATCTCCTCCTGCAGCGCAGGCACGGGCCCCACGACCTGCACGCTGCGCTGCCCGCGCGCGAAGACCTCGCGGCAGGGCAGGGACAGCGTGGGGTTTTCGGGATGGTCGCCCGTCAGCGCCAGCAGCGCCGTTTCCTCGGCGCCGTAGAGCACGCGGCCTATGCCGGCCCAGTAGATGGTTCCGGCGCACATGGCGCAGGGCTCGAAGGTGGTGACCAGAGTGCACTGCGCCAGGTAGGCGCCCGGATAGTTGGCGGCGGCCGTGCGCGCCAGCGTGGACTCGGCATGGTTCACCGTGTCGATGTTGCCCTGCTCGGCCAGCACGGTCTCGCCATCGGGCGCCAGCAGCAGCGCGCCAAAGGGATGGCGGCCCATGGCCATGGCCCGCCCGGCCACGGCGCCTGCGCGCCGCAGCTGGCGGGCCGCCTGTTCGTCGGTCAGAGGCGTCATGGAAGGTGTCGTCGCGGGTGCGGGCGTCATGGCCGGATTCTCCTTCACTCGCCCTGCGAGCCGCGCCGGGCCCAGCCCGTGGTGCGCTTTTCGATGGCGCTGAACAGCTCGTACATCACCATGGCCATGGCGCCCACCACGATGAGGCCGGCAAAGGCCAGGCCCATCTGCATGGACGAGCCGGCCGACACCAGCAGGTAGCCGATGCCTTCGTTGGCCGCCGTCATCTCGCTGACCGTGGTGCCCACGAAGGCCAGGGTGATCGCCACCTTCAGCGAGCCGTAGAAGTACGGCATGGAGCGCGGCAGGCCGACCTTGATGAGCACGTCCCAGCGCCGGGCGCCCAGCACGCGCAGCACATCCTCCAGTTCGGGCTCCAGCGTGGCCAGGCCGGTGGCGATGTTGACCATGATGGGAAAGAAGCTGATCAGGAAGGCCGTGAGGATGGCCGGCCCCGCGCCGATGCCGAACCAGACCACCAGGATGGGCACGAAGGCCGCCTTGGGCAGCGCGTTGAAGGCCGTCATCAGCGGATAGAACGCCGCATAGGCCAGGCGCGAGGAGCCGATCAGAAAGCCCAGCAGCACGCCCACCACGATGGCGATGCCAAAGCCCGCCATCGTCACCCAGTAGGTGCGCCAGGCATGTGCGGCGATGATGCCGCTGAACTCGGCCAGCTGCCGGCCGATGGCCCAGGGGCTGGGGAAGATGAATTCCGAGACCTCGAAGGCCGAGCAGATGACCTGCCACAGCAGGATGACCGCCAGCAGCAGCACCCAGGGCGCCCAGCGTTCCGCGTATTTCTTGTGCATGTGAATCTCCCCCGTTCTATTGTTGGATGGCCGCGCCGGTCTTGCGCATGGCGCCGATGTGGCCGCGCAGCTCGTGCACGATGTCGGTGAATTCGCGCGTGTAGGTCAGCTCCAGCTCGCGCGGGCGCGGCAGCTCGATGTCGCGGCGCACCACGAAGCGGCCCGGGCTCTTGCTCATCACGTACACGGTGTCGGCCAGGAAGACGCTTTCGCGCAGGTCGTGCGTGACCAGGATGACGTTGAAGCGCTGCTCGGCCTGCAGGTCGCGCAGCACGCACCACAGCTCCTCGCGCGTGAAGGCGTCCAGCGCGCCGAAGGGTTCGTCCAGCAGCAGCATCTGGGGCTCGTGGATCAGCGCGCGGCAGATGCTGGCGCGCTGCTGCATGCCGCCCGACAGCTGCCAGGGGTACTTGTCCTCGTAGCCGCCCAGGCCCACCTTCTGCAGCAGGGCGCGCGCACGCGCCTCGTACTCCTTGCGCTTTTGGCGGAACAGCGAGCGGTGCGGCTCCACGATCTCCAGCGGCAGCAGAACGTTGTCCACCGTGGTGCGCCAGGGCAGCAGCGACGGCGCCTGGAAGGCCATGCCCGAGATCTTCAGCGGCCCGGTCACACGCTCGCCGTTGACCATGACACGGCCCATGGAGGGCATCTTCAGCCCCGTGGTCAGCTTCATGAAGGTGGACTTGCCGCAGCCCGAGGGGCCGACGATGGCGATGAACTCGCCGCGCCGCACCTGCAGGTCGATGGCCTCGACCGCGAAGTGGTTGGCGCGCAGCAGCTCCTCGTTGTAGGCAAGCCAGACGTCGCGGAACTCGACGAAGAAGGCGTCGTCATCGCCGTGGGATGTGGAGGAATTCATGTCAGGCAGCAGGCAAGGGCCGTGCACGCCACCCGCTGGCGCACGCGCACGGTGTCAATCACTTTGTCGTCACTTCTTGGGCAGGATGTTCAGCTCGGCCGCAGACGGCAGGAAGCTGCCGTTCCAGACCTCGGCCGGGTTCACGCGCGTCTTGGTGGCGTAGACATCGGAGACCTGCGACGCCATCAGCGACAGGCGTGTGGGCACGACCTGGCCAAAGCCTTCGGCACGCGCGTCGGCGCTGTTGACCACGGTGTCGATGGCCAGCTGCAGGCGGCGCGTCTCCAGCTGGGTGTTGACGATGCCGTCGCGCTCCTTCACGTAGGCAATGGCCGCGCTCGGGTTGGCGATGACTTCCTTGGCCCCCTTGGCGAAGGCCTGCAGGAAGGCCTTGATGGCGGCCGGGTTCTCCTTGATCAGCTTCGGGCTGGCGATGATGGCGTTGCCGTACAGCTTCACGCCGAAGTCCGCATAGGGCATGACCACCACATTGGCGGCCTTGATGCCGCGCGCCTCCAGGTTCAGCAGCGAGGTGAAGGTGAAGCCCGTGATGGCATCCACGTCGCCGCGCACCAGCATGGTCTCGCGCAGCGGCGGGTCCATGGCCGTCCACTGCACGGTGCCGACCTGGTTGGCCTTGGCGAACAGCGGGAAGGCGCGGCGGCCCGCATCGAACACGGGCGCGCCCAGCTTCTTGCCGGTGAGGTCGGCCGTCTTGGCGATGCCGCTTTTCTTGAGCGCCATCACCGAGGCCGGCGTGTTGTTGTAGACCATCATCACGGCCACGGGCTTGTTGGGCATGTCCGGGTTGTTGGCCTGGAACTCCATCAGCGCCGCGATGTCGGCAAAGCCCAGGTCATAGGCGCCCGAGGCCACGCGCTGCACCACGCCGCCCGAGCCGCTGCCGGCATCGACCGTGACATCCAGGCCCGCGTCCTTGAAGTAGCCCTTGGCCACCGGCTGCAGGAAGAAGGCGGCCGGCCCCTCGAAGCGCCAGTCCAGCTGGAACTTCAGCGGCGTGGCCGCGTGGGCCTGTGTCTGGGCCATTGCCAGGCCCGCGCTGGCGGACAGGGCCAGGACGGTGTGCAGGAACAGTCGTTTTTGCATGGTGGGCTTCCTCTCTGGTGGTCAAAAGAAACGGTGGGGACGGAACGGGGCCGGGTCAGCTTTTCCAGGCGCCCTGGTGCGATGCGGCGGCCTCGCCGATCAGCGCCGGGCCTATGCATTCGATGGCGTGGGACGAGGCGGCGAACACATCGCGGCAGGACAGCTCGGCATCCTTCTGGTCCAGGCGCTCGCCGCGGAATTCGCGCAGGCGCACGGCGTCTATGCCGTAGACCACGCGGCCTATGGCCGACCAGAAGATGGCGCCCGCGCACATCACGCAGGGCTCGGCCGATGAATACAAGGTGGCTGCGGACAGCGCCTCGCGGTCATGCAGGGGGCTGGCCAGGCGGATGGCCGACAGCTCGGCATGGGCCGTGCAGTCGCCGCTCTCGCCATTGGCGTTGGAGGCCTCGGCCAGCACGCGGCCATCGGCGGCCACGATGAGTGCGCCGAAAGGGCGGTTGCCGCGCTGGCGCGCGCGGTCGGCCATGGCGATGGCGCGGCGCAGGTACAGGCCGTCGCGCTCGTCGAGCGAGGCCTCAAGGGGCAGTGAAACGGTGGCGTGGTCCATGTGCACTCCCTCAGGCCTTGGCCATGCGCGCGGCCAGCGGCGGCAGCAGGCTGCGGTTGAACAGCGCATCGGCCGACACGGGTGCCTTGAGGCCGAAGGCCTGGCTGACCTGCTCGGCCTGTCGGGCCAGCAGCTGCGGGTCGATGTCGCCCAGGCCGTGGCGCTGCGTATCGGGCGCGGCCAGGTATTGCGAGGTGATGGCCCAGCGCGCCAGTTCCAGCTTTTCATCCAGGATGGGCTCGCGCTGGCGCACGGCGGCCACGGCCAGCGCAGGCTGGGCCAGGCATTCGATGAGGGCGCGGTTGCTGGCACGCAGGAATCCCGCCACCAGCGCCGGCTGCTCGGCCACCAGAGCGCTGGAGGCCAGGATGGCATTGCCGTACAGCTGCACGCCCGCATCGGTGTAGCGCAGCACCGACAGCTCCTCGGGCTTGATGCGTGCGAACAGCGACACGGCCGAGTCATGGAAATAGGTGGCCGCATCCACATCGCCGCGCACCACCACGTTGTCGCGCGCCGAGAACTCCGTCGTGGTCCAGGCGAACAGGTCGGCCGGCAGGTTCTGGCGCTGCGCGACCAGGGGCCAGACGCGGCGCGTGGACTCCACGGCGGCGGCGGCCACCTTCTTGCCCTTGAGGCTGGCGAACTCGCCCGTGATGCCCCGGTCCTTGCGGCCGATGATGGCGAACGGCGCGCGGTTGTAGTACTGGTAGACGGCCTGCACGCGCGCCGCGCCTGCGTTCTGCGCATTGAACTCGATCAGCGAGCTGATGTCGCCCAGGCCCAGCTGGTAGGCGCCGCTGGCCACCCGCGTGATGGATGCCACCGAGCCCGAGCCCACGTCGATGCTCACGTCCAGCCCCTCGTCGCGGTAGTAGCCCTTTTGCAGCGCCACGAAAAAGGGCGCGGTCTGCGAGGTCACGCGAAAGTCCAGCGTGAACTTCAGCGGTGTCAGCGCCTTGCCCTGGGCGAAGGCACCGGGCATCACGGCACTGGCAGCGGGAAGGGCGGCGGCGGCAAGGAAATGGCGGCGTTGCATGGTGGAACTCTCAGTCGCTATCAACATGGGGACCGGCCGCTGGCATGGGGCCGGGCGGCTGGCGTGACATGAGCAATTTCCGGGCAACGCGCACTGGGCGCGTGCTGAACGCTTCTACTCAGTGATGCTTGTATGCAAAGTGCGTACCACCCCCTGAGTCGCTTCGCGCCTTCCCCCTCTCTCGCTGCGCGGGAGGGGGACGACACCCTCGGTGCGGGGCGGCCCTTCCTCGGCGTCACTGGGCTGGGCGGCGCCGGTTTTCGACGCGGCGGGCATGCATCAGATTGGTGCCAGACGGTTCCGATGCGGCGCGTGCACCAAGCTGCCCGGCCCTCTTGCACCACGATGGAACGCAGGCGGCCATGAACCGGCCTTCGCGGGCTGGCGCGCTGTTTGCTTGGGTGGTTGGCAAGAGTAGAAGCGTTCAGCTTGCCGGTCTGTGCCGGCGCGGGTCATTGCTCTTGAAGCGGGTGCGGGAGCGGCGTGGCTGCGACCTGTGCCCTGTCAGCCACTTCAAGAGCGACGGGCGGGATCGGTGTCTTTTTGCGCCGGCCGCCGCGTGCCTTGCCACTGCCTTTGCGGCAAAGGAAACAGACCATGAACATGCTTGCCAACCCCACCCTGCCTTCGGCACCGGCGTCAGATTACGCGCTGGGTGAACTCGCCAAGGAGGCCCGCATGGGCGGCCAGGGGCAGGAGACGCGCGCACGGGAGGTGCGGGTGATCGACATCTCCGACTTCGACCGCCGCAAGGCCGAGATCGCCGATGCGATCTGGCAGGCCTCGGTGGAGATCGGCTTCTTCCAGGTGTCGGGCCACGGTATTCCCCAGCCCGATATCGATGCGGCCTTCGGGCGTGCCGAGCAGTTGTTCGCGCTGCCGCGCGAGGTGAAGGCGCAGTGGCCGCTGTCGCGCAATGCGGGCTGGGAGCACAAGGCGCAGATCCGGCCTTCCACGCGCACGCCCGACCAGAAGGAGTCCTACCAGGTGACGCGCCCGCGCATGGCCGGCCTGTGGCCCACGCAGCAGGAGCTGCCGGGCTTTCAGCAGGCCACGTTGGACTTTGAGCGCCAGTGCTGGCAGGTGGGCATGCAGCTGCTGTCGTGCTTTGCGCACAAGCTGGGCTTCGATGCGGACTTCTTCACGCGCGCCCACGACCCTTCGGTGCCCGCCTACCAGAGCACGCTGCGCATGCTGCATTACTTTGCGGTCGACCCCGCGCTCAAGGATGAGCTGGGCCTGTGGCGCGCAGGCGCCCACACCGACTTCGACTGCCTGACCCTGCTGTTCCAGCGCGCGGGCCAGGGCGGCCTGCAGGTGCTGCCGGGCAAGGAGATGGAGGGCCAGCAATGGACGCCCGTGGACCCCGTGGAGGGCGTGATCACCTGCAACATCGGCGACATGCTCACGCGCTGGAGCGACGACCAGCTGCCCAGCAACTTCCACCGCGTGCGCAATCCCCTGCCCCATGAATACCAGGGCGCGCGCTACAGCCTGGCCTTCTTCTGCCAGGCCAACGAGGACGCGGTGATCGAGGGCCCGCAAAAGAAGTACCCGCCCATCACGGGCGCGGAATATCTGCGCCAGCGCATCAGCGCCAACTTCTCGAACAAATATTGATCCCCCTGAGCGGCTGCGCCGCTTCCCCCTTCTCGCTTCGCGGAGGGGGACGACGCCTTCGGCTGGGCGCCCCCGCCGCGAGGTGGCTCTTGCTCGGCGTCCCTGAGTGGGGCCGCGCCAGTTTCCAGCGCTCCACTCTTTGACATAGTGTGGTGTGGCCTGGCCGGAAACGACAAGGCCCCGGAGTCCGGGGCCTTGCCTGTGTCTGCGATCGGTGGTGGTGTTGATCAGCGCAGCGATTCGATCAGGTCGATGTACTGCTGCTTGGCGTCGTCAGCCGAGGTGTCCTTGAGCTTTTCCCAGGCGTCCCACTTGGCGCGGCCGACCATGTCGGTGAAGCTGGGCTTCTTGGCCTCGTTGTCGCCTTCGGTGGCCTGCTTGTACAGCGCGTAGAGCTTGAGCAGCGTGGCGTTGTCGGGGCGCTCGCTGATCGAGGTGGAGTTCTTGACGGCGGCCTCGAAGGCGGCGTTCAGATCGGACATGGCGGGTCTCCTGGTGGGCGGTTCGTGTAGCGGCACAGTGTAGCCAAAAAAGCAGGAATTTAGAACGACCGTGCTTTTTTCGCCGTCAACCGCACCGAGACCGGCCACGCCGCCCCTATGCCGCTCCTACGCTGCGCTGCACAGGTGCCCGGCCACGGGCCATCGGTCGGCCTCGCAAGGCACGGGGGCCGGCGCCTGGTCCCGGGCGCTGCCCGGTTGCAGGATGCGGCCGTGCTCCATCACGACCACGCGGTCGGCGACGGCGAAGGCCTGCTGGCGGTCTTGCGTCGCATAGACGGCCGTACAACCCAGGCTGCGCAGCAGCTGGGGAATTTCCTCGCACAGGCGCTCGCGCAGGTTGCCGTCGAGGCCGGACAGGGGTTCGTCCAGCAGCACCAGGCGCGGGCGCTCCACCACGGCGCAGGCCAGCGCCGCACGCTGCTGCTGGCCGCCCGACAGGCTGCCGGGAAGGCGCTCGCCCATGCCCTGCAGCCCGACCAGGCCCAGGGTCTGCTGCACCCGCTCGTGGATCTGCGCGCGAGGCAGGCCGCGCATTTCCAATGGGAAGGCCACGTTGGCCTGCAGGCTCATATGGGGCCAGAGCGCATGGCCCTGGGGCACCAGGCCCAGCTCGCGCCGCTCGGGCGGCAGGGACTGCGAGGCGCTGGCCACGCACTGCCCGCCCATCCAGACTTCGCCGCGGCTGGGCTGCTCCAGCCCGGCCAGGATCTTGAGCAGGGTGGTCTTGCCGCAGCCCGAAGGCCCCAGCAGGGCCAGCACCTCGCCGGGGGCGATCTGCAGGCTGATGTCCTGGAGCACGGCGCGCCCGCCGTGGATGCGCTTGAGCTGCCGGGCTTGGACGGCCACGCCCTGCGCGGCGGCCGTGGAGGATTCGATGGAGATCACAGGGACCGCATGCTAGGTGCGGTGTGTGACATGCCGGTGTCGGCCGGACCCTGCAAGGGCCTCAGCGCGTGGGCTCGCTCAGCCAGCGCTGCGCCAGCTTCACCCAGAACGTGGCGCCCTGCGGGATCAGCTGGTCGTTGAAGTCGTAGCTGGGGTTGTGCAGCGTGCAGGGACCGCCGCCGTGGCCGATGGCGCGGTGGTCGCCGTCGCCATTGGCGATGAAGCAGTAGGCGCCGGGCTTTTCCAGCAGCATGAAGGCGAAGTCCTCGGCGCCCATGGACGGCTCCTGGGGCAGCACATTGGCTTCGCCCACGACCTCGGCCATGACGCGGCGTGCGAACTCGGCCTCCGGGGCGGAGTTGATGGTGGGCGGGTAGTTGCGCACGAACTCGAACTCGCAGCGCGTGTCATGCGCGGCGCAGATGCTCTCGGCCAGGGTCTTCATGCGCCGCTCGATCAGGTCCAGCACCTCCAGCGTGAAGGTGCGCACCGTGCCCTGCAGCTCCACGCTGTCGGGCACCACGTTCGTGGCCTCGCCCGCGTGGACCATGGTCACCGAGACCACGCCGGCCTCGATGGGCTTGACGTTGCGGCTGACGATGGTCTGCAGGCCCAGGATCAGCTGGGCCGCCACGGGCAGCGGGTCGATCACCATGTGCGGCATGGCCGCGTGGCCGCCCTTGCCGCGCACGACGATGCGGAACTCGTTGCTGGACGCCATGGCCGGGCCCGGGCCCACGGCCATGGTGCCGGCCTTCATGCCCGGCCAGTTGTGCATGCCGAACACGGCCTGCATGGGGAACTGGGTGAACAGGCCGTCCTCGACCATCTCGCGCGCCCCGCCGCCGCCCTCTTCGGCCGGCTGGAAGATCAGGTGCACCGTGCCCTCGAAGCTGTCGCGGTGCGCGGCCAGGTACTGCGCGGCAGCCAGCAGCATGGCCACGTGGCCGTCATGCCCGCAGGCATGCATTTTTCCGGCATGGCGGCTGGCGTGCTCGAAGGTGTTGAACTCCTGCATGGGCAGGGCGTCCATGTCGGCGCGCAGGCCGACGGCGCGGCCGCTGGCGCCGCCGTCACGACCGTGGATGGTGCCCACCACGCCCGTGCGGCCCAGGCCGCGGTGCACGGCAATGCCCCATCCCTCCAATTGCCGGGCCACGAGGTCGGCGGTGCGCAGTTCCTCGAAGCACAGTTCGGGATGGGCATGTATGTCGCGGCGCAGCGCGGTGATCTCGGGTGCGCTGTCCAGCAGCTCCTGCAGCAAGGCCATGGGGTTCTCCTTCTAGAGCGTGTTATGCACTTTTAAGTACCCGCGTTGGCTCTGCGCGCTGGTGATCGCAAGGCGCAGTGCGCCGCCAAGGCTGAAGCCTTGGCAAGCGCTGCAACGCCGCGAGCGCCTGCGCGCAGAGCCAACCCTGCGGGAAAGCCGGGAAAGGGGCCCGGCCCTTCGTTGCAGCCCGCTTGCGGTGTGGCAACCGCGGCGCGTGCTACGCCTCGTTCCGGGCCCCTTTCCCGGCTTTCGCGGGCACTTAGAAGTGCATAACACGCTCCAATGCTGCAAGCCTACACCCGGACCTTGCCGTCGCCGGTCAGCATGGACAACTCCACGAAGCGCGGCTTGCCGGACTGCGGCTTGAAGACCAGCGGGAAGCCGGCCACCTGCTGGCCGTGCATGGCGTCAAGCGCGGCCACCAGGCCGTCGCGCGTGGGCTTGCCCGAGGCCGAGGCCTGGCGCAGCGCATCGGCGAACACGCGCGCCGCCAGATAGCCTTCCATGCTGGAATAGTTGGGCGTCAGCTTGCCGCCGCCCTTCTGGATGGCCGCCAGGAAATCGCGCGTGATCTGGCGCGAGGTCTGGAAGGGCGAGGGCACGACCTGGGTGACCACCACGCCTTCGGCATCCTTGCCCAGCGTCTCCGACAGCGCCTGGGCACCCACGAAGGACACGTTGTAGAACTGCCCGCCAAAGCCTGCCTGGCGCGCCGCACGCACAAAGGCCGCGCTGGCCGAGTAGGTGACGATCTGCACGATCACATCGGCGCCCAGCGGCACCAGCGTCTTGACGGCCGCCGCCACATTGTTCGAGTTGCGCTCCACCGTGGCCGCGCCCACGGGCTCCAGCCCCTTGGCGGCCAGCGCCGCCTTGACACCGGCCAGGCCCGACTCGCCATAGGCATCGTTCTGGTGCAGCACGGCCACCTTCTTCAGGCCCAGGCCCGTGAGGTGGCGCACCATCAGCGCCGTCTCGTCGGCATAGGAGGCGCGCACGTTGAAGACCAGGTGGGCCAGCTGGGGCTGGCGCAGCGCGTCGGCGCCCGTCAGCGGTGCGAACAGGGGCACGCGCGCCTTTTGCAGCAGCGGCAGCGCGGCCATGCTGGTGGAGGTGCCCACGTAGCCGAACAGGGCGAACACGTCGTCGGACAGGAAGCGCTGGGTATTGGCCGCGCAGCGCTCGGGCTCGTAGCCGTCGTCCATCACGCGCAGTTCGATGTTGCGCCGGGCAATGCCCCCCTGCGCGTTGAGCTGTTCGAAGTACAGCTTGGCGCCTTCATGGAAGGGCTGGCCGATCTGTGCTGCGGGGCCCGTCATCGGGCAGGACTGGCCCAGCACAATGGTGCCTCCCGCGTCCTGGGCGCGCACTGCGCCGGTCCAGGTGGCGGCGGCAGCCGTGCTGGCTGCGATGAACTGTCTGCGGCTGAACGCCGTCTTGGGTCGGAGCATGAACTTGCCTGTTTTTGTCGCTGGAATCGGCGCCGTTGCTGCGTGCAGCCGGCTGCAAGGGTCCGCATAATAAAGACAAGCGGCGATTGCGGCATGCAAGACCGGCACCGCCCCTTGCCCGTGACGGCCTTTTCCCGTTTTCCCGGCTTTCACGGTTCTTTCGCAAAGTACCCACCCTGTCCGAGACCGCTGCCACCATGTCCTCCGCCACGCCCCCACTCCAGGCCACCTCACAGGTGCTGGGCGCCTGCCCCCATGACTGCCCCGATACCTGCTCGCTGGTGACCACGGTCGAAGACGGCATCGCCAAAAGAGTCCAGGGCAACCCCGACCATCCGCACACGGGCGGCGTGCTCTGCGCCAAGGTCAGCAAATACACCGAGCGCAGCTACCACCCCGAGCGCGTGCTCACCCCGCTGCGCCGCGTGGGACCCAAGGGTTCCGGGCAGTTCGAGCCCGTGGGCTGGGACGAGGCGCTGGCCGACATCGCCGCCCGGCTGCACGCGCTGGCGGCGCGCGATCCCGAAACCATCCTGCCCTACAGCTACGCAGGCACCATGGGCCTGGTGCAGGGCGAGAGCATGGACCGGCGCTTCTTCCACCAGCTCGGCGCCTCGCTGCTGGACCGCACCATCTGCTCCAGCGCCGGGGGCGAGGCCCTGAACCTGACCTATGGCGGCAAGCTGGGCATGCGCGTGGAGCATTTCACCGAAAGCCGGCTCATCCTCATCTGGGGCAGCAACAGCATCGGCAGCAGCCTGCATTTCTGGCGCTATGCGCTGGAGGCCAAGCGCAACGGCGCACGCCTGGTGTGCATAGACCCGCGCAAGACCGAGACCGCCGACAAATGCCACGAGCACCTGCAGCTGCTGCCCGGCACCGATGCCGCCCTGGCACTGGCCCTGATGCACGAGCTGATCACGCACGGCTGGCTGGACCATGACTACATTGCGCGCCACACGCTGGGCTGGGAGGAACTCAAGGCCCGCGCCCTGCAGTGGCCGCCCGAGCGCGCGGCCCAGGTCTGCGGCCTGCCCGTGGAGCAGATCCGCCAGCTGGCGCGCGACTACGGCACCACCACGCCCGCGGCCATCCGGCTGAACTACGGCGTGCAGCGCGCGCGCGGCGGCGGCAATGCCGTGCGCGCCATCGCCTGCCTGCCGGCCCTGGTGGGCGCCTGGCGCCACCGTGCCGGCGGCCTGCTGCTGTCCGCCTCGGGCGCCCTGCCCGCGCAGCGCGCCCGATTGCAGATGCCGCACCTGCTGGGCGAGCGCCGCCCGCGCACCATCAACATGAGCACCATCGGCGACGCCTTGCTGCACGAAGGCGGCAACGGCTTCGGGCCGCGCGTGGACGCCATCGTGGTCTACAACAGCAATCCCGTGGCCGTGGCGCCCGAGTCGGCCAAGGTCGTGGCCGGCTTTGCGCGCGAGAACCTTTTCACCGTGGTGCTGGAGCAGTTCATGACCGACACGGCCGACCTGGCCGACTACGTGCTGCCGGCCACCACGCAGATCGAGCACTGGGACATCCACGGCAGCTACGGGCATACCGACGTGCTGCTCAACCGCCCCGCCATCGCGCCGCTGGGCCAGGCGCGCAGCAACGGCCAGATCTTCCGCGACCTGGCCGCGCACATGGCGCGGCATGACGACGCCTTTGCCGCTGCCCATTTCCAGACGGGAGACGAGCAACTGTGCCGCGAAGCCTTCGAGGGGCGCGGCGTGGACTTCGACGAGCTGCTGGACAAGGGCTTTGCCACCCTGGCCCTGCCCGAGGCCCCCTTTGCCGAGGGCGGCTTCGCCACGCCCTCGGGCCGCTGCGAATTCACCAGCGCCGAGCTGGCGCGGCGCGGCATGGACCCGCTGCCCGACTACCTGCCCAACTACGAAACCGCCGAAACGGATGCGCGCTACCCGCTGGCCATGATCTCGCCGCCGGCACGCAACTTTCTCAACAGCAGCTTCGTCAACGTCAAGAGCCTGCGCACCATGGAAGGCCGCCCGCTGGTGGAACTGCACCCCGACGACGCCGCCACGCGCGGCGTGGCCGAGGGCGACCGCGTGCGCGTCTTCAACGACCGGGGCAGCTACGAATGCCACGCCACCCTCAACGGCCGCGCGCGCCGTGGCGTGGTCAACGGCCTGGGCATCTGGTGGCGCAAGCACGGCGACAACGGCACCAATGTCAACGAGCTCACCCACCAGCGCCTGACCGACCTGGGCCGCGCGCCCAGCTTCTACGACTGCGCGGTACAGGTGCAGCGGCTGGCCTGAGCCCCGCCCCGGAGGCGGGCGATTCCTGCGCAATGGCGTCTGGCGCATCGGCACAATGGACCGCATTGCCACCACCGACAGGAGATGCCCATGCTGCAAACCGCCGTGGTCGCCGTGCGCGACCGTGCCCGGCTGCAGGAAATCGTCGGCGTGCTGCTGCGCTTCGGGCTGGCCGACCTGGTCGACACGCTGGGCCTGGCCCGCTTCGCGCCGCGCGGCAGCCAGCCCCATCCCGAGCATCCGCTGGATGCCAGCCGCCCCGAGCGCCTGCGCATGGCCCTCGAACACCTGGGCCCCAGCTTCGTCAAGCTGGGCCAGATCATGGCCACGCGCTCGGACCTGCTCGCGCCCGAATGGACGGCCGCGCTGCAGCAACTGCACAGCCACGCCGCCCCGCTGCCCTGGGAGACGGCCCAGCCATTGATCGAGCAGTCGCTGGGCCTGCCCGTGGAGCAGGTGTTCACGCATTTCGATCCCGTGCCGCTGGCCTCGGCCTCCATGGCCCAGGTGTACCGTGCGCGGCTGCCTGCGGCCGAAGACCGGGATGACCGGGATGACCGGGAAGGCCGGGAGGAAGGCAGCGGCAGCGACAGCCCCCCTGCGGCCCGCGCTGCCGACATCGAAGTCGTGGTCAAGGTCCAGCGCCCCGGCCTGCGCCCCCAGATCGAAGCCGACCTGCGCCTGCTAGAGCACCTGGCGCTGCTGGCGCAGGAACAATGGCCGCAGCTGGCACGCTACCGCCCGCGCGAGGTCACGCGCCAGCTGGGACAGGCGCTGCGCGAGGAACTGGATTTCACCGTCGAAGCCCACAACGGCGACGCCGTGGCACGGCACTTCGCGGCCCAGCCCGAGATTGTCGTGCCGGCCATCCACTGGGCATTGAGCGGGCCGCGCCTGCTGGTGCAGGACTTCGTGCCGGGCGTGCCGGCCTCGGCCGTGGGCGCGGACCCCGCGCTGGACGGCCCGCTGCTGGCGCGCCGTGGCGCCTGCGCGTTTTTGCAGATGGTGCTGCGCGACGGCCTGTTCCACGCCGACCCGCACCCGGGCAACCTGCTGGCCCTGCCCGGCAACCGCGTCGGCTTCATCGACTTCGGCATGGTCGGGCGGCTGTCTCCCCAGCGCCGCCGCCAGGTGCTGGGCCTGATGCGCGCCCTGGTCGAGGGCCAGGGCCGCAGCCTCTCGGGCGTGCTGCTGGACTGGGCCGCCGAAAGCGAAATGCCCGGCCGCGCCCCGCCCTCGGCCGCGCGCATCGAGGCTGCCGTGGACCGCTTCGTGACCCGCCATGGCCCCGGCGCCAGCAACGGCCGCCTGGTGATGTCCCGCGCCCTGCAGGACTTCATGGCCCTGGCCCGCGAAACCGGCGTGGCCCTGCCCGCCGACATGGCGCTGCTGCTCAAGGCACTGATCACGGCCGACCAGGTGCTGCTGCAGCTGGACCCGCAATTCGACGTGGTGCAGACGGCCACGCCCCTGGTCAAGGCCCAGCTGCTGCAGCGCTACTCCCTGCGCAGCCTGGCGCGCCAGCGCCGCGCCGCCATGGCGCAATGGATGGACCTGGCCGACGACGCGCCGCACACCCTGCGGCTGGTGATGCAAAGACTGCGCTCGGGCCGGCTGCAGGCCGACCTGGACATACGCCACATCGACCGCCTCTCCCAGGCCCTGGAACGCGCCGCCACCCGCCTGGCCCTGGCCGTGGTCTCCGGCGCCTTCATCCTGGGCCTGGCCCCCGGCCTGCTGACCATGGGCCCGCGCCTGTGGGGCATCCCCCTCTTCGCCGCCCTGGGCGTGGCCGGCGCCGCCGCCAGCCTGGCCGTTCTTTTCACCACCATGCGCAGGCAGAAGGCGCTGGATTGATGGCTGGATTGATGGCTGGATTGATCGCTGGATTGGCGATCAGGAACGCCAAAAAAAGCAGCACCAGCGCATCAGATCAAAGCCTGGCGCCGCCCCCAAAACCGCCACGGCCCAACCCAGAGACACCGAGGAAGGGCCGCCCCGCACCGAGGGTGTCGTTCCCCTCCGCGAAGCGAGAAGGGGGAAGCGGCGCAGCCGCTCAGGGGGTCAGTCCAATTTGACGCCCGCGCTCTTGATGATGGCCCCCCAGCGCTTGGACTCCGCGCGCGACATGGCCAGGAACTGCTCGGGCGTGCCGGGCAGCGCCTCCATGCCGAAGTCCTGCATGCGCTTGACCACGGCGGGGTTGGCCAGGGCCTTGTTGAGCTCGGCGTTCAGGCGCTGCACCACGGCCGGGGGCATCTTGGCCGGGCCCAGGATGCCCTGGAAGGCATAGACCTCGGTGTCGGGCACGCCGACCTCGGCCAGCGTGGGCAGCTCGGGCAGGCTGGGCACGCGCTTGCCCGTGCCGATGGCCAGGGCGCGCACCTTGCCCGACTGGATTACGGGCAGGCCCGAGGCCAGGTCCAGGAACATGCAGGGCACCTGGCCGCCCATCACGTCGGCCAGCGCGGGCGCCGCGCCGCGATAGGGGATGTGCGTCAGGAAGGTGCCCGTGCGGTTCTTGAACATCTCCATGGCCAGGTGGTGGGGCGAGCCGTTGCCGGGAGAGGCGTAGTTGACCTGACCCGGATGCGCCTTCACGTAGGCCAGGAATTCCTTGAAGGTCTTGGCCTCGAAGTTCGGGTTCACCACCAGCGCCATCGGGAAGCGGCTGATGCCGCCGATGTAGGTGAAGTCCTTTTCAGGATTGAAGGACAGCTTGCTGAACAGGTGCTCGTTGTAGGCCAGCACGGCGTTGTCGGCCGACATGATGGTGTAGCCGTCGGGCTTGGCCGTGGCCACGATCTGGGCGCCGATGTTGGTGGAGGCGCCGGGGCGGTTGTCCACCACGATGGTCTGGTTCAGCGTCTGGCGCATGGCCTCGGCCACGGTGCGCGCCAGCACGTCGGTGCCGCCGCCGGGCGGATAGGGCACGACCCAGCGGATGTTGCTGGCGGGCCAGTCCTGCGCCTGTGCAAAAGGCGCGGCCATGCCGGCCGATGAGGCCGCCACGGCGGCCAGGAATTGTCTACGGTCCATTGTTGTCTCCTGTGGGATGGGTGTGGATGGGTCCTGGCCGCGCCCTGTTGCTTTTGTTCATGGAGGCGGCGGCCGTGTGTTTCAGGGCGGGCTGGCTGCGGGGAACTCCACGCGCTGCACCTTGAAGCCCTGGGCCGCCAGCAGCGCCGGCAGGCCGCGCGTGCCCACCATGTGCAGGGCGCCCACGGCGGCGAACACGCTGCGGCCGGAACGGATCTGCCGCGCCACCTCGCGCGCCAGGCCGGGGTTGCGGCCATAGACCATGCGGTCGTAGTCGGCGCGCTCGGCGGCATTGGCCATGCAGTCGCACCAGTCGGGCAGGCTCTCCAGCAGGTGGATGCGGCCATCGGCCCAGACCTTCGCGATCAGTCCCAGCTTCTGGGCGGCGATGCCGCTTTCCAGCTGGCGCAGGCCGGACTCCACAGTCTCGGCCACGCGCGCGGGGTCGTCCGAGACCAGCTCGCGCAGTTGCAGCTCGGGCGTCTCCAGGGACAGCACGGGCTTGTCCAGCGCGCGTGCCATCCCGGCCAGAGAGAAGTCGATGCCGTAGGCCGCGTCCAGTCCCTCGCTGCGGCCGGCCAGCGACAACAGGGTGATCACCTGGGCGTCGGGGCGCAGCAGGGCCAGCTCGGGGCCGGCGCAGGCCAGGCGCCTTTGCTCCTCAAGCCGGCGCTGGAGATCGCCGCGCAGCGGCGGCGCATCGGGCCGCGCCTGCATGCCTGCGAACAAGACCTTCATGACCTCGGGATCGAGGATGTTCAGCTCCAGCGCCAGGCTGTCGGAGGCGCGCAGCGCGTCCGCCACCGTGGGGCCGGGCACGCTCCAGTCGAGCTTGGCCGCGTGCATGGTCCCGTAGAGCCAGCTGGTGCGGCCCCGGTGCTCGATGCGCCACAGCAGTCCACGGTCCTGCGCCTTGCGCTGCATGGCGCGGATCTCGTCCGGGCCGGGCATGCGCGCCTCGGGCGGGCAGGTGACGGGGTCCGCGGCCGGGGGCGCCGCGAATGCCGCGGCCAGCGGCGACAGCGCCAGCGCGGCCAGGCCGGCGCGCAGCGACCTGCCCGCCAGGCGCCACCAGGGTGCGCAGACACGGCTCATTCGGCAGGCTCGACGATGTTCTGGTCGATGGCGCCGAAGATGCTCTGGCCGTCCTTGCCCTTCATCTCGATGCGGATGGTGTCGCCAAAGCGCATGAACTCGGTCTTGGGCGCGCCGTCCTGGATTGTCTCTATGCAGCGCTTCTCTGCGATGCAGCTGTAGCCCTTGGGCCACTCCATGCGGCGGTTCTTGCCCTTGCCGCTTTCCACGCCCTTGTTGCTCACGGTGCCGCTGCCCACGATGGAGCCGGCGCGCACATTGCGCGTCTTGCAGATATGGGCGATGAGCTGGCCGAAGTGAAAGCTCATGTCCTCGCCCGCATCGCACATGCCGACCTTGCGGCCGTTCCAGGTGGACTGCAGCGTCAGGTGCAGGCGGCCGCCCTTCCAGGCGTCGCCCAGCTCGTCCAGCGTCACGGCCACGGGGCTGAAGGAGGTGGCGGGCTTGGACTGGAAGAAGCCGAAGCCCTTGGACAGCTCATTGGGGATCAGGTTGCGCAGGCTCACGTCGTTGGCCAGCATGACCAGGCGCACGCCGCCCAGCGCACGCTCGGGCGTGGCGCCCATGGGCACGTCGGCGGTGATGACGGCGATCTCGGCCTCGAAGTCGATGCCCATGGACTCGCTGGGCACCACCACGTCGTCGCAGGGGCCCAGGAAATCGTCGCTGCCGCCCTGGTACATCAGCGGGTCGGTGTAGAAATTGGCGGGCACCTCGGCGCCGCGCGCCTGGCGCACCAGCTCCACATGGTTGATGTAGGCCGAGCCGTCGGCCCATTGGTAGGCGCGCGGCAGCGGCGCCATGCACTGGCGCGGATCGAAGGCAAAGGCATGGACCGCCTTGCCGCTGTTGAGCAGGTGGTACAGGTCCTGCAGCTGGGGCGCCATGTAGCTCCAGTCGTCGAGCACCTGCTGCAGGCGGCTCGCTATGCCGGTCGCATAATGGGCCTGGCTCAGGTCGCGTGACACCACGACCAGTTGCCCGTCCCGCGATCCGTCCTTGTATGTGGCAAGTTTCATGCTGCTCCCCCGTGCCGCCGCCGCGCGCCACGGCATCCGGGCAGCGGCCTGGATACCCATGGCGACGCAGCCACGAATTACGATAAGTTAAATTGATTTAACTAAACAAAACCAAATTCTATTGCAATGGACAAGGAACGCGCAGGGATTCAATCGGTCGAGGTCGGTTTTACATTGCTGGAGGCGCTGACGCGCGCCCGGGGCCCGCAGATGCTCAAGGACCTGGCGTCCGACGCCGGCATGAGCGCCGCCAAGGCCCACCGCTACCTCGTGAGCTTCCAGCGCATCGGCCTGGTTACCCAGGACGCGCGCACCTCCCGCTACGACCTGGGCCCGGCCTCGCTCAAGCTGGGCCTGGCCTCGCTGGCGCGGCTGGATCCCGTGCGGCTGGCGCGCGAACGCATGCCCGCGCTCATGGAGCGCATCCACCACACGGCGGCCATCGCCGTCTGGGGCAACCACGGGCCGACCATCGTGCACTGGGAGGAAAGCGCGCAGTCGGTCACCGCCAACCTGCGCCTGGGCGACGTCATGCCCATGCTGGCCTCGGCCACCGGGCGCTGCTTCGCGGCCTGGCTGCCGCGCGAGGTCACGGCCCCGCTGCTGGAGCCCGAGGTGGACAAGGCCCGCCGCATCCAGCGCAAGGACCTGCCGCTCACCCCCGAGGCCATAGACGCCATGCTGGCCGAGGTGCGCGAGCGCGGCACCGCCCGCGTGGTCGATACCGTGCTGCCCGGCATCGTGGCGTTTTGCACGCCGGTCTTCGACTCCTCGGGCCATATCGTGCTGGGCCTGACCACGCTGGGCTCGATTGCCACTTTCGACCCCGAATACGGCGGCGCCATCGATGCGCCCCTGCGCGAGGCCTGCGTGCAGCTGTCCCAGGACCTGGGCTGGAATGCCTGAAATGCACCTGCGCCAGCGCGCCCTGCCCGCCCTCACCGCCGTGGTGCTGGGCGTGCACGCCCTGGCCCTGCTGGGCCTGCCGCTGTGGAGCCAGGTGTCAGCGCCGCACACCGAGGTGGCGGCCATGCAGACACGGGCGCTGTCCCTGCCCGAGCCACCCGCTCCCCCGCCTGCCGCCGCGCCCGAGACACCTGCGCCCGTACCCAAGCCGCAACCCCGCCCTCGCCCCAAGGTCCAGCGCCCGACACCCGCCGCGCCCACCGCACCCGTGGCCGAGCCGCTGGACACGCCCATCCGCGAAACCGTGGAGCCCTTGCCGATGGCCGCAGCGCAGGAGCCTGCTGCATCGGACGCCTCGGAAACCGCCCGTGCTGCTGCCGATACGGGTGCCGGCAGCGAGCCAACTCCGGCCACACCGCCGGCGCCGCCCGCTCCCAAGCCCGAACCCGAAACACCGCCCACGCCCTCGGCCGGACCGGCCCAGGGCATGGCCATCACCTCGCCCGACGGCACGCCGCTGGCCTCCGACGCCCCCGTTCCCGTGCAACTGCCCGATCCCGCGCGGCTGTCGTTCGCCGTCACCGGCCAGGCCAAGCGCTTCAACTATTCGGCCAATGCCGAGCTGGTCTGGCGCCATGCCAACGGCCAGTACCAGGCCAGCCAGGAAGTCAGCCTGTTCCTGCTGGGCTCGCGCTCGCAGACCAGCGAGGGCCGCATCACCGACAGGGGCCTGGAGCCCAGCCGCTTCAACGACAAAGCGCGCAAGGAGCAATCGGCGCAGCTGGCGTTCGACCAGAACCTGGCGCGCTTCAGCACGGGCGCGCCCGACGCGCCCATCGCGCCCGGCGCCCAGGACCGGCTCAGCGTGTTCCTGCAGCTGTCCGCCCTGCTGGCGGCGGCGCCGCAGCGCTACCCGGCGGGCACGCAGATCAGCTTCATCACCGTCAGCGCGCGGCGCGCCGACCGCTGGACCTTCCGCGTGGGCGAGACCGAGACGCTGGAGCTGCCCTCGGGCAGCACGCAGGCGCTGCGGCTGGACAAGATCGCAGCGGCCGGCGATGACCAGCAGGCCTCGCTGTGGCTGGCGCCGTCCATGCAATACCTGCCCGTGCGCATCCGGCTGGCGCAGGACAACGGCGACTTCGCCGATCTGCAGCTCAAGAGCCGCCAGGCGCCATGACACACGGGACACCGGTGGGACACCGGTGATTTCCCGGTAGTCCTGCACTTGCAGCCACCGCCACCGCCCGCCTACCACAGCGCGGCCTGCGGCACACGCCGCAGCGCATGCCAATCCGTGGAATACTGCATGCAAGTGCCTGCGATAGATCGGGACCCCCACGGTCCTTGAAATCCGGCGCTTCGCAGCCATGTAGGCTGTGCGACGCCCGGCAACGGGCCAGAAAGGGAACACCATGCAAATGCTTTACGACTCCGAATCTTTTGTGGTGCTCCATCTGCGTCCCGACATGGATCCGGATGCAGCGGCCGGCGAAGCTGCGGTCGATGCCGCCCGTCAGCTGCCACGCCACGGCTTCGAAATCGTGGACAAGCGCTCGGGCAAGGAGGTCTATCTGGACGGCTCCTGGGCCGAGATGTTCCAGAAGCAGATCATCGCCTGGCAGCAGGACGCCCCCACCGAGGAAGAGGTCGAGGACGCCCTGGAGCGCTACGCCGGCCTGGCCCAGCAGCCTGTCGTGGTCCACTGACAGCACACAGCGCACGGTCCCGTGAAGGGACTTCGCGCCAGGCCCGCCGCAGGTTCTCTGCGGCGGGCCTTTTCTTTGGGCGCGGCCATTGCGCGCACCCTGGTGCTTTCACCGATCCGCAGGCTGCGCCTGCTGCCTAGAATCGCCGCACAGGTTCAAGATTTGAAGACCATCTGTGAGATGGTCTTGTCGCGCCTGTACGGTTTGCCGGCCTCTTGCAGAAACACAGGAGGCCAGCATGCAGACCAGCATCCACAGGGTTCGCGGCGTTCAGGATGTCATCGCCTACATCGACGCACGCCAGGGCATTTCAGGCCGCGCCGGCACCATCTGGTGGCTGGCCCTCGGCGGACTTTTCCTCGACGCATTCTCCAACTCCGCACTCAGCGTGGGCCTGGGCCCCATGACGCGCGACCAGCAGCTGACGCCGGCCGAAGTGGCCTGGATGACGTCGCTGGCCTCCTGGGTGTCCATCGCCTTCAATCCCATCGGCGGCTGGATGGCCGACCGCTGGGGCCGCATGCGCCCGCTGGTCATCGCCAAGGTGCTGGCCGTGGCCGGCGCGCTGCTGGTCAGCATGGCGCCCGACTACGCCACCATCCTCTTCGGACGCTTCTTCGTGGGCGCGGCCTATGGCATCGACTTCGCCATCGCCATGGCGGTGCTGGCCGAATTCACGCCCGCCCGCCTCAAGAGCCGGCTCAATGTCTGGCAGGGCATGTGGTACATGGCCGTGTGCAGCAACCTGGTGCTGGCGCTGTGGTTCCATTCCTGGGATGTGGGCGATTCGCTGTGGCGCTATTCGGTGGCCGCCACGGCGGTGTTCGGCCTGTTCATCCTGGGCATGCAGGCCGCGCTGCTGGTGGAAAGCCCGACCTGGCTGGCACGCAAGGAGCGGCTGGATGACGCCGCCCGCGCCATGACGCGCATCTACGGCGCACACGGCCAGCGCTTCGAGGCCGCGCCGCCCGCCGAACGCCTTCCCGTGCTCAACCCGGCCCGGCGCGGGCTGGCCAATGTGCTGCTGATCTTTCGCGGCATCTACCTGCCGCGCACGCTGCTGGCGGCCACGGTGCAGATAGGCCAGTCCATCCAGTACTTTGCCGTGGGCTGGTACCTGCCGCTGATCAGCGCCTCGCTGTTCGGCAAGGACTTCCGCGAGGCCACGCTGGGCGCGCTGGTGTTCAACGTGTTCGGCATCGTCGGCGGCTTCCTGTCGCCCGTCATCGGGCGCCGGCTGGGCCTGCGGCGGGCCTCGGCCTTCGGCTTTGCGCTGGTGTTCCTGATGCTGCTGGTGCTGGGCCTGTTCAACGGCCGCATGCCCATCTGGCTGGCCGTGGCCGTGCCCTCGCTGTTCATCCTCTTTCACTCGGGCGGGCCAGGCGCCAACGGCAAGAGCCTGTCCACGCTGTCGTTCCGCAGCGAGCTGCGCGCGGGCGCCAACGGCGTGATCGGCGCGCTGGGCGCCATGGGCGCGGCGCTGGGGCTGCTGGTGTTCCCGCTGTTCCGCCAGCAGTACGGGCTGGAGAACACCTTCCTCATCCTGTCCGTGGTGCCGCTGCTGGCCAGCATCGTCTGCTTTTCCATCCGCTGGGACCCCACGCGCACCACGGTGAACCCCGACGACGAGCCCGGCGCGCCCCAGTTCGCGGACGACGCCGCCCCGCCCGCCAAGATCGCTCAAACCACCGCCTGAAAGAGAACACTCCATGCACCATGAAGCCGTGATCCTTTGCATCGACGAAGGCACCTCGGGCACGCGCGCCGCCGTCGTGGGGCGCGACGGGCAGGTGTCCGCCCAGGACTATCTGCCGCTGGAAATCCACTGCCCGCGCCCCGGCGTGGTCGAGCAGGACGCCGACCTGCTGCTGGAGCGCACGCTGGACGTGTGCCGCCGCGCCATCGCCCGCGCCCAGGGCAGCGGCCAGCAGATCGTGGCCCTGGCCATTGCCAACCAGCGCTGCTCGGCCGTGCTCTGGGACACGGCCACGGGCCGTTCGCTGGCGCCCATCATGGTCTGGCAGGACTCGCGCCACCGCGACGAACTGGCCCTGCTGGCCAGCGACTGGGATGCCCGGCTGATCCGTCACGCGGGCCGGCCCGTGGGCGTGCGTTCGCCCTACCTGTGGGCCGCGCACAAGCTGCGCGAATGCCCGGCCGTGGCCCAGGCCTGGCAGCAGCGCCGCCTGGCCTTCGGCACCATCGACTCCTGGCTGCTGTGGCATCTGTCGGATGCGCGCGCCGTGGTCACCACGCCCACCAATGTGACCTCGGGCAACGCCTATGCGCTGGGCGATCACCGCTACCTGCAGGACTGGCTGGACGCGCTGGAGTTTCCCGCCGAGTTGCTGCCCCGCCTGTGCGAGGACGTGCAGGACTTCGGCCGCACGCGCACCGAGCTGCTGGGCCTGGCCGTGCCCATCCTGGCCTGCGCGGGCGACCAGCATGCGGCCGCGGTGGGCCTGGGCTGCCTGGAGCGGGGCCAGGCGCTGTGCGTGCATGGCACGGGCAGCTTCGTCGATGTGCTCACGGGAACAAAGCTGCCCGCGCATGACGCGGCCCATGAAAGCTCGCTGACCATGACGGCGCGGCGCATGGACGGTGTCTCGCGCTATGCCATCGAGACCTATGTGCCCACCACGGGATCGGCGCTCAACTGGATCTGCGAGAAGCTGCAGTGGTTCGACAACCCGCAGCAGATCAGCGCCCTGGCCCGCGAGGCCGAGACGCCGGCCGACCTGGTCTTCATCCCCGCGCTCACCGGCCTGCGCCTGCCGGCCATGGAGCCGGGCGCGCGGGCCTCGATCTCGGGCGTGTCCATGGCCACCTCGCGGCCGCAGCTGGCGCGCTCCATCCTCGAAGGCATTGCGCATTCCGTGGCCTCCTGCGTGCAGGCGGACGAGGCGGCCGCAGGCACCGAGGTGGGCGAGCTGCTGGTGGGCGGCGGCCTGTCGGGCAGCGATGCGCTGCTGCAGATCCAGGCCGACCTGGGCGGCCTGCCCGTGCGACGCCTGGCCGATACCGACAAGGCCAGCCTGCGCGGCATCGCCTTCATGGCCGGCAGCGCGGGCCTGCTGTGGGACGGGCTGGAGCAGGCCTGCGCCACGCTGCGCACCGAAGCGGTCTTCACCCCGCGCATGGCCGCCGACGAGCGCAGCGAGCGCCGCCGCATCTGGCGCGCCCGCGTGGGCGACGAACTGGCCCGCGCCCGGTCCCCCGGCCGCAGCGCCGCCCTGGAGGGCTGCGCATGATGCAATGGCCCTTTGGCAAGGAGCGCAGGGACAGCGCCGCACTGACCCAGACCGCGCCGCTGCAGCTGCAGCGCGCGGACCAGCTCGCGCGGCTGGGCGACGAGGCCTTCGACCTGCTGGTCATCGGCGGCGGCATCACGGGCGCCTATGCGGCGCTGGACGCCAGCCTGCGCGGCCTGCGCGTGGCGCTGGTGGAGAAGGACGACTTCGCCTCGGGCACCTCGTCCAAGTCCTCCAAGATGGTGCACGGCGGCCTGCGCTACATCGAGCAGGGCAACCTGGGGCTGGTGCGGCACTCGCTGCTGGAGCGCCAGCGCCTGCGCCGCAATGCGCGGCACCTGGTGCAGCGCCTGCCCTTCCTGTTTCCCGTGATGGAGCGCGACGGCGTCTTCGACGCCCGCCTGGCCAAGGCCTTCGGCAGCCTGCTGTGGACCTATGACCTGGCCGGCGGCTGGCGCGAAGGCATCCTGCACCGCAAGCTCGGCAAGGCCGAGGTGCTGTCGCACTGCCCGACCTTCCGCGAAGAGCAGCTCCTGGGCGGCTACATGTACTTCGATGCGCGCGTGGACGATGCGCGGCTCACGCTGGCCGTGGCGCGCACGGCGGCCTTCCATGGCGCGGCCGTGCTCAACCATGCCCGGGCCACCGCCATCACGCGCAACGCCCACGGCGGCGTGGACGGCGCCATCGTCCAGGCCGATGGCCGCGAGATCACGGTGCGCGCGCGCAGCGTGGTCATGGCCACGGGCGTCTGGCTGCGCGACTGGGATGGCCGCAGGCCCGACCAGCAGGCGCAGCTGCACGTGCGCCCCGCCAAGGGCGTGCACGTGGCCATTCCCTGGCTGCGCATACGCAACGACTGCACCGTCACCATTCCCGTGCCGGGCCGCAGCCGGCGCGCCACCATCACGCGCTGGGGCGATGTCTCCTACCTGGGCACCACCGACGAGGACTATGCGGGCAGCCTGGACGACGTGCACTGCACGCGCGCCGAGCTGGACTTCCTGCTCGAAGGCGCGCGATCGGCGCTCAAGGTGGACCTGTCGCCCGAGGACGTGGTCGGCTCCATCGCCGGCTGCCGCCCCCTGGTCGGCCCGCCCGGCGGCAAGACCGTGGAGATGAAGCGCAACCACGAGATCCATGTGGCCGGCGACGGCCTGGTCACCATCGTCGGCGGCAAGCTCACCACCTCGCGCCACATGGCCGAGCAGACCGTGGACGCCGTGGAAAAGCTGCTGGGCCGGCGCACGCGCTGCACCACCGCCTCGGCCTTCCTGCTGGGCGCGGCCGGCTACGACGCCCAGGCCATCACGGCCACGGGCGGACTGTCGGCCCACCTGGGCGAGCGCTACGGCACGGAAGCGCACTTCGTCAGCGACATCCTCGACGCGCATCCCGCGCTGGCCCGGCCCATCGTCGAGGGACTGCCCCACACCGAGGCCGAAGTCGTCTACGCCGCGCGCCACGAAATGGCGCGCACGGTGGAAGACGTGCTCTCGCGCCGCATGCGCGCACGCCTCATGGCGCGCGATGCATCGGCCCGCGCCGCAGCGCGCGTGGGCGACATCCTGGCCCAGGAACTGGGGCTGGCACCTGCGCAGATAGCGCAGCAGATCCACGACTACCGCCGCGCCATGGAGCGCGAAAAACAGATTTTGATGGGAGACATCCAATGCTGAGCAAAGACGCAATCGCCCGCGGCTACAACCGCCGCAACTACGTGGTGGGCGCCCCCACGACCCCGGGCTGGGCGGCGCAGGCCGCACCCGCAGCCGACCACCCTGCCTCCGAAGGTCCTGCCTGCGGCCTGCAGCACGAGCCCGTGGCCGTGCCCGAGGCCGTGCTCGCCGCGCTGCGCGCCGCCTGCGACCGCGTGCAGACCGAGCGCGCCGACATCGTTGCCGGCACGCGCGACTGGTGGGCCCGCACCATGGTGGCCGAGACCTCGGGCAACCCGGCCACGCCGCAGGCCGTCATCGCCCATGCATCCACCGTGGAGCAGGTGCAGGCCGTGATGCGCATTGCCGACGCGCACGCCATTCCCGTCACCGTCTCGGCCGGGCGCAGCAACGTCACGGGCGCGGCCCTGCCCCTGCGCGGCGGCATCGTGCTGGACCTGTGCGAACTCAATCGCTTCATCGCCATGGACGAGCAAAGCCAGATCGTCGAGGTCGAGGCCGGCATGTTCGGCGACGTGTTCGAGGAAACCATCCAGCGCCGCCACGGCATGACCATGGGCCACTGGCCCTCGTCCTTCGGCATCAGCACCGTGGGCGGCTGGGTGGCCTGCCGGGGCGCGGGCCAGCTGTCCACGCGCTACGGAAAGATCGAGGACATGGTCCACGGCATGGACGTGGTGCTGGCCGATGGCCGCCTCGTCACCGTGGGCGGCTATGCGCGCGCGGCCATCGGGCCGGACCTGCAGCAGCTGTTCATCGGCTCGGAAGGCACGCTGGGCGTGATCGTGCGCATCCGCTTCAAGCTGCACCGCCTGCCCGACCACGGCCGCGCCATCGCCTATGGCTTCGCCAGCTTTGCCCAGGGCCTGGAGGCCTGCCGCCAGATCCTGCAGCAAGGCGCCAACCCCGCCGCGCTGCGGCTGTACGACGCGCTGGAAAGCGGCGTGCAATTCGGCCGCAGCGACCTCAACGTGCTGCTGATCGCCGACGAAGGCGCGCCCGAGATCGTCGATGCCGTCATGGCCATCTGCGAACGTGTGTGCGCACCCTTGGGTGAACGGCTGGACGGCGCCGCCACCCTGGAGCGCTGGCTGGACACGCGCTACCTGACCGGCAAGAGCGCCGAGGGCTTCAAGAAAGGCCCGGGCTTCGTCGCCGACACGCTGGAGATGTGCGGTCCCTGGAAAGACCTGCCGGCCATCTACGAGGAAGTGGTCGCCGCCCTGCAGGCCATCCCCGGCACCCTGGCCGGCTCGGCCCACCAGTCGCATGCCTATGTGGATGGCGCCTGCCTGTACTTTTCGCTGCGCGGCGAGGTGGCCGTGGACCAGCGTGCCCAGTGGTACCGCGCGGCCTGGGACGCGGCCAACGCCGTGCTGCTGCGCCACGGCGCCACGCTCAGCCACCACCACGGCGTGGGCCTGCTGCGCGCGCCCTACATGCGGCAATCGCTGGGCCCGGCCTTTGCGCTGCTGGAGGCCACCAAGCGCATGCTGGACCCCAAGAACCTGCTCAACCCCGGCAAGCTGGGGCTGGACCTCTGACATGGGCCGCCCGGACAACTCCCTGGGCGCGCGGCTGGCGCGCCGCCCCGTCATCGCCACCCTGTACGGGGCCGAGCAGATGGACGCGCTGCTGGCCAGCCAGGCCGAAGTCGCCATCGTCGCCAACATCGAACTGCGCCGGCTGCGCTCGGTGATCTCCACCATCACCGGGGCGGGCAAGATCGCCATCGTCAACATCGACAGCTGCGACGGCATCTCGCCCGACAAGGGCGGCGTGGACTACCTTGTGGACCTGGGCGCCAGCAGCCTGCTGTCCACGCGCGTGGCCACCATCCAGCGCGCCAACAAGGCCGGGCTGCTGACCATGCAAAAGGTCTTCGTCACCGACCGCTCCACCTGGCCGCGCAGCATCAAGGCCGTGGAGCAGAGCGACCCCAACCTCGTGCAGATCATGCCCGCCCCCATGCTGGCCCACATCACCGAGGCCGAGCGCCGCATCCTGCCGCCGCTCGTGGCCTCGGGCTTCGTCTGCAGCCAGGAGCAGGTCCAGCAGGCGCTGGCCGGTGGGGCGATTGCGGTATCGACCAGCGACAGTGGGCTGTGGTGAGGCGGGCCCTAGGCCGTGCGCGACGCGGCCGGCCCGCGCGCCTCCACCCAGCGGAACAGCGGCGCCACCAGCAGCAGCACGGCGATCAGCCGGCAGACCTGGAAGGCCGTGACCACGGGCACGCCCAGCTGCAGCACCTTGGCGGTGATGGCCATCTCGGTGATGCCGCCCGGCGAGGTGCCCAGCAGCAGCGTGACCCAGGGCAGGTCCACGGCCAGGTGCAGCAGCCAGGCAAAGCCCGCGCAGATCGCCATGAGCCCCACGGTGCCCACGGCCACGGAGCCCAGCCAGCGCGGCGCGGTGTGCAGGAATTCGCGCTTGAAGCGCACGCCCAGGCTGATGCCGATCACCAGCTGCGCCGCATTGACCAGGGCCTGAGGCACGGCCGACAGTTCCTGGCCGCACATGGTCAGCAGCATGGACACCAGCAGCGCTCCCAGGAACCAGGGGTTGGCGCGCCTGAGCCGGTCCATGGCCCAGGCGCCCAGGCCCGTGAGCACGGCCAGCAGCGCCAGCCCCGGCCATTCGACGATGCGGATGCTGGGCGGCGTCAGCCCCTCCAGCCCGTGCAGGCCGCTCCACTGCAGCGCAAACGGAATGCTCACGGTGACGATGACCAGGCGCAGGCTGTGGCTGGCCGCCACCAGGTCGGTGCGCGCGTTCTCGCGCTCGGCCAGCAGCGTCATCTCCGACGCCGCGCCAATGGCGCCAGCGAAATAGGTGGTGGCGCGCATCTCGCCCGCCGGTATCTGCGGCATGCGCGGCGCATGCACGCGGTACAGCCAGGCGCCGAAGCCCCAGCCCAGCAGCAGCGCCCAGACAATGGCCACGGCAATCGCCCACCACAGCCCCGCGATCAACTGCACCACGGCCGGCGTGAAGTACAGGCCCAGCGAGGCGCCGATGATCCACTGCCCGCCGTTGCGCAGCCGGCCCGAACTGGCCGTGGGCGCGCCCAGGATGGAGGCCAGCGAGGTGGCGATCAGCGGCCCCAGCATCCAGGGCAGCGGCGTGCGCAGCCACAGGCACAGCTGGGCGGCGGCAAGGGCGCCCAGCAGGGTCAGTGCGATGCGAAGCAGGAAAATGGGGCGGCGCTCGGGCATGGCAGGCGAGGCGGGGTCAGGTCCAAAGCCTGCGAGTATCGCCGCGCCGGCTCCCGCGCGCTGCCGGCGGCGCTATCTCCGTGACAGGTCCGCGCCCCGCCGCACCGCCATCTCGCGGCCCATGTCCGCCTGCGCTGCCTCTGGCAGCAGGCCGCGCGCCTGCGGGTAGGCCAGCCGCTCTTCATTCTCGACATGGCTGGCATAGCAGGCCGCGAAGCGTTCGAACACCGCCTCGTCAGCCGCGCCAAAGCCCTGGGACCGCCCCTCGGCCATGTCCAGCAGTGGCTGGCGCGCCAACGCCCAGTCGGCGCTCATCAGGCCGTGCTCGTGCTGCAGGCGCTGCACCAGGGCCACGGTCTGCGCATCGCCCTGCTCCAGCAGCGGCGGGAAGACATGCAGCTCCTCGTCCTCATGGTGCAGCGGCGCCGCCTGGTCGAAGTAGCGCAGGATGTCGCGCGCCGCCTGGCGTGCGCTGTCGTCGCAACCTTTGGTCCGGAGATGCACGCACAGCCGGTCCAGCAGCGCCAGCATGCGCAGCACGCGCTCGTGGCAGGCTTCGAGCATCTCGAAGGGCTGGTCGAAGCCCGTGCCGGGCGCGCGCCAGCCGGGCACGGCATCGCCCTGCGGGCGTGGGGCCACGGCAACTTTCACCCACAGCTCCCCAGATGGCCGCAGGCCGTGCAGTACTCGCAGCCGTCCTTGCGGATCACGGCATGGGCGCCGCATTCCTCGCATTTGCGGCCGGCCATGACCATGGGGTCGGTGGCCAGGGCTTCGGACTCGGGCAGCGGCGATGGGGCGGGCGGTGCGCCGCTGCCGCGCCGGGCCAGGATGTTCTGCACCGCATAGGCGATGGCGGCCACCTCGGAGTCGTGCCACATGGGCACGCGCGTGCCGTCGTCGCGCTGGTGGGTGCCCAGGCGCACGGGGCCCCGGTCCCAGGCCACCTTGCGCATGTCGCTGAGGGCGCGCTCCAGGAAGCCGCCGCGCGCGGCCAGTGACAGCAGGCGCATGCTGGAGGTCACCCATTGCTGGGACTCGCCGCTCTGGCCCACGGGCATGAAGAATTCGATGGCGCGGTCCACGGTGCGGCCATCGGGCAGGACCACGGGCAGGAAGGAGACGACCAGGTACAGGCGCTTGGGGCCTTGCTGGGTCCAGTACTCGATCTTCTCGGCCACGGCGTCCAGCGCGCCCTGCGGGCGGCTTTCTATCACGGTGCGCAGCGGGTCGGGTGCGGAAGCCGCCGCTCCCGCCGGCGCGGGGGAGGCCGGCTTTTCAGCAGATTCGGGCGCATGGTTTTCGAGCACGGCACCCAGGATGGTGTTGGGCCGGTAGGTGGCCAGGCCCTTGAGGCCTGCCTTCCAGGCCTGGCGGTACAGGTCCTTGAAGTCCTCGTAGGGATAGTCGGCGGCCACGTTGACGGTCTTGGAGATCGCCGTGTCCACGAAGGGCTGCACGGCCTGCATCATGGCGATGTGGCCGGCCGCAGGCATCTGCAGCGCGCTGACGAAGTAGTCGGGCAACTGCTGCACGTCGCCCCCCAGCGAGCGGTACAGGCGCCAGGCATGGTCCTCGACCGCGTACTCGGCGCTGCCGCCATCGGCCGTGCGTTTCTTGCGCTTGTAGGTCCAGGAGAACGGCGGCTCTATGCCGTTGGAGGCGTTGTCGGCAAAGGCCAGGCTGACCGTGCCCGTGGGCGCGATGGACAGCAGGTGGCTGTTGCGTATGCCGTGCGTGCGTATGCGCTGGCGCAGCGCATCGGGCAGGCGGCTGGCGAATGTGCCTTCGGCCAGGTAGCCATCGGCGTCGAACTTGGGGAAGGCCCCCTTCTCGCGCGCCAGCTCCACCGAGGCGCCATAGGCCGCATCGCGCATGCGCTCGGCAATGCGCGCGGCCATGGCCCGGCCCTCGGGCGCGTCGTAGCGCAGGCGCAGCATGGCCAGCGCATTGCCCATGCCGGTGAAGCCCACGCCGATGCGCCGCTTGGCCTCGCTTTCCTCGCGCTGCTGCGGCAGCGGCCACCAGGTCAGCTCCAGCACGTTGTCCAGCGCACGCACCTGCACGGCCACGGCACGCTCGAAGGCCTCGAAGTCGAACACAGGCTCGCCCGCGAAGCCGAACGGATGGCGCACGAAGCGCGTGAGGATGACGGGGCCGAGGTCGCAGCAGCCGTAGGAGGGAAGCGGCTGTTCGCCGCAAGGATTCGTCGCCGCGATCTCCTCGCAGTAGCGCAGGTTGTTGTCGTCGTTGATGTGGTCCAGGAAGAGGATGCCGGGCTCGGCGAAGTCGTAGGCCGAGCGCATGATGGTGTCCCACAGCGTGCGGGCGGGCAGGGTCTGGTAGACCCACTGGCCGTCGGCGCGCTGGTGGGCACCCTGCTCCAGCAAGGCGGTGCCGGGGCGGGCGCGGTGCACCAGGTGCCAGGGCTGGTCTTCGGCCACGGCCTGCATGAAGGCGTCGCTGACGCCGACCGAGACGTTGAAGTTGTTCCAGCGGCCCGGCGTGCGCTTGGCGGTGATGAATTCGAGCACGTCGGGGTGGTCGATGCGCAGCACGCCCATCTGGGCGCCGCGCCGCGCGCCCGCGCTTTCCACGGTGGCGCAGGACTGGTCGAAGACGTTGATGTAGCTGCATGGGCCCGAGGCCAGCGAGGCGGTGGCGCGCACCTCGGCGCCGCGGGGGCGGATGCGCGAGAAGTCGTAGCCCACGCCGCCGCCGCGGCGCATGGTTTCGGCGGCTTCGCGCAGGGCTTCGTAGATGCCGGGGTAGCCGCCGTCGTCCACGCCCTGGATGCAGTCGCCCACGGGCTGCACGAAGCAGTTGATCAGCGTGGCCTGCAGGTCGGTGCCGGCCGCGCTCATGATGCGCCCCGCGCCTATGGCGCCGGCCTGCAGGTTGGCCAGGAACAGGGCCTCGCATTCGGCGCGGCGCGCCTCGGGCTCGACCGAGGCCAGGGCGCGGGCCACGCGGGCGTAGAGCTCGCCCACGCCGGTCTCGCCGTCCTTGAGGTATTTCTCGCGCAGCACATCGAGGCTGATGGGCTGCAGATCCGCCGCGTCCTGCGCGCGGCCCAGGTTTTCGCGATGCATTGGCATGGCTCCCGTGTTGACTTGCCTGCCGCCGTCCCTGGCACTTGCTCGGGCCTCAGTCGACAAGCACTTGTCCATCATGCTCCACGTAGGGCGGGTACGGCCCGGTGCCGCTGTGCGGAGCTTGAGATGCCGCAACAAAGCGGCCGGTCTGGACATCGAAGACATGGACTTCGCCGTCTTCGATGACATAGTGCCACCCGTGCAGGCTGAGCTGCCCGGCCTCTACCCGCGATCGCACCATGGGATAGTCCATCAACCGTTCGAGCTGCAGCACGACGGCGCGCTGCTCGGTGCGGCGCAGCGCCTCGGGGCCGGCCTGCACGGGCAGCACGGCCTCGCGGCCCAGGTCCAGCCAGCGCTGCAGGTTGCGCGCCTCGGGCGAGACTTCTCCATACAGGGCCTTGATGGCCCCGCAGTGGCTGTGGCCGCAGACCACGATGCGGCTGACCTGCAGGTTGAGCACGGCGAATTCGATGGCCGCCGCCGTGCCGTGGTGGCCGTGCGATCCGTCGTACGGCGGCACGAAGGCGCCCACGTTGCGCACCAGGAACAGCTCGCCCGGCGGCGCCCCCGTGAGCAGGTAGGGAACCAGGCGCGAGTCCGAGCAGCCGATGAACAGCGTGGTCGGATGCTGGCCCTCTTCGACCAGGGTGCGGAACTGCGCGCGGTACTGCGGGAAGGCGTGCTCGTGGAAGCGCCGCAGGCGCTGCAGCAGCTCGTCGTCGGGCATGGGCACTTCCCCCTGCTATTGCACCAGCGGCGAGTCGGCCGCAGCGATGCGCACGCCCACCACCTCGGACTGGCCGGCCAACATTTGCAGGTACTGGTGGAGCGCGCTCACCCAGGTCTGCTGGTGCAGGGCCTGGGCGACGGCCGGGCGCGCCTGCTGCCAGTCGGGCAGAACGCCCGCCTCGCGCGCGCAGACTTCGACCACGTGCAGGCCGAAGCGGCTGTGCACCAGGCGCGGCAGCACGCCGATTTCCTGGGAGGCAAAGACATCGCGCGCAAATTCGGGCGCGCAGTCGCTGCGGCCCAGCCAGCCCAGTTCGCCGCCATGCTGGCCGCTGGGGCAGTTGGACCATTGGCGCGCGGCCTCGGCAAAGCGCAGGCCGCCGTCGTCGGCGCAGCGCAGCTCGATCAGCAGGGCCTCGGCCCGCTGTGTGAGGGCGCGCACGTCCACGCCGGGCGTGACGGCAAACAGCACGTGGCGCAGGCGCACGCGCTCGCCCTGGGCGAAGCGCGCGGGGTTGGCATCGAAGTGGCGGCGGCAGGCGTCCTCGCCGGGCCCGGGCAGGTGCAGCGATTGCTCCAGCAGCTGCTCTATGGCCTGGGAGGCGCGCTCGCTGATGACGCCGTCGTCGCCGGCCGCATCATCGGCACCCAGCAGGCCTTCGCGCTGGGCCGCCTGGCGCAGCAGCTCGGTGCAGGCGCGCTGGCGCAGTTCGCGCTCGGGCGGGCGCTGTCCGGGTGCGTGCAGCGGCGTGGCGTTGATGCGGGCCACCTCGGCACCGGCCTCGCCCACGGGCTGGAAGGCCGGCACTTCGGGAATCGCCGGGAGATCCCCCATCGGGGCAGAAGAAGAAGAAGAAGAAGAAGAAGAAGAAGGGCTGGGAGACGCGCAGCCGCAGTGGCCGCCGCCCGATCCGTTGCATCCATGTTCCATGTCGATCTCCTCAATGGCCGGGCTTGGCGTCACGGCGTGCCGACGATGCGGGCAGGCCCAGGCGGCGCGAGCGCACCAGCTGATAGGGACGCAGCAGGTAGACCAGGGTGCCGAAGCCGCTCCAGACGTGGACCAGGCGCGTGAAGGGGAAGACCAGGAAGATGCTCATGCCCAGGAACATGTGGGCCTTGAACACCCAGCCGGCCTCGGCCAGCAGTTCGGCCGCGCCGCCACGGAAGGTGACGATGCGCTGCGCCCATTCGGCCAGGGCCATCATCATGGAGCCGTCCATGTGCTTTGCCGACAGCGGGATGGTGGCCAGGCCCAGTAGCAGCTGCAGCCACAGCAGCCAGAGGATGGCGATGTCGCTGAACCTGGAGTGGGCGCGGATGCGCACGTCCGACAGCCGGCGGTGCAGCAAGATGGTGAGGCCGATGAAGCCCAGCGTGCCCGCGATGCCGCCGCTGACCATGGCCAGCAGCTGCTTGGCGCCTGCGGCCATGAAGGGCTCGTAGACGAAGTGCGGCGTGAGCATGCCCACGGTGTGGCCGAAGAACAGGAACAGCACGCCGATGTGGAACAGGTTGCTGCCCCAGCGCAGGCTGCCGCTGCGCAGCAGCTGCGATGAATCGCTCTTCCAGGTGTACTGGTCGCGGTCGAAGCGCAGCCAGCTGCCGATGAAGAACACGGCCAGGCAGATGTAGGGGTAGAGGCCGAAGAGCAGGTGGTCTATCCAGGAGGGGGTCATGTCAGGCTCCTTTGGCGGGGTCCTTGGGCTTGGGGCGCCGCCGTGCGGCGCACGAAATGCACGGGCTGCTCGGCGCCGGGGCGCGATTGACCCTGGCTGCTGCAGCCGTCGAAGGCGGCGGGTTCGGCCCAGGCCTCGTCCATGGCGGGCTCGGGGCGGATTTCCACGCGCTCGGCCCTGTGGCCGGTGATCTCCAGCACGGCCGCGATCACGCTGGCATAGGGGCTGTCGCGCCGCGCCAGCGCCGTGAACAGGGCGTTGAGGATGTGGGCCATCTCGCCCAGGAATTCACGGGCGATGGCCGGCGGCTGGGTGGAGGCGAACTCCAGCACCACGGCCAGGTGGTCGGGCAGTTCGTCGGCCTCGAAGGCCAGGCCCGCGCTCTCGTAGGTCTGCTGCAGGTCGATCAGCGCCGGGCCCCGGTCGGCCGAGTCGCCGTGCACATGCTCGAACAGGTGCAGCGAGGTCTGGTGGCCCCGGTCGAAGGTGTCCACGTAGCGGGCCTCGGCCTCGAAGGGGTCCATAGCCTGCAGTTGCTCGGCCAGCTGCTGCAACTCGCGCAGCCGCGCGGGCGCCACGGATTGCTCCAGGCGCAGGGCGTCGATCAGGCCCGGCAGCAGGGCGCGCAGCTCGGCGCCGGGGTAGCCGATGAGGCAGGCCAGCGCGCGCAGCGTCAGGCGCACGGGGGAGGATGTGTTGTGATTGAACATGGCGGCAGTCCTCACATTTGCGCGCGGATGGGGATGGTGCGCGGCTTCTTGCCGCCGAACAGGCTGGCGTCGGTGCTGCCGTCGGAGCAGCCGTTGCCGAACGAGAAGCCGCAGCCGCCGCGCAAATCGAACGCGCTTTCGGCGTATTCGCGGTGGGCCGAGGGGATGACGAAGCGGTCCTCGTAGTTGGCGATCGCCATGGTCTGGTACATGTCCTCGACCTCGTGCACCGTCAGTCCCGCGTACTGGAGCACGGCCAGGTTCTGTTCCTGGTCCACGTGCTTGCTGCGCTGGTACGCGCGCATGGCCAGCATGCGCTCCAGCGCGCGCACCACGGGCGTGGTGTCGCCGGCGGTGAGCAGGTTGGCCAGGTACTGCACGGGGATGCGCAGCTGCGAGACATCGGGCAGGTCGCCATTGATGGGGCTGCGGCCGACACTGTCGAGATGCCCGGCGTTCGCCGCCGAGGTGATGGGCGACAGCGGCGGCACATACCAGACCATGGGCAGGGTACGGTACTCGGGGTGCAGCGGCAGGGCCACCTTCCAGTCCACGGCCATCTTGTAGACGGGGCTGGACTGGGCGGCCTCGATCCAGGCGTCGGGGATGCCGTCGATGCGGGCCTGGCGGATGACCTCGGGGTCATTGGGGTCCAGGAAGATGTCCAGCTGCGCCTGGTAGAGGTCGCGGTCGCGCTCCACGCTGGCCGCTTCCTCGATGCGGTCGGCGTCGTACAGCAGCACGCCCAGGTAGCGGATGCGGCCCACGCAGGTTTCGGAGCAGACGGTGGGCTGGCCGGCCTCGATGCGCGGGTAGCAGAAGATGCATTTCTCGGCCTTGCCGCTTTGCCAGTTGTAGTAGATCTTCTTGTAGGGGCAGCCCGAGACGCACATGCGCCAGCCGCGGCACTTGTCCTGGTCGATGAGGACGATGCCGTCCTCCTCGCGCTTGTAGATCGAGCCCGAGGGGCAGGACGCCACGCAGGCCGGGTTCAGGCAGTGCTCGCACAGGCGCGGCAGGTACATCATGAAGGTGTTCTCGAACTGGCCGTAGATGTCCTTCTGGATCTGCTCGAAGTTCACGTCATGGCTGCGCTTGCTGAATTCGCCGCCCAGGATTTCCTCCCAGTTCGGACCCCATTCGATCTTCTCCATGCGCTGGCCCGAGATCAGGCTGCGTGCGCGCGCCGTGGGCGCGGCCTTGCTTTCCCTGGCCGACTGCAGGTGCTCGTAGTCGTAGGTGAAGGGTTCGTAGTAGTCGTCGATCTGGGGCAGGTTGGGGTTGGCGAAGATGCGCATCAACAGGCTCCACTTGCCGCCCTGGCGGGGCGCGATGGAGCCGTCCGTGCGGCGCATCCAGCCGCCGTTCCACTTGGCCTGGTTTTCCCACTCGCGCGGGTAGCCGATGCCGGGCTTGGTCTCGACGTTGTTGAACCAGGCGTATTCGACGCCGGGGCGGCTGGTCCAGACGTTCTTGCAGGTGACGGAGCAGGTGTGGCAGCCGATGCACTTGTCCAGGTTCAGCACCATGCCGATCTGTGCGCGGATTTTCATCGTGTTTCTCCTTGTTGTTCAGGCATGGGCGGCCGCGCCGGCCTCGGCTTCGTCGTCGAGCCAATCTATGCGGCGCATCTTGCGCACCAGGACAAATTCGTCGCGGTTGGTGCCGATGGTTCCGTAGTAGTTGAAGCCGTAGCTGTACTGCGCGTAGCCGCCGATCATGTGGGTGGGCTTGAGCACGATGCGCGTGACCGAGTTGTGGATGCCGCCGCGCGTGCCGGTGATCTCCGAGCCCGGCGTGTTGATGGTCTTCTCCTGCGCGTGGTACATCATCACCATGCCCGGCTTGACGCGCTGGCTGACCACGGCCCGCGCCGCGATGGCGCCGTTGGCGTTGTACAGCTCCACCCAGTCGTTGTCGGCGATGCCGGCGCTCTTGGCGTCGTCCTCGCTGAGCCAGACGATGGGGCCGCCACGCGCCAGCGTGAGCATCATCAGGTTGTCGCCATAAGTGGAGTGGATGCCCCACTTCTGGTGCGGCGTGATGAAGTTCAGCGCGATCTCGGGGTGGCCATTGGGCTTCTGGCCCTGCACTTCCTGCAGCGCCTTCATGTGCACGGGCGGGCGGTAGCTGACGAAGCCTTCGCCGAAGTCGCGCATCCACGGATGGTCCTGGTAGAACTGCTGGCGGCCGGTGAGGGTGCGCCATGGGATCAGCTCATGCACGTTGGTGTAGCAGGCGTTGTAGCTGACCTTCTCGCTTTCCAGGCCCGACCAGGTGGGCGAGCTGATGATCTTGCGCGGCTGGGCCTGGATGTCGCGAAAGCGGATCTTCTCGTCCTCGCGGTGCAGGGCCAGGTGGGCGTGCTCGCGCCCCGTCTGCTTCGACAGCGCCTCCCAGGCCTTGACGGCCACGTGGCCGTTGGTCTCGGGCGCCAGCATCATCACCACCTCGGTGGCGTCGATGTCGGTGACGATGCGCGGGCGGCCCTGGCTCACGCCTTCCTCGCGCACCAGGCCGTTGAGCTCGCCCAGCTGCTCCACCTCGGTCTCGGTGTTCCAGCCAATGCCCTTGCCGCCGTTGCCCAGCCTGTCCATCAGCGGGCCCAGGGCCGTGAAGCGCTTGTAGAGGTTGGGATAGTCGCGCTCGACCACGGCAATCTGCGGCGCGGTCTTGCCGGGGATCAGGGCGCACTCGCCCTTCTTCCAGTCGCGCACGCCATCGGGCTGGGCCAGCTCGGCGGGGGTGTCGTGCATCAGCGGCGTGAGCACCACGTCCTTTTCCACGCCCAGGTGGCCCACGCAGACCTCGCTGAAGGACTTGGCGAAGCCCTTGTAGATCTCCCAGTCGCTCCTGGCCTGCCAGGCCGGGTCCACGGCCGCCGACAGCGGGTGGATGAAGGGGTGCATGTCGCTGGTGTTGAGGTCGTTCTTCTCATACCAGGTGGCCGTGGGCAGGACGATGTCCGAGTACAGGCAGGTGGTGCTCATGCGGAAGTCCAGCGTGACCAGCAGGTCCAGCTTGCCTTCGGGCGCCTTGTCGTGCCAGCGCACTTCCTGCGGCTTGGCCGAATGGCCGGCGCCGGGCCGCCCCAAGCCGGCCGCCCCCTGGGGGGAGGCGCGCAGCGCATCGGGGGGGTCTTGTTCTCCAAGGTCTTTTCCTTGCACGCCGTGCGTGGTGCCCAGCAGGTGCTTGAGGAAGTACTCATGGCCCTTGCCCGAGCTGCCCAGGATGTTGGAGCGCCACACGAACATGTTGCGCGGCCAGTTGGCCGGGTGGTCGGGGTCCTCGCAGCTCATGGACAGCGAGCCGTCCTGCAGGGACTGCACTACGTGGTCCTTCACGTCCAGGCCCTGGGCCTGGGCGTCGCGCACCAGCTGCAGCGGGTTGGCCTGCAGCTGCGGGGCGCTGGGCAGCCAGCCCATGCGCTCGGCGCGCACGTTGTAGTCGATCATGGCGCCGCCGTACTGGCTGCGGTCGGCCAGCGGGGACAGCACCTCTTCCACGCCCAGCTTCTCGTAGCGCCACTGGTCGGTGTGGGCGTAGAAGAAGCTGGTGGAGTTCATCTGGCGCGGCGGGCGCAGCCAGTCCAGCGCAAAGGCCAGCGCGGTCCAGCCGGTCTGCGGGCGCAGCTTTTCCTGGCCCACGTAGTGCGCCCAGCCGCCGCCGCTCTGGCCTATGCAGCCGCACAGCATCAGCATGTTGATGATGCCGCGGTAGTTCATGTCGCAGTGGTACCAGTGGTTCATGGCCGCGCCGATGATGACCATGGACTTGCCGCGCGTCTTCTCGGCGTTGTCGGCGAACTGGCGCGCAATGGCGATCACCTGGTCACGCGGCACGCCGGTGATCTTTTCCTGCCAGGCCGGGGTGTAGGGCGCATCGGCGTCATAGCCGCCATCAGCGCCCTCGCCTTCCAGACCGCGGTGGATGCCGTAGTTGCCCGCCAGCAGGTCGAACACGGTGGCCACGATGGCCTCCTCGCCGTCCAGCACCATGCGCGAGACGGGCACGCGGCGCAGCAGCACATCCGTGCCCTGCTCGTTGGCGTCGAAGCCCGGCGACTGCAGGCCGCCGAAGTAGGGGAAGGCCACGTCGGCCACTTCACTGTCCACGCCCTGGCCGTCCAGCACCGAGAGCTTGAGCTGCACGTCGTTGCCCGTGCGCGCCTCCTTGGATTCGAGGTTCCACAGGCCCTCGTCGGCACGGCCGGCCTCGCCCCAGCGAAAGCCGATGGAGCCATTGGGCAGGGCCACGCCGCCGTCCTCGCCGTAGGCCACGGTCTTCCACTCGGGGTTGCTGTCCTGGCCCAGGTGGCCGTCGAAGTCGCTGGCGCGCACATAGCGCTCGGGCACCAGGGCCGTGCGGCCATCGGGCAGTTGCTGGCGCTTGAGGCGGATCAGCAGCGGCAGGTCGGTGTAGCGGCGCGCATAGTCCTCGAAATAGGCCGGCCGGCCGCGCTCGCCGAAGTAGAACTCCTTGAGGATGACGTGGCCCATGGCCATGGCCACGGCCGCGTCCGTACCCTGCTTGGGGTGCATCCACAGGTCGGCCAGCTTGGCGACCTCGGAGTAGTCGGGCGTGACGGCCACGACCTTGGCGCCCTTGTAGCGGACCTCGGTGAAGAAGTGGGCGTCGGGGGTGCGCGTCTGGGGCACGTTGGAGCCCCAGGCGATGATGAAGTTGGAGTTGTACCAGTCGGCGCTCTCTGGCACGTCGGTCTGCTCGCCCCATGTCTGGGGGCTGGCCGGCGGCAGGTCGCAGTACCAGTCGTAGAAGCTCATGCACACGCCGCCGATCAGGCTCAGGTAGCGGCTGCCTGCGGCATACGAGATCATGGACATGGCCGGAATCGGCGAGAAGCCGATGATGCGGTCCGGCCCGTGCTTCTTGATGGTGTAGACGTTGGCCGCCGCGATCATGCGGTTGACCTCGTCCCAGCTGCTGCGCACGAAGCCGCCCAGGCCGCGCTGCTTTTGCCACTCGCTGCGCGCATCCTCGTTCTCGACGATGGCGGCCCAGGCATCGACCGGGCTCCTGGCCACGGCCAGTGCAGCACGCCAGTGCTTGAGCAGCCGGCCGCGCACCATGGGGTATTTGACGCGGTTGGCGCTGTACAGGTACCAGCTGTAGCTGGCTCCGCGCGCGCAGCCGCGCGGCTCGTGGTTGGGCAGGTCGGCGCGCGTGCGCGGGTAGTCGGTCTGCTGGGTCTCCCAGGTCACGATGCCGCCCTTGACGTAGATCTTCCACGAGCACGAGCCCGTGCAGTTCACGCCGTGCGTGGAGCGCACCACCTTGTCATGCGCCCAGCGGTCGCGGTAGGCGTCTTCCCAGGTGCGGTCCTCGCCCGTCACCTGGCCATGGCCGTTGGAGAATTCCTGCCGGGGCAGGGAGAAGTAGGAAAGCTTGTCCAGAAAATGGCTCATCGCGGGACTCCTTGTTGTTCGTTGCGGTGCGGTCTGCGGCCCAAGGCTCAGCAGGGCATCTCGGCGTTCCTGCGCGCGTAGTACCACCAGGTCACGCCCACGCACAGCACATAGAAGGCGGCAAACACCCACAGCGCCAGCTCGGGCCCGCCCGTGGCGGCGATGGAGCTGCCGTAGCTCTTGGGGATGAAGAAGCCGCCGTAGGCTCCCAGCGCGCCCGCAAAGCCCAGGGCGGCCGCGCCTTCGGTATTGCCCTCCTTGAGGGCATGGGCCTGCGCTTGCTCGCTGGGATGGGCGCCGAGCTCGCGCTGCTTGAGCGCCAGGAAAATCGCCGGGATCATGCTGAAGGTCGATCCGTTGCCGATGCCCGTGGTCAGGAACAGCACCAGGAACATCAGGAAGAAGCCCATGAAGCTGCCCTCGGCAGGGCCGAAGCCCAGCGCGTAGCCGCCGCTGCCCTTGGGCAGGAAATACAGCACGCCCACCACGGCCACGGCCATGACGAGGAAGTTCCAGAACGTCACGCGCGCGCCGCCCGCCTTGTCGGCCAGCCAGCCGCCAAAAGGCCGCGACAGCGCGCCCAGCAGCGGACCCAGCCAGGCATAGGCCAGTGGGTTGACCGCCGGGAACTGGCTCTTGATCAGCAGCGGAAAGCCGGCGGCAAAGCCGATGAACGAGCCGAAGGTGCCCAGGTACAGCAGGCACATCACCCAGTTGTGCTTGCGCCGGAAGATGGCGGCCTGGGCCGCGAAGCTGGCCTTGGCGTCGGCGATGTCGTTCATGCCGAACCAGGCGGCCAGCGAGGCGATGGCGATCCACGGCACCCAGATGAAGGCCGCGTTCTGCGCCCAGACCCGGGTGGTCTCGCCGGCCTTGGTGATGGTCTGCGCATCGCCGCCGAAGACGCCGAAGATGCCGGCCGTGATCACCAGCGGGCTCAGGAACTGCACCACCGACACGCCCAGGTTGCCCAGGCCCGCGTTCACGCCCAGGGCCGAGCCCTTGCGCTCCTTGGGAAAGAAGAAGCTGATGTTGGCCATGCTGGAGCTGAAGTTGCCCCCGCCCAGGCCGCACAGCAGGGCCAGGATCAGCATGGTCGGATAGCCGGTGCTGGCGTCCTGCACGGCGTAGCCGATGCCGATGGCCGGGATCAGCAGCGAGGCCGTGGACAGCGCCGTCCAGCGGCGCCCGCCCATCAGCGGCACCATGAAGGAATAGAAGATGCGCAGCGTGGCGCCCGACAGCGCGGGCGCGGCCGCAAGCCAGAACAGCTGGTTGGTGGAGTAGGTGAAGCCCAGCGCGGGCAGGTTCACGGCCACCACGCTCCAGACCTGCCAGATGGCAAAGGCCAGGAACAGGGCGGGCACCGAGATCCAGAGGTTGATCCTGGCGATGGCCTCGCCCTCGCGCTCCCAGAACTGCCTGTCCTCGGGGCGCCAGAGGGTCAGCACGCTGCCGGGGCGGCTGCGCGCGGATGCCTTTGCGGCGGTCTTGATGTTCGCATGCATGTGCAACTCCTGCGGTTCAGCGCGCGGCCGGCTGCACATCGCTGTGGCCGCCGTGGCTGTTGAGCACGTCGGTGCGGCGCACCTCGGTGAAATACATCCAGATCAGCGACACCCAGACCACGCCGTACAGCAGCATGAAGGCGCTGGAGCGGATGCCCGTCCAGTCCAGCAGCACGCCGAACAGGATGGGCAGGATGAAGCCGCCCATGCCGCCGGCCAGGCCCACGATGCCGCTGATGGCGCCGATGTTTCCGGGGTAGTCGTCGCTGATGTACTTGAAGACGCTGGCCTTGCCGAAGGCCATGGCAATGCCCAGCACGAACATCAGCGCGGTGAAGGCATAGACGTTCAGGCCCAGGTGAAAGCGGGTGCTGCCCTCGGTGGTGAGCACCGTGAAATCGGTCTGCGGATAGGACAGCAGGAACAGGCAGATCCAGCACACCCACAGCACCCACCAGGTCACGCTGTGCGCGCCGTACTTGTCCGACAGCCAGCCGCCGATGGCGCGCAGCACGCCGCCCGGCAGCGAAAAGCAGGCCGCCAGCAGGGCCGCCACGCGGATGTCCAGGCCGTACTCGCCCACGTAGTACTGCACCATCCACAGGCTCAGCGCCACATAGCCGCCGAAGACGATGCTGTAGTACTGGCAGTACTTGAGCACGCGCGGGTCCTTGAGCGCCTTCAACTGGTCGCTGAAGCGCACGTTGCTGGGCACCAGGTGGGCCGGGTCGCTGTGGCTGAACAGCCAGAACAGCACCAGCGCGCCCAGCATGATGGCCGCATAGGCATGCGGCACGGCGGCCCAGCCGAAGGCCACCAGGATCACCGGCGCCACGAACTTGTTGACCGCCGCACCCGAGTTGCCCGCGCCGTAGATGCCCATGGCCATGCCCTGGCGCTCCTTGGGAAACCAGCGCGCCACATAGGGCGTGCCCACCGAGAACGAGCCGCCTGCCAGGCCCACGAACAGGCCGATGGTCAGGAAGTGCCAGTACTCGGTGGCATAGCCCATCACCCAGATCGCGGGCACGGTGACGGCCATCAGCACCGCCATCACGATGCGCCCGCCGAAGCGGTCGGTCCAGATGCCCAGCGGCACGCGCACCAGCGAGCCCGTGAGCACGGGCATGGCCGTGAGCAGGCCGAACTGCGTGGCGTTCAGATCCAGCATCTTCTTGATGGGGATGCCGATGATGCCGAACATCATCCAGACCATGAAGCAGACGGTGAAGGCCAGGGTGCTGACGGCCAGGACCGACCAGGCCTGGCGGTCGTGGCGTGTGCCTGTGCTGGTGCTCTTGCGGGGGTCGCCCTGTGCGGTGGGCGCTGTGTTTGCCATTTTGTTTTCCTCGTGGGGGCTATGGCTTCCATGGTCCCGCGCGAGGGCCGCGCCGCACATCCGCCAGCCGTACGCTCGGACAAGGCGGAAGAACTAAGAGCGCGCAGGCGGGCCTAGTTCCAAAGAACTATCGCGGACAAAAAGGCTTGACGCAGATCAGGAGCGGCGGCCAAAAACGGACTTCGGGCTGCGTCCGTAGAACCGCGCAAATGCCGCACTGAAGTTCGACGGATGGGCATAGCCCACCTGCCAGCCGGCCTGGGCGACCTGGCAGCCGGTCTCCAGCAACGCCCAGGCGCGGCGCATGCGCAGCTCCAGCAGCAGGGCCTGGGGCGTGGTGCCGAAGACCGCGCGAAAGCCCTGCTTGAGGCGGTGCTCGCCCAGGCCCACGGCGGCGCTCAGGTAGGCCAGGGTCAGCGCGCGGTCCATCTGGGTGGACAGCAGTTCGCGCGCCTGCTCCAGCCGGGCCAGTTCGTCGGCCGACCAGCGCGGTGCCGCCTTGGCCGGCTGCGGCGCAGGCGCGAGATGCCGCAGCTCCAGCGCGGCCAGGCTCAGCATGGCGATGTGGCGGTCCAGCGCATCGGTGGGCTGGTGCCCGGGCGGCTGGGCCAGGCGCCGCGCCAGCGCCAGGCTGGCCGGCAGGCTGGCGCGGTGGTCCAAGGGCCGCACACCGGCCGCGCCGTCCACCTGGGTCAGCCGCCGCGAAAGCTCGGCCCCCAGGTAGCGGTCGAGCGCCGCGCCCGACAGCAGCAGGCGCAGTTGGCGCACGGTCTGGCCTGCCGCATAGCGGCGCTCGCCCTGGCTGCCGCGAAAGGCTGCCAGCGTGGTCTGCCCCGCGCCGAAGCGCAGCGCCGCACCCGTACGCGCCACAAAGCCCGATTCCCCGGCCAGCCCCAGCGTGATGACCAGGGTGCGGCCCTGGTCCGAGGCATCGGCCTGCACGCTGTCCTCCACCAGGTCGCGCAGCGGGCAGTAGTGCGAGCGCGCCAGCACGATGCCGTCACCCAGCGTGAAGCGCTCCGCATGGCAATCGCCCAGCTCGGCGGGCAGGGCATGCCGCGTCCAGCCCGGTGCACAGGGCTGGGGCAAGGCAAGCGAGGAAGGGATGCGGGAGGTCATGGGAGAGGAATGGATGCGCGCTTCGCATAGGAAATGCTCCGGCGCGCATACGTTTTCAAATGATAGCGATTCTCATCTTCCCTAGCATCGGTCTCCAACGAGATTCCCTTTTGGAGAGGACGAGAAAACCATGGCATTCCCCCTTCGCTGGCCGGCCGCGCTGGCCCTGGCCCCCTTCACGGTGGCGGCCCAGGGCCAGGCGCCCGAAGCCACCCTGCCCGAGATCACGGTCACGGTGAACAAGCAGGCCGAGAGCCTGGACGCCGTACCCGCCAGCGTCTCCGTCTTCGACGGCGCGGCGCTGGAGGCGGCCGGCGTGCGCGGGCTGGACGCACTGTCCGCCCAGGTGCCGGGCTTGGTGTTCCAGGCCTTCGGCCAGTCGGGCGTGCAGCCGCCCGTGATGCGCGGGCTGACGGCCAACTTCGTGTCGTTCTCCTCGTCCACGCTGCTGCTGGTCGATGGCGTGCCCACGCTGATGGCCCAGGGCTTCGAGCACAACCTGCAGGGCGTGGACCGCGTGGAGGTGCTGCGCGGCCCGCAATCGACCTTGTACGGCCGCAATGCCGAAGCGGGCGTGGTCAGCATCGTCACGCGCCAGCCCGGCGACGCGCCCTATGCATCGATCAGCGCCGAGGCCGGCCACCACGGCCAGCGCGCGGGCAGCTTCGAGCTGGGCCGCGCCCTGGTGCCGGGCCAGCTCTACATCGGCCTGTCGGGCGAGTGGCGCGCGCAGGACGGTTTCATACGCCAGCAGGCGACGGGAGCGCGCGTGGACGACCGCGAGCGCGCCAGCGGCCGCCTGGCCCTGCGCTGGACGCCCACGGCCGAGACCGAGGCCACGCTGCGCTACGCCCGGCAGCGCTGGGACGACGGCGCCGCGCAATGGGGCAGCATTGCCGCGCCACGCGCCACGGTGAACTCGGGCACGGACAGCTGGAACCGCTCGCGCGGGCAGACGCTGTCGCTCGATGTCTCGCACCGCTTTGCCTCGGGCCTGCGGCTGCGCTCCATCACCGCACGCAATGTCTTCGACGACCGCGTGCTGCAGGACACGGACTTCCAGCGCGCCGACCTGCTCCACGTGCGGCGCGACTACCGCCTGGCCACGACCTCGCAGGAACTGCGCCTGGAGGGCGAGGCCGCGGGCCTGTGGAACGCGCGCTGGCTGGCCGGCCTGTACCTGGACCGCGACGACCATGACCTGCGCTACGAGCAAAAGCTGCCCGCCGCGCTGATGCGGTCCACGGCCGGACTCAAGGGCAGCACGGCGGCGCTGTTCACGCACTGGACCGTCCCGCTGTCCGAGCGCTGGACGCTGGCGGCCGGCGCGCGCGTGGAGCGCAACCGCGTGGAACTGGCCCCCGTGGGCGCGGCGGCGCGCAGCGACGACTGGTCGCGCTTGAGCCCCAAGCTCTCGCTGCAATACCAGTGGTCGCCCCAGGGCCAGATCTACACCAGCCTCAGCGAGGGCTACCGCGCGGGCGGCTTCAACGTGTTCTCTCCGGCCATGGGCTATGCGGCCTACGAGCCAGAGACCGTGCGCGCATGGGAGATCGGCACCAAGGGCCGGCTGCTGGGGCAGCGCCTGCGCTATGCGGCCTCGGTCTACACCCAGCAGGTGCGCGACATGCAGGTGCAGCAGATGGGCCTGCCGGGCGTGGTCTACATCACCAATGCGGCGCGGGCCCGCTCCACGGGTGCGGACTTCGAGCTGGACTATGTGTTCGGCGGCGGCTGGCAGCTGCAGACCGCCCTGGGCCTGAACCGCACGCGCTTCGGCAGCTTCCGCGACGGCGGCGCCGTCTACGACGGCCACCGCAACCCGTTTGCGCCCGACATGACGGCCCATGTGGCGCTGCGCTACGACGCGCCCGGCCGCTGGTGGGCGCAGGCCGCCGTGCAGGGCACGGGCAAGGTCTACCTGGACGCCGCCAACGCCTACCGCCGCCCCGGCTACGGGCTGCTCAACCTGTCGGCCGGCTATGCCCAGGGGCCCTGGGAAATCGCCGCCTACCTGCGCAATGCCGCCAACCGCCGCTACGACGCCGTGGGCTACCTCAACGGCCAGGTCGTGGTCTACAGCCCGCCGCGCGAGTTCGGCGTGCGGCTGACCTGGCGCATGTGACTCCCTTTCGTGAAAAGGACCTTCCGATGAATACACCCCGCTGTGAATCCCCTACCCACGCCCCCTCTCACGCCCTGCAGCCGCTGTGGGACCTGGCCGCCGCCCAGGTCCAGGCCGAGGCCCTGGTGCTGGCGCTCGAATCGGGGGCACTGGACCGGCTGGCCACGCCACAGACGCCGGCCGAGCTGGCCCAGGCCCAGGGCTGGAACGAGGCCAATACCTCCCATTGGCTGGAATTGCTGTGGAGCATGGGCCTGCTGCGGCGCGGCCAGCACGCGCCCGTGAGCTACCTGCTGGCCACCGATGCGCTGCGCTACCTGCACAGCGCATCGCCCGAGTCCTGCGGCGCGGCCTGGCTGTTCCGCCTGCGCTCGCTGCGCCACTCCGCCACGCTGCTGCGCGGCCTGGTCGAGCACGGCCCTGCCGGGGACGGCTCGGCCTGCAGCGCCCCCTTGGCCACGGGCAATGCCGAAGGCTGGGCCGCCGCCGCGCGCGCCCAGATCGGCCAGGAGCAGCGCGCCGTCAGCGTGCCCGCCGCGCTGAACCTGCTGCAGCAGGTTCCCGAGGCAGGCGCCGCGCGCCGCATGCTGGACCTGGGCGGCGGCCCCGGCTGGATCGCGCTGGCCCTGCTGCGCCGGCAGCCCGCGCTGCAGGCCAGCGTTTTCGACTGGCCCGAGGCCGTGGCCGTGGCGGCGGACAACGCCCGCCAGTCCCGCCTGTCCGACCGCTTCACCGCCCTGGGCGGCAACCTGGCCACGGACGGCATAGGCAGCGGCTACGACCTGGTCTGGTGCTCGTCCGTGCTGCACTTCGTGCCCGATGCGGCAGCCGTGGTCGCCAAGGTGTTCGACGCGCTGGCGCCCGACGGCGTCTTCGTCTGCGCCCATGCGGAGGTGGACGACGCGCCCGAATCGGCCCTGCGCACCCTGCCCTACTACCTGCCCATGCGCCTGCTGGGCCGCAGCGTGACGCGGCGCGGCGAGCTGCAGGCGCTGCTGGCGCAGGCGGGTTTCAAGCGCATAGAACGCATCGAGTCGCGCGAGTTTCCGATGGCGCCGCTGGCCGTGCTCATTGCCCGCAAGGCCGCGCCATGAAGGCCGCAGCTCCCCGCCCGGTCTGGCTGCTCCAGGCACTTTTCGGCTGGCTGCACCTGGCGCTCACCGCCCCCAGCGTCTACCTCTGGCTGGGCCTGCCCCTGGTCATGCGCCAGCATGGCTGGTCGGGCACGGCCATCGGCCTGTTCCAGCTGGCGGGGCTGCCCGCGCTGATCAAGTTCGCGTTGGCCGCGCCCGTGGAAGCGCGCAGCGCGAACGGCCAGCCGCGCTACCGCGCCTGGGCGCTGGCCCTGTGCCTGGCCTATGCGGCCGTGCTGCTGGCCCTGGGGTGGCAGCAGTTGCTGGCCGAGCGCCTGTGGCTGTTCGGCCTGGCCTTCGCGGCCGCGCTGGCCGCCACCTGGGCCGACATTCCCGTCAGCGCCCTGGCCATCCGCCTGCTGCCCGCGTCCGAGCGCATGCGCGCCGGGGGCGTGCGCGCAGCGGCGCTGTCGCTGGGCGCCATCGTGGGCGGCGGGCTGATGCTGCTCATGCAGGCGAAATGGGGCTGGCGCGCGCCCTTCCTCTGCCTGGCCGGCGCGCTGGCCCTGGGCGCCCTGCTGCTGGCCTGGGTGGTGCGCCATGAGCCGGGGGATGCGCCCTCGCCCCTGCTGCTGCCTGCGCCCAAAGCTGGACTGGCCGCCATGGTCCGCGGCTATGGCGCCCAGCCCGGCGCCTGGCGCTGGACCCTGGTGCTGGTCAGCTACTTCCCCTTCATCGGCGCGGCCTGGTTCTACTTGAAGCCGCTGATGCTGGACCACGGCTTCGCGCCCGCCCAGGCCGCCCTGCTGGCCGGCATGGGCGGCGGCGTGGTGGCCGCGCTGGCGGGCGCGGCCTCGCCCCTGCTCACGCGCCGCCTGGGCACCCGGCGCGCCCTGCCGCTGTACGCAGGCTGCAACGTGGCGGCGCTGGCGCTGCTGGCCGCCGTCATCGCAGCCGGCGCCCCGGCCCCGGGCTTGGTCGCGGCCGTGGCCTGCGTGGCAGCAGCCATGGGCGCCTCCTCGGCCTGCGTCTTCGGACTGATGATGCAATTCGCCCGCCCACGCTGGCAGGCCTTCGACTACGGCCTGCAGGCCAGCCTGTTCGCCGCCAGCCGCATGCTGGTGCCGCTGGCGGCCGGCGTGGCGCTCGACGCCTTGGGCGCAGCAGCCATGCTCACCGGGCTGACCGTGGCAGCCGCGCTGGCCTGGGTGTGGGCGCTGCGGTGTGCGGGGGATGGTTGGGCTTCAGCCACAGCGTAGGCCGCTAATCCCGCTGCCGCTCCGACGCATACACCGCCGCCTGCACGCGCGAGCTCAGGCCCAGCTTGCGCAGGATGTGTTGCACATGGATCTTGACCGTGGTCTCGGCAATGTCCAGCGTGCGGGCGATTTCCTTGTTGCTGGCGCCTCGGGCGATCTGGACCAGCACCTCTTCCTCGCGCGGGGACAGCGGCGAGGCCGGGGCCTCGTCCGGCTCGGGCGCCTGGGGCTCGGGCGCGCCCTGGGACTGGAAGGCGGCCACCAGCTTGCCCATCATCTCGGGGCTGACCACGGGCTCGCCGCGCGCGGCGCGGCGCAGGGCTTCGGACAGCAGGTCGCCGTCGATGGTCTTGAGCAGATAGCCCTGGGCGCCGTTGCGCAGCGCGGCCGCCAGGTCCTGGCCGTCCTCGCTCACGGTGAGCATGACGACGCGGCTGCCGGGCGATGCGGCCCGCAGGCCCGCGATGGCATCGACGCCCGGCACGCCGGGCAGGTGGTTGTCCAGCAGGATGACCTGGGGCGCCAGCGCGGGCACCAGGCGCAGGGCCTCGCCCGCGTCGCCGGCCTCGCCGACCACGCGCAGGCCTGCGTCCTGGGCGATGAGGGCGATCAGGCCGCGGCGGAACAGCGTGTGGTCGTCGATGACGAAGACGGAGATGGGGCTGGCGAAGGACATGGGGTGGTCTTTTTCTTGCGGGAGCGTGTCACGCGTTCGAGGGGAGGGCCTGCGCCGGCGCCCCGGCCAAGGCCGACGGCGGCAGCTCGATCAGCACGCGCGTGCCCTCGCCCGGGCGGGAGTGGACATGGACCAGCGCCTGGGCCAGCAGGGCGCGCTCGCGCATGATGCCCAGGCCCACATGCAGCGAGTCCGGCGCCACGTCGGCGGGGACGAAGCCGCAGCCGTCGTCGCAGACTTCGAAGCGCCAGGGGTGGCGTCCCACGCGCAGCTCCACATGCCTGGCACCCGCGTGCTTGCGCACGTTGGACAGCGCCTCCTGCACCATGTGCAGCACCTGGATCTGCACGTCGGGCGCCAGCGGCAGGCCCTGGCCCGTCATGCTCAGCGAGGTGGCGATGCCCGTCTGGTGCTCGAACTTGGACAGCGTGGCGCGCAGCGCGGCCTCGATGTCCTCGGCGCTGGTGCGCGTGCGGAAATGCACCAGCAGCTCGCGCACGTCGGCATAGCATTCGCGCACGCCCACTTCCAGCTCGCCCAGGCTGCGGTCGCGCGCCTCGTCGCGGCCCTTGGCCACGGCGTCGCGCAGCAGCTGGGTCTGGATCTTGAGAAAGGCCAGCGACTGGGCAATGGAGTCATGCAGCTCGCGCGCGATCAGGCCGCGCTCCTCGGCCACGGCGGCTTCGCGCTCCAGCGCCGTGGCGCGCAGGCTTTCCATGGCGCTGGCCAGGTGGCGCGCCATGGCGGACAGCAGGTCGCGCATGTCGTCCGTGAGCACCACGCTGGAGCGAAAGAATAGGTTGACCTCGCCCAGCAGGCGCTGCTGCAGTTGCACGGGGATGCTGACCACGGTCTCGAAGCCGGCCTCGCGGCAGTGGGGCAGTTGCAGGTCGCTGGCCGGCGTGATGGGGATCACGCGCAGCCGCGCCTGCTCGCGCGGCTGGCCGCACAGGCAGGCGCCCGTGTGCAGGCAGTGCTCCTGCACCGACATGGACTGGGGCAGGCCGTCGCCGGCCAGCAGCACGTAGCGCTCGTTGGCCTCGTCGGACCAGCGCACCGTGGCCGCATCGGCCTGGGCCGCCAGGCGGACCTGGCGCACAAAGCCTTCGGCCAGGGACTGCAGGCTGGCGGCCTCCGACGCCTGCACGCTGACCGCGTACAGCGCCTGCAGCTGCTGGTGCTGCACGTTGAGGCTGGCGGTCTTCTCGCGCACCTTGTCCTCCAGTTCGGCGTGCGAGCTTTGCAGCGACTGGGCCATGAGGTTGAAGCCGGCCGCCAGCTGGCCGAACTCGTCGTCCACCTCCACGCTCATGCGCGTGTCCAGGTGTCCGCGGCGCATGCGCTCCAGCGCCGAGCGCAGCTGGCCCACGGGATGCAGCACCAGCCAGTAGCTGGTGGCCATGAAGCTCACGGCCGCGATGATGGCCAGCGCCATCAGACACATCTGAAACAGGTGCAGGATGGCCGTCCAGCGCGAGAGCCGGTCCTCGATGGCTTCGACAAAGCCGTCCACCTCGCGCACGAAGGCATCGGCGCTGCCCATGATGGCCTGCGCATCGGCCTGGTCCTCGGCCTGCCAGCGCGCGTGCAGCGCGCTCCAGTCGCGGCGTATGCGCTCGTAGCGCGCCCTGACCTCGTCGCTCCAGGGCACGAACAGCGGGCGCGACATGTCGCCGCTGCGCAGCAGGTCCAGGCTGGCGTCGAACTGCTGCGCGCGCGCCTGCCACTGCGCAGGCGCCTCGTTCTGGCGCGCCATGGCCATGCGCACCATGCTCATGCGCAGCCGCCCGGCCTCGTTCACGGCGGCCGCGCCGCCTTCCAGCTGCCAGGCCACCCACAGCGTGAAGCCGATCGATGCCACGGCCGCCAGCAGGCAGGCCGCGCCCATGAGCAGCAGCTTGGTCGAAAGCGAGGGCTTGCCATGCATGGTTGCACTGTAGCCACGGCGCATTTGCGCGTCTTGACCTGAATCAAGCGCCATCCGTTTGCGCCGTACCCCCGCCCCGATTCCTAGGATCCTTTCCAACTGCCCCCAATGCCCACAGGGCCTATGGGGACCCCGGGCAAGGCCAGTGAATAGCATGGGGCCATGCATGTCCGCTCCCACCTCCGCCCCTTCATCCGCACCCCGCGCCTTGCCGGCCTGGCTGCGGCCGCATGGCTGGCGGCAGCCCTTGCCGGCTGCGCCAGCTCCTCCACACCGGCGCGGGACTGGACGCAGCAGCTGCAGCGCTGGTCCGACGCACCCCTGGTGCTGCTGGGCGAGCAGCACGATGCGGCGGCCCACCAGGCCTGGCAACAGGCCACGGTGCAGCAGCTGGCCACGCAGGAGCGCCTGGCCGCGCTGGTGATCGAGATGGCGCCGCGCACGGGCTCCACGGCCAGCCTGGCGCGCGACGCCTCCGAGGACGCTGTGCAGCAGGCCCTGCAATGGCAGGACGCCGCCTGGCCCTGGCCGCGCTACCGCGGCGTGGTCATGGCCGCCGTGCGCGCAGGCGTGCCCGTGCTGGGCGGCAACCTGCCCCGCGCCGACATGAAGCAGGCCATGCGCAACCAGAACCTGGACACCCACCTGCCGCCCGAAGCCTGGCAGCGCCAGCTCGACGCCATCCGCGAAGGCCACTGCGGCCTGCTGCCTGACACACAGCTGCCGCCCATGGCCCGCATCCAGCTGGCCCGCGATGCCAGCATGGCCGAGGTGGCCAAGGCGGCGATCAGGCCCGGCAAGACCGTGGTGCTGGTGGCCGGGCGGGGCCATGTCCTGCGCGGGGTGGGCATCCCGACCTGGCTGCCGGAGTCCGCAGCAGCCAAAGTGGCCGTGGCGCAGGCAGGCGAGACATCGGTGGCGCACGAATCCGATGTGGACTGGCTGCAGAAGACGGACGCCTTGCCGGCCAAGGACCACTGCGCAGAGCTGCGCGAGAAGTTCAGGAATCCGCCGGCACCGCGGGCGGATGCGGGTCGGGTGGACTGAGCTTCACCCCTGCACGGCCCACATTCCCTCGTTGCCCGAGACCCACTCGCCGAACGCCTGCGCAGGCATGGGCTTGCTGCACAGATAGCCCTGGAAGAAGTCGCACCCCTTGCCGCGCAGGAATGCCAGCTGTTCGGCCGTCTCCACGCCCTCGGCCAGCACCTTCAGCCCCATGGCATGCCCCAGCGCGATCACCGACCCGCTGATGGCCATGTCGTCGGCGCTGTGCGGGATGTCGCGGATGAAGCCCTGGTCGATCTTGAGCAGGTCCAGCGGGAAGCGCTTGAGGTGGGCCAGCGAAGAATAGCCGGTGCCGAAGTCGTCGATGGCCAGCCGCAGGCCCTGGGCGCGCAGACGGCGCATGACGGCCAGGGCCTCCTCGGGGCGCTCGGCCAGGGCGCTTTCGGTGATCTCCAGCTCCAGGCAGTGCGGGGCGAAGCCCGTGGCGGCCAGCGCGTCGGCGGTGGCACCGGCAATGTCGGTCAGCAGGAACTGGTGCAGCGAGACATTGACCGCGATGGTCATCTCGGGCAGGCCCTGATCGCGCCAGCGCTGGCCCTGGGCGCAGGCCTCGCGCAGCACCCACAGGCCCAGCGCGCCGATGACGCCCGAGCTTTCGGCCACGGGAATGAAGCGTGCCGGGGAGATGAGGCCCTCGTCCGGGTCCAGCCAGCGCACCAGGGCCTCGGCGCCCACCAGGCGGCCCGTGGCCAGGTCGATCTGGGGCTGGAAGTACAGGCGCAGGTGGCCCAGGTCTATGGCCTGCCGCAGCCGTGCCTCCATGGCCAGGCGCTCGCGCGCGGCCGAGGTCATGTCTTCCTCGAAGAAGCACCAGGCACGGCCGCTGCGCGACTTGGCGCCGTAGACGGCCGCATGCGCGCCCTGCAGCAGGTCCTGGGCATTGCCGGCATGGGAGGGGTACATGCAGATGCCCACGCTGACGCCGGCCATGACGGACAGGCCGTCCGGCGAGCTCCAGGGCTGGCCGGCCGCCGCGATCAGTTGCCGTGCACGGGCGATGGCGTCGCCGCGCTCGCTCATGCCCTTGCACAGCACGGCCAGTTCGTCACCGGCCATGCGACCTATGAGGTCCTGGGGACCCAGGGAATCGTGCACACGGGCGGCGATGTGGCGCAGCACCTGGTCGCCGATGGCGTGGCCGTAGCTGTCGTTGACGTCCTTGAAGCGATCGATGTTCAGCAGCATCACGGCCAGCGTGCCCTGCTCGGCGGCCGCCTCGGCCACGGCGTCTTCCAGCAGCGCTGTGAAGCGCACGCTGTTGGGCAGGCCGGTGAGCATGTCGCGGTGGGCCAGGAATTCGAGCTGGGCCTCGCGCGCCTTCTCGGCCGAGATGTCGGTGAACATGCACACGTAGTGCGTGACCTTGCCCTGTGCGTCCTTGACGGCGCTGAGCGACATGCGCTCGGGAAAGACCTCGCCGTTCTTGCGGCGGTTCCAGATTTCGCCCTGCCAGTGGCCCGTGGCCTGCATGCTGTCCCACATGGCCTCGTAGAAGGCCTTGTCGTGGCGGCCGGACTTGAACATGCGCGGGGTCTTGCCCAGCATCTCCTGCTCGGTGTAGCCCAGCAGCCGCGTGAAGGCGCTGTTGACCGAGAGGATGCGGCTGCGCGCATCTGTGACGACCACGCCCTCCATGGTGTTGTCCACCACGGCGGCGGCCAGGCGCTGGCGTTCGTCGGCCTCCCGCCCGGCGGCCATCGCGGCATGGGCAGTGCGCTCTCCACGGCGCATGCGCCACAGCAGCCAGCCGCCGCCCACGGCCGTGACCAGCACCAGGGCCACCGAGGACAGCATGCGCCGCTGCGCTGCCGGCCCCGGCGGTATCTGCAGGTGCGCCAGCAGCCATTCCACGCCCCAGAGCCACAGCAGACCTGCGCACACATACAGGGTCAATGCGCCCCAGAGCGGTATTCGGGGCTGCTCTCCCTGATCTTGCATGTGGTTCCTCAGAACGTTCCCAGAACGTGTGACTTGCGCAGGGTCGTGTGCATGCTGCGACAATTGCGCCGCTATGACCCAAGCCTATATTCTTACCCTTTCGTGCCCCGACCGGCTCGGTCTGGTACATGCCGTCTCGGGCTTCCTGCTCGAGCAAGGCGGCAACATCGAAGAGGCCGCGCAGTATAACGACCCGGCCACCGGACTGTTCTTCATGCGCGTGCAATTTGCCTGCAACGGCTGCGATCCCGCGGCTCTGAGGGCGGCCCTGGCCGACCTGGGCGGCCAGTACCAGATGAAGTGGCGCCTGCACACCAAGGCCGAAGCCATGAAGACCGTGCTCATGGTCAGCAAGGAAGGCCACTGCCTCAACGACCTGCTGTTTCGCTGGAAGAGCGGCCTGCTGCCGGTGGACATCCGCGCCATCATCAGCAACCACCGCGAGTTCTACCAGCTGGCGGCCAGCTACAACATTCCCTTCCACCACATCCCAGTCACGGCTGCCACCAAGGCCCAGGCAGAGGCAAAACAGTTCGAGATCATCGAGGCCGAAGGCGCCGAACTCGTGGTGCTGGCGCGCTACATGCAGGTGCTGTCCAACGACCTGTGCACCAAGCTGGCCGGCCGCGCGATCAACATCCACCACAGCTTCCTGCCCAGCTTCAAGGGCGCCAAGCCCTACTACCAGGCCCATGACCGCGGCGTGAAGCTGATCGGCGCCACGGCCCACTATGTGACGGCCGACCTGGACGAAGGCCCGATCATCGAGCAGGACGTGGCCCGCGCCGACCACACCGACACCGTGGAAGACCTCACGGCCCGCGGCCGCGACACCGAGAGCCAGGTGCTGGCCCGCGCCGTCAAGTGGCACAGCGAGCACCGCGTCATCCTCAACGGCCACAAGACCGTGGTCTTCCGCTGAAGCCGGCTCCCGGCCGCCCATGGCGAACGTGACCCTTGCCGCCGGCAGCGGCTTTGCCCCGCCCGGCAGCGGCGCCCGCCGCATCCCGCCCATACAGTGCCTGCTCACTTTCGAGGCGCTGGCGCGGCTGCGCAGCGTGACGCAGACGGCCGAGGAGCTGTGCGTCACGCCCAGCGCCGTCAGCCACCGCGTGCGCCAGCTCGAGCAGATCCTGGGCACGCGGCTGTTCGGCCGCTCGGACTTTTCGCTCACCACCGAAGGCAGCGCCTACCTGTCCCACGTGCGCGAGGGCCTGGGCGCGCTGCAGCGCTTTCCGGGCGAGGTCACGGCACCGGGCCGCCGCAGGCTCAAGCTGGCGGTCACGCCCACCTTTGCGCGCGTGATCCTGATCCCGCGCCTGCGCCAGTTCACGGAAACCTATCCCGAGATCGACATCGCCCTGCAGGTCTCCATCCCGCTGCTGGACGTGGTGGCCGAGGATGCCGACCTGATGGTGCGCTTCGGCCCCGGCCACTACGCCGACGTGGAGCACATCGAACTGGCGCGCGACGTGGTCACGCCGCTGGCCTCGCCGGCCTTCATCCGCGAGCACGGCCCCTTCGAGCAGCCCCAGGACCTGGAAGGCATGCCCCTGCTGCGCAGCCCGCTGGAGCCCTGGCGCACCTGGTTCGGCGCCACCGGCCTGGACTGGCCCGAGCCGCACGAGGGCTCGCAGTTCAACGACATCGGCCTGATGTGCGATGCGGCCTCGGCCGGCATGGGCATTGCCCTGGTGCGCCACAAGCTGGGCGCACCCTGGATGGACAACGGCACCCTGGTGCGCCTGTTCGACCTGGACACGGCCAGCCCCCATGCCCACTACCTGTGCTGGCGCACCGGCACCATGGACCGCTGGGAATGCGCGGCCTTTGCTGAATGGTTGAAGAGGGCGATGGCCTGCTGAGGCGCCCATAACTGATTTCGCGGATTTCACGGATTTCACGCGCCGTTGCAATAAACATCAGCGCAGTCCCGCTGCACAAAGACGGCGGCATCGCCTAAAGTCAGGCTCCATGACTTCCGCCAGCTCCCCAGCCAGCCTCGCTCCCGGCGCCATGGCGTCGGCCGCCGCCGATGCGGCCCACCAGCAGCCCACAGTCTCCGAGCGCGCACGGCGCCAGGCCGAGGTCGTGGCCGCGCTGGCCCGCCATGTGCCCGCGCATGCCCTGCTGTGGAACGCCGAGGACACCACCCCCTATGAATGCGACGGACTCACGGCCTACCGCCAGCGCCCCCTGGTGGTCTGCCTGCCCGAGACCGAGGCCCAGGTCCAGGCCGTGCTGCGCGCCTGCCACGCCATCCAGGTGCCCGTGATCGCACGCGGCGCGGGCACCGGGCTGTCAGGCGGCGCCCTGCCCCATCCCATGGGCGTGACGCTGTCGCTGGCCAAGTTCAACAAGATCCTCCAGGTCGATGCCGCCAGCCGCACGGCCGTGGTGCAGTGCGGCGTGCGCAACTTGGCCATCAGCGAGGCCGCCGCGCCCTTCGGCCTGTACTACGCGCCCGATCCCAGCAGCCAGATCGCCTGCACCATCGGCGGCAACGTGGCCGAGAACTCGGGCGGCGTGCACTGCCTCAAGTACGGGCTGACCGTGCACAACGTGCTGAAGGTGCGCGGCTTCACGGTGGAGGGCGAGCCGGTGGAGTTCGGCTCCACGGCGCTGGACACGCCGGGCTTCGACCTGCTGGCCATCCTGGTCGGCAGCGAAGGCATGCTGGCCGTGACCACCGAAGTCACCGTGCGCCTGATCCCCAAGCCCCAGCTGGCGCGCTGCATCATGGCCAGCTTCGACGACGTGCGCAAGGCCGGCGACGCCGTGGCCGCCGTGATCGCGGCGGGCATCATCCCGGCCGGGCTGGAGATGATGGACAAGCCCATGACGGCCGCCGTCGAGGACTTCGTCAAGGCCGGCTACGACCTCACGGCCGAGGCCATCCTGCTGTGCGAGAGCGACGGCACGCCCGAAGAAGTCGAGGAAGAGATCGCCCACATGAGCGAAGTGCTGCGCGGCGCCGGCGCCACGGCCATCACGGTGAGCGAAAGCGAGGCCGAGCGCCTGCGCTTCTGGAGCGGGCGCAAGAACGCCTTTCCCGCCAGCGGGCGCATCAGCCCCGACTACATGTGCATGGACTCCACCATCCCGCGCAAGCGCCTGGCCGACATCCTGCTGGCCATCCAGGAGATGGAAAAGAAATACGGCCTGCGCTGCGCCAACGTCTTCCACGCGGGCGACGGCAACCTGCACCCGCTGATCCTGTTCGATGCCAACGACCCCGACGAGCTGCACCGCTGCGAGCTGTTCGGCGCCGACATCCTGGAGACCAGCGTGGCCATGGGCGGCACGGTCACGGGCGAGCATGGCGTGGGCGTGGAAAAGCTCAACTCCATGTGCACCCAGTTCACCACGGCCGAGAACGACCAGATGTTCGCGCTCAAGGCCGCCTTCGACCCGCAGGCCCTGCTCAACCCCGGCAAGGTGATTCCCACGCTCAACCGCTGTGCCGAATACGGAAAGATGCTGGTGCGCGGCGGCCAGATCTCACACCCGGACCTGCCGAGATTCTGAGGCGTGGTGCAACCGGCGTGGTGCAACGGGCGCGGTGCAACCGGCGACGTGCGGCGTGCAACAGGCGCCGTGCAGTCCTTCCCGCCCTCAGGGCTGCTGCAGGCAGCGCGCCCACAGTCCGTCAAGCGCCCGGGCCAATGCGCCTCCCTGGCGGGGCACGGCCTGGCCCTCGCCCAGGTCTTCGACCAGGGTGTCCAGCGGCATGGCTTCGGTCAGCGTGCGCACGCCGCACTCCATGGCCAGGGCCGTGTCCAGGTAGGCCACGCGTGCGCCGGCCACGCTCCAGCGCGTGAGCTCGCGCACGCGGCCCACCTGGCCCAGCCGCAGGCGCATGGCCTCCATGCGCGCGGCCAATGAGCGGCGTATGCGCTCGCCCGCCTCGGGGCGGTCTTCCTCCAGCCGGCGCAGCGCCGCCTCCTGCTGCTCCAGGGTGCGGTCCATCGCCTGCAAGGCCGCCTCGCGGCCCAGCCGGGCCTCGTCGTAGCGCGGCAGGGCCGCGCGCAGCCGCACCAGCGTCCGCTCCCGCTCGCGCGCATAGACATGCCCGGCCGCGCGCCCGGCCTGTGCACAGGCCTGGGCTGCCAGCACCAGGCGCTGCGGCGCGGCCTCGGCACTGAGGCTTTGCGGGCGGAAGCTGCCGCACTCCTTCATGTCCCCCAGCACACGCAGATCCTCCAGGTGCCGCTGCCTGTGGTCGGCATCCCTTTGCGCCTCCTGCGCGTGGCGCCGCAGCATCTCCTGCCGCTGCCGCTCCAGCACGAGCAGCTCACGCCATTCGCCACGCAACCGCGCCTCGAACCGGGCCTGTTCGCTTTCGGCGGCGCGCTGCAGTGGCCCGACCTCCTGGCGCAGACTGGCCTGCAGGTAGCCACGCACGCCTGCGCGCTCGCAGGCGTACTCGACGATGCGCCCGCCGCTGCCGTCTCCCACGCTGCGCCAGCTGCTGCGCGCGCAGGCCGATCTGTCCTGCAGCACCTGCCCTATCGACACGCCCGAGGCGGCGCCCCAGGGCGCAGCCCGCACGGTCAGCACCTCGCCATCGTCACCGCCGCAACCGCCCAGCAGCAGGGCCAGGCCCGCAGGCAGCAGCCACACTCCTTGCCAGCGCATGGGCCCTCCTGTGCTTGTGATTTCTGGTTGAGTCTTTGATGTTAACTATCAATCACATAGGATATGTGATTTTTCACAATACTCACTGCACAATCAGACTTATCCCATAGCGTGCCCGCATGCAGGATGCGAAGCAGCGGTTTGCGCAGAAATTACGTGATTCCCTGGAGGCCCGTGGCTATGAAGCCAAGCCCTCGGTGCTGGAGCGCGAATTCAACACACGCTTCTGGGGCAAGCCCATGTCGCAGCACGGCGTGCGTCTGTGGCTGCTGGGCAAGACCATGCCCAACACCAAGAAACTTGCTGCGCTGGCCGACTGGTTGCAGGTGCCGCTGGAGGAGTTCCTGCGCGCGCCGCAGCCGGCGCGTGAGGTGCGTGAGCCCAAGGGCAGCTGGTCCGCCGGCCTGGGCTACGAGGACAACGAGCTGTTCAAGATCTACCTGCGCCTTCCCGTACCCAAGCGCCGCCTGGCGCGCGACGTGATCCTGGCCATCGCACGCGCCCATGAGGCCGAGGAAGCGGAACGCGCCGCAGGCTCGTAGCCCCGCGGCGCGTCGGTCATCCCCTGATACGGCTGCTGCGGGGCAGCACTGCCTCGCCCCGCACGTGCATCAACCACCCATGGCACGCTGGCGTGCATCGCGCTGGGCAGGCGTTTCGTTGATCAGTTCATTGATCACTTCCTGCCGCGTCTTGCCGCCACCGGTCTGCGGTGCAGGCGCCGGGTAGACGCCGGCATTGAAGCGCGAGGTGCCGCCCTGGCGCACGGCCGCCTCGGCCTCGGCCGTCACCTGGGCGCGCGTCTTGCTGCTCTTGAAATGTTCGGGATGGACGACGGCACCCGCCTCGTTGTTGGCCGGGTGGATGTAACCGGCCGCCGATGCCATGCCCGGCAGCAGCAGCGCTGCCGATGCCACCAGGCCGGCGATCAGGGTTGCGGGGGTGAAACGGCGTTGCGACATGGTGTGTCCCTTTCAAAGAACGTTGGTGATTCGTTCTCCCCACGCCCCGCAAGGCGGAACGCCGGGGAGAGGACTCCAATGTAGAAATCGCCCCCCCACGCCACCCCCACAGGATGGTGACATTGCTGTCATACAACCGACACAGATGACCGCGCCACGGTGGCGCCTCGGCGCTCGTCAGCCCCGGTACTGCGCACGCGCGCGGCCGGGCGCCAGAGGGTCCAGGCGCACGTCCAGCAGGCCCTCTGCATCGCCCGCGATGCGCGCCAGCGTCTGGCCGAAGGGATCGGCGAACTGGCTGCCTCCGCTGAAAGCGTAGCTGTCGCCAGGGCCCACGCGGTTGGCCATGGCGATGTAGCACTGGTTGTCCATCGCACGCACGGGCACGGCATGGCGATGGATGTGGCCGTGGGGGTGCATCATCCCGTCCATCAGCACGATCAGGTCCACGCCCTGCGCACCCAGCGCGCGGGCCGGTGCCGCAAACTCGATGTCGAAGCAGATCAGCATTCCCAGCCGCAGGCCGCGCCATTCGCATGTGGGCCAGCGCTCACCTGCCTCGAACACGCCCTGGTCCGAGTCGTAGAGCATGGTCTTGCGGTAGTGCAGCAGCACCTGCCCGTCGGTATCGATCAGCAGGCCGGCATTGAAGCGGCGGCCCTGGTCTGCTTCGGCCAGGCCGATGGCGACAGCCACGCCGGCTTGCCGCGCGGCCTCGCGCAGCGCAGTGGCCGAGGGGCCATCCAGCGGCTCGGCCAGCTGCGCCACGTTGTCGGGCCGGGGAAATCCGCTGATGCAGGTTTCGGGAAAGACCAGCAGGTCGGCCTGCCCCGCGCTGGCCCTGATCGTCTTCAGCGTCATCGCCAGGTTGCCGGCAATGTCGCCGTCACGCAGACGGGGCTGGATGATGCGGATGCGGTGCTCCGTCATGGTGTGCGCTCCTTGGGATGCAAAGGGTGGCTGTCCTGCCGCGGCTGGCAACTGGCGGCCTCCTCGGCCTGCAGATCCAGGTTGCGGGCCAGCCCCCAGTAAAGGCTGCCGGCGACGAGAATGCCCGGCAGCCAGGCGAAGTCCACGCCGCCCAGCCGCTGCGCAGCCCAGCCGATGAAGACCGAATGGCCATCGGTGGCGTCGTGGATGTGCATGAACGGCACCATGGCTGCAAAGCCCCCAGATAGGCGCAGATGCCGCGCCAGCCCCAGGCACCGTAGATGCCCTGTGGCGTGAAGAAATCAGCGATGGCGTAGCGGCCCTTGCGCACCAGGAAGTAGTCCACGAGGTTGACCGCCGTCCATGGCACCAGGAAGTACAGCAGCAGCGCCAGGAAGGAGTGCAGCAGTGCCACGCCGCTGCCCTGGATGGACAGCACGCACGCGAGGATGCCGACGCTGATCGCCGCGATGGCAAAAATACGGGCGGCGCGCGTGGGCCGCATGCCGCCCAGCGAATCCGCCGCCGTGAGCACGGTCAGCGCCGCGCTGTACGTGTTCAACGCGATGATGGGCAGGAAGGCCACGACGGCCAGGGCAGGCAGCAGCCGGTCCGCGCCCGGGAACAGGCCGGTGCCGATCCGTCCCAGCGCCGCCAGCGCGTCGCCGGCCTGCAGCCGCTGCGCCATCCACGCGCCAAGCCCGATCATCCAGGCCCCGGACAGCGAGGCGCCCAGGAAGATGGCCGCGATCAGGCGCCGGGGCGCGGTATGGCGCGGCAGGTAGCGCGAATAGTCGGACACATAGGGCGCATAGGAGATGTTGTAGCTGGCCGCGATGGTGAACTGCGCGGCAAAGGCGCTCCATGCGAATCCTGGCAATGGCTCCGACCGACCGTGCAAGGCGGGCTCGCCCACGCCAGCCAGCAACGCCAGCGTGGCCAGCGCATACAGGGGCAGCGCCAGCACCAGTGCATGGCGGAAGGCCTTGTGCATCACATCGTGGCCACAGACCGCCAGCAGCGCGCCCACGCCCACGGCCACGCACGCGGTGGGCACGGGCGGCAGGCCGAACACGGCCTGCATGCCCTGCATGATGAGCGAGACGTTGACGACGTTGAACCCCGTGAACACCAGCAGCGTGGCGCACAGCGGCAGGATGACACCGCGAAAGCCGAACTGCGCGCGCGACTGGATCATCTGCGGCAGCCCCAGCTGCGGCCCCTGCGCGCCGTGCAACGCCATGAACAGCGTGCCGAACATGATGCCCAGCGCCCCGGCCAGCGTGCTCCAGAGCGCCGACAGCCCCAGCGACGGGCCGACGAAGCCGATGGAAAGCGTGAAGAAGTGGAAGTTGCCCAGGAACCAGAACGGCCCCTGGTCGGCGAGCCGCGCGTGGCGCTCGCTGTCGGGAATGCAGTCGATGGACCGGCTCTCCACGGCGATGCGGGCACGGCCGTGCTGTCCGCTGGCGGGGCTGTTCATGGCCTTGTCCCTCCCGTTGTCCTTGCTGTTGTGGGACGAATTCTAGGCAGGGGCTCGCAGCCGCTCCATGCCAAATGCGCGAGGTTCACATCGATGAAAGAAGATGTGTGGCCCGGGATATCCCGGGCATGAAGAAACCCGCGGCAGCCAGGCTGCAGCGGGTTCCAAAGTGGCCGCCCGGGTGCTGCCCGGGCGCCGCGTCACACGGCAGGTGCCGGCGCGGCGGGCGCGGGGTCTGTGCCGCTGGCCTCCGACGGATCGTTGCGATGCACCAGCCGGTACAGCAGCGGCAGCACCAGCAGGGTCAGCAGCGTGGATGACAGGATGCCGCCGATCACCACCGTGGCCAGCGGCCGCTGCACCTCGGCGCCCGTGCCCGTGGCAATGGCCATGGGCACGAAGCCCAGCGAGGCCACCAGGGCCGTCATCAGCACGGGGCGCAGCCGGGTGAGCGCGCCTTCGGTCACGGCGTCGGGCACGCTGGCGCCCTGTTCGCGCAAGGTTCTGATCCAGGAGATCATGACCAGGCCGTTGAGCACGGCCACGCCCGACAGCGCGATGAAGCCCACCGCCGCCGAGATGGACAGCGGTATGTCGCGCAGCCACAGCGCCAGGATGCCGCCCGTGAGCGCGAACGGAATGCCCGTGAAGACCACCAGCCCGTCGCGCACATTGCCGAACATGGCGAACAGCAGCACGAAGACCATGAGCAGGGCCACGGGCACGACGATCTGCAGGCGGCGCGTGGCCGACTCCAGGTTCTCGAAGGTGCCGCCCCAGCGCGTCCAGTAGCCGGGCGGCAGCGACAGGCCCTGCAGCTTTTGCTGTGCCTCGCCCACGAAGGAGCCCATGTCGCGCCCGCGCACATTGGCGCTGACCACGATGCGGCGCTTGCCGTCTTCGCGGCTGACCTGGTTGGGGCCGGGCGCGGTCTCGAACGTGGCCACGGCCGACAGCGGCACGAAGCCGATGCGCCCGTCCGCCCCGCGCGGCAGGGCGATGGGCAGGCGGCTCAGGGCCTGCAGGTCGTTGCGCACGGCGTCCGGCAGGCGCACCTGGATGTCGAAGCGCCGGTCGCCCTGGAATACCGTGCCGGCCTCGGTGCCGCCCATGGCGGTGCTGATGGCGTCCTGCACATCGCCCATGTTCAGGCCGTAGCGCGAGGCCTTTTCGCGGTCGATCTGCACGGTGAGCATGGGCAGGCCCGTGGTCTGCTCGACCTTGACCTCGGAGGCGCCCGCGATCTGCTGCAGCATGCCGGCCACGGTCTGGGCGCTTTTTTCCAGCACGGCCATGTCGTCGCCGAAGATCTTCACGGCCACGTCGCTGCGCACGCCCGAGATCAGCTCGTTGAAGCGCAGCTGGATGGGTTGGGAGAACTCGTAGTTGTTGCCCGGGATGCGGTCCACCGACGCCTGCACGGCGGCCAGCAGCTCATCGCGCGGGCGCGCCGGGTCGGGCCACTCGCTGCGGGCTTTCAGCATGATGTAGCCGTCCGAGATGTTGGGCGGCATGGGGTCGGAGGCGATCTCGGCCGTGCCGGTGCGCGCGAACACGCGGTCGATCTCGGGGAACTCCTTCTTGAGCGCCTTCTCGATCTGCATCTGCATTTGCAGCGACTGCGTGAGGCTGGTGCCGGGGATGCGCAGCGCCTGGATGGCGAAGTCCCCCTCGTTGAGGTTGGGCGCGAACTCGCTGCCCAGGCGCGTGGCCAGCAGCAGGCTCAGCGCCACGGCCACGGCGGCGGCCGTGAGCACCACGGCGGGCGCGGCCATGACGCGCGCCAGCACGGGCGCATAGCCGCGGCGTGCCCAGCCCATGAGGCGGTTTTCCTTCTCGGCCACCTTGTCGCCCATGAACAGCGCAATCGCCGCCGGGATGAAGGTGATGGACAGCAGCATGGCGCCGGCCAGCGCAATGACCACCGTGAGCGCCATGGGGTGGAACATCTTGCCCTCCACACCCGTGAGCGCGAAGATGGGCAGGTAGACCACCATGATGATGAGCTGGCCGAACAGCAGCGGGCGGCGCGCTTCCTTCGCGGCGGCGAAGACTTCATGGAAGCGTTCGCTGCGCGTCAGCGACCGTCCGCGCGCCTCCTGCGCATGCGCCAGGCGGCGCACGCAGTTCTCCACGATGACCACGGCGCCGTCGATGATGATGCCGAAGTCCAGCGCCCCCAGGCTCATGAGGTTGGCGCTGACCTTGTAGTGCACCATGCCCGTGAAGGTGAACAGCATGGACAGCGGGATGATCAGCGCCGTGATCAGCGCCGCGCGCAGGTTGCCCAGGAACAGGAAGAGGATGACCACCACCAGGGCCGCGCCCTCCACCAGGTTCTTCTTGACCGTGGCGATGGCCTTGTCCACCAGGTTGGTGCGGTCGTAGACGGTGATGGCCTTGACGCCCGGGGGCAGGCCCCGGTTGATCTCGGCCATGCGCTGGTCCACGGCGCGCGAGACGGTTCGGCTGTTCTCGCCGATCAGCATGAACACCGTGCCCAGCACCACCTCGCGGCCGTTGTCGGTGGCCGCGCCCGTGCGCAGCTCCTGGCCCAGCCCCACCTCGGCCAGGTCGCGGATGCGGATGGGCTGGCCCTGGGCCGAGCCCACGATGACCTCGCGGATGTCGGCGATGCCGCCGACCTGGCCCGGCGCGCGGATCAGGTACTGCTCGCCCTGGCGCTCGATGTAGCCCGCCCCCACATTGGCGTTGTTGCGCTGCAGGGCGGTGACGATGTCGGCCAGCGTGAAGCCGTAGGCGGCCAGCTTCTCGGGCGCGGGCGCCACCAGGTACTCCTTGGCGTAGCCGCCGATGGAGTTGATCTCGGTGACGCCGGGCACGTTGCGCAGCTGCGGCTTGATGACCCAGTCCTGGATCTCGCGCAGGTCCATGGGCGTGTAGGGCGTGCCGTCGGGCTTTTTCGCACCGTCCTCGGCCTCCACGGTCCACAGGTAGATCTCGCCCAGGCCCGTGGAGATGGGGCCCAGCGTGGGCGTGATGCCGGCAGGCAGGCTGTCGCGCGCCTGCTGTATGCGCTCGCCCACGAGCTGCCGTGCGAAGTAGATGTCCGTGCCGTCCTTGAACACCACGGTGACCTGGGACAGGCCGTAGCGCGACAGCGAGCGCGTCTGCTCCAGGTGGGGCAGGCCGGCCATCACCGTCTCTATGGGATAGGTGACGCGCTGCTCGGTCTCCAGCGGCGAGTAGCCGCTGGCCTGGGTGTTGATCTGCACCTGGACATTGGTGATGTCGGGCACGGCGTCGATGGGCAGGCGCTGGTAGTTGTAGATGCCCAGGCCCGCCATGGCCAGCACGGCCAGCAGGACCAGCCAGCGCTGCTCTATGGCAAATCGGATGATGCGTTCAAACATGGAGTTCTCCGTTCATGCCCGCATCAATGGGAGTGCTCGGCCGTGGCCTTGCCCAGCTCGGCCTTGAGCATGAAGCTGCCCTCGGCTACGTAGGATTGGCCGGGTTTCAGGCCTTCCAGCACCTCGGTGGTCTTGCCGTCGGCGCGGCCCACGCGTACCGGCTGGGCGCGAAAGCCCCCCTGCACGGGCACGAAGACCACGGTCTGCTGCTCCATCTTCTGCAGTGCCTGCGTGGCCACGGCCAGCGGCGCCTGCCGGGACGATGCCGTCAGCTCCACATTCACGAACAGGCCCGGGCGCCACACGCCGTCGGGGTTGGGCAGGGTGATGCGCGCGGGGGCCGTGCGCGTGTCCTGGCCGATCAGTGCGCCCACATAGGCCACTTCGCCCGTGGCCGAGGAGTCGAAGGCCGTGGCGCGCACCGTGGCCTTCTCGCCCACGCGCACGGCGGGCAGGTCGGGCGCGGCCACGCGCATCTCGGCCCAGACGCTGCGCAGGTCGGAGATGGTGAAGACCTGGGTGGTGTCCTGCACGGCCTCGCCCACGGACAGGTGCTTTTCCACGATCACGCCGTCAAACGGCGCGCGCAGCTCGAAGCGGTTGAGCCCGCCTGCACCACCGCCGGCACCGGCGCCCGTGGCGGCCAGCTTCTGCTGGGCGTTGGAGACGGCGATCTCGGCCTCGCGCAGCGCCTGGCGCGCCTGCAGGTAGTCCTGCTCGGCCGAGACCTTTTCCTCCCACAGCTGCTTTTCACGCGCATAGGTGGTGCGGGCCAGCTCCAGGCGCTTGCCGGCGGCCAGCAGTTCGCTGCGCTGCTCGGAGACGGCGGCGCTGCTGAGCACGGCCAGCAGCTGGCCCTTCTTCACGTTCTGGCCCAGGTTGGCGGGAACGCTCTCGGCAATGCCGGCCACGCGCGGCACGACGTGGGCCGTGCGGTCTTCGTTGAAGCGGATCTCCCCGGGCAGCTGCAGCACGGAGCGCACGGTGGCCGGGCCGGCCTCGGCCAGGCGCACGCCGGCCGCCTGCATGCGCTGGGCGTCCATGGCGATCAGGCCTTCGTCGTCGCCATGGCCGGCTTCGGCGGCGGCTGCGGGTTTGGCGGCGGGCTTGGCCTCGGCTTTTTCCGCCTTGGAATCTTCATGGTGCTCATCGTCGGCATGGCCTTCGTCGTGCTTGTGGCCATCGGCTGCGGCTGCGGCTGCAGCGCCGTGGTGCTCGCCATCGGCATGGCCTGCGGCCTCGCTGTGGCCGTGGCCATGGCTGTCGGCCTTGGCGGCACCCGGCGGGCCGCTGCGCAGGATCAGCGTGGCGGCCAGCGCGCCCAGGGCCAGGATGACGGCAATGGCCACAAGGGTGCGGCGCGGTCCGAGGGGGGAGGAGGAGGGCTTGGTGTTCATGGTCTGGATGCAATCAGGTGGCTATCGGGGTCAGAGGCCGGCTTCTGTGCCGAGCAGGCGGTCGATGTCGGCGGCGGCGCGGTGCGTGGCCAGCAGTTGGTCCAGGTACTGGCTGCGCGCCTCGGACCAGGTGCGCTGCGCGTCCAGCACGTCGAGGTAGGCGAACTTGCCCAGCGCAAAGCCGCGCGAGGCCAGCTCGTAGGCCGTGCGCGCCGTGGGCAGCACCTCCTCGGCCAGCTGGCGCGCCTGCTCCCGGCTGGACTGCAGCAGCTCGCGCGCCTCGAACAGCTGGGCCTGCAGTTGCACGCGCGTGGCCAGCAACTGCTCCTCGGCCTGGTCGGCCAGGCGCAGGGCCTGCAGCTGGTTGCCCCGGTTGCTGTCGAGCACGGGCAGGGGCACGGAGACGCCGACCACGAGCTGGTTGCGCCCGACCTCGGTGGCGCGCTTGACGCCCAGGCTGACGGTGGGATCGGGCAGGCGGCGCGCACGCTCCAGGTCGGCCGTGGCGCGGCTTTGCTCCAGCGCCTGGCGCGCACGCAGCACGGCGGGAGCCTGTTCGATGCGCTGCTGCAGGGCTGCCAGTTCCGGCAGCTGGGGCAGCGCGTCCACGGCGCCCTCGGCCTGGCCGAAGGGGCGTACGCTCTCGCCCCACAGCGCCTGCAGCTGGCCGCGCGCCACGCGCAGGGCAGAGCGGGCCCGGGCCTGCTCCAGCAGGGCGCCGGACTCGGCCACGCGGGCCCGGGTCTCCTCCAGCGGCGCCACCTTGCCGGCCGCCACGCGCCGGGCCGCCGCCTCGCGCGCGCTGCTGGCGATCTCCAGCGTCTGCCCGGTCAGGACCACGCGCTGCTGCGCGGCCAGCACGCCGAAAAAGGCCGCGCCCACATCGGCGCGCAGCGCGGCCTCGGCCCCTGCCAGTTCGGCGCGGGCCAGGTCGCGGCCGCGCTCGGCCACGCGCATGCGGGCCTCGCGCTTGCCGCCCACTTCCAGGGTCTGGTTCAGCTGCACGGTCAGCGTGCGGGTGCTGCGGCGCGTGTCCTCCTGCGACCAGGCCAGCTCGGGATTGGGCCGGGCCTGGCTTTGCAGCACAGCCCCCTCCGTGGCGGCCAGCGCCTGGCGGGCCGCGCGCAGGCCGGGATTGCCGTCCAGCGCCAGGGCCAGTGCCTGCTGCAGGTCCAGCGGCGGGCCATCGGGAAGGGATGCGCCTGCAAAGGCGGGTGGCGCCACGGAATCGGCCGGTGGCTCGGCGGCCTGCACGACGCCGCAGGCGGCCAGCGCCGCCAGCACCCACGGTGCGAAGGCTGTCCTCGACGGAAAGGACGAAGGAAAAGACATACACGGGCTCCTTGCCCGCAGCGCGGATCAGGCGTGATCGCTTGGTCGATCAGGCCCCACGCCACAGGGCGCGCACGGACGAGGGCCGCTGCGCGCGAAGGGATTTCTGGAAAATGCCGGTCCGGGGCGAAACAGGGCGATGAACGCCGAATGCCCGGCCGGCGGCTGCAGGAGCGTCAGCCCTGCCAGCGGGGCCGGTCGGGGCGCAGCAGCACGGCCGAGGCATGCCGGCGCAGCGGCTCGGCGAATTGCGCGGGCGGCGGGGCCGCCGGCGCCGCCTGCCAGTGCTGTGTGGCAGCGGCCACCCAGGCGTGGCACATGGAGCAGTCCACGCTGAGCGAGGACTGCAGGCCCTGGTCGGCCTTTTGCGCAGGCGGGCCGGACTCGGCATCCGTGCCCGTGCCCGCATGGCGCTCGGCGCCCATGCCGTGCAGGCTCACGCCATGGACATGGTGGCCGAAGTGCCGGGTCTCATGCCCGTCGTGGCGGCACAGCGCAGCGGCCGCCATCCAGGTCCACTGGAACAGCAGCGCGATCACGAGGATGGCAAGGGCGGCAAGACGGGGCCGGGTCATGGAAGAGGGCATGGCAGAAGTGCGGGATTGTCGGGCATGGCGTTTGACCCCAATCGCGACTGCCCCATGCCGGCGAGTCTAGGGCGGCGCAGCGACCCGGCGCTGTCGGACACATGACAAATTTGTCATCTCCGAAAACCCTTGCCTGCCCCGACAATGCTCGGCATGAAAGTCCTGGTCATCGAAGACGAAACCAAGCTGGCCGACTACCTCCGCAAGGGCCTGACCGAGGAGGGGTTCGTGGTCGATGTCGCGCACAACGGCATCGACGGCCTGCACCTGGCCACCGAGCTGGCCTACGACCTCATCGTGCTCGACGGCATGCTGCCCGGCATCGACGGCCTGGCCGTGCTGGCGGCGCTGCGCCAATCGCGCCAGACGCCGGTGCTGATGCTGACGGCACGCGGCCAGGTGGAGGACCGCGTGCGCGGCCTGCAAGGCGGCGCCGACGACTACCTGGTCAAGCCCTTCGCGTTCTCCGAACTGGTGGCGCGCATGCATGTGCTGCTGCGCCGCGGCGGCGGCACGGCCCAGCCTGCGGCCGAGGCCACCACGCTGCGCATGGCCGACCTGGAGCTGGACCTGATACGCCGCCGCGCCACGCGCGCCGGCCAGCGCCTGGACCTGACGGCCAAGGAATTCAACCTGCTGAGCCTGCTGCTGCGCCGCCAGGGCGAGGTGCTGTCGCGCACCGAGCTGGCCTCCCAGGTCTGGGACATGAACTTCGACAGCGAGACCAATGTGGTCGAGGTGGCCGTGCGCCGCCTGCGCCTGAAGCTGGACCAGCCCTTCGCGCAGCCGCTGCTGCACACGGTGCGCGGCATGGGCTATGTGCTGGAGTCGCGCGCACCGTGAGCGTTGCCCCTGCCGACATTCCCCACCTGGGCCGGCGCCTGTCGCGCTGGCTGGCCCTGCAGACCATGCTGGGCCTGGGCCTGGTGTGCGCGGCCGTCTACGGGGTGGCATCGATGACGCTGGAGCAGCACCAGCACGAGACGCTGGACCTCAAGCAGCAGGCCGTGCTGCACCTGATGACCGAAAGCCGCAGCGCCCACAACGAAGCCGGGCTGGCCCACATGCTGGACGACTTTCTCACGGGCCTGGACGAGATGTCGCTGCGCATCACCGACCTGCAGGGCCGCGTGCTCTACGAACGCCTGCGCACGCCCAAGAATCCCGGCCGCACGCTGCAGCGCAGCTTCGAGGTCGTGCTGGCCGACTCCGGCCAGCAGGCCCGTGCCCAGCTCACGCTGGACCGGGCCGAAGACGACCGGCAACTGTCCCTGCTGGCCTGGACGCTGGCCCTGGCCGCCGTGGGCGGCGCCCTGCTGGTGTCGCTGACCGGCATCTGGCTGGTGCGCCTGGGCCTGGCGCCGCTGCGACAGCTGACCGAGCAGACGCGCCAGCTGTCGGCCCAGGACCTGCAGCGGCGCCTGGACGACAGCGGGCAGCCGCAGGAGCTGCGGCCGCTGATCGCACAGTTCAACGCCCTGCTGGAGCGGCTGTCCGTGGCCTACCGGCAGATGGAGGCCTTCAACGCCGACGTGGCCCATGAGCTGAACACGCCGCTGACCACGCTGATCAGCAGCTGCGAGCTGGCCCTGCGCAAGCCGCGCAGCGAGGCCGAGCTGCGCGAGGTGCTGGCTTCCAACCTGGAGGACCTGCGGCGCATGGCCGGCATCGTGGCCGACATGCTGTTTCTCTCCCAGGCCGACCGGGGCCAGGGCGCGCGCCTGGCTCCCTGGGCCAGCCTGGCCGCGCTGGCCCACGAGGTCATCGACTTCCACGAGGCCGCGCTGCAGGAGGCCGACCTGCAGGTCGTCGTCGAGGGCGACGCGGCCGCCGAGGTCGATGCGCGGCTGCTGCGCCGGGCGCTGTCCAACCTGCTGGGCAATGCCACACGCTATGCACAGCGCGGCTCCACCATCACCGTGCAGATCGGCGCGCGGCCCTGTACCCACCACGGGGGCGCCGGCGATGTGGCGCTGGCGGTGCTCAACCGGGGCCCGGCCATCGATCCCGTCCACCTGCCGCGCCTGTTCGACCGCTTCTACCGCGCCGACGCCGCGCGCAGCCAGGCCGACCGCAACCATGGCCTGGGCCTGGCCATCGTGGCCGCCATCGCGCGCATGCACGGCGGGCGCTGCTTTGCCGAGTCCGAAGGCGGCTTCACGCGCATCGGCCTGGAACTGCCCGACAGCCCGAGCCCGCCGCGCGATTCCCCGGCCTGAACACAGGCACCGGAGCGGCGGCACAATGGCGCCCCATGACGCAAGACGCCCCCTCCTCCTACGCAACGCTGCTGGCCGAAGGCAATGCCCTGGTGGCCCAGGCGCAGCGGGCCGCCACCCAGGATTTCGCCCAGGCCCGGGCGCTGTGGCAGCAGGCCGGCAAGCATTTCTATCTGGCCCATAAGGCCGACCCCGACCAGGCCGAGGGCGCGTTTCGCCTGGCCCAGGCCTGGATGGCCGAAGCCCATGCGCTGCAAAAGGAAGAATCGCCAGACGCCGTGGTGATGTGGCGCAACGCCGCAGCGCAATGCGAGCTGGCGTTCGACCTGGAGCCCGAGAACGGCCGCCTGGCCATGACGGCCGCCAGCTGCCACATGTTCGGCGGCCAGCATGACGCGGCCAAGGCCTGGCAGCAGATCGGCCAGCATCTGCTGCCGCCGGCGCCCGAAGGCGACGGCGCCTGAAGCCAGGCTACAGCGCGATCAGCTTGAACACGGCCCGCGCCGTGCACACGGCCTGGCCCGCGCTGTCCAGCACATTGCCCTCGCAGAACACGGTGCGCGCGCCTGCGCGCAGCACGCGGGCCTCGATCAGCAGGTCGGTGGTGGCCGATGCCAGGAAATGCGTGCTCATCTCGATGGTCACCACGCCCAGCCCCAGCGGGTTGGACGAGCGCGCGGCCGCGCTCAGCGTGAAGTCCAGCGCGCTCATCAGCGCGCCGCCATGGCCATGCCCCCGGCTGTTGGCCAAGTGCGGGCGCATGGGCAGCCGCGTGCGCGCCAGGCCGGGCGCCAGGCTCACGGGCTCCAGGCCGATGTGGGACATGAAGGGCACGTCGATGCCGAAGTAGCCGCGCGCCAGCGCGGCGGCCTCCAGGTCCGGGGTGGTGGAGATTCCAACGGCGTTCATCCGATCTCCGCAATCGCCTGGCCTTCGGCCACCGGCTCGCCCACGGCCACGAGCATGCGGCGCACGACGCCTGCCACCTCGCTTTCCACGGGAATCTCCATCTTCATGGACTCCACGATGATGAGGGTGTCGCCCAGGGCGACGGTGCCGCCTTCGGCGGCTTCCACAGCGGCCACGAGGCCGGCGATGGGGCTTGTGATCATGTTCGGGGTGGTGATCATGGGTAGGGCTTTCAAAGGGGGGCCAGCACGCGCTGGGCGATGCCGGTGTCGATGCGCAGGTCCAGGAAATCGGCGTGGCCCAGGATGCGTTCGATGAAGGGGATGTTGGTCTTCACGCCCTCGATGCGGGTCTGCGCCAGTGCCTGGCGCAGCCGTGCGATGGCCTGGGCGCGGTCGCTGCCATGGGCCACGAGCTTGGCGACCATGGGGTCGTAGAAGGGCGTGACGCTGCAGCCCTGGGCATAGCCGGTCTCCACGCGCAGGCCTTCGCCCCGGGGCATCTCGAAGCGGTCCAGGCGCCCCGGCGAGGGCAGGAAGCGCACGGGGTCCTCGGCATAGATGCGCGCCTCGATGGCATGGCCGCGGGCCACGGGTTCGGCGGGCAGCACCTCCCGCATGCGCTCGCCGGCGGCCAGGCGGATCTGGGCCTCGACGATGTCAATGCCCGTGATCTCCTCGGTCACCGCATGCTCGACCTGCAGCCGCGTGTTCATCTCCAGGAAGACAAAGCCGTGCTGCGGCGTGTAGAGCATCTCCACGGTGCCGATCACGTCATAGCCCGTGCGCGCCAGCAGGCCGGCCAGCAGTTGCCGCATGTCGGCCAGGGCCTGCGCGGGAATGCCTGCGGGGCGGGCCTCTTCCACCACCTTCTGGTGGCGGCGCTGCACCGAGCAGTCGCGCTCGAACAGCACGCGCACCTCGCCATGGCGGTCGGCCAGCACCTGGAACTCGATGTGGCGCGGCGCCTCGATCAGCTTTTCCAGGTACAGCTCGGCCGTGCCGAAGTACTTGGCGGCCATGCCGCTGGCCTTGGACCAGGCGGCCTCCAGCTGCGGTGCATCGTGCGCGGGCAGCATGCCGATGCCGCCGCCCCCGCCTGCGGGCTTGACCAGCACGGGAAAGCCGATGCGCGCCGCCTCCGCCTGCGCCTCCTGCACGCTGTGCAGCACGGCCGAGCTGGCCGCCTGCGGCATGCCCTGGGCGGCCATGAAGGCCCGCGCCTGGGTCTTGTGGCCCAGCGTGCGTATCCAGTGCGGCGAGGGGCCGATGAAGCACATGCCCTGGCGCTGCACGGCCTCGGCGAACTCCGCGTTCTCGGAGAGAAAGCCGTAGCCCGGGTGCACGGCATCGGCGCCGGTCTCGCGCGCCACCTGCAGCAGCCGCGCCTGGTCCAGATAGCTTTGCGCGGCGGGCGCAGGGCCTATGCACACGGCCTGGTCGGCCGCCTGGACATAGGGCAGGCCGGCATCGGCCTCGGAGTACACGGCCACGGATTCAAGGCCCATGCGCCGCAGCGTGCGGATCACGCGCGCGGCCACGGCGCCCCGGTTGGCGACCAGCACGCGGCGGATGGGGTGCGGGGCGCCGCTCATGCCGCCTCCGAGGAGACCGCTGGCGCGGCGGCCACGGCCACCACCGCATCGACGATCACCGGCGCCTGCGCGCCGCGCGCCACGAGCACGGGATTGGCGTCGACCGACTGCACGCGCCCGCCCTGGGCCAGCATCCAGTCGCCCAGCCGCACCATCATGGCGGCCACGGCATCCAGCTCCACAGCCGGCATGCCGCGCACGGCCGCAAAGGCCGGGGCGATGGACAGGCGCGCAAGGGCATCCAGCGCCTGCCGCGCACTGAAGGGGGCGACAAGGAACTGCACGTCCCTGAGCGCCTCCACCAGCACGCCGCCCTGGCCGACCATGACCACCACGCCGAACTCGGCATCGACATGGGCACCCAGCGCCAGCTCGAAGTCGGCCCTGTGCTGGGTGCCCAGCAGCAGGCCGCCATCGGCCACGCCCAGGCGGGCCAGCGTGGCGGCGAAGTCGCCAAAGGCCTGCAGCGCCTGCTCCGCCTCGCGGATGTTGAGCCGCACCAGGCCATGCTCGGACTTGTGCGAGAGATCGGCGGACACGCCCTTGGCCACCAGGGGCCGTGGCAGGGACTCGATGGCAGCGCGCACCTCGTCCTCGCTCCTGCAGACCAGATGGCGCATCACCGGCAGGCCGGCGAGGGCCAGCTCGGACAGGCTGGAGGGCTCGTCCAGCGTAACCAGCGTAAGGGAGCGGGAGGCCGCCACCGGCACAGATGCCTCGGCAGACGGCACCTGTGCCTGCCTGCCGCCGGCCTGCTCGGCCAGCAGCGCCAGGCCGCGCATGGCGGCGCGTTCGCTCCAGAAGGTGGGCACGCCCTGGTCCTGGAAGGCCTGGGCCACCCAGTCCTGGTTGACGCTGACCGCAATGGGCACGCCGGTGTCGCGCGCAAAGCGGCTGGCCTGGCCCGCGAAGTCGGCAAAGTCATAGCCCTCGCCGCCGATCGGGAAGCCCACGTGAACGAGGTCCGCCGCACCGCTGCCCGACAAGGCCCGCAGCGTGTCGCCAAAGGTCTGCGGCCTGCCCAGCAGGGCCGTGGTCATGTCGATGGGATTGCGCGCCGTGACATAGGACGGCAGGGCCTGGGACAGGCCGTCCAGCGTGGCGGCATCGAACGGCTCCAGGGCCAGGCCGTATTCCTCGGCCGCGTCGGCCGACAGCACGCAGGTGGCGCCCGAATTGCTGATGCTGACCACGCGGCGACCGCGCGGCGCAGGCTGGGACAGGAACAGCGGCGCGTAGTCGATCAGCTCGCGGAAGTCGGCCAGGCGCGGTATGCCGTGCTGGCGCAGGAAGGCATCGGCCAGCGCGTCCTCGGCCGCCAGCGCGCCCGTGTGCGAGCTGGCCGTGGCCTGGCCTGCGCGCGTGCGGCCGGCCTTCACGGCCAGGATGGTGACGCCGCGCGCATGGGCAAGCCGCGCGGCCTCGGCCAGCCAGGCGCTTTGCCTGAGCGTCTCGATGTAGAGCACGACCAGGCGGATGCCTTCGTCCTCGACCACGGCGCGCACGGCCTCGGCGGCGCAGACATCGGCCTCGTTGCCCGTGGACAGCATGTAGCGCACGCCGATGCCCGCGCGGCGCAGGCCGCCGTAGAGAATGGCCGCGCCCGCACCGCTCTGGCTGACGATGGCCACGGGGCCGTCGGCCGGCGCGTTCTCGTTGATCATGGTCGAGAAGTTGAGGATGGCGCCCGTGGCGAAGTTGGCCACGCCCTGGCAATTGGGGCCGAACAGGCGCAGCCCGCCGCCTGGCGCCCGGCGCGCCCGCGCCACCAGGTCGGCCTGCTGCCGGCGACCCTCCTCGCCCAGCTCCGCAAAGCCGGACGAATAGATCACGGCCAGGCGCGCGCCCACGGACACGCAGTCGTCGATGGCGGCGGCCACGTCCTCGCCGGGCAGGCTGATGACCACGGCGTCGGGCGCCTCGGGCAGCGCGCGCAGCGAGGGGTAGGCGGCCAGGCCCTGGACCTCGGCGCGCTTGGGATTGACGGGCAGGATGCGGCCCGCGAAACCGTGGCGCCGCAGGTAGTCGATGGGCCGGCCACCGGCCTTGATGGGGTTGTCGGAGGCGCCAAGGATAGCGACGGAGCGGGGGTTCAGTGCTTGCAACAGAGACATGCGTACCTCATCAATCCAAAGACAAGGCTTCGCGCTGGATCACTTGCCCCCAATCCGAGACCTCTTTGGCGATGCGCTGGCCGAACGGCGCGGGCGGCATCATCACGGGCTCGCCCTGGCTGCTGAGCACGGCGCGGATGCGTGCGTCCTGCAGCACGCCCCTGGAGGCCTCGTAGAGCCGGTTGACGATGGCCGGCGGCGTGCCTGCGGGCGCCAGCAGGCCGGCCCAGAAGGTGACGTCGAAATCGGCATAGCCGGCCTCGGCCATGGTGGGCACCTCGGGCAGCTGCTGCATGCGCCGGGGCGCGGTGACGGCCAGCGCCACGAGCTTGCCGCTGGCGATGTGGGGCAGCGCGCTCCAGGTGTCGAACTGCGTGTCCAGCTCGCCGCTGAGCACGGCCATCTGGGCCTGCGATGCGCTCTTGTAGGGCACATGCGTGGTCTTCACGCCCGTGCGGTTGCTCCAGGCCGCATAGGCCAGGTGGGCGATGTTGCCGGGGCCGGCCGAGCCGTAGCTGAGCTTGTCGGGATGGCCCTTGGCGAAGGCGATCACATCCTTGGCCGAGCGGATCTGGTGCTTCTGCGCCCACTCGGGGTTGACGGTGAGGATGAAGGGCGCATCCAGCACCATGGTGATGGGCGCGAAGTCCTTGGCGCGGTAGGTGATCTTCTTGTAGATCTGGGGGTTGATGGTGATACTGCTGGAGTTGGTGACCAGCAGGGTGTAGCCGTCGGGCGCGGCGCGCGCCACCTCGCCCACGCCGATGGCGCCGTTGGCGCCGGGCTTGTTCTCCACCACCACGGGCTGGCCCAGCGACTTGCTCAGCGGCTCGGACAGCGCACGTGCAATGGTGTCGGTGAACGAGCCTGCAGGAAAGCCGACCACGATGCGCACGGGGCGCGTGGGCCACTTGTCCTCCTGGGGGGCCTGGGCCTGGGCCGCCGTCGCGGCGCAGATGGTCAGGCACGGCGCCAGGCACAGGGCCAGGGCGGTGCGGCGCGAGGGCGCGCGCGGTTGTCTGGTTGCCATTGCTTTGTCTCCTTGGGTTTTTATGCGTTCAGGGCCGCAGGCCGAACTGCGGCGCTCCGGCCTCGCGCAGCGGCGCGGCCAGTTCCACGAATTCGCTGAGCAGGGCGCGCGTGTCGCGCGGATCGATCACCTCGTCGATGCCGAAGGCCTCGGCCGTGCGGAAGGGCGAGGTCAGGCTGCGCACGCGCTGCTCGATCTCGGCGCGCTTTTGCACGGGGTCGTCGGCGCCTTCGATCTCGGCCTTGTAGGCCACCTCCAGCCCGCCCTCGATGGGCAGCGAGCCCCAGTTGGCCGAGGGCCAGGCATAGCGGAAGTTGAAGCGGCCCATGTGCTGGTGGCCGGCCGCCGCCACGCCGTAGGCGCGGCGGATGAGGATGCTGCACCAGGGCACGGTGGCCTGGTAGACGGCGGCCAGGGCGCGCACGCCGTAGCGCATGACGCCGGCCTTCTCGGCCTCCACGCCGATCTGGAAGCCCGCGATGTCCACCAGGTTGACCACGGGCAGGTGGAAGGTCTGGGCCATGTCCACGAAGCGCGTGAACTTCTCGGCCGAGGGGCCATCCCAGCCGCCGCCGTAGAAGTACGGGTCGCTGGCCACCACGGCCACGGGCCAGCCATCGATGCGCGCCAGCCCGGTGACGATGGCCCGGCCCCAGTGGCGGCCCGTCTCCAGGAAGGAGCCCTCATCGACCAGGCATTCGACAATGGGCCGGATCTTGTAGACCTTGCGGCCATCGCGCGGAATGGCCGACAGCAGCCATTCGTCGCGCCGCCGCGGATCGTCCTGCGGCGCGGTGCGCGCAGGCAGCTCGTACACCGACGATGGCAGGTAGGACAGGAAGCGGCGCACGCGCTCGAAGGCCTCCTGCTCGGTGGCCACCTCGTCATCGACCACGCCGTTGCGCGTGTGCACCTGGCTGCCGCCCAGCTCGTTCTTGGTCACGTTCTGGCCGATGCGCGCCACCACGGGCGGGCCGGCATTGAACAGCTGGGCGGTCTCCCTGACCATCACCGAGTAGTGGCTGGAGGCCACGCGCGCCGCGCCCATGCCGGCCACCGAGCCCAGGGCCAGCGAGACCACGGGCACGGTGGACAGGTTCTGCACCACCTGGCTCCAGACCTTCATGGTGGGCACGCTGGTGTAGCCCTTGGTCTCGATGTTGCGCACCGAGCCGCCGCCGCCCGTGCCGTCCACCAGGCGCACCATGGGCAGGCGCAGGTCGTGCGCCATCTTCTCGGCAAAGATCAGCTTGTCGCCCACGGCGCCGTCGTTGGCGCCGCCGCGCACCGTGAAATCGTCGCCCACCACGACCACGGGCCGCCCGCCCACGCGCGCCCGGCCCATGATGAGGTTGGAGGGCGTGAAGTCCGTCAGCCTGCCCAGGCTGTCGTACTGGCCCGAGCCGGTGAGCGAGCCCACCTCCACGAAGGACTGCGCGTCCGTGCAGGCATCGATGCGCTCGCGCACCGTGAGCTTGCCCGCGGCCTTGTGCCGCGCCACCTTGTCCTCTCCGCCCAGTTTGGCCGCCAGTGCGCGGCGGTATGCGATCTCGTCCACTTCGGGTTGCCAGCTCATGTCGTCGTGTCTCCTTGTGCCAGCACAGATGCACAAGGCGTGCCAGAACGCAGTGCGTTGAATTCAAAGGATTTTTTCCACAGTCGACCTTCACGTGTCCACATCAAGGACAGCCTTGAAGACACGGGTTGGGCACTGTCTTCAATGGAGACACCACGGGGACAGACCCGTGGCCTGCGCGCCGCTAGAGTGCGTTCACCCCAGCCACTGCCCGCCATGCCCATGCCCAGCTCCCCCGACCACCGATTCGGCGTTCTCGTCTGGCGGCGCGACTCGCCCGAGCCCGTGGCGCGGCTGGGCCTGGTGAAGGAGCCGCTGCTGCATGCAGCCGTCACCGAGGCCCTGGCCCGCGCGCACGGCGACGGGCACAACCCCATCGGCCATGGCCAGTTGCTGCACGTGGAAACACCGGGCCCGCGCGGCACGGTGGCCCGCCATGTGGCCGTGGTGCTGGCCGATGCCGAGGGCGAGGTCGCCCTGCTGCGCCCGGCCGACGAGGCGGCGGCGCTGTTCGACATGGTGGCCAGCGTGCCCTTCGCCTTCGCCATCCTCAACATGTTCCTGACCAACCCGTACCAGGCGATCACGGTGGCCGACCATGAAGGGCTGATGCGCTACATCAGCCCCGTGCACGAGAAGTTCTTCGGCCTGGCGCCAGGCACGGCCGCAGGCCGGCGCGCGGAGGACGTGATCCCCAACTCGCGCCTGCCCCATGTGGCACGCAGCGGCCGCGCCGAGATCGGCGACCTGCAGCAGCTGGGGCCGGGCGTGAGCCGCATCGTCAACCGCATGCCGGTCTACGAGGGCGGCGCCGTGGTGGGCGCCGTGGGCCAGGTCAGCTTCAGCGGCGTGGAGGCACTCAACCGCATGCAGCAGCGGCTGAACCAGCTGCATGACGAGGTGCAGCACTACAAGCGCGAACTGAGCCAGTTGCGCGGCGGCACGCCCACGGCGCAGATGGTGGGCGCCAGTGCCCCCATGCAAAGGCTGGCCCGCGAGATCGACGCCGTGGCGCGGCTGGACGTGCCCGTGCTCATCCTGGGCGAGAGCGGCAGCGGCAAGGAACTGGTGGCCCAGGCCCTGCATGCGCGCGGGCGCGATGCCGACGCGCCCCTGGTCAGCCTCAACCTCGCGGCGCTGCCGGCCACGCTGATCGAGTCCGAGCTGTTCGGCTACGAGGCCGGCGCCTTCACGGGCGGGCGCCGGCAGGGCCAGCCAGGCAAGCTGGAGCAGGCCGAGGGCGGCACCCTCTTCCTCGACGAAGTGGCCGACATTCCCATGGAGATCCAGGTCAAGCTGCTGCGCGTGCTGGAGGACCGCCAGGTGCAGCGCCTGGGCGCGCACAGCGGCCGGCAGGTGAACTTCCGCATCGTGGCCGCCACGCACCGCGACCTGCGCGGCCTCATCGACAGCGGCCGCTTCCGGCTGGACCTGTTCTACCGCCTCAGCGGCGTGGTGCTGCATGTGCCCGCCCTGCGCCAGCGCCTGGAGGACATCCCGGCCCTGGTGCAGCGCTTTGCCCAGTCGTTCTGCGAGCGCAACGGCATTGCGCTGCCCCGTATCGCGCCCGGCGTCATGCCTTACCTGGCCCGCCAGGCCTGGCCCGGCAATGTGCGCCAGCTGCGCCAGCGCGTGGAAGAGGCCCTGGTGTTTTGCGACGGCCACCTGCTGGGCGTGGACAACTTCGCGCGCCACGAGGACCCGCTGGCCGGCGCGCGACCTTCACCCGTTGCCGAGGCCGACATGCCCTCCACCGGCGCCGTGGCCCCGCTCAAGGACCAGGAGCGCAACGCCATCCTCGACGCCATCGCACGCTGCGGCGGCAACAAGAAGCTGGCCGCGCAGGAGCTGGGCATCTCGCGCTCCTATCTGTACAAGGTGCTGGGCGCGGCAAACCAGGGCTGATCCCTGCGGGCCCAGGGCCAGCAGGGGAATGAAGCAGCGGGCCGGCTGTGCCGTTGCCATACTAGGCGTCCCACATCCGCCCCACATCCGCGTACCCGCCCCGTACCCGCCGCCATCGGCCTCCTGAATGCAAGACACCCGAGACGCGCTCGAACAGCGCCAGATCCCCATCTACTTCGCCGCCGTGGCCCTGGCCGCAGTTGCCGCCTGGGCGCTGCCCGGCACGGGCGTGCTGGAGCGTGCCATCAACCCCGCGCTGGCGCTGATGCTCTATGTGACCTTCTTGCAGGTGCCCGTGGCCGAGCTGCGGCGCGCCTTCGGCCAGGTGCGCTTCCTGGCCGCGCTGATGGTGGCCAACTTCATCGTGGTGCCGGTGCTGGTCTGGGCCCTGCTGCAGTTCCTGCCCGCCGACCCCCTGCTGCGCCTGGGCGCGCTGCTGGTGCTGCTGGCGCCCTGCATCGACTACGTGGTCACCTTCTCCCACCTGGGACGCGCCGATGCGCGCCTGCTGCTGGCGGCCACTCCGGCCCTGCTGATCGCGCAGATGCTGGCCCTGCCCGGCTACCTGGGCCTGTTCCTGGGTGACGATGCGGCGCGGCTGGTGCAGGCGGGGCCTTTCCTGCATGCGTTCGTGTGGCTGATCGCCGTGCCGCTGGCCCTGGCCGCTGCCACCCAGTTGTGGGCGGCCCGCAGCCGGCGCGGCGCCAGCGCCTCGGCATGGCTGGGCCTGCTGCCCGTGCCGGCCACCGCGCTGGTGCTGTTCGTGGTGATCGCCTCCGTGCTGCCCCAGCTGGGCCCGGCCACGCAGGCCGCCTGGAGCATGGTGCCCGTCTATGCGGCCTTTGCGGTGGCGGCACCCGCACTGGGCTGGCTGGTGGCGCGCGCCTTCCGGCTCCCGGCAGCCTCGGGCCGCGCCGTCGCGTTCAGCGCGGGCACGCGCAACTCCCTGGTCGTGCTGCCGCTGGCCCTGGCCGTGCCCGGCGCCATTCCCGTGCTGCCGGCCGTCATCGTCACGCAGACGCTGGTGGAGCTGCTGGCCGAGCTGGCCTATGTGCGCGTGATTGCGCTGTGGGGCCGGGACCGGGAGCCGGCCCTGGCCCGCGGTCAACGCGATGACGCCGCGCCATAGGCCTGGCGCAGCTGCGCCATGTTGTCCAGCAGCGCCGTCGGCCCGGCGCTGCCCATCAGGTACCAGCCCTTGGGATCGAGGAAGACGACCTGCCCCTTGCGGCCCGCCGCCGTGGCGTGGATCCGCGCGTTGTCGAACACCTTGCGCGAAGCCATGATCTCGCCGCCGCCTGCCGCCTGGCCCGTGGCAGTGTTGCGGTCGATGACGTAGATCCACTCGGGGTCCAGCCGCGCCACATCATCGAAGCCGTAGGCGGTGCCGCGGGCTGGCAGTTGCGCAGCCGATAGCGCCGAGCGCGCGCCGAACACATCGAACAGAAAGCCGAAGCGCGATCCCGGCGCCTGCGGCAGGAGCTTGTCGTTCACGGCCATCAGCAGCAGGCCCGGCGCGGCCTGCGAGGCCTGGGCACGCAGGCCCTGCAGCTCGGCGTGGATGCGCTGCACCAGCGCACGGCCCTGCGCCTGGCGGCCGAACAGCAGCGCCAGCGTGGCGATGTTGCGTTCGATATCGGCCAGCATGTGCTTGCCGCTGACGCTCAGGTCCAGCGTGGGCGCGATGCGTCCCAGCACCTCGGCCTTGCCGGCCGAACGCCCGCCCACGACGATCAGGTCGGGCGCCAGGCGGCTCAGCGCCTCGTAGTCGGGCTCGAACAGCCCGCCCGCCGCAGGCCGCTGCGCGAAGCTGTCCAGGTACCGGGGCAGCTGCGCCCGGGGCACGCCTGCGACCGCCGACGCGGGCACGCCCAGCGCATGCAGTGCATCCAGCGCCCCCAGGTCATAAACCACCGCGCGCCGGGGTGCGCCGGGCAGGCTGGTCATTCCCCCAGCATGCCGCACGGACAGCGGGGCCGCCACCGCAGTCCCCAGGAACAAGGCCGGCAGGGCCAGCGCCGCCGCACGGCGCGTGATATCGAAGGTCATGGCAAAGAATCCCAGGAAAAAATGAAAGGAGTTCCGGCCTCCGGAGGCGGGTGCCGCGCCGGGAAGCGGCGCGGCCCGATCCGCAGGCCACGGGCAGCGGCCGCCCTTGCGGCCGGGATGCCTAGAACTTCACGTTCATGCCGATCCAGTAGCGCCGGCCGTCCTGCACCGTGGCGTAGTCCTCGTAGTACACGTCCTTGTCGAACAGGTTGTAGATGCCTGCGTAGAAGGTCACGTCCTTGCTGTAGTTGTAGGAGCCGCCCATGTCGAACATGGCATAGCTGCCGGCCACCCAGGTGCGCGCCGAACGGCCGCCCGTGGGCTGGCTTTCCTTGCCCCGGTAGGACAGCTTGGCCCAGCCCGCCCATTGCTGCGAAGGCTTCCAGTTCAGCGCCAGGTTGAGCATGTGGCGCGGCAGCTGGCTCAGCGGCTGCCCCGCGAACTCGCCGCTTTTTTGCTCGGACTTGGTGAAGGTGTAGCTGCTGCTCAGGTCCAGCGTGCGCGCCAGCGGGGCCTTGAACGTGGCTTCGACGCCGCGCGTGATGGCCTTGTCGATATTGACGTTGGTGGTGGGCGTGTTGCCCGAGGAATTGGCCGGTCCGCACTCCGGGCAGGCGATGCGCGTGATCTTGTCGTTGAACTCGTTGTCGAACACCGTCAGGCCTGCCGACAGGCCGGCGCCGTTGTTGTAGAGCACGCCCAGTTCCTTGCTCAGCGAGGTTTCGGGCTTCAGGTCGGGGTTGCCGTAGATGTTGCCGCCGCGGCTGGACTGGCCCCAGTCGCCCAGGGTCTGGCGCAGCGAGGGCGCGCGAAAGCCGGTGGACACGCCGCCCTTGACGGTCCATTGCGCGTCGAGGTTCCACACGCCGTACAGGCGCGGGCTCCATTGCGATCCGCCCTTGCTGTCGTGGTCGTAGCGCAGGCCGCCGGTCAGGGCGAAGTTCTCGCGCAGGCGCCACTCGTCCTCGGCGAACCAGGCGTACTGCGTGCGATCGGCCGTGGTGCGCACCGAGTCCGGCAGCGTATTGGTCGTCGTGTCGCGCAGGTCCTGCTGGTTGTAGTACACGCCCGTGGTCAGCAGGTGCTGGCGGCCCAGCGGCGCCACCCAGCTGCTGTTGAACACCGTGTTCCTGATGGTCATGTCGCGCGACAGGTTGCGCGTTTCCTCGCGCTGCAGATAGGTGTCGGAGGAAGCCCAGCCCCAGCGGCCCTTGTGCTGCAGCGAGTAGTTCTCGCGCTCGAACTTGCGGTCGCTGGGCGCATCGGTGGGCAGCAGGGTCATGCCAGGCGACGAAACGAAGTGCTGGCGCGAAGTGCCGATCTCGGCGATCAGGTCGTGGTCCTTGCTGGGGGTCAGCGCCAGGCGCAGGTTCAGCGAACGGTTGTCGCTCTTGTTGTAGCCCTGGTAGATGCGGTCCTGGTCGCGCTTGCCGTAGTTGCCGTACAGGCTCAGGCCCAGCAGGTCGGTCTTGATCGGGCCTGACAGGTAGAAGTTGGTCTGGTAGGCATCGCCCGAGGTGGAGCGCTCCTGCAGCGTGGCGTCGGCGCGCACCGAGCCATGCCAGTTCTTCGCCACCTTGCGGGTGATGACGTTGATCACGCCGCCCATGGCGTCCGAGCCGTACAGCGAGGACATGGGGCCGCGCACCACCTCGATGCGCTCGATGGCCTCCAGCGGCGGAATCCAGCTCTGGTCCGTGCCCGTGCTGCCGTTGGTCTGGGTCTCGCGCGTGCTCATGCGCTTGCCGTCCACCAGGATCAGGGTGTAGTTGGCGCCCATGCCGCGCAACGAGATGTCGTTGGAGTTGTTGTCCGAGGGCGTGAGGATCACGCCGGGCACATCGCGCAGGGCATCGTGCAGGTTGCGGTAGGCGCCCTGCTCCAGTTCCTGGCGCGTGATCACCGAGATCGAGGCCGGCGCCTGGCTGATCTCCTGCTCGAAGCCGCTGGCCGTCACGACCAGGGTTTCCAGCGCGGCCCCGTCTGCTGCCTGGGCCAGCGCGCTGCCCGAGGCCAGCAGGCCCAGGCAGGCGCCCAGCGCGGTGCGGCGCAGGGGAGCGACGGTGGAGGGAAACGAAGCACGCAGGGAGGTGCAAAGGGCGGACAGGGCAAAGCCACGGCCCGCCACGGGGGCTGTGCAGTTGTGCATGGGAAAGCTCGCAAGAAGAATCACGGACGGTCGAACGACCGGGGTGCGCATCCGCTCTGTTGTTTTTGATGAGTGCGAATCGTTCTTATTTTATTTTCCCGCCGCAACGGCCTGGCCGACGGCAGCGCAGCTGCTGTTTTTCTTTACAAGCGGGCCGATCTGTGAGCAATTCATTCAGAATGCTGAATGTTGCCTTGTTCATCAATGACATGCAGGGCCGCCAGTGCCCGGGCGCGTGCAGCGCCCGGCACGATTCACGGCGTTCCGGCGAGCACGGCGGCTTTGTAAAGTTGGCCCGATGTGGCCCGCAGGCAACATCCTGATACGAGGATCAGGCCCACAGCCGCCCCGCATTGGAGACCAGGAACAGCACCAGCCCCACGGCACCGCCGACCACGGTGCCGTTGATGCGGATGTACTGCAGGTCCTTGCCGATGTGCAGCTCGATCAGCTCGGACAGCTCGCGCGCATCCCAGCGCCGCACGGTATCGGCGATGTGCTGGGCCAGGAACTGCGAGACATCGGGCGCCAGCGCCTGGGCCCAGCGCTTGAGGCGTTCGTTCATGGAGTGGCGCAGCGCCTCGTCATGCGCCAGCGACTGGCCCAGCCAGCGGCCCATGGCCGCGGTCTTGCGCGCCACCTGCGAATGCTCGTTGGCCAGGTCGGCCTGCAGCCTGGCGCGCAGGCCCAGCCACAGCGAACGCAGGTAGCCGGCCAGCTTCTCGTCGTGCAGCAGGTAGTCGCGCAGGCGCTCGGCGCGATCGGCCATGGCCGGGTCGGACTGCAGCCGGTCAATCAGCCGCTGCACGGAGGCATCGAACGCCTTGCGCATGTGGTGCCCGGGATCGCTGGCGATGTCCTGCAGCAGGCTGTCCAGCGCCCCGGCGATGGCCGTGGCACCCTTGTCGCCGAGCCAGTCCGTGGGCAGCATCTTCTCCTTGAGCGGATGCTCGCGCTTGAGCCACAGCACGATGGTCCGGGCGATCAGCACATGGGTCTCGGATTCGCGCAGCACGCCGCTGACGCGCGCCAGCACATCGTCGAGCACGGCCTGGTGGCGCCCGTCCTGTGTCAGGCCCGAAAGCAGGTCCGCCGCCGCGCGCGGCAGGTCCAGATGCTCCAGCAAGGCCTTGAACGAGTGCGAGAGAAAGCGCTCCACCTGCCGGTCCTGCACCATCTCCAGCGCCGCCAGCGCCAGCCGCGCCACCTGCCGCCCCAGCAGCGTGCTGTTGGCCGGTGAGGTCAGCCAGCCCGCCAGCACGCGCGCGGGATCATGGCGCTCGATCAGCGCCACCAGCGAAGGCCCGTCCAGGAACTTGTCGCGCACGAAATTCGCCAGGTTCAGCCCGATGCGGTCCTTGTTGCGCGGAATGATGGCCGTGTGGCGCCCGACCACGGGCAGCGGAATGTGCCGGAACAGGGCAGACACCGCAAACCAGTCGGCCAGCGCGCCGACCAGCGAGGCCTCGGTCACGGCCTTGATGCAGGCCAGCCACAGCGGCACCTGCTGCCAGTGCGCTGCCGCCACCGACGAGGCCACGAAGCCCAGCGCCATGAGCAGCAGCAACGCCAGCGGCAGGCGCTTGGCCGACTTCAGTGTTTGACGTTGCTCTGGCGACAGCATGGAGCGCAGCATACGACGCCCGCCGGGCCCCGCGTGGCGATGCCTGCCGCCAATGCCTGTCAGCCAGCGCCTGACCCCGGATTGCGCGGACAATACCGGCTTTCTTCAGAACCCTCTTGCGAGAACAAGACCATGACCGACGCCAACGCATCCGCCGAGCGCCCCGCCCTGCCCGACCACCTGTCCATCGACCCGCGCAGCCCGCACCACGTGGCGGCCGTGTTCGAGCACGACATCGGCATCCGCTTCAACGGCAAGGAGCGGTTCGACGTGGAGGAGTATTGCGTGAGCGAGGGATGGATCAAGGTGCCCGCGGGCAAGACGGTGGATCGCAAGGGCAGGCCCTTGCTGATCAAGCTCAAGGGCACCGTGCAAGCCTTCTACCGCTGAGCCTTCGGACCTTGTCGCACCTCTTGCCACAGAGGTGCTACAAGGGGCGCGACAAAGGCATGCCAGGGGTGCGGCAGAGCCAGGAACCACCCAGGGCAGGCTCCGGCAAAGCCTACTGGAGCGCCTCGGCCGGCCCAAAAAACTCATACCGCACCTGCTCCTGCGGCACCCCCAGGGCCTTCAACGATTCCTTCACCGACCGCATGAACGGCCGAGGCCCCAGGAAGTAGACATCGGCATCCACGGCGGGCAGCCATTCACCCAGCTGGCGGGCGGTCAGCAGGCCCTGCGCATCGACCCCATCGCCCTCCTCCGCCCGGTCATAGCAGTAATAACGGGTGAGCTGCGGATGCACGGCAGCCAGCGCATCCACATGCTCGCGGAAGGCATGCACCCCGCGCTCGCGTGCGCAGTGGATGAAGACCACGGGCCGCCGGGTCGGCAAGGCCGCGTCCAGCATGGGCAGGGTCGGCGTGATGCCCACGCCGCCGCTGATCAGCACCAGCGGGCGCTCGCCGGGCTGCAGCGTGAAGTGGCCTGCGGGCGGGAACAGCTGCAGCGTGTCACCGACCCGGACCCGGTCGTGCAGGAAGTTGGAGACCTTGCCACCCGCCTCGCGCTTGACGCTGATGCGCAGGCTGCGCCCGTCTGCGGGTGCGGACAGGGAGTAGTTGCGCCGCTGCTCCTGGCCGTCCACCACCAGGCGCAGGCCGATGTACTGGCCGGGCTGGTGGGCGATCACGGGGCCGCCGTCGGCGGGCACCAGGTAGAAGGACGTGATCTCGGCGCTTTCCTGCACCTTGTCCTCGACCACGAAGGCGCGCTCGCCGCGCCAGCCGCCTTCGGCCGCCGCCGTGCGGTCATAGGCCTGGCGCTCGGCGCCGATCAGGATGTCGGCCAGCTGCTGGTAGGCGGCGCCCCAGGCAGCTATGACCTCGTCGGTGGCGATCTCGGCGCCCAGCACTTCGCGGATGGCGCGCAGCAGGCAGGTGCCGACGATGGGGTAGTGCTCGGGCTGCACCTGCAGCGCAACGTGCTTGTTGATGATCTGCGCGGGCAGGTCGCCCAGGGCGTCCAGCCGGTCGATGTGCCTGGCGTACATGAGCACGCTGTAGGCCAGGGCACGCGGCTGGGCGCCGCTTTGCTGGTGGGCCATGTTGAACAGGGCGCGCACCTCGGGGTACTCGCCCAGCATGGTTTGGTAGAAATGCGTGATCAGCGCTTCGCCGCCGGTTTCAAGCAGCGGAACGGTGGATTGGACGATGGCACGTTGGCGGTCGGTCAGCACGGGAAACTCCTTGGGTACGGGGACGGACATGCCCGGTGCGATGCCGGACATGCCTTGGCAAAGGCAAGGGCCGTGCCAGTCCCGCGACCCTTGAAGAACAAGGGCTTGGCGTTTCATGCGTCAATATGACTCCCGTCAAATCGAGTCCTTTTGACAGCCATCGCAGTCTTTATGACCACATCCACCGCCCTGCACGCCCTCACCCCTCTGGTGGCCGACCTGGCCCAGGACCTGCCTGAGCGCGAGCGCTTTCGCCGCCTGCTGGCAGCCCTGCGCGCCGTGCTGCCGGCCGATGCCGCCGCCCTGCTGCGCCTGGAAGGCGAGTGGCTGCGGCCCGTGGCCATCGATGGCCTGGTGCCCGATGCGCTGGGCCGGCGCTTTCGCATTGCCGAGCACCCGCGCTTCGCCCAGCTGCTGGCCGCGGGCCAGGCCATGCGCTTTGCGCCAGACAGCCCGCTGCCCGATCCCTATGACGGCCTGGTGGCCCAGGGCCACGGGCCGCTGGAGGTGCACGACTGCATGGGCTGCGTGCTGCAGACCGGCGGCCTGCCCTGGGGCCTGCTGACGCTGGACGCGCTGGACCCGGGGCGCTTTGCCGACCCGGCCGCGCTGGCGGCGCTGCAGGCCTTCAGCAACCTGGCGGCGGCCACCGTGACCACGGCCGAGCGGCTGCGCCGGTTGGCGCGCAGTGCGCGCGCCCTGCCCGCACCCGGCGCCGCCCCGGGGGGCGATTCATCGCGTCCGCTGATCGGCCAGAGCCCGGCCATGCGCGCGCTGCAAAAGGACATCGCCCTGGTCGCGGCCAGCGACCTCAACGTGCTGATCACGGGCGAGACCGGCACGGGCAAGGAACTGGTGGCCCAGGCCGTGCATGCCCAGTCGGCGCGCGCGGGCCGGGCGCTGGTCAGCATCAACTGCGCGGCCCTGCCCGACAACCTGGTCGAAAGCGAGCTGTTCGGCCATGTGCGCGGCGCCTTCACGGGCGCGCTGTCCGAGCGCAGCGGCAAGTTCGAGCAGGCCGACCAGGGCACGCTGTTCCTGGACGAAGTGGGCGAGCTGTCCCTGGCCGTGCAGGCCAAGCTGCTGCGCGTGCTGCAAAGCGGACAGCTGCAGCGCCTGGGTTCGGACCGCGAGCACCATGTGGACGTGCGCGTGATCGCTGCCACCAACCGTGACCTGGCCGCCGAAGTGGCGGCCGGCCGCATGCGCGCCGATTTCTTCCACCGCCTGAGCGTCTATCCGCTGCGCGTGCCCGCGCTGCGCGAGCGCGACAGCGACGTGCTGATGCTGGCCGGCTTCTTCCTCGAGGAAAACCGTTCGCGCCTGGGCCTGGGCGGACTGCGCCTGCACCCCGCTGCGCAATCGGCCTTGCTCGCCCAGGACTGGCCCGGCAATGTCCGGGAACTGGAGCACCTCATCAGCCGCGGCGTGCTGCGGGCGCTCAGCCGTGCGCCCTCCGGCACTCCGGCCGGTGGCCGGGCGCGCATGGTCACGCTGGGGCAGGCCGATCTCCGGGATGACGCGCAGCCCCCGGCGACGGCCACCCCGACCCTGCCCGTCCCGCAGGCCGCATCGCCCGGCGCCAGCCCCCAAGGCCTGCGCGAAGCCGTGGAGAGCTACGAGCGCCACCTGATCGACGCCAGCCTTCAGCGCCACCACGGCAGCTGGGCCGCCGCCGCACGCGAGCTGCAGATGGACCGCGCCAACCTGCAGCGGCTGGCGCGGCGGCTGGGACTGGCATGAGGGGTCATGCGGACGGCCCGCCGCCTTGAGACGAAGGCTTATTTAAGTCTGCTTAACTTGGCTCTCTCGTTATTTAAGAAAAACCGCATTTGCTTAAATAAGCGTCCGAAGCCATAGTCAGCCCATGCCCGATTCCCCTACCAGCCAGCGGCTTGGCCGCTTCATCGAGACATCCGCAGCGGGCGAAAAGGTGCGCGCCTTCGTGCCGCCACCGCTTCCGCCGGAGCCGGCCATCGATGTGCTCGCGCTCCTGGAAAAGCTCAGCCTTGCCGAGCGTGCGCTGGGACGGCTCGATGGCATCACCATGCTGCTGCCCCGCCAGGAGCTGTTCCTCTACATGTACGTGCGCAAGGAGGCCGTGCTTTCTTCGCAGATCGAGGGCACGCAATCGACGCTGTCGGACCTGCTGCGCTTCGAAGCCGAGGCCCAGGCGGGCCAGCCCATCGACGACATCCGCGAAGTTTCGAACTATGTGGACGCGATGATGTACGGACTGGAGCGCCTGCGGGACCTGCCGCTGTCACTGCGCCTGATCCGCGAGATGCATGGCCGGCTGTTGCAAAGCGGACGCGGCGGCACCAAAAGCCCCGGCGAGTTCCGGCGCTCGCAGAACTGGATTGGCGGCACGCGTCCAGGCAATGCCTTGTTTGTGCCGCCGCCTGTCAACGAGCTCGGCCCCTGCCTCGACGCCTTTGAACGCTTCATGCACGAAGATGCTTCCCGCCTGCCCGCCCTCATCAAGGCGGGCCTGCTGCACGTGCAGTTCGAGACACTGCATCCGTTCCTCGATGGCAATGGCCGCATCGGCCGCCTGCTGGTCACGCTGTACCTCTGCATCAACGGCGTGCTGAACAAGCCGCTGCTCTACCTCAGCCTATTTCTCAAGACGCATCGGGCCGAGTACTACCGGCTGCTGCAGGAAGTGCGCGAGAACGGCAACTGGGAAGCCTGGCTCGACTTCTTTCTCACCGGCGTGGCACAGACCGCGAACCAGGCCTTCGAGGCCGCCACGCATATCGTCGATCTGTTCAGGCAGGACCGCGAACGCATCGCGACCGAAGGCGAACGCGCCAGCTCCACGCTGCGCATCCACGACCTGTTCCAGCTCAACCCCTTCCTGACGTCCAACCAGCTGGTCCGGCAGACGGGACTGTCCTCGCCCACCGTCAACACGGCGCTCGCCGACTTGCAGCGCCTGGGCATCATCGAGGAAGTGACCGGCCGCAAGCGAGGCCGTGTCTTCAGCTATCGGCGCTATCTTTCCGTGCTCAACGAGGGCACGGATCCGCTACCCCAGCCGGCCTGATCCCTGGCCTCACCGCCTGAGCGACTTCAGCCACCCATACCCGCTCACCAGCAGCACCCCCGCCAGCACCATCAGTGCCCCGGCCAGGAAGTTGGGCTCGATGGGCTCGCTGAGCAGCCAGGCACCGAAGACCACGCCGAAGATGGGCGTCATGAACGAGAACACGCCCAGGCGCGAGGCCAGGTATTGCGTGAGCAGCCAGAACCAGACCAGGAAGCTCACGAAGCAGACCAGCACGGACTGGAAGGCCAGGCCGGCCCAGGCCAGCGGCGTGGGCTCGAAGCGGGTCTGGCCCAGCAGGAAGGCGGCGGGCAGCAGCAGCGCAAAGCCGGTGGCCAGCTGGTAGAGCAGGGTCTGCGCGGCGGGCAGCGATGCCAGCCGCGTGGTGCGGATGGCCACCGTGGTGGCGCCCCAGGCCATGCCGGCGGCCAGCGCCAGCAGGTCGCCCAGCAGCATGGCGGCGCCGGCTGCCTTCGAAGGCTTGCCGCCGCCCAGGAAGGCCAGCGCTATGCCGGCAAAGGCCAGTGCGATGCCCAGCCATTGCAGCGGCGCCAGGCGCTCCGAGGGCAGCTTCCAATGCAGGCCCAGCGCCGCGAACACGGGGGCGGAATACAGGAAGACCACCACATGGGCGGCCGAGGTGTGGTTGATGCTCTCGCCCACCAGCAGGAATTCCAGCGCAAACAGCGTGCCCACGGCCAGGCCCGGGCGCCAGCTGCCGTCGCCCCACTGCACGCGCATGCCGCGCCAGCGCATGAACAGCCACACCAGCACGGCGCCCACGCCCGAGCGCAGCGCGATCTGCAGCGTGGGCGCGATGGCATCGGCCGTGGCCTTGAGCAGGATCTGCTGCAGGCTCCAGATCAGGCACAGCATGAGCATCAGCGCGGCGGCGCGCGCGTCCAGCGGTTTGCGTGGGTCCACGACGTCTTCCTTTCAGCGACCGTGAAAAAGCCGGCCCGCAGGCCGGCTTCGCATCAGGCGGGGGATGGCCCGGCCAGCGGGCCGGCCATCACTTGATGCCCAGCAGTTCCACCTCGAAGTTCAGCGTGGCGTTGGGCGGGATCACGCTGCCCGCGCCACGGCTGCCGTAGGCGATGGAGGGCGGGCAGGTCAGCTTGGCCTTGCCGCCGACCTTCATCTTCTGCACGCCTTCGGTCCAGCAGGGAATCACGCCGGTCAAAGGGAACTCGATGGGCTGGCCACGTGTGATGGAGCTGTCGAAGTCCTTGCCCGTGTCGGGGAAGTAGCCGCGGTAGTGCACGCGCACCGTGTCGCTGGCCTTGGGGCTGGCGCCCGTGCCTTCCTTGAGGCTTTCATAGACCAGGCCGCTGGCCGTGGTGACGGGCTGGGCCGCATGGGCCGCCACGCCGGTCAGTGCGGCGAGCATCAGGCCGCAGGAGGCGGCCAGGGTGGTGAGGGTCTTGTTCATGAGGGTTCCTTCAAATCAAAAAATGCATTCAACAGCAATGCCATGCCGTGCGGCCTCAAGCGCTGACACTGCCTGAAGGCGGGACGCCGAGCAAGAGCCGCCTCGCAGCGAGGGCGTCGTCCCCTGGGGGAAGCGGCGCAGCCGCTCAGGGGGTGCCATTTACACCGATGTCGTCCAGCGCTTTGGCGATGTGGCCGACGGTGCGGTCCACGTTATGCCATTTTTCCAGGCCGAACAGGCCGATGCGGAAGGTCTTGAAGTCCGGGCCTTCGTCGCACTGCAGGGGCACGCCCGAGGCGGTCTGCAGGCCGGCTTCCATGAACTTCTTGCCGCTCTGGATGCCGGGGTCGGTGGTGTAGCTGACGACCACGCCGGGGGCCTTCCAGCCTTCGGCCGCCACGCTGGGAAAGCCGCGCGACTCCAGCAGGGCGCGCACCTTGGCGCCCAGGGCGATCTGCTCGTCGCGCACCTTGGCGAAGCCGTAGGCGCGCGTCTCCAGCATCACGTCGCGCAGGCGGACCAGGGCGTCGGTGGGCATGGTGGTGTGGTAGGCGTGCTGGCCTTTTTCGTAGCCCTCGGCAATCTGCATCCACTTCTTGAGGTCGCAGGAGAAGCTGGAGCTTTGCGTGTGCTCGATGGCTTCGCGCGCGCGCTGCGAGAGCATGACCATGGCGCAGCACGGCGAGCTGCTCCAGCCCTTTTGCGGCGCGCTGATCAGCACGTCCACGCCGGTCTTTTCCATGTCCACCCACATGGCGCCCGAGGCCACGCAGTCCAGCACGAAGAGCGCACCCACCTCGTGCGCGGCATCGGCCACGGCGCGCAGGTAGCTGTCGCTGAGGATGATGCCGCTGGCCGTCTCCACATGGGGCGCGAACACGACCTTGGGCTTCTCGGTGCGGATGGCGGCGGCCACGTCCTCGGCCGCGCAGGGCGCCCAGGGGTCCTGGCTGCCCGGGCCCTGGCGGCGGGCCTTGCAGACCACGGCGCCACCACCCAGGCCGCCTTCCTCGAAGATCTGGGTCCAGCGGTAGCTGAACCAGCCGTTGCGCACGATGAGCACCTTTTCGCGGTTGGCGAACTGGCGCGCCACGGCCTCCATGCCGAAGGTGCCGCTGCCCGGCACCAGCACGGCCGTGTGGGCGTGGTAGACCTCCTGCAGCGTGGTGAGGATGTCCTGCATCACGCCCGCGAAGCGCTTGGACATGTGGTTGAGCGCGCGGTCGGTGTAGACCACCGAGAATTCGAGCAGGCCGTCGGGATCGATATCGGGCAGAAGTCCGGGCATGGGAAGGTCTCCAAAGGCAGCGGGGCCCGCTTGAGCGGGCCCGCCATCGTGTTCGTCGAAAAGAGGATCAGCTTAGCACGCCGCCTGCAGCGTTTTCAGGGCCTACCAGGTGTCCACGAAGCCCGCCTGGGCGGGTGCCACGCGCGCCCCCGCCAGGCCGCGCGACAGCCAGACGCGCGTGTCGGCGGGGTCGATGACGGCGTCGATCTCCAGCGTGCCGGCCATGTGCATGGCCTCGCCGTGGGCGTACTGCTGGGCCAGCAGCCGGTCGAACAGAGCGTTGCGTTCGGCGCCCTCGGGCAGGGCCTGCAGTTCCTTGCGAAAGCCCAGGCGCACGGCGCCTTCCAGACCCATGGCGCCGAACTCGCCCGTGGGCCAGGCCACGTTGAACACCGGCGCATGGAAGCTGCCCGCCGTCATGCCCATGGCCCCCAGGCCGTAGCCCTTGCGCAGCACCACGCTGAAATACGGCACGCGCAGCTTGGCCGCCGTGACGAACAGGCGGCTGACATGGCGCACCTGGGCGGTCTTCTCGATCTCGGGGCCGACCATGAAGCCCGGCGTGTCCACCAGGCTCACGATGGGCAGGCCATGGGCGTTGCACAGCTGCATGAAGCGCGCGGCCTTGTCGGCCGCATCGGCGTCGATGGCGCCGCCCAGGTGGGAGGGGTTGTTGGCCATCAGCCCCACGGGCCGGCCTTCGATGCGCGCCAGCGCCGTGTGGATGCCTGCGCCAAAGCCCGTGCGCAGCAGCAGCAGGCTGCCTTCGTCCACCAGATGCGCCATGGCCGCACGCGTGTCATAGGCACGCAGCCGGTTCTCGGGCACCACATGGCGCAGGGCGCGCGTGTCGGGCGCGGTCCACTCCGTGGTGCGGCCCTGGAAGAAGGACAGGTAGTGGCGCGCGGCGGCCACGGCCTGGGCCTCGTCCTCGACCAGCACGTCGATCACGCCATTGGCATGCTGGATGCCGCTGGGTCCTATCTCTTCAGGGCGGAACACGCCCAGGCCGCCACCCTCGATCATGGCTGGCCCGCCCATGCCGATGGTGCTGGCGCGCGTGGCGATGATGACGTCGCTGCAGCCCAGCAGGGCTGCATTGCCCGCAAAGCAGCGGCCGTGTGCAATGCCGATCACCGGCACCTGGCCCGACAGTGCCGCATAGGCCGCGAAGGTGTGCACATGCAGGCCGGCGACCACGGGCGTGTCGGTATCGCCGGGCCGCCCGCCGCCGCCTTCGGCGAACAGCACCACGGGCAGCTTCTGGGCCTGCGCAATGCCCAGCATGCGGTCGGTCTTGGCATGGTTGCGCGCGCCCTGGGTGCCGGCCAGCACGGTGGCGTCATAGGCCATGACGACGGCGCGCGAGCGCTCCTGGCCGAACTGCGCGCCGTTGATGGAGCCCATGCCCGTGACCATGCCGTCGGCCGGCGTGTTGGCGATCAGGTCGTCCATGCTGCGCCGGCGCGTCTGCGCGGCAATGGCCAGCGCGCCGTACTCGATGAAGCTGCCCTCATCGCAAAGATCGGCGATGTTCTCGCGCGCGCTGCGGCCGCCCTGGGCATGGCGTTTGGCCATGGCCTCGGGGCGGGCGGTGTCCAGCGTGAAGGCATGGCGGTCGATGACGCGGCGCAGGTCGGCGCGGATGTGGTCCGGGTCCTGGGCGATCTGCTGCGCGCGTGCGTCGGCCTGCACGCCTTCGGCGGCGGCCAGCACCAGCAGGGGCTGGTCCTGGGCCACATAGGCACCGGCCTCGGCCAGCAGTTGCGTGATGGCGCCGGCCTGCGGCGCCAGCAGCACATGCTCCATCTTCATGGCTTCGAGCACGCCCAGCTCGGCGCCGGCGGACACGGCATCGCCCACGGCCACGCTCCACTGGACAATGCGCGCCGGCATGGGCGCCGTGAGGGCGCCTTCGGGGACCGGCGCGCCAGCAGCCTCGGCAGTCATCGCAACATCGGCGGCCACGGCCGTGCGGCGCGCGCCTTCGGCCAGCGCCTGGGCGTCCGCCACCAATTCTGGAAGGGCCTCTTCAAGCCAGCGTGTGTGCACGGCCTGCGACGCCATCTCGGGCCGGCCGGCCAGCGCCTGCAGCAGCGGCAGGTTGGTGGCCAGCCCGTCGATGCGGCATTCGTCCAGCGCGCGGCGTGCGCGGCGCAGCACGTCTTCGAAGCGCGGCCCGCTGCTGTGCACGATGAGCTTGGCCAGCAGCGTGTCGTAGTGCGGCGAGGGGCTGGCGCCCGCCACCGCATGCGTGTCGATGCGGATGCCGGGGCCGGCCGGCCACTGCAATGCGCCTATGCGTCCGCTGCCGGGGCGCGAATGGCCTGCGGCATCCAGCGTCTCGGCATTGATGCGCCACTGCATGGCATAGCCGCGCGGCGCGGGGGGTGTCCTGGCATCCAGGCCCAGCTCGCCCAGGTGATCGCCCGCCGCAATGCGGATCTGGGCCTGCACCAGGTCGATGCCGAAGACTTCCTCGGTGATGGTGTGCTCCACCTGCAGGCGCGGGTTGGCCTCGATGAACACATAGGGCAGGGAGTCGGAGGCGGCATCGACCAGGAATTCGAAGGTGCCCAGGCTCTCGTAGCCGATCTCGGCGGCCATGCGCAGCGCGTCGCGCGTAATGCGCTCGCGCAGCGGCTGCGCCAGGCTGGGGCTGGGCGCGATCTCCACCAGCTTCTGGAAGCGCCGCTGCAGCGTGCATTCACGCTCGCCCAGCGCGATGGGGCCTGCGCCGCCGTCGCCCAGGATCTGTACCTCGATATGGCGCGCGCCCGTCATCAGACGCTCCACATAGACACCGTCCACGCCGAAGGCGGCGCGCGCCTCGCTACGGCAGCGCTCGTAGGCAGCGGGCAGGTCCTCGGCACGCGCCACGGCGCGCATGCCGCGCCCGCCGCCGCCGCCGATGGCCTTGACCATGATGCCGCTGGCGCCCCCGGCCTGCTGCGCCTCGAAGAAGGCCTGAGCCTGTTCCAGCGTGACGGCCTCGCTGCTGCCCGGCATCAGCGGCACGCCGCAGCGGCGCGCCAGATCGCGTGCGCGGGCCTTGTCGCCCAGCAGCGCCAGATGGGCGGGTGCAGGGCCGATGAAGCGCAGCCCCGCGTCGGCGCAGGCCTGGGCAAAGCCGGCGTTCTCGCTGAGAAAGCCGTAGCCCGGATGGATGCCGTCGCAGCCGTGCTCGCGCGCAATGCGCAGCAGGTGGGCGCCGTCCAGGTAGGCCGAGGGGCCGCTGGCGTCCAGGGGCACGGCTGCATCGGCAGCGGATACATGCGGCGCCTGCGCATCGTCTGCGGCATGGACGGCCAGGCTCGGCACACCCAGCTCGCGCAGCGCGCGCACGATGCGCAGCGCGATCTCGCCGCGGTTGGCAATCAGGATCTTCTGGAACATGGGTCTTCGGTCTTTCTCATTGATCGCGCAGCAAGCGACGCAGCACCTTGCCTGCGCCGGTGGCAGGCAGCGCCTCGATGAAACGCACCTCGCGCGGCGCCTTGTAGCTGGCCATGTTCTCGCGCGACCACTGCACCAGGTCCTCGGCCGCGATCTGCTGGCCCGGCCGCGTGACGATGAAGGCGCGCACGACCTCGCCCTTTTGCGGGTCGGGCACGCCGATCACGGCGGCCTGGGCCACGGCCGGATGCTTGATGAGGATGGCCTCCACCTCCTCGGGGAAGACGCTGTAGCCCGAGACCTTGATCATTTCCTTGAAGCGGCCGATGAAGGTCAGGTAGCCATCGGCGTCCAAGCGGCCCATGTCGCCCGTGTGGACCCAGCCGTTCTTCAGGGTCCTGGCCGTGGCCTCGGGCTTGTTCCAGTAGCCCTTGAAGTTGCCGGGGCCGCAGATGGTGATCTCGCCCACTTCGCCGGCCGGCAGGGGCTCGCCGGTCTCGGGGTCGATGATGCGCACCTCGTTGCCGGGCAGCGGCTTGCCGTGCGTGCCCCAGCGGATGGCATCGCCGGGCATGGTGGTGTCCATGGTGTGGGTCTCGCTGAGGCCGTAGGCCGCCTCGCTGGAGATGCAGTTCGGGGTGAAGCGCCTCCACTGCCGCGCCAGCTCCTCGGTGTAGGCAATCCCGAAGCTGGTCACCGTGTTGCGGCGCAGCGCGGAAAAGTCCATGGCCTCCACGCCCGGCAGCTGCATCACGGCCACGTTCATGGGCGCGATGCTGTACCACCAGGTCACGCGGTAGCGCTCCAGCGCCTGGGCCACGGCCAGCGGGTCGAAGCGGTGCAGCAGCACGCAGGCGGCGCCGCTGTGCACGGGCATGTTCACGCCCATGGACATGCCGGCAATGTGATAGAGCGGCGCCACGGCCAGCAGCATGTCGCCGGCGTTCACGCCCGTGGCGCTGGAGGCGCCGGCCGTCTTGCTGGCCGCGTTGCCGTAGCTGAGCATGGCGCCCTTGGGCAGGCCCGTGGTGCCCGAGGTATAGGTCATCAGCGAGACATCGTCCATGGCGACATCGACGGGCACGGGCTTGGCGCCGCTGTGCATGACATCCCAGAACGATTCCACGCCCTCGGGCAGCGGCTGCACGGGGACCTGCAGTTCGGGCGGCAGCGCCAGCGTGGCCGATTCAGGAAGCCAGTCGCCATAGCGCACGGCCAGCACATGCCTGAGCGCCGTGCTGGCGCGCACCTTGTCCACCACGGGCAGCAGCACATCGGCCGCGACGATGACGCGGGCCTTGAGGTCATCGAGCTGGTATTGCAGCTCATGCTCCTTGTTCAGCGGCCCGCAGGGGCAGACGATGGCGCCGACCTTCTGGATGCCGTAGTGCGCCACGATGTACTGCGGGCAGTTGTTCATGAACAGCGCCACGGGCTCGCCCCGGCCCACGCCCAGCGCCTGCAGCCGCGCGGCAAAGGCGTCGCTGGCCGCATCCATCTCGGCCCAGCTGATGTGGCGGCCATACCAGATGTAGGCGTCGCGGCCGGGGTGGTTGCGCGCATTGCGGCGCAGGGCCTCATGCAGGGGAATGAGGGTCTCGGAATCCGCCATGCTTGTCTCCTGGGTGTCTGGCCATCCCGGAACCAGTCCTAAGGGATAGCCTTGATTTGTTTTGGGGTCCAGCGGCTTGCCAATATATACCCGCTGGTAGAACATTGCTACCCATCGGTATAACCATCGCAGCCACCGACGCGACACGAGATTTCCCGCATGCCCAAGCCCCCTGTCACCCCGCGCGGCCGCCAGCGCCTTCCCACGGCCGGCTCCGATGAAAAGCGCGAACGCATCCTCAAGGTGGCCGAGGCCCTGTTCGACCGCAACGGCTACGCCAACACCACGATGGAGCAGATCGTCCAGGCCCTGGGCGTAACCAAGCCCTTCGTCTACTACTACTTCCGCAACAAGCAGGAGATCTTCGAGACCCTGTGCTGGGCGCCCACCGAGGCCTGCTTCACGGTGCTGGACTTCGCAGCCGACGATCCGCGCGCCGCGCACGAGAAGGCCGTGGACGGCCTGCAGCGCCTGATCGCGGCCACCATTGCCCACTATCCGGCGGCCTTCTTTCCCTACCGCGAGCCCCAGGCGTTCAGCCCTGCATACATGAAGGCCTCGCGCACGCTGGCGCGCCAGTTCTACCGCCAGTTCTGCGCGCTGCTCGAAGAAGGCCGCGCCAGCGGCCACCTGGACTTTCGCGAGACACGCATCACCGCCCAGGCCGCCTGCAGCCTGCCGGGCTTTCTCTACAACTGGTACCGCCCCGGCGGCCGCCTGGGCACGGCCGAGATGGTGGCCGAGCTGACCGAGCTGGCCAGCCGCGTGCTGGGCCTGCGCACGGCGCCAGCCACCGCGCCCGAAGCCATTGCCGCATCCCCCGCGAAAAAGACGCCTGCACGGCGCAGCCGGCCCCGGGCCGAGCCGCCCGGCAAGGACTGACGACCATTCCTTCGAGGAGACAAGACATGCCGATCCGCCGCCATTGCATCCGACGATATTCCCAGCCATCCATGGCACTCGCCGCCGCCCTGCTGTGCAGCACGGCCGCCCACGCCCAGGGAACCGACAGCTTCAAGATTGCCTTCATCGACCCGCTGTCCGGCCCCTTCGTCAGCACGGGCGAGCTGATGCGCGACCACGTGCAGTACGCGGTCGAGGACGTGAACGCCAAGGGCGGTCTGTTCAACGGGGCGAAGCTGCAGCTGCTGCAATTCGACAGCAAGCTCTCGGCCCAGGAAAGCCAGGCCGCGCTGCAGGCGGCCCTAGACCAGGGCGCGCGCGTGGTGGTGACCGGGGGATCGGGCTCGTCGGTGGTGGCAGCCCTGGTGCAGGCGGCCTCGCGCCACAACCAGCGCAATCCGGGCAAGGAGGTGCTGGTGCTCAACCATTCCTCCATCGACCCCGAGCTGACGGGCAAGGCCTGCAGCTTCTGGCATTTCATGTTCGATGCCAACACCGCCATGCGCATGCAGGCGATTGCCAGCTACATCAAGACCCAGCCGGGCATCCGCAAGGTCTACCTGCTCAACCAGGACTACGCCCACGGCAAGCAGTGGGCGGCCTACGGGCGCCAGATGGTGAGCGCGGCCCGGCCCGACATCCAGTTCACGGGCGAGATGCTGCACCCCATAGGCCGCGTCAAGGACTTCGCGCCCTACGTGGCCAAGATCAAGGAAACGGGTGCGGACTCGGTGATCACGGGCAACTGGGGGCAGGACCTGACCCTGCTGCTCAAGTCAGCGGCCGACTCGGGCTATGACCTGCGCTACTTCAACCACAGCGCCGGCGGCATGCCGGGCACGGTGACATCCTTCGCCCAGACCCGCATCGGCCAGCTGACCTGGGTGGCCGAATGGCACCCGGGCCAGGCCGGCCGCCCGCTGGCCGACGCCCGCGCCCAGGAATACAAGGCCCGCATGGGCAAGGACTTCCTGGCCCCGCGCATGGACCTGGTGCCGCGCATGCTGGCCGCCGCCATGGCCAAGGCACAGTCCACCGAACCTGTGAAGATCGCGCTGGCCCTGGAGGACCTGCAGATGGACACCGTGGTCGGCCTCGTGCGCATGCGCGGCAAGGACCACCAGCTGCTGCTGCCTCAGGTGGTCAACACCATCGCGCCCGTGGATGGCAAGCTGGTCAAGACCGGCTGGGAAGGCACGAACTACGGCTTTCGCACCGACGCCGTCTACACGCCCGAGCAGGTGGAGCTGCCCACGGACTGCCAGATGAAGCGGCCCGGCAGCCGCTGAGGCTGAGGCTGAGGCTGAGGCTGAGGCTGAGGCTGAGTATCCCGCCAGCTACGCCCCGCTCAGCGCGGGGCGTAGTTTCTCTGGCCGAAGATGCCGCTGCCCACGCGCACCATGGTCGATCCGGCGGCCACGGCCGCTTCCAGGTCGCCCGTCATCCCCATGGATACCGTGTCGAAGCGCTCCAGCCCCGGCAGGCCGCTGGTGCGGATCTGCGTGAACACGGCCGTGGCGCGGGCATGCACCTCGCGCTGGGCCTCGAAGCCCGGCACATCGTCGGGAATGCTCATCACGCCGCGCAGCACCAGGCGCGGCAGCTGCACGATGGCGGCGGCCAGCTCCAGCGCCTGCTGGGGCGCCACGCCGGCCTTGGTCTCGCCGCCATCCACGTTCAGCTGGATGCAGACCTGCAGCGGCGCCAGGCCTTCGGGGCGCTGGGCCGACAGGCGCTCGGCGATCTTCAGGCGGTCCACGGTCTGGGCCCAGTCGAAATGCTCGGCCACCAGGCGCGTCTTGTTGCTCTGGATGGGGCCTATGCAATGCCATTGCAGGGCCTCGCCGCCCGGCAGGCCCATGGCGCGCACGGCGGCGATCTTGTCCACGCCTTCCTGGATGTAGTTCTCGCCAAAGCTGCGCTCGCCGGCCAGCACGGCCTGGCGCACGGCGTCGGGGCCGAAGGTCTTGGAGACGGACAGCAACTGCACCGAGCCGGCCGCCCGGCCCGCCTGCGCGCAGGCCGAGGCAATCCGTTCGTGAATCTGTTGAAGCTTGTTTTCAATCGTCGTCATAATTGCCGCCAGCGTACCAAACGAGGGAGCGAACTCCGTGGACATCACCCAATTGCTGGCTTTCAGCGTCAAGAACAAGGCCTCCGACCTGCACCTGTCCGCGGGGCTGCCGCCGATGATCCGCGTGCACGGCGATGTGCGCCGCATCAATGTCGATCCGCTGGACCACAAGACGGTCCACGCCATGGTCTACGACATCATGAGCGACTCCCAGCGCAAGGCCTACGAGGAGTTCCTGGAGGTGGACTTCTCGTTCGAGATCGAGGGCCTGGCGCGCTTTCGTGTCAACGCCTTCAACCAGTACCGGGGCGCGGCCGCCGTCTTCCGTACCATTCCCAGCAAGATCCTGACGCTGGAGCAGCTCAACGCGCCGCGCATCTTCGCCGACCTGGCCCTGAAGCCGCGCGGCCTGGTGCTGGTGACCGGCCCCACAGGCTCGGGCAAGTCCACCACGCTGGCCGGCATGGTCAACCACCTCAACGAGACCGAGTACGGCCACATCCTGACGGTGGAGGACCCCATCGAATTCGTGCACGACTCCAAGAAGTGCCTGATCAACCAGCGCGAGGTCGGGCCGATGACGCAGTCGTTCTCGGCCGCCCTGCGCTCGGCGCTGCGCGAGGACCCGGACGCCATCCTGGTGGGCGAAATGCGTGACCTCGAAACCATCCGCCTGGCCATGACCGCGGCCGAGACGGGCCACCTGGTCTTCGGCACCCTGCACACCTCCAGCGCCGCCAAGACCATCGACCGCATCATCGACGTCTTCCCGGCCGAGGAAAAGGAGATGGTGCGCGCCATGCTTTCCGAATCGCTGCAGGCCGTGATCTCGCAGACGCTGTGCAAGACCAAGGACGGCCAGGGCCGCATCGCGGCCCACGAGATCATGCTGGGCACCAGCGCCATCCGCAACCTGATCCGCGAGGCCAAGGTGGCCCAGATGTACTCCACCATCCAGACGAGTCAGAATGTGGGCATGCAGACGCTGGACCAGAACCTGACCGATCTGGTGCGGCGCAACCTGATCAGCCCGGCCGAAGCGCGCGCCAAGGCCAAGATACCGGACAACTTCCCGGGCTGACCGCCACCGGCCCAGCCTCTCGCCACGCGCCATGAAAAGCATTTTCCGCAAGCTGCGAAGCGGCCAGGACCCTTCGGCCCCGGCCTCCGAGTCGGCCTTCTTCACGACCACTCTGGCGGCGCATGGCTTCATGGACCCGCACACGCCTCCCGTTCCCTGGGAGGCGCGCGCCATCGAGGTGGGCGCCACGCGGCTGCCGCGCGGCAGCGTCACCCAGCTGGAGCAGCTGTGGTCGCGCGACCGCTACCTGGGCCAGCTTGACGCCGCCAGCCTGCACCGGCTGAGCGAATACTTCATCTACGCGGCCGTGGCGCCGCAGCGCGACGTGATCCGCCAGGAGGAGAACGGCAGCTTCATGGCGGTGGTGCTGTCCGGCCAGATCGCCGTGGAGCGCCAGCAGCCCTGGGGCGAGCGCATGCGCCTGGCGCAGACACGGCCCGGCGACATCCTCGGCGAGATGTCGCTGCTCGACGGCGGGCCACGCTTTTCCAGCTGCACCACGCTGACCGACTGCGAGATCGGCGTGCTCAGCGCCGAGGCGCTGGACGAAATGATGGTCAAGGATGCCGCGCTGGCCGCCAAGCTGATGGCGCTGCTGGCGCGCAAGCTCTCGTTCCGGCTGCGTGCCATCAGCGTGCGCCTGGGCGAGGAGCAGCACACTTAGATGGCGAATGAGTCGGCGAATGAGTCGAATATGAGGACGCCTGGCCCATCCGGGCCGGACCGGACCACCTGCACATAACAAAACAACCTGCGCGCCACGACGGTGCGCAATGCCCGGGGGAATACGGCAATGGAAAGAGATCAGGCCACCAAGTTCATCAACGACCTGCTCAAGCTCATGGTCAGCCGCAACGGCAGCGACTTGTTCATCACGGCGGAATTCCCGCCGGCGATCAAGATCGACGGGCGCATCACCAAGGTGTCGCCGCAGCCGCTGTCGCCGGTGCACACGCTGACGCTGGCGCGCTCCGTCATGAGCGACAAGCAGATCGCCGATTTCGAGCGCACCAAGGAGTGCAACTTCGCCATCTCGCCGCCGGGCATCGGGCGCTTTCGCGTCAACGCCTTCATCCAGCAGGGCCGCGTGGGCATGGTGATGCGGACGATTCCGCTGGCCCTGCCCACCATCGACAGCCTGGGCGTGCCCCAGGTGCTCAAGGAAGTGACCATGACCAAGCGCGGCCTGTGCATCCTGGTCGGCGCCACGGGCTCGGGCAAGTCCACCACGCTGGCCGCCATGGTGGACTGGCGCAACGAGAATTCCTACGGCCACATCGTGACCATCGAGGACCCCATCGAATTCGTGCACCCGCACAAGAACTGCGTGGTCACGCAGCGCGAGGTGGGCCTGGACACGGACAGCTGGGAAGCAGCGCTCAAGAACTCCCTGCGCCAGGCACCGGACGTGATCCTCATGGGCGAAATCCGGGACCGCGAGACCATGGAGCACGCCATCGCCTTCTCGGAAACCGGCCACCTGTGCCTGGCCACGCTGCACGCCAACAGCGCCAACCAGGCGCTGGACCGCATCGTCAACTTCTTCCCCGAAGAGCGCCGCCCGCAATTGCTGATGGACCTGTCGCTGAACCTGCGCGCCATGGTCTCCCAGCGCCTGCTGCCCAAGCAGGACAGCAAGGGGCGCGTGGCCGCCATCGAGGTGATGCTCAACTCGCCGCTGATCTCCGACCTGATCTTCAAGGGCGAAGTCACCGAGATCAAGGAGATCATGAAGAAAAGCCGCAACCTGGGCATGCAGACCTTCGACCAGGCGCTGTTCGACCTGTTCGAGTCCAACCTCATCACCTACGAGGATGCCCTGCGCAATGCGGACTCGGTCAACGACCTGCGGCTGCAGATCAAGCTGGGCAGCCAGCGCGCCAAGTCGCTGGACCTGGCGGCGGGCACCGAGCATTTCGCCATCGTCTGAACGCGCCTTCAGCGCGCCGAGCCGGGACACCGGCTCCTTCCAGGGCCGCACACCGCGCGCCCCTGCGCCACCCGCTCCCACCACCTCTCAGGAATCCCCCATGTCCGACTCCTCCATCGCCGCCCGCAGCTATGCGGCCATCGCTCCCCTCTCCGTAGCCTTCCTGGGGCTGGGCGTCATGGGCTATCCCATGGCCGGCCACCTGGCCACGGCAGGCCACCGCGTCACGGTCTACAACCGCACGCAGGCCAAGGCCCGCGCCTGGTGCGAGGAGTTCAACGGCGGCCATGCGGCCACGCCGCGCGAGGCCGTGGCCGGCGCCGACATCGTGTTCAGCTGCGTGGGCAATGACGATGACCTGCGCTCGGTCGTGCTGGGGCCGGACGGCGCCTTCGCGGGCATGCGCCGCGGCGCCATCTTTGCCGACCACACGACGGCATCGGCCGAAGTGGCGCGCGAGCTGCATGCGGCCGGGCTGGAGCTGGGCCTGCAGTTCATCGACGCACCCGTCTCGGGCGGCCAGGCGGGCGCCCAGAACGGCCAGCTCACCGTGATGTGCGGCGGTGACGAGGCCGCCTTCGCCACCATGCAGCCCGTGGCCATGGCCTTCTCGCGCGCCTGCACGCTGATGGGCGACAGCGGCGCCGGCCAGCTCACCAAGATGGTCAACCAGATCTGCATCGCCGGCCTGGTCCAGGGCCTGTCCGAGGCCATCGCCTTCGGCCAGCACGCGGGCCTGGACATTCCCGCCGTGCTCGACGTCATCGGCAAGGGCGCAGCCCAGAGCTGGCAGATGGACAATCGCGGCCGCACCATGGCCGAAGGCAAGTTCGACTTCGGCTTTGCCGTGGACTGGATGCGCAAGGACCTGGGCCTGGTGCTGGCCGAGGCCCAGCGCAACGGCGCCCGCCTGCCCGTCACGGCCCTGGTGGACCAGTTCTATGCCGATGTGCAGCAGATGGGGGGCAGGCGCTGGGATACCTCCAGCCTCATCAAGAGGCTCACCCCCTGAGCGGCTTACGCCGCTTCCCCCTCTCTACTTGCTTCGCAAGGGAGGGGGACGACACCATCGCTGCGGGGCGGCCCTTGCTTGGTGTCCCTGGCTTTAGGCCCTGCCAGATTCAAGTGCTATGCCCTGAGGAACGAGATCTTCCTATGTCCAAAACAAAAAGCCGGAACATGTTCCGGCTTTTGCTTTCAGGCGGCGGTGATCACTTCACCGGGGTGGCGGTGGCGCCTGCGGGGGTGGACAGGCTGCTTTCCGAGAGGCTGGTGGGAGCGCTGGCTGCGGCGGCCTTGCCGGAGTCGTCGGTGACCACGGGGGCGGACTGCGGCTGCATGCGGGCCAGTTCGTCCTCGGAGATGACTTCCACCACGCGCACGACCTTGGTCACGTCGTTGATGCCGCGGGCGATCTCGGCGCCGCGCTTGGCTTCGCGCGGGGTGACGATGCCCATCAGGAAGACGACCTTGTTCTCGGTCACGACCTTGAAGGCCGAGGCCTGGATGTCCTTGGCGTCCAGCAGGCTGGCCTTGACCTGTGTGGTGATCAGGGTGTCCTTGGAACGCTGGCTCAGCGTGGAAGTGAAGGGCGCCACCACCACTTCGTTGAAGACATTGCGCACCGTGGGCTGCTCGCGCACGAGCTTCTCGATGGTCTGGCGGTCGGCCTCGTTGCCGGCCTCGCCGGTCAGCAGCACCTGGCGGTTGTAGCTGGTGACGTTGACATGGGCCTTGTCGCCCAGCACTTCGGAGATGCGGTTGTTGGCGCGCAGCTCGATGCCCTGGTCTTCCACCTGGGTGCCGGTGGTGCGGCGGTCCGCCACCGACATGCCGGCCATCACGGCGCTGCCACCCACCAGGGCGACGCAGCCCGACAGGGCTGCGCCCAGGGACGCAACGGCGAGCACACCGCAGGCGGCGCGGGACCAACGGAACTTCATAGAGGCATCTCCTGTTCACCAAGTAACTGGGCATCCACGCCGTCGCACAGGCAGTGCAGCACCAGCGTATGGGTTTCGCGCACGCGCGCCGCACGGTCGTGCGGCACGCAGATCAGAACATCGGTCTCGCGCACGCGGCCGGCCAGGGAGCCGCCCGTGCGGCCGGTCAGCACCACGGCCATCATGTCGCGCTCATGGGCGGCATCCAGGGCCTCCAGCACGGCCACGTCGTTGCCCGTGGCGGACAGCACCAGCAGCAGGTCGCCGGGCTGGCCCAGGGCGCGTATCTGGCGCGCCAGGTACTGGGTGACGTTGCCGCCCGAGCCCGTGGCGCCCACGGTGCCCAGCAGGCCGCCGTCGGACACCAGGGCCACGGCGGCCAGCTCAGGCCGGTCGCGCTCGAAACCGGCCACGCACAGGGCGGCGAAGAGCTGGGCGTCGCTGGCCGAGGCGCCAGCGCCGCAGGCCAGGACCTTGCCGCCGCTGGTCACGCAGGCCAGCATGGCCTGTACCGCTGACGCAATGGGCTGGCTCAGCGCCTGGGCGGCCTGGTATTTCAGGTCGGCGCTGTCGATGAAATGCTGTTGGATACGTTGCTCAAGCATGGAGGCCCGATGATAACTGCCGCCCCTGAAGTCTTTCGTAGCCAGGCGTTATTTGTGCTGCAGCGGTAACGGATCAGGCGCCTTCGGCGTCAAAGGCGGCCTGCAGCCACTGCACGGCAGGCCCGGCTCCGGGCTCGACCAGCACCACGTCGAAGCGGCACGGCGGCGGCGCGGTCCATCGCATCAGGTAGTGGCGCGCGGCAAACACGATGCGCCGCTGCTTGGTGGCGCCTATGCTGGCGCCGGCACCGCCGAAGGCGCGCGTGCCGCGGCTGCGCACCTCGACGAAGACCACGGTGCCGTCGCGCGCCTGCACGATGAGGTCGATCTCGCCGCCGCCGCGCCCCGGCGTCCGATAATTGCGCTCGACCAGACGCAGGCCGGCCGCCTGCAGATGGGCCAGCGCCGCATCCTCGGCCTGCTGGCCCCGGTGCCGGGTCGTGAGGGCAGACGGCCCCGCGCCTGCCGGCTTTTTCGCAAGGAAACCCATTGACTACCTCTTTCGCCACCGCGCTGGGCGCAGCCAAGGATGCTGCGGCATCCCAGCATTATCCGCAGGGCGCCCTCTACGTGGTGGCCACTCCCATAGGCAACCTGGCCGACATCAGCCTGCGCGCCCTGCATGTGCTGCAGCTGGTGGACTGCGTGGCCTGCGAGGACACGCGCCACACGCAGGGCCTGCTGCGCTCCTATGGACTGGACCGCCCCGGCGGCCAGTTGCTGGCCGTGCACCAGCACAACGAGGCCGAGGCGGCACAGCAGATCGTGGCCCGGCTGCAGCAGGGCCAGCGCATCGCCTATGTCAGCGATGCCGGCACGCCCGGCGTCAGCGACCCCGGCGCGCGCCTGTGCGCGGCCGTGCAGGCGGCAGGCCTGCGCTGCATTCCGCTGCCCGGCGCCAGCAGCATCACGGCGGCCATCAGCGTGGCCGGCGCGGTCACGCCTTCGCAGGGCGAGGGAGGTTTCGTCTTCGCGGGCTTTCTGCCCACCAAGTCGGCCGAGCGCCTGGCCGCCGTGCAGCAACTGGCCCTGCAGCCGCGCTGCACCGTGCTGCTGGAGGCGCCGCACCGCATTGCCGACCTGGCCGCCGCCCTGGCCACGCTGGGCGAGCGCCCGGTGACGCTGGCGCGCGAGATCACCAAGCAGTTCGAGGACATTGCCACCATGCCCGCCAGCGCGCTGCCGGCCTGGCTGCAGGCCGTGCCCCAGCGCAGCAAGGGCGAGTTCGCCGTGGTGCTGCACCCGGTGGCCCTGGGTGGCGATGAGGCCGACGCCGACGCCCTGCGCGTGCTGCGCCTGCTGCTGGCCGAGCTGCCCACCAAGACGGCCGTGCGCCTGGCCGCCGAGATCACGGGCGCACCGCGCAACCGCCTCTATGACGCCGCGCTGGCGATCAAGCAGGCCGCCGAGGAGGACCCGATAGAGGATTAAGCCCAAGGCGGCAGCACCACAGTGGCCTTCACCCTCAGGGACACCGAGCAAGGGCCTACGCCGACCGCGCCGCCCCGCCGCGAGGGTGTCGCCGGTTGCCCGTACGCCCCCCGCGTAGCGAGAGGGGGCGCCGTGCAACGGGAAGCGGCGCAGCCGCTCAGGGGGACTTATGCATACGCCAGGCCGGTGGCCACGCCACCGAACAGGTCGCCCTCGACCTGCGGCACGCCGGGGAAGGCCTCGCGCAGCGCATCGCGCAGCGTGCGCAGGGCCGACGAGCCGCCCGTGAGGTAGATGGCGTCCAGCGCCTGGGGCGCCACGCCGGCCAGGCGCAGGCAGTCCTGGGCACAGGCCACGACCTGCTGCAGCGGGCCTTGCAGCTGCTCGTGCAGCACCTCGGGCGAGATGGCGGCGGACAGGCCCGATTCCAGCCAGCCCAGTTCGATGGGCGACTCGGCATGGCGCGTGGAAGCCTCGATCTTGGCCTGCTCCACGACGGCGGCCAGGCGGTGGCCTTCGCGCAGTTCCAGCACGTCCATCAGGCGCTTGTGCAGGCGCTGGTCGCTGTAGTCGGTGCGCAGGTTGCGCGCCTCGGCCAGGGCCTTGGGCGAGTACAGCCACTGGATCAGGTGCCAGGTCGAGAGGTCGAAGAACACGCGGCTGGGCACTTCGCGGCCGCTGGGGCCGGTGTGGCGGTAGCCCAGCAGCGGCATGATCTGGGCCAGGTTGAGCCGGTGGTCGAAGTCCGTGCCGCCGATGTGCACGCCGCTGGTGGCCAGGATGTCGTCGCGGCGGTCGCGGCGGCCGGCCTGCTCGGGCCCCAAGCGCACGACGGTGAAGTCGGAGGTACCGCCGCCGATGTCCACCACCAGCACCACGGATTCCTGCGTGAGGCGCTGCTCGTAGTCCAGCGCGGCGGCGATGGGCTCCATCTGGAAATCCACTTCGCCAAGGCCGGCGGCGCGCGCGGCGTCGGCCAGGGCCTGCTGGGCCTGGCGGTCGCGCTCGGGATGGTCATCCACGAAGTGCACGGGCCGGCCCAGCACCACGCGCTCGGGCAGGCGCCCGTCCAGCGAGGCACGCGCCCGGTCGGCCACGCGGCGAAGGAACAGTCCGATCACATCCTGGTAGCTGACCAGCTGGTCGTGCACGGCCGTCTTTTCCTGCAGCAGCGCGCTGCCCAGCAGGCTCTTGAGCGAGCGCATGAGCCGGCCCGGCTCGCCATCCAGGTACTGGGCCATGGCGTCGCGCCCGAAATGCGTGCTGTGCTCATCCGTATGGAAGAACAGCGCCGTGGGCATGCCGCAGGCATCGCCTTCCAGCGGCAGCAGGCGTGCGGGCTGGCCGGGCGCGCGCCAGGCCATGGCGGAGTTGGAGGTACCGAAATCTATGCCCAGCGTGGCAGGAGAGGAAGCAGTCGTCATGGCAAGCGGCGCCGCGCCACGGCAGCCTGCGAAGGCTGCAGCGGCTGCAACGAAAACGCCCACCGGAGTGGGCATGGGTGTCAGCGGGGCGCCATTCTATCGCCCGCGCATTGCGCCTAGGCGGCAGCGGTTTCCCGGGGCAGGGAATCCTGGGCGAGCACGATGCGCACGCCATGCGTGGCGGCCTCGTCCAGTGCCCGTGCAGGCGCAGTCCGCCGCACGTCCAGCCCGATCGCATAAGGGCCTTCGCCGCGCGTGGCCAGCCGGTGGCCCAGGGCGCCCGTGGCCACGCCCTGGGCTGGGGCAGACAGCACCAGCTCGGTGGCGCCCGGCCCCGAGCCCCCCAGCTTCAGCGAGGCGCGGTAGGCGCCGCCATCGGCCGACAGACGGGCCTCGCCGATGTCGGCGCCCTCGCCCAGCAGCGCGCGCCAGCGCGCCAGGCTGGCCCGCAGGTCATGCACGGCCACGTGCAGCCGGGCCACGCCGGTGGCGCCGTTGGCATGCACGCGCGCATCGCCCTCAGGCACGCGCAGGGCGCGCGGCGTGAGGTCGCCGCAGAGAAAGGGCAGGTCCTGGCTGCGGGCGCGTGCGTTGCGCCAGCGCAGCTGCGCGCCGTCGGGGCGCAGGCGGCCGCCTTCGTAGGGCGCCTCGTAGTCCAGCCCGCGCGCCTGGGCTGCGGCGACCACGGCGCCGGTCTCGGTGGGCAGCAGCGCGAAATCGACAATGCCCTCGCCATGGCGCTGCAGCTGCTGCCACCAGCGTTCCTCGGGCGCGGGTGCGCGCCAGGCGATGAGTTCGAAATAGGCGCCGTCGGCAAACACCACCAGGGCGTTGTGCGTGGAACGGCCCGGGTGCTCGCCGCCGCGCAGCACGTTGAAGCCCAGCGCGGTGTAGTCGGCAATGGAGCGTTCCAGGTCCTGGACCGCGATGACGATGTGGTCGAGTGGCAGGGTCATGGCAGGGGTGCTTTCCGCACGGTGTTCAGGCCGCCAGGCGCGCGGCGGCGCTGGAGTCGGTGTGGCGCACTTCGGCGCGGATGTTCTGCGGATTGCGCAGCAGGTTGAGGATGGGGCAGGTGCGCTCCACGGCCTCGAACAGCGCATCGATCTCGGCGCGGCTGGCGGGCGAGTCGATGTGCACGGTGTAGCCGATCTCATGCGGCCAGATGGGCGTGGCCTCGTGGCCGGGCCTGCCGCCGCGCGGATCGATGATGCCCGTGACCTCGACCTCCAGGCTCTCCACGGGCACCTGGCGCTCGGCCGCCTGGATCAGAAAGATGTGGGTCACGCAGGTGCCCAGCACGCCCAGCTGCAGCTCGGGCGAGCTGGGGCCGAGGTTGTAGCCCGCGAAGTCGGGCGGACTGTCGCTGATGACCTGGTGCTCGCGGATGCGCAGGCGGCGCACGCCGCTGCGGCCCTCGGCACGCACATGGGCCTTGAGGTGGGCGGGCTGGGCCGTGCCGGCCGCGACGGCGGCGCTGCGGGCGAGCACGGCGGCGCGTTTTTCGGCGAGGTATTCGTTGAGATGGCTCATGGACGGGCTTTCGGTGAAGGAAGTACCAGCCCATTGTTGGGACCGCCGCATGCGCGGCAAACAAACGAATCCGTCTGCGCTTATGCACTGGGCAGATATGCGGGGCCCCATCCCTTAGTCGTTTTCCAAATAACGATGCAACTCGATATATGAACGCAAATATTTGCCATCGATAGCATGAAAAACATGGAGCCGGTCCTGTGGCCGGCAGTCTTGTTTTTCAGCGCCCCAGCGGCGGCGAGGTACGAACGTGTTTTCCCAATCGAAGGCGGGTCAGGCGGCATGGAAGGCCGCGATAGCGGTATTGGCGGGCAGCAGCCTGCTGCTGGCGGCGTGCTCCAGGCAGGCCGATACGGCCCAGGCGGGCGCGGCTGCCGGCCCCGTGGAAGGCGGCACTCTGGTCTACCTGGAGCAGCAGGCCCATACCAACCTCTATCCGCCGGCCGGGGGCTTCTATCCCAATGGCGGCGTGCTCAACCAGATCACCGACAAGCTGACCTACCAGGACCCGAAGACGCTGGAGATCCAGCCCTGGATCGCCGAGTCCTGGACCGTGAATGCCGACGCCACCGAGTACCGCTTCAAGCTGCGGCCCGGCGTCACCTTCTCCGATGGCACACCGCTGGACGCAGCGGCCGTGGCGCGCAACTTCGACACCTATGGCCTGGGCAACAAGGCGCTCAAGCAGCCCGTGTCCGAGGTGATCAACAACTACGAGCGCAGCGAGGTGGTCGATCCGCTGACGGTGAAGTTCTTCTTCAGGAAGCCTTCGCCGGGCTTCCTGCAGGGCACCTCGGTGATCGGCTCGGGCCTGGTCTCGCCGGCCACGCTGGACCGCCCCTTCGAGGAGCTGGGCGACGCCACGCGCATCATCGGCTCCGGCCCCTTCGTGGTGGCCAGCGAGACGCTGGGCAAGGAGCTGGTGCTCAAGGTGCGCAAGGACTACGCCTGGGGTCCCGCCAAGCTGGCCCACCAGGGCCGCGCGCGGCTGGACGAGGTGAAGTTCATCGTCACGCCCGAGGACAGCGTGCGCATCGGCGCGCTGCTGGCCGGCCAGGCCGGGCTGATCCGCCAGATCCAGGCCTATGACGAAAAGCGCGTCGAGGACCAGAAGTTCAGCATCTACGCCCCGCCTACGCGCGGCGTGAACAACAGCGTGGCCATCCGCCCCGACAACGCCCTGGTGGCCGATCTGAAGGTACGCCAGGCCCTGTTGCACGGCACCAATGCCAAGGAGATCGTGGAGACGCTGTTCTCGCCGCGCTATCCGCAGGCGCGCTCGGTGATTGCCTCCACGGCGGCCGGCTTCGTGGACCTGTCGGCCAAGCTGGCCTATGACGAGGCCAAGGCGAAACAGCTGCTGGACGAGGCCGGCTGGACGCTGGGCGCCAACGGCCTGCGCCAGAAGGACGGCCGCGATTTCGTGCTGTCCACCTACGAGTCCCTGCCCCAGCCGCAGAACAAGGAGACGCTGCAGCTGGTGGCCCAGCAGTGGGCGCGCATCGGCGTCAAGCTCAACGTGCTGTCGGGCGACGCGGGCAGCCGCGCCGTGGACACGCTGGACCCCGACAAGACCGGCGTGCTGCCCGGCATGGTGGGCCGCGCCGATCCCGACGTGATCAAGAGCAACTACTACCCGACCAACCGCAACGTGCTGCTGCAAAAGGGCGGCGTGAGCCAGAAGGTCAAGTCCTTCGAGGACGCCAGGCTCAACGGCCTGTTCGACGCCATCGCGGCCGAGACCGATGCCGCCAGGCGCCTGGCGCTGGCCGGCGAGGTGCAGAACTACCTGATCGACCAGGCCTATGTGATCCCCATCTTCGAGGAACCCCAGGCCTTTGCGGGCGCAGGCTGGGTGCGCGACGTGGGCTTCGAGGCCGTGGGCCGGCCCAGCTTCTACAGCACCTGGCTGGCCAGGCGCTGACCGGATCGCACCCTGAGGAACCGCTCCCATGCCGCGCCGCTATCTGCTCAGCCGCATCGCACAGGCCGCCCTGGTGCTGTGGGCGGCCTTCACGGTCTCGTTCATCCTGCTGCAGCTGCTGCCGGGCGACGCCGTGCTGATCAAGTTTCTGAACCCCGAGCTGGGCCTGGGCCCGCAGGAGATTGCCGACATCCGCGCGGCCTACGGCTCGGACCAGCCCGTGTGGCAGCAGTACCTGCACACGCTGGGCCAGTTCCTCACGGGCCATTTCGGCTATTCGCTGCAGGCCGGCGTGCCGGTGAGCCAGGGCCTGGCCACCAGCCTGCCGCCCACGCTCAAGCTCGCGGCCCTGGGCTTTGTCGCAGCCGCGCTGCTGGCCGTGGCGCTGGCGGCGGCTGCCAGCCTGGCGCCCTTTGCCTGGCTGCGCAACGCGCTGTATTCGCTGCCTTCGGTCTTTGTCTCGGTACCCGTGTTCTGGCTGGGGATCATGCTGATCCAGGTGGTGTCGTTCCGCCTGGGCTGGATCGCCGTGATCAATCCCGGCCCCTGGGAAGGACTGGTGCTGCCCACGCTGACCCTGGCCGTGCCGATCTCGGCGCCGCTGGCCCAGGTGCTGCTGCGCAATATCGACGCCGTGCTGGCCCAGCCCTTCGTGGCCGTGGCGCGGGCCAAGGGCGCCTCGCGCCGCTGGGTGCTGCTGCGCCATGTGGCACGCAATGCCCTGCTGCCCACGCTGACCATTGCCGGCGTGCTGTTCGGCGAGCTGCTGGCCGGCGCCGTGGTGACGGAGGCCGTGTTCGGCCTCAATGGCCTGGGCACGCTGACCCAGCAGGCCGTGGGCAACCAGGACACGGCCGTGCTCCAGGCCGTGGTGGTCGTCTCGGCCGCCGCCTTCGTACTCATCAACCTCGCCGTGGATCTGCTGTACCCGCTGCTTGATCCGCGCCTGCGCCATTCCGTGGAGAACCGGCCATGAACACTGCCGTCTCAAGCGCTCTTTCCCCGGCCCTGGATGCCCAGGCCGCGCCCGCCACTCCTACTCCCATTCCCATTCCCATTCCCATTCCCACGGCGCTGCCAGCGTCGTCCCTGGCCCCTGCGCCAGCCGCCCCGCACCGCAGCTTCGCCTTGCCGGCCCGCCTGCAATCCCTGAAGCGCCTGCCGCCCACGCTGGCCCTGGCCTGGCTGGTGATTGCCGTGGCCGCGCTGTGGGCGCTGGCGCCCGGCTGGTTCGCCCACCAGAACCCGATCGCGGGCCAGGCCGGCCAGCAGCTGCTGGCGCCCAGCGCCGCCCACTGGCTGGGCACGGACGCGCTGGGGCGCGACCTGTGGGCGCGCATGGTGCATGGCGCCGTGCATTCGCTGTCGGGCGCCTTCGTGGCCGTGGGCGTGGGCCTGGCCGTGGGCACGCTGATCGGCCTGCTGGCCGGGGCCACGGGCGGGCGCACGGAAGATGCGCTGATGCGCCTGGTCGACGTGCTGCTGGCCGTGCCTTCGCTGCTGCTGTCGCTGACCATCATCATCGTGCTGGGCTTTGGCACCATCAACGCGGCGATTGCCGTGGGCGTGATCTCGGTGGCCAGCTTCGCGCGACTGGTGCGCTCGGAGGTGGTGCGCGTGCGCCGCTCCGACTACGTGGAGGCCGCCTTTGGCAGCGGCGGGCGCTTTGCCGCCGTGCTGTGGCGCCATGTGCTGCCCAACTCGCTGACCTCGGTCATCGCCATGGCCGCGCTGCAGTTCGGCTCGGCGATCCTTGCGATTTCCACCCTGGGTTTTCTGGGCTACGGCGCGCCGCCGCCCACGCCCGAATGGGGGCTGCTGATCGCCGAGGGCCGCAACTACATCGCCACCGCCTGGTGGCTGACCACGGCGCCGGGCCTGATCGTGGTGGCCGTGGTGCTGGCGGCCAACCGCATCGCCACGGCCTTCGCTCGGAGGCCTGCATGAGCGCCGCCATCGAGGAACGCATCCACGCCGCACCAGCGGTGGCAACCACCGCCCCCGTGCTCGAAGTGCAGGACCTGGCCGTGGCCTACCGCGATGCCGCAGGCCAGGCGCAGCGCGTGGTGCACGGCGTGTCGTTTTCCGTGGCGCCGGGCGAGGTGGTGGCCCTGGTCGGCGAGTCGGGCTCGGGCAAGACCACCACGGCGCAGGCCGTGATCGGCCTTTTGGCCGACAACGGCCACCGCGAGCACGGCAGCATCCGCCTGCAGGGCACCGAGGTCTCGGGCTGGCCGGCCGCACGCTGGAACGCCATCCGCGGCCGCGTGGTCAGCCTGGTGCCGCAAGACCCCACCATGTCGCTGAACCCCGTGCGCACGGTGGGCGACCAGGTGGGCGAGATCCTGCGCATCCACGGACTGCGCGACCGCACGGCCGTGCAGGCGCGCGTGCTGGAGCTGCTGGCCCGCGTGGGGCTGTCCCAGCCCGCGCTGCGCGCACGCCAGTATCCGCACGAACTGTCGGGCGGCATGCGCCAGCGCGTGCTGATCGCCATTGCGATTGCGCTGCGGCCCGCCCTCATCATTGCCGACGAGCCCACCAGCGCGCTGGACGTGACCGTGCAGCGGCGCATCCTGGACCTGATCGACGCGCTGCGCCGCGAGACCGGCACGGCCGTGCTGCTGGTCACGCATGACCTGGGCGTGGCGGCCGACCGCTCGCACCGCCTGGTCGTCATGCAGGGCGGCCGCATCCAGGAGTAGGGCCCCACGCTGGAGCTGCTGCGCAATCCGCAAAGCGCCTATACGCGGCGGCTGCTGGCCGATGCGCCTTCGCTGGCGCCCGCACCGCGCCGCACGCCCAGGCCCGCCACCACCGATGACTGGGCCATCGAGGTCGAGGACCTGGTGCACGAGTTCGCGGCCCCCGGCCATGCCTCGGCCTACGGGCGCGGCATCTTCCGCGCCGTGGACGGCGTGTCGCTGCGCGTGCGCCGGGGCAGCACGCATGCCATCGTGGGCGAGTCGGGCTCGGGCAAGACCACCACCATCCGCGCCATCGTGGGCCTGGGCCGGCCCACGGCGGGCCGCATCAGCATCGAAGGCACCGAGGTCACGGGCCTGCGCGGCGAGGCCCTGCGCCAGCTGCGCCGCCGCGTGCAGCTGGTCTACCAGAACCCGTTCAGCTCTCTGGACCCGCGCCAGAGCGTGTTCGACATCATCGAGGAGCCCCTGCTGAACTTCGACCCGCTGCCGGCCGATGAGCGCCGCCGGCGCGTGCACGACATGCTGGAGCGCGTGGGCCTGCCGGCCGCCGTGCTGCAGCGGCGCCCGCATGCGCTGTCGGGCGGCCAGCGCCAGCGCGTGGCGATTGCGCGCGCCCTGGTGCTGCAGCCGCAGGTGCTGGTGCTGGACGAGGCCGTATCGGCCCTGGACGTGACGGTGCAGGCGCAGATCCTGGCCCTGCTCGCCCAGCTGCAGCAGGACCTGGGGCTGACCTATCTCTTCATCTCGCACGACCTTGCCGTGGTGCGCCAGATCGCCGACACGGTATCGGTGCTGCGCGCGGGCCGGGTGGTGGACGCGGGCAGCGTGGAGGAGGTGTTCCAGCGCCCCACCAGCGACTACACACGCGAACTCATGGACGCCATTCCCGGCAAAAGGAGCATTGATTTTGTCCCTCACCCCGCCTGATACCAACCGTGGCCACGGCTCCCGCACCGGCCCGCGCCTGGGCTTCTTCAGCCGCCTGCTCGACGATGTGCCGGCCGGCGAGCGCTACCGCCTGGTGGCCGAGCAGATCGCCCATGCCGAGGCCCAGGGCTTCGACTCGGCCTGGGTAGCCCAGCACCATTTCCATGAAAGCGAGGGCGGCCTGCCCTCGCCCTTCGTCTTCCTGGCCCATGTGGCGGCGCGCACGCGGCGCATCCGCATCGGAACGGGCGTGATCACGCTGCCGCTGGAAAACGCGCTGCGCGTGGCCGAGGATGCGGCCGTGCTGGACCTGCTGACCGGCGGCCGCCTGGAAGTGGGCCTGGGCACGGGCGGCACGGCCGAATCCTTCGAGGCCTTTGGCGTGCAGGGCGCCGAGCGCGGCGCCGTCTTCGCACGCAACTTCGGCGTGCTGCAGGACGCCTGGGCCGGGCGTGCGCTGGCCGGCGGCGTGCGCCTGTACCCGGCCGCGCCGCAGCTGCTGGAGCGCGTCTGGCAGGCCACGTTCTCGGCCGAGGGCGGCGCGCGGGCCGGGGCCAACGGCGACGGCCTGATGCTGTCGCGCACCCAGCCACGGCCCGAAGGCGCGCCGCAGGCCACGCTATCCGAGATCCAGAACCCCATCATCGACGCCTACCTTGCCCGCCTGCCCGCAGGGCGGGCGCCGCGCATCCTGGGCTCGCGCACGCTGTTCGTGGCCGACCGCCACGACGAGGCGCTGCGCTGGGCCGAGGCCGGCCTGCGCCGCGTGGCCCGGCGCCATGCCGCCCAGCCCTCGCAGTGGGCGGCCCGCGTCGATCCGCAGGCCCCGCTGGCCGATCTCATCGCCGCCTACGACGTGCATGTGGGCACGCCCGACGAGGTCATCGCCTCGCTGCGCGCCGACACGGCGCTGGCGCGCGTGAGCGACATCGTCTTCCAGGTGCATTCCATCGACCCGCCGCACGACGCCATCCTGCGCTCCATCGAGCTGACGGCCGCCCATGTGGCACCAGCCCTGGGCTGGCGCCGTGCAGATCTGCAGGCACCCTCTTCCCTCCCCGCAGCCCGGGCCGGACTGCTGCAAGCCGCATGACCATGAACACCACCGTACAGCCCCGTTTTCCGGACGACGTCATCGACCACCTCGCCGGCATCACCCCCGGCAGCGCCCTGGACCGCGTGCGCCGCCACCGCACCGAGGCGCGCACGCAGGCCCAGCAGAGTTTTGCCGCCCTGTTCACGCCCGCCGAGCCCGTGCCCGGCACGGTCTCGCTGCGCGAGCGGCTGGCCCTGGCCGCCTTCACGGCCGGGCTGCATGGCGAGCCGCGCAGCGCCGTCTTCTATGCGAAGGCGCTGGCGGCCGAAGAGGCGGAACTGGCTGCCGCCGTGGCATCCGAAGTCGTGCGGGGCCGTGCACAAAGCCTTCAGCCCGGCAGCGGCCCGCACGGGCCGTACGGCCGCTACCCGGCAGGCCCGCTGAGCCGCGAAGACCAGAGCGGCCCCGCCTATGCCGTGGACCCGGCCCATGCCGCGCTGCTGGGCGCGCGCCTGGCCGCGGCGCTGGCCCATGCGCACCTGCTGGCCTACCACCCGCGCGACGCCAGCGCCGGGGCCCTGCAGGCGCTGCAACAGGCGGGCTGGAGCGAGACGGACATCGTCATCGTGTCCCAGCTGGCGTCCTTCCTGTCCTTCCAGATCCGCGTGGTGGCGGGGTTGCGCGTGCTGGCTGCACGCCCCGCGTCCCCGGCAGCCCATCAACCCACCCTGCAAGCCCAGCCATGACCTCAACGAACTCCGCCGCTCCCCAGGTCTTCACCCAGGAACAGCTCGACTGGCTGCCATGGATTGAGCCGCTAGACGAAAGCGAGCTGACCGAACGCCACCATGCAGGCCTGGTCGATGCCTCACGCGCGCAGTCCCCCTACTTCCGCCTGCTGGCGCGCGACCCCGACACGCTGGGCGCACGCACACGCACCGACAAGGACATCTTCTACAACCCCGACGCCGGCCTGCCGCGTGCCGAGCGGGAGCTGGCGGCCGCTGCCACCTCGCGCGCCAATGGCTGCATCTACTGCGCCTCGGTCCATACGCGCTTTGCCACGCACTTCTCGCGCCGGGGCGGCGACGTGCAGCGCCTGCTCGACGAGGGTCCGGGCACGGACCTGGGACCGCGCTGGAACGCCATCGTCACGGCGGCCGTGGCGCTGACCCAGACGCCGCCTGCGCTGGAGCCCGCCCACATCGATGCGCTGCGCGCCGCCGGCCTGGACGATGCCGCCATCTCCGATGTGCTGCACGGCACGGCCTTCTTCAACTGGGCCAACCGGCTCATGCTGTCGCTGGGCGAGCCACGGACCACCGCATGAGGGCTTTCGCCCTCACCACAGGCCCAGCAGCTTCCACCAGGCGCTGCCGACCACGGCAAAGACCAGCAGCTCGATCACGCACATGGCCGCGCCCACGCGCCACCAGTTGCCCAGCGTGACATAGCCGCTTCCGAAGATGATGGGCGAAGTGCCGGTGGCGTAGTGGGTCAGCGTCATCATGATGGCCGAGCCGGCCGTCATCATCAGCATGAAGGGCACGACATAGTCGGCAGGAATCAGCTGCGCGCCCACGGTCAGGAAGGCCAGCATCATGGCGCTGATGTGGGCCGTGGTGCTGGCGAACAGGTAATGCGAGAACACGAACACGCCCACCAGGATGGCCGCCACCGGCAGCCAGTCCAGACCGCTGGCGACGATGGCGTTCTTCATGCCCACCGCGAACCAGGACACCACGCCCAGCTTGTTGAGCTGCTCGGCCAGCATGACCAGGGCGCCGAACCACACCAGCGTGTCCCAGGCGCTTTTCTCGGACAGCACGTCATCCCAGTCGATGGTGCCCGTGATGATCAGCACGAACAGGCCCAGGAAGGCGACCACCGTCGGGTCCAGCGTGAAGGCAGGCCCGAACAGCATCTGCGGCACGTTGGCCCACAGCAGCAGCATCAGGCCGAAGGTGCCCAGCATCACGCGCTCCTTGCCCGACAGCGGCCCCATGCGTGCCATCTCGCTGCGCGCGTACTCCACGGCATTGGGCGTGGCCTTGAGTTCGGGAGGCGACAGCAGGTAGATCACCAGCGGCATCAGCAGCAGGCACAGCAGGCCCGGCAGCAGCATGTACAGCGCCCAGGTGGTCCAGCTCAGGTGCAGCGCCTGGCCCGTGGCCTTGGCCACGAAGTCCACCACCAGCGGATTGGGCGCCGTGGCGGTCAGGAACATGGCCGAGGTGATGGGATTGGCGTGGTAGTTGACCAGGGCCAGATAGGTGCCCACCTTGCCCTGCGTACCCTTGGCCGGGTCCGACTCGAAGGCATTGGCGATGGACTTCATGATGGGGTGCACGATACCGCCGCCGCGCGCCGTGTTGCTGGGCGTGAACGGTGCCAGCACCAGCTCGCAGATCGCCAGGCCGTAGCCGATGCCGATGGTCCGCTTGCCCAGCAGCGCGATGAACATCAGTCCGATGCGGTTGCCCAGCCCCGTCTTCTTGAGGCCGCGCGAGATCAGGATGGCCACCACGATCAACCATATCAGCGGGCTGGAAAAGCTGCTCAGCGCATCGGTGACTGCGCCCTTGGACGAGCCTGACGTGACCTGGGACAGCGAGACGATCACGATGGCCATCAAGGCCATCACGCCAATGGGCATGACCTTGAGGATGATGGCCACGATGGTGGTCAGGAAAATGGCCACCAGCTGCCAGGCCTTGGGCGTCAGCCCCTCGGGCACGGGCACCAGCAGCAGCCCGAACAGCACGGCGGTGGCGATCAGCGCCGGCACCAGCCGGAACGGCACGGCCGACTTGAAGTAGCGGAACAGCGAGGCAATCTTCTCGAGCATGTGGATCCTTTGCGTTGCCGGAGCGGCGCCGAGAGAGCATGGCCTGCCGGGAGCAAAAGCCCACCAGCCTGCACGGGCACTGGCGGCCGCGCCGCATGACTGACATCATGATGCAGTGCAGCATGAGCCCGGCTTCCAGCGGGCGCCTGCGCCACCGAAGTTTGACAGGCATCAAGGCCGGGCCAGTAAACCTGGCGACCCAGGCCACCGAGCCCCGCTCACATGACAGCATCCCCAGACCGGGTGCCTTTCGCCCCGGTGTACCCATGCAGTGAAAAAAGGAGAAAAGCCGACATGCCAGCCAACCGATTCTTGCCCGAGGAATGGGAATGCCGGCTCCAGGAGATCGACCTGGAGATCGCCCGCCACGCCGTCATCTGCAAGATCCCGCTGCTGCAGGCCGGCGTGGTGGAGCGCGTGCTGGCCGATGACGCCAGCGTCTGCGGCGGCGGCCACGAGGCCGCTTTCAAGACCCTGCGCGGCCTCTTGTACATGCACTACACCGAGCTGCTGCACATCAGCGAGGTGCTCAGCCCCGATGCCGCCCAGGAAATCGCCCACCGCGTGCGCCTGCGGCTGGGCCAGCGCATCGGCAACCAGCTGGGCGGCTGATGCCGGGCTGTCTGCCTGGCCTTTGCCCTGGCGCGAGGGCATGAAAAAAGGGCTACGACAGTTGTCGTAGCCCTTTTCAATTTGGTTGCGCGAGAAGGATTTGAACCTCCGACCTTTGGGTTATGAGCCCAACGAGCTACCAGACTGCTCCATCGCGCGGTATTCCAAAATTATAGCAGATTATTCAGCTGCCTTGGCTTCGGCGGCGCCTTCTTCAGCGCGCTCGACCAGTTCCACGAAGGCCATGGGGGCGTTGTCGCCCACGCGGAAGCCCATCTTCAGGATACGGGTGTAGCCACCAGGACGCTTTGCGAAGCGGGGGCCCAGCTCGTTGAAGAGCTTGGTCACGCTGTCGCGGTCGCGCAGGCGGTCGAATGCCAGGCGGCGGTTGGCAACGGTGTCGACCTTGGCCAGGGTGATCATGGGCTCGATCACGCGGCGCAGTTCCTTGGCCTTGGGAACGGTGGTCTTGATGGCTTCGTGCTCGATGAGCGAATTCATCATGTTCTTCAGCATCGCCAGGCGGTGCGAAGAGGTGCGATTGAGTTTGCGGAGGCCGTGACCGTGACGCATGGTGCTTTATTCCTAAAATATGTAATTAGGGCTTGCGCAAACAAGGATGCAAGCCTGGACCCGTTACCGGATCTGCAGCTTGCCTCAACCGAATTTGCGCAAGTTGTTGATTAATTCGGGCAGCCGTATCAGGTACTGCCCGAGGCACTGAGGCTCTCCAAAAAGGAGAGCCCGCAATTATAGTGCTTAGCGCTTTTCCAGGCCAGCAGGCGGCCAGTTCTCCAGCTTCATGCCCAGCGTCAGACCGCGGGAAGCCAGGACTTCCTTGATCTCGTTGAGCGACTTGCGACCCAGGTTGGGGGTCTTGAGCAGCTCGTTTTCGGTACGCTGGATCAGGTCGCCGATGTAGTAGATGTTCTCTGCCTTGAGGCAGTTGGCCGAACGCACGGTGAGTTCCAGCTCGTCCACGGGACGCAGCAAGATGGGATCAAAGGCGGTTGCGGCACCACGGCCACCGGCCGGAGCATCGAAGACGCTGGCGATATCGCCGCCGTCCAGCTGAGCGAACACGGCGAGCTGTTCCACCAGGATCTTGGCGGAGGCGCGCACGGCGTCCTCGGCAGTGATCGCACCATTGGTTTCGATCTCCACCACCAGCTTGTCGAGGTCGGTGCGTTGTTCAACGCGGGCCGATTCGACGGCGTAGCTCACGCGCTTGACGGGCGAGAACGAAGCGTCCAGCACAATGCGGCCGATCGACTTCGTGGACTCGTCGCCATAGCGGCGCACGTTGCCGGGCACATAGCCGCGGCCCTTCTCGACCTTGATCTGCATGTCCAGCTTGCCGCCTTGCGACAGGTTGGCGATGACATGATCAGGGTTGATGATTTCCACGTCGTGGGGCGTCTGGATGTCGCGCGCCGTCACGACGCCTTCGCCATCCTTGCGCAGGGAGAGCGTGACCTCGTCGCGGTTGTGCAGCTTGAACACCACACCCTTGAGGTTCAGCAGGATGTTGACCACATCTTCCTGGACACCGTCAATGGACGAGTACTCGTGCAACACACCAGCAATCGTCACTTCCGTCGCTGCGTAACCCACCATGGACGAGAGCAGGACACGGCGCAGGGCATTGCCCAGCGTATGGCCGTAGCCACGCTCAAACGGCTCCAGAACAACTTTGGCGCGATTGTGGCCAAGCTGCTCGACATTGATCGTCTTGGGCTTCAGCAAATTGGTTTGCATGCAGACTTCCTCTCAATACCCCCGGCTCGTTACACCGGTAAGGCTGGTGAAGCACCCCAGCGCGATGCCTCGCGGCTGGGGGACGGTTTTACAGAAATGTCGCTGCGCGGAATTAACGCGAGTACAACTCAACGATCAGGGATTCGTTGATGTCTGCACCGAACTCGTCGCGGTCAGGCGACTTCTTGAACGTGCCTTCAGCCTTGTCGGCCGACACTTCCACCCATGCGGGGAAACCGACTTGACCAGCCAGTTGCAGGGCTTCGACGATGCGGGCCTGCTTCTTGGACTTTTCACGCACGGCGACCACGTCACCCACCTTCACCATGTAGGAAGGGATGTTGACGGATTGGCCGTTGACCGTGATGGCCTTGTGCGACACCAGCTGACGCGCTTCCGAGCGGGTCGAGCCGAAGCCCATGCGGTACACCACGTTGTCCAGACGCGACTCCAGCAGCGACAGCAGATTGGCACCGGTGTTGCCCTTCTTCTTGTCGGCGGCTTCGAAGTAGCGGCGGAATTGCTTTTCCAGCACGCCGTACATGCGCTTGACCTTCTGCTTTTCACGCAGCTGCAGGCCGAAGTCGGAAGTACGCTGACCGGAAGTGCGGCCGTGCTGACCGGGCTTGGTGTCGAACTTGGACTTGTCGGCGATCGAGCGACGTGCGCTCTTCAGGAACAGGTCAGTGCCTTCACGGCGGGAGAGTTTGGCCTTGGGGCCGATATAGCGTGCCACTTGATTTCCTTTGTGTCATCTGCCGTGCACAAGCACGGGAGCCGCCCGCGATGTTACACATCTGGGCGGCGGTGGGCTTGGTGAAAAAGCTTAGATACGACGGCGCTTTTGAGGGCGGCAGCCGTTGTGGGGAACCGGCGTCACGTCCGCGATGGAAGTGATGCGGATGCCCAGGGCGCCCAGGGCGCGAACCGAGGATTCACGGCCGGGACCGGGACCCTTGATTTCGACGTCCAGGTTCTTGATGCCCTGTTCGATGGCAGCACGACCAGCCACTTCCGAAGCCACCTGGGCAGCGAAGGGAGTCGACTTGCGCGAACCCTTGAAGCCCTGGCCACCCGACGAGGCCCACGACAGAGCGTTGCCTTGGCGGTCGGTGATGGTGATGATCGTGTTGTTGAACGAAGCGTGCACGTGGGCAATGCCGTCCGAAATGTTCTTACGGACTTTCTTGCGAACGCGCTGTGCAGCGTTGTTTGCGGGAGACTTAGCCATAGTGATCTTTCAATCTCTTTATTTCTTCAAAGCCGCGGCACCCTTGCGCGGACCCTTGCGGGTACGTGCATTCGTGCGGGTACGCTGACCACGCATGGGCAGGCCACGACGATGACGGAAACCGCGATAGCAACCGATGTCCATCAAACGCTTGATGTTCATCGTTGTTTCGCGACGCAGATCACCTTCCAGCGTCAGGGAAGTCAGCTGATCGCGGATCTTTTCCAGATCGCCGTCAGTCAGTTCCTTGATTTTCTTGGAATATGCGATGCCAGCGGCTTCGCAGATCTTGCGTGCAGTGGTGCGACCGATCCCATAGATAGCGGTCAGGCCGATTTCAGCGTGCTGATGCGGCGGGATGTTAATGCCAGCGATACGTGCCATTATTCGTCCTCAAACTTTCCTATCAACCCTGGCGCTGCTTGTGGCGCTGGTCCGTGCAGATCACTCGCACCACACCCTTGCGGCGGATGATCTTGCAGTTACGGCAGATTTTTTTGACCGAAGCCGAAACTCTCATTTCATTCTCCTAAAACTCTACATCCGTTACGGCCTATCGACCGGGAAACATGCCCGCGATGGATAGATCGAATGGGCGTCTACTAACTCTTACTGGACCCGCCGGCACCGCCGGCCAGGCCCATCACTTAGTTCAATTGCCAAGTGTCGCTTTGAAGTTCGCCTTTTTGAGGAGCGATTCGTACTGTTGCGACATCATGTAGTTCTGCACCTGGGCCATGAAGTCCATGGTCACCACCACAATAATCAGCAGTGATGTACCACCGAAGTAGAACGGGACGTTGTACTTCAGGATCAGGAACTCGGGCAACAAGCACACGAATGTGATGTACACCGCACCAGCCAGGGTCAGGCGAACCAGGATCTTGTCAATGTAGCGGGCCGTCTGGTCACCGGGACGGATCCCGGGGATGAAGGCACCACTCTTCTTCAGGTTGTCGGCGGTTTCCCGGCTGTTGAACACCAGGGCCGTGTAGAAGAAGCAGAAGAAGATGATGGCGGTGGCGTAGAGCATCACATAGATCGGCTGACCGGGGGTCAGCGTGCTAGCAATGTCCTTCAGCCAGCGCATGGATTCCCCTGCACTGAACCAGTTCACAACGGTCGCCGGCAGCAAGATGATCGAGGAAGCGAAGATGGGAGGAATGACCCCCGCCATGTTCAGCTTCAGCGGCAAGTGCGAAGACTGACCGCCATACACCTTGTTACCCACCTGACGACGCGCATAGTTCACCAGGATCTTGCGCTGTCCCCGCTCGACAAACACGACGAAGTACGTCACGGCTGCCACCACGAGAACGATGAAGATCGCGGCCAGGATGCTCATGGCACCGGTGCGCACCAGCTCCAGCAGACCACCGATGGAGCTCGGCAGACCTGCGGCGATACCTCCAAAGATGAGGATCGAGATGCCGTTGCCCAGACCACGTTCCGTGATCTGTTCACCGAGCCACATCAGGAACATGGTGCCGGCCGTCAGGCTGACCACCGCCGTGAGGCGGAAGCCGAAACCGGGGCTCAGAACCAGACCTGCGGAGCTTTCCAGAGCCACGGCAATTCCCAGGGACTGAAAAATCGCCAGGCCCAGAGTGCCATAGCGGGTGTACTGGGTGATCTTGCGACGACCCGATTCACCTTCCTTTTTCAGCTGCTCGAATGTAGGGACCACGTAGGTCATGAGCTGCATGATGATCGATGCCGAGATGTACGGCATGATCCCCAGTGCGAACACCGTGAAGCGCGACAGCGCCCCACCCGAGAACATGTTGAACAGATTGAGAATGCCGCCCTGCTGGCCATTGAACAGCTGCTGCAGCTGCGCTGGATCGATGCCCGGCACGGGGATATGAGCCCCGATGCGGTAAACGACCAGCGCGAGCAACAGAAAAACCAGACGGCGGCGAAGATCGCCGAATTTTCCGGTTTTTGCAATTTGAGCTGCGCTAGTAGCCACGGATGTCTTCTTTCAGATCATTAATCAGGCGATGCTGCCGCCGGCAGCTTCGATGGCAGCCTTGGCGCCGGCGGTAGCGCCGATGCCGTTGAGCTTGACAGCCTTGCTGATTTCACCGCTCTTGATGATCTTGACCACCTTTGCGATTTCACCAACCAGACCGGCTTGCTTCAGAGCTGCCAGATCGACTTCGGCCAGGCCCAGCTGTTCCAGAGCGGACAGGGTCACTTCTGCGTTGAACTTCAGCAGATGCGACTTGAAGCCACGCTTGGGCAGACGGCGCTGCAGAGGCATTTGACCGCCTTCGAAGCCCACCTTGTGGTAGCCACCCGAACGCGACTTCTGGCCCTTGTGACCACGGCCGGCAGTCTTGCCCAGGCCGGAGCCGATGCCGCGGCCGACACGGCGCTTGGCATGCTTGGCACCTGCTGCAGGCTTGATGCTATTGAGTTCCATCATCAATCCTTTCAGAGGACTTTGACCAGATAGCTGATCTTGTTGATCATGCCGCGCACAGCAGGCGTGTCCTGCAGTTCGCTGATGCTATTCAGCTTGCGCAGGCCCAGGCCACGGACGGTGGCGCGGTGCGATTCCTTGGTGCCAATGGGGCTGCGCACCAGTTGCACCTTCACGGTTTGTTGCGTTGTCATGTGATTGACTCCGATCAGGCGGTGAAGATGTCTTCAACCGACTTGCCGCGCTTGGCTGCCACTTCCGAAGGGGTCGTGGAGTTCTTCAGAGCGTCAAAAGTCGCGCGGACCATGTTGTAGGGATTCGACGAGCCATGGCTCTTGGCCACGATGTCGGTGATGCCCAGCACTTCGAAGACGGCGCGCATCGGGCCGCCGGCGATGATGCCGGTACCCTTGGGAGCGGGGTTCAGCATCACGGATGCTGCGCCATGCTGACCCATCACGGTGTGATGGATCGAGCCGTTCTTCAGGGACACCTTGATCATGTTGCGACGGGATTCTTCCATCGCCTTTTGCACGGCTGCAGGCACTTCCTTGGACTTGCCCTTGCCCATGCCAACACGGCCATCACCGTCGCCAACCACGGTCAGTGCAGCGAAGCCGAGGATACGACCGCCCTTCACAACCTTGGTGACGCGGTTCACCGCGATCATTTTTTCGCGCAGACCGTCGTCACGACCTTCGTCTTGCACCTTGGGAGAAAACTTTGCCATTTCTATCCGCTCCGCTTAGAACTGCAGGCCGGCTTCACGAGCGGCTTCTGCCAAAGCCTTCACGCGGCCGTGGTATGCGAAACCAGCGCGATCGAAAGCCACTTTCTCCACGCCTGCAGCCTTGGCCTTCTCGGCAATGCGCTTGCCGATCAGCGTAGCGGCAGCCACGTTGCCACCCTTGCCGATGGCGCCCAGTTGGGTGCGCACTTCGGCTTCGGCAGTCGAGGCCGAAGCCAGCACCTTGGTGCCGTCTTCCGACACCACGCTTGCGTAGATGTGGAGGTTCGTACGGTTCACGCTCAGACGTGCCACGCCTTGCTGTGCAATGCGGATGCGGGTCTGGCGGGCACGACGGAGACGCTGCTCTTTCTTGGTCAACATAATGCAGCTCCTTACTTCTTCTTGGTCTCTTTGATCACGACCTTCTCATCCGAGTAACGGATGCCCTTGCCCTTGTAGGGCTCGGGAGGACGAACGGCACGGATCTCAGCAGCCAGTTGGCCAACGGCCTGGCGGTCAGCACCCTTGACCACGATTTCCGTGGGCGTGGGGGTGGCAACAGTGATGCCGGCCGGCATTTCGAAGTTCACCGGGTGCGAATAGCCGATCGCGAGGTTCAGCTTGGCGCCAGAGGCCGAAGCCTTGAAGCCCACGCCGACCAGCGACAGCTTCTTCTCGAAGCCCTTGCTCACGCCCACCACCATGTTGTTCACCAGCTGACGCATGGTGCCGCTCATGGCGTTGGCTTCGCGCGAGTCGTTGACGGGCTCGAAAGACAGCTTGCCTTCGTTGTTGGAGATCTTCACCAGAACGTTCTGGGCCAGCGACAGCGTGCCGCCGGTGCCCTTCACATTGATCTGGTCAGCCTTGATGGACACATCCACGCCTGCGGGGATGGCCACGGGAGTCTTTGCTACGCGAGACATTTCAGTATTTCTCCTTAATGTCCGTTAGGCCACGTAGCACAGCACTTCGCCGCCCACGCCGGTGGCGCGTGCCTTGCGATCCGTCATCACGCCCTTGGGAGTGGTGACGATGGCCACGCCCAGACCGTTCATGACCTGGGGGATTGCGTCGCGGCCCTTGTACACGCGCAGGCCGGGACGGCTCACGCGCTCGATGCGCTCGATCACCGGACGGCCGGCGTAGTACTTCAGGGTAATTTCGAGTTCGGACTTGCCAGCGTCGGTCTTCACTTGGAAGCCGTCGATGTAGCCTTCATCCTTCAGCACCTGGGCGATGGCAACCTTGACCTTGGAGGAAGGAGCCGTCACGGTGGTCTTGGAGACCATTTGTGCATTGCGGATGCGGGTCAGCAAGTCAGCGATGGGATCACTCATGCTCATGTTTAATCTCTCCTGCTTGCTTACCAGCTGGCCTTGGTGACACCGGGGATGTCGCCAGCGAAGGCCAGTTCACGGATCTTGGCGCGGCCCAGACCGAATTGACGGAAGGTGCCACGGGGACGACCCGTGATCTCGCAGCGGTTGCGCTGGCGAGTGGGGTTCGCGTTACGGGGCAGCTTCTGCAGGCCCAGGCGAGCGGCGTCGCGCTCTTCGTCGCTGCGCTTTGCGTCAGCGGCGATCGCCTTCAGTTCTGCGTACTTGGCAGCGTACTTGGCCGCCAGCTTTTCGCGCTTGAGTTCGCGCTGAATCAATGCAACTTTAGCCATGCGCCACCTCAGTTCTTGAAGGGGAAACGGAAAGCGGCGAGCAGTGCCTTGCACTCGTCGTCGGTCTTTGCCGTAGTCGTGATGCTGATGTTCAGACCACGCAGAGCGTCCACCTTGTCGTACTCGATTTCGGGGAAGATGATCTGTTCCTTGACGCCGACGTTGTAGTTGCCGCGACCGTCGAACGAACGGCCGGAGATACCACGGAAGTCACGCACGCGGGGCAGAGCCACGGTGACGAAACGATCCAGGAATTCATACATCTGAACGCCACGCAGGGTCACCATGCAGCCGATGGCCTGGCCTTCGCGGATCTTGAAGCCGGCGATAGCCTTCTTGGCCTTGGTCACCACGGGCTTCTGACCAGCAATCTTGGTCAGGTCGGCCACGGCGTTGTCCATCACCTTCTTGTCGGCCACGGCTTCGCTCACACCCATGTTCAGGGTGATCTTGGTCAGGCGGGGCACTTCCATGGTGGAGGTGTAGCCGAACTTTTCCTTCAGTTCAGCCGCGATCTTTTCGCGATACAGTTTTTGCAGTCGTGCCATGTGTTACCCCTTAGGCCGCCTTGATTTCGGCGCCGTTGGACTTGAACACGCGAACGCGCGTGCCGTCGGCTTGCACCTTGATGCCCACGCGATCGGCCTTGCCGGTCGCTGCATTGAAGATGGCCACGTTGGATTGGTGGATAGGCATGGCCTTTTCCACGATGCCGCCGGTGGTGCCCTTCATGGGGTTCGGCTTGACGTGCTTCTTCACCAGGTTGATGCCGTCGATCAGCAGGTGGGAGTCGTCCTTGCGAGCCGAGACCACGCCTTGCTTGCCCTTGTCACGGCCGGTCAGCACGATGACTTGGTCGCCCTTGCGAATCTTGTTCATGGTGCTTCCTTTAGAGAACTTCAGGTGCCAGGGACACGATCTTCATGAACTTTTCGTTGCGCAGTTCACGAGTCACGGGGCCAAAGATGCGGGTGCCGATAGGCTCCAGCTTGGCGTTCAGCAGCACGGCGGCATTGCCGTCGAACTTGACGAGCGAGCCATCAGCGCGGCGAATACCCTTCGCCGTGCGCACCACGACCGCGCTGTAGACCTCGCCTTTTTTGACGCGTCCACGCGGTGCAGCTTCCTTGATGCTCACCTTGATGATGTCACCAACACTCGCATAGCGACGATGAGAACCGCCCAGCACCTTGATGCACTGAACAGACTTCGCGCCGGTGTTGTCGGCAACCTCTAACCGAGATTCTGTTTGGATCATTTCAATATTCCCAACTTGCTCCAGCAAACACCCGACAGCCCCAGAGTCTTCTCAAGGGCCGCGAGCAGCCAGTCAGTCTTGGGCCCGTCGTCCACGCCGAAAACCATTTCTCGGCGCTTCCACTGGGCAGATAACTTCACGATTTTCACGTGAAGCATGGGATTGTCCCAGAAATTCCTTTGCGCGTCAAACCCTTAGCGACTTTTCCCGCCCCTGCCCGGCAGCGTTGCGCAACGCCCACAAGGGCGCCGGCAACCGAGGGGCCGCCCGGGCCTCCCGATCGGCCCATGCCACCGGAGACGCCCATAAAAAAGCCGAGCCACGCGGGCTCGGCAAAGGGTGGCAGACTCAACGCAATTGTTGGCTGCGGACGGACCGCGCCGACGACGGCACAGACCGCGCAGCGGCTTTGGGGCCACCGCGTCGGGCTTGGGCGCGGCCCTTGCCCTGCGGAAAACGCACTTTCAAGCGCTTTCTTTTTGCTTCCCTCCCTCGTCAGCCTTGTGCTGGCTGCTGTTCACTGGCACTGAAGCTGGGCGCCATGAACCGCATTCTCATTCATAAAACCAATCGAGTACATATATTCATCAATTTTGACAATCATTCGTGGCGCAAGCGTCTTACGCAGAAAGCACAACGCCCTGCGCTGCAGGGCGTTGTGCATGGAGATGGACAGGATCAGGCAGGCAGGTACTGCGCCGCCAGCGGCATGAAGTCCGCCAGGCCGGCGTCGTGTCCCAGCTCCTCCTGGAGGATGGCCGCCACGCGCGGGGCCACTTCGGCGGCCTTGCGCGCGTCGAGGAACAGCAGGCGGCTGCGGCGCGCCAGCACGTCTTCCACGGTGCGCGCGTATTCGAAGCGCGCGGCAAAGCGCACCATGGCTTCGTTCAGGCCGTCGGCCAGCCATTCGTCGTTGCCCGGCAACGCCTGCACCGCCGAGGCTTCCGTGCCGTAGGAATGCAGGCCCTGGATCTGGTTCATGCGGTGGTGCACGGCGGACTCGGCCGGGGCGCCGGCCAGCGGCAGGCGGGCCGTGACACCACCGGGGCGGTGCGGCAGGCGGCCGATGGCAAAGCATTCGGAGAGCACATCTTCGGCCATGGCGCGGTAGGTGGTCCACTTGCCGCCCGTGACGGTCACCAGGCCGGTGCGGCTGGACATGACGGTGTGCTCGCGGCTGATCTTCTTGGTGTTTTCGCCATCGTCGTCCTGGGGCTTGACCAGCGGGCGCAGGCCCACCCACATGCTGCGCACGTCGGCCAGCGTGGGCTGGCGCGTGAGGTAGCGGCCTGCCTCGGTGAGGATGAAGTCCAGTTCTTCGGGGAAAGGCAGGGGTTCGCGCGCCAGGTCGTTGCGCGGCGTGTCGGTGGTGCCCAGGATGACCTTGCCCAGCCAGGGCACGGCAAAGAGCACGCGGCCATCGGCCGTCTTGGGCACGAGCAGGGCATGGTCGCTGGGCAGGAAGTCGCGGTCCACGACCACGTGCACGCCCTGGCTGGGCGCGACCATGGGCTTGACGGGACGGCCCTGGGCCTCGGCGTCCTGCTGGCGGAACAGGTCCACCCAGGGGCCGGTGGCGTTGACCACGCACTTGGCGCGCAGCGTGAAGCGCTGGCCGGATTCCGAGTCTTCGCAGATCAGGCCGGCGACCTTGCCGCCTTCGTGCAGCAGTTCACGTGCGGGGCAGTAGTTGACCAGCAGCGCGCCCTTGGCAGCGGCCGTGCGGGCCAGCGCCAGCGCCAGGCGGGCATCGTCGAACTGGCCGTCCCAGTATTTGACGCCGCCCTTGAGGCCCTGCTGCCGCACGGTGGGCAGGCACTTCACGGTGCTGGAGCGCGAGAGGAATTCCGTGGCGCCCAGGCCTGCCTTGCCGGCCAGCGCGTCATACATCTTGAGGCCGATGCCGTAGAACGGCGTGTCCAGCAGCTTGTAGGACGGCATGACGAAGGCCAGCGGCTGCGCCAGGTGGGGCGCGTTGTGCAGCAGCGTGGTGCGCTCATGCAGCGCTTCCCGCACCAGGGCGATGTTGCCCTGCGCCAGGTAGCGCACGCCACCATGGACCAGCTTGGTGGCACGCGAGGACGTGCCCTTGGCGAAGTCATGCGACTCCACCAGCACGACCTTGAACCCGCGCGCCGCCGCGTCCAGGGCCACGCCCAGGCCGGTGGCACCGCCGCCGATGATGGCCAGATCGTAGGTTTCAGGCTGGGCCAGGCGTTCCAGCAGGGCGGCGCGGCCGGTGGGCAGAGGGGAAGCAGCGAGGGACATGGATCTTCGACGAAGGAATGTGGGGCAAGTTAACAGGGCGCCATGTAGCCGCCATGTCAGCACCCGGGACGCCACGCCTGCGCCCAATGCGAAGGGGACGGAATCGGGTTTTCCGCTATTTTCGCTCGTTTTTGTATTTTTTTCTTCGCTATCTTTCGTTTCGTGTTTTTTGCAGTCAACGAATTTGGAGATAGGCCGGGAGACCAGCACAGGGCATGTTGTCCAAAGCCGACACGGCCCAACTCAGGGACGCCGAGCAAGAGCCGCCTCGCGGCGAGGGCGTCGTCCCCCTCCCTTGCGAAGCAAGTAGAGAGGGGGAAGGCGCGCAAGCGCCTCAGGGGGTGCTAACGCACCTTGCCGTTTTTCCAGGCATTGAGCAGCGTGTCATACGCAATCGTCTCGCCCTTGGGCTTTTCATTGGCCAGCTTCTTCCACGGCGCCTGCTTGTCGCTGAGCCACTTGGCCGGGTCGCCCTTGGGGTTGAGCTTGGGCGCGCAGTGCGCCATGCCTGCGCGCTGCAGGCGGGCCATGACCTGGTCCATTTCCTCGGCCAGGTTGTCCATGGCGCCCTGGGGCGTCTTCTCGCCGGTGACGGCCTGGGCCACGTTCTTCCACCACAGCTGGGCCAGCTTGGGATAGTCGGGCACGTTGTTGCCGGTGGGCGTCCAGGCCACGCGGGCGGGGCTGCGGTAGAACTCGACCAGGCCGCCGAGCTTGGGCGCCATGTCGGTCATGGCCTTGGAGCGGATGTCGCTTTCGCGGATGGGCGTCAGGCCGACGATGGTCTTCTTGAGGCTGGTGGTCTTGGCGGTGACGAACTGCGCGTAGAGCCAGGCGGCGGCCGTGCGGTTGGCGTCATGGTCCTTGAAGAAGGTCCAGCTGCCCACGTCCTGGTAGCCGTTTTGCATGCCGTCCTTCCAGTACGGCCCGTTGGGGCCGGGCGCCATGCGCCATTTGGGCGTGCCGTCGGCATTGACCACGGGCAGGCCGGGCTTGGTCATGTCGGCCGTGAAGGCGGTGTACCAGAAGATCTGCTGCGCGATATGGCCCTGGGCCGGCACGGGGCCGGACTCGCCGAAGGTCATGCCCATGGCTTCCTTGGGCGCGTACTTCTTCATCCAGTCCACGTACTTGGTGAGCGCGAACACGGCGGCCGGCGAGTTGGTGGCGCCCCCGCGCGAGACCGAGGCGCCCACGGGCGTGCACTTGTCGTCGGCCACGCGGATGCCCCACTCGTCCACGGGCATGCCGTTGGGAATGCCCTTGTCGGCCGCGCCGGCCATGGACAGCCAGGCATCGGTGAAGCGCCAGCCCAGCGACGGGTCCTTCTTGCCGTAGTCCATGTGGCCGTAGATGGGCTTGCTGTCGATCTGCTTGACGTCGTTGGTGAAGAACTCGGCGATGTCCTCGTAGGCGCTCCAGTTCAGCGGCACGCCCAGCTCGTAGCCGTACTTGGCCTTGAACTTGTCCTTGAGGTCCTTGCGCTCGAACAGGTCGGCGCGGAACCAGTAGAGGTTGGCGAACTGCTGGTCGGGCAGCTGGTAGAGCTTGCCGTCGGGCGCGGTGGTGAAGCTGGTGCCGATGAAGTCCTTGATGTCCAGGCCCGGATTGGTGAAGTCCTTGCCGGCGCCGGCCATGTAGTCGGTCAGGCTCATGATGCGGCCGTAGCGGTAGTGCGTGCCGATCAGGTCGGAGTCGGAGATCCAGCCGTCATAGATGGACTTGCCCGACTGCATCGAGGTCTGCAGCTTCTCGACCACGTCGCCTTCCTGGATCAGGTCGTGCTTGACGGTGATGCCCGTGATCTCGGTGAAGGCCTTGGCCAGCGTCTTGCTCTCGTACTCGTGCGTGGTGATGGTCTCGGAGACCACGGCGATCTCCTTGACGCCCTTGGCCTGCAGCTTCTTGGCCGCCTCGATGAACCACTTCATCTCGGCCATCTGCTGGTCCTTGGACAGCGTGCTGGGCTGGAACTCCGCGTCGATCCACTTCTTGGCTTCCGCCTCTCCGGCCCAGGCCGCCTGCCCCGCCGCCAGCAGGGCCGCCGCGAGGGCGATGGTGTGAAATCGTTGTTTCATCTGCCGTCTCCTAGATTCTTGCTGTCTCCCCGACATGCACATGCACCAGCGGGCCCCGGGGGAGCTTCGGACCCGGCTGTCGATAAATGGAATGAAGTGATCAGCCTTTGCGCATCACGACGGCCAGCACGAGCAGGGACAGCACGAAACTGATCCACACCGAAGGCTCGGCCTCCAGCGAGAACCACTGCGCCATCTTCTCGCCCAGCCCCACCCAGGCCAGATTGACATAGGCCGCCAGCAGCAGCCCGATGAACAGCCGGTCCCCGCGCGTCGTCGCCATCGGCAGCCAGCCCTTGCGCATCACGGTCGGGCTGCGCAACTCCCACAGCGTCATGCCCACCAGCATCAGCACGATGCAACTGAAGAACACCGCCACCGGCAGCGTCCAGGCCATCCAGGAAAACATTGACGAGTCCTTTCAGAAATCCAGCATCAATACCGCAGCTTCTCGAAACCGGCAGAGCCCAGCCCAGGGACACCGAGGAAGGGCCGCCCCGCCCCGAGGGTGTCGTCCCCCTCCCCCGCGCAAGCGGGTAGAGAGGGGGAAGCGGCGTAAGCCGCTCAGGGGGTGCCTCACACCCTCCCCATTGCGAAACCCTTGGCGATGTAATGCCGCACGAACCAGATCACGATGGCGCCCGGCACGATGGTCAGCACGCCGGCCGCCGCCAGCGTCGCCCAGTCCATGCCCGAGGCCGAGACGGTGCGCGTCATGGTCGCCACGATGGGCTTGGCGTTCACGCTGGTCAGCGTGCGCGCCAGCAGCAGTTCCACCCAGCTGAACATGAAGCAGAAGAAGGCCGCCACGCCCACGCCGGCCTTGATCAGCGGCAGGAAGATGGTGAGGAAAAAGCGCGGGAAGGAGTAGCCGTCGATATAGGCCGTCTCGTCGATCTCGCGCGGAATGCCGCTCATGAAACCCTCCAGGATCCAGACGGCCAGCGGCACGTTGAACAGCAGGTGGGCCAGGGCCACGGCGATGTGCGTGTCCATCAGGCCCACCGTGGTGTAGAGCTGGAAGAAGGGCAGCAGGAAGACGGCCGGCGGCGTCATGCGGTTGGTCAGCAGCCAGAAGAACACATGCTTGTCGCCCAGGAACTGGTAGCGCGAGAACGCATAGGCCGCCGGCAGCGCCACCGTCAGCGAGATCACGGTGTTGATGGCCACGTAGATCAGGCTGTTGATGTAGCCCGAGTACCAGGAGGCGTCGGTGAAGATGGTTTGGTAGTTGGCCCAGGTGAAATGCTGGGGCCACAGCGAGAAGCTCGACAGGATCTCCTCGTTGGTCTTGAAGCTCATGTTGACCATCCAGTAGATAGGCAGCACGGCGAACAGCAGGTAGGCGACGAGGAACAGCGTGCGCTTGTGGAAACGGCGGTCTTCAGTCATGTCCGGCCTCCCGCAGGGCCACCCCAAGGCAGGCCGAGCCCCCTCGGGGGGCAGTGAACGAAGGGAGCGTGGGGGTCATTCTCTTGCCCCTTCCTTGTCTGCCGTGCCCACGCGCTGCATCCAGTTGTAGAGGATGAAGCACAGCAGCAGGATGATGAGGAAATAGATCAGCGAGAAGGCCGCCGCCGGCCCGAGGTCGAACTGGCCCACGGCCTTTTGCGTCAGGTACTGCGACAGGAAGGTGGTCGCATTGCCGGGCCCGCCGCCCGTGAGCACGAAGGGCTCGGTATAGATCATGAAGCTGTCCATGAAGCGCAGCAGCACGGCGATCATCAGCACGCCGCGCATCTTGGGCAGCTGGATGTAGCGGAACACCGCGAACTTGCTGGCGCCGTCGATGCGCGCGGCCTGGTAGTAGGCGTCGGGAATGGAGCGCAGGCCCGCGTAGCACAGCAGGGCCACCAGCGGCGTCCAGTGCCAGACATCCATGACCAGCACGGTGAGCCAGGCATGGGTGGCATTGCCCGTGTAGTTGTAGTCCACGCCCAGCGCGTTGAGCGCTGCGCCCAGCAGGCCGATGTCGGCGCGGCCGTAGATCTGCCAGATGGTGCCGACCACGTTCCACGGAATCAGCAGCGACAGCGAGACCACGACCAGCACCGCCGAGGCCTTCCAGCCCTGGGCCGGCATGGACAGGGCCAGCGCGATGCCCAGCGGAATCTCCACCAGCAGCACGGCCAGCGAAAAGCCGATCTGGCGCAGCAGGGCCGAGTGCAGTTCCTCGTCGCGCATGACCTGGGCAAACCATTCCGTGCCCACGAACACGCGCCGGTCGGGACTGATGATGTCCTGCACCGAGTAGTTCACCACCGTCATCAGCGGGATGATGGCCGAGAAGGCCACGCAGATGATGACCGGCAGGATCAGCAGCCAGGCCTTCTGGTTGACGGGCTTGATGGTCTGGCTCATGCCTGCAGCTCCTCGTTGACGTAGTAGCAGGTGTGGGGGCCCTGCAATTGCACCCAGACGGTCTGCCCTGCGGCGGGCAGGAAGGCGTCGGCGCCGCAGCGCAGCTTGAGAAGCCGCTCGCCCAGGCGCGTCACCAGCAGCTGGTGCGTGCCCACATCCTGCACGCGCTCCACCGTGCAGGCCACGGCACCGGGCGCGTCGGCCGAGGCCAGTGCCAGGTACTCGGGGCGTATGCCCAGGCTCAGGGGCAGGCCGGGCGCCACGCTGGCCAGTGCGGCGGGCAGGGACAGGTACTGGCCCTCGGCCAGCAGCCGGCCGCCGTCCTGCTGCAGCGGCACGAAGTTCATGCCCGGCGAGCCGATGAAGTGGCCGACGAAGGCGTGGCTGGGCCGCTCGAAAAGCTGGGCGGGCGTGCCCACCTGCACGGCACGGCCACGCGTCATGACCACGACCTGATCGGCAAAGGTCAGGGCCTCCACCTGGTCGTGCGTCACATAGATCAGCGTGAGCCGCAGCTCGTGGTGGATCTGCTTGAGCTTGCGGCGCAGCTGCCACTTGAGCTGGGGGTCGATCACCGTGAGCGGCTCGTCGAACAGCACGGCCGAGACATCGGGCCGCACCAGGCCCCGGCCCAGCGAGATCTTCTGCTTGGCGTCGGCCGACAGGCCCGCCGCGCGCTGGTCGAGCTGGCCGCTCATCTCCAGCATCTCGGCGATCTGGCCCACGCGGGCGCGGATGCGGTCGGCAGGCATGCGGCGGTTCTTCAGCGGAAAGGCCAGGTTCTCGGCCACGGTCATGGTGTCGTAGATCACCGGGAACTGGAACACCTGGGCAATGTTGCGTTCCTGGGGCGTGGCGCGCGTCATGTCGCGGCCGTCGAACAGCACCTTGCCCTGCGAGGGGACCAGCAGGCCCGACATGATGTTGAGCATGGTGGTCTTGCCGCAGCCCGAGGGACCCAGCAGCGCGTAGGCGCCGCCGTCCTCGAAGACCATGCTCAGCGGCAGCAGCGCATAGTCGCTGTCCTGCTGCGGGTTCGGCTTGTAGGAGTGGGCCAGATCGAGTTCTATGCGGGCCATCTCATCGTCCTCCGGGCCGCGCCGGCGCCAGCAGCAGCGCGCCGTCCGTGCCGAACACGTAGGCATGGGCCGGGTCCAGGTGCAGCGTGACCGCGCTGCCCAGGTCCAGGTGGTGCACGCCCGTGACCTGGGCCACCAGCTCGCCCCAGGGCGTGGTGGCATGCACGAAAGTGTCCGACCCCGAGATCTCGGCCAGTTCCACCACGCCTTGCAGCGCCACATCCCCGGGCCGGGCCTGCAGGCGCAGCGCGCTGGCGCGCAGGCCCAGGGTCAGGGGGCCGGCAACGGCCAGGCCCACCGGCAGCGCCATGGGCAGCCGCGCGCCGCCTGGCAGCTCCAACCCGGTGTCCACGGCCTGCGCGGGCACCAGGTTCATGGGCGGATCGCTGAAGGCCCGCGCCACACGCAGCGAATTGGGTCGGTGGAACACCTCCGCCGTGGGGCCGTACTGCAGCAGCTCCCCCTCGTGCAGCACGGCCGTGTGGCCGCCCAGCAGCAGGGCCTCGCCGGGCTCGGTGGTGGCGTAGACCACGGTGGAGCTGCCGGTGGCGAACAGCTGGGTCAGCTCCTCGCGCAGTTCCTCGCGCAGCTTGTAGTCGAGGTTGACCAGCGGCTCGTCCAGCAGCATCAGCGGAGCGCCCTTGGCCAGCGCCCTCGCCAGGGCCACGCGCTGCTGCTGGCCACCCGACAGCTCGGCCGGATAGCGGTCCAGGAACATCTCTATGTGCAGCCGCTCGGCCAGGGCGCGCACGCGCTGCGCCACGTCGCGATCGCCGCGCAGCTTCAGCGGCGAGGCGATGTTGTCCGCCACCGTGAGCGAGGGATAGTTGATGAACTGCTGGTAGACCATGGCCACATTGCGCTCGCGCACGGGCATGCCGGTCACATCGACGCCATCGACGCGCACCCGGCCTTCGGTGGGCACGTCCAGGCCGGCCATGATGCGCATCAGGCTGGTCTTGCCGGCCTGCGTGGCGCCCAGCAGCACGGTCACCGCGCGGCTTTCCAGTTCCAGGTGCATGGGGTGCAGCCAGGTCTGGCCGCCCACACGCTTGCTGATTCTCTCCAACACCAGTTCCACGACTGCCCTCTTTTGACGAGGCCGCCACCGGGGCAGCATTTGAACAAGGAGAAAGGCGGGCCTCCAAAGCGCGTTTGAAGGCCCGAACGTCTTCATTTTTGTTCTTTCCGGATCGCAGCCCATCAACACATACCCTAGGTGCTGTTCCTTTTTCTTCGTTTTAAAGTTCCCCAGCCCACGGCTGGCCGCGTCAAATGCGCTATAAACCCGTCGCCCGGCCCGATTGACTGCCCGACCATCCACCCGCCCCCCCGATCGCCCCTCCGATGGATTTGCCGTGAACACCAACCCCCGCCAACTACAGCTGCTGGACGAAGTCCGCAGCCGCCAGTCCACCACGGTGGAGCAGCTGGCCGAGATCCTGGGCGTGACGCTTCAGACCGTGCGCCGCGACATTCAGAAGCTGGCAGATGCCGGGCTGATGGTGCGCTTTCACGGCGGCGTGCGCGTGCCCAGCGCCACGGTCGAGAACCTGGGCCACCCCCAGCGCCAGGTGCTGCATGCCGAAGGCAAGTCGCGCATTGCGCGCGCCGTGGCCGAGGCCATTCCCAACGGCTGCTCGCTGATCCTGAACATCGGCACCACCACCGAGGCCGTGGCCCAGGCCCTGCTCAAGCACCGGGGCCTGCGCGTGATCACCAACAACCTCAACGTGGCGGCCATCCTCAGCTCCAACGCGGACTGCGAAGTCATCGTGGCCGGCGGCGTGGTGCGCACGCGCGACCGGGGCATCGTGGGCGAGGCGGCCGTGGACTTCATACGCCAGTTCAAGGTGGACATCGCCCTGATCGGCATCTCGGCCATCGAGCCCGATGGCAGCCTGCGCGACTTCGACATGCGCGAGGTCAAGGTGGCCCAGACCATCATTGCCCAGTCGCGCGAGGTCTGGCTGGCCGCCGACCACAGCAAGTTCCACCGCCAGGCCATGGTGGAGCTGGCACGCCTGGACCAGATCGACCGCCTGTTCACCGATACCGCGCCCCCTGCGCCCTTCGACGCACTGCTTCGCGAAGCCGAGGTGCAATGCGTGGTGGCGCAATAAGTTTTCCGCAGCCGCTGCGCCACCGCCCGCACAGGACACGCGCACCGGCCCTGCTTTTCCTGGATACCGCACCATGACCTATCTGCTTGCCCTGGACCAGGGCACCTCCAGCTCGCGCAGCATCGTCTTCGACACCCAGGGCCGCATCGTGGCCTCTGCCCAACTGGAGCTGCCGCAGATCTATCCCCGCCCCGGCTGGGTGGAGCACGATCCGCGCGAGATCTGGCGCACCCAGCTGGCCACGGCGCGCGAGGCCCTGGCCAAGGCCGGGCTGGCGGCGGCCGACATCCGCGCCCTGGGCATCACCAACCAGCGCGAGACCACCGTGGTCTGGAACCGCGCCACGGGCCAGCCCCTGCACCACGCCATCGTCTGGCAGGACCGCCGCGCCGAGCCGCTGTGCGCCCAGCTGCGCGAGGCCGGCCATGCCGACACCATCCAGGGCAAGACCGGCCTGCTGATCGACGCCTATTTCTCGGGCACCAAGCTGCGCTGGATCCTGGACAACGTCAACGGCGCGCGCACCGCCGCCGAGCGCGGCGAACTGGCCTTCGGCACCGTGGACAGCTGGCTGATCTGGCAGCTCACGGGCGGGCGCCGCCATGTGACCGATGTCTCCAACGCCAGCCGCACCATGCTGTTCAACGTCCACACCAACCAGTGGGACGACGATCTGCTGGCTCTGCTGGAGATTCCGCGCGCGCTGATGCCCGAGGTGCTGCCTTCCGCCGCCGATTTCGGCCGCACGGCAGCCGAGGTGCTGGGCGGCGAGATCGCCATCGGCGGCGTGGCCGGCGACCAGCAAAGCGCCCTCTTCGGCCAAGCCTGCTTTTCCGCCGGCATGGCCAAGAACACCTATGGCACGGGCTGCTTCATGCTCATGCACACGGGCGGCGTGTTCCAGACCTCCGCCAACGGCCTGCTGACCACCGCTGCGGCACAGCCCAGCGCTGCGCCGGCCTATGCGCTGGAAGGCAGCGTCTTCGTGGGCGGCGCCGTGGTCCAGTGGCTGCGCGACGGGCTGCGCGCCATCGAGCACAGCGGCCAGGTGCAGCAACTGGCCGAGAGCGTGCCCGACTCGGGCGGCGTGATGATGGTGCCGGCCTTCACCGGACTGGGCGCCCCCTACTGGAAGCCCGATGCGCGCGGCACCATCACGGGCCTGACGCGCGGCACCACCATCGCCCACATCGCGCGGGCCGCGCTGGAATCCATCGCCTTCCAGAGCGCCGCCCTGCTGCTGGCCATGAGCCGCGATGCGGTGGCCAGCGGCGGCGCGCCGGTCAGCGAACTGCGCGTGGACGGCGGCGCCTGCGTCAACAACCTGCTCATGCAGTTCCAGGCCGACCTGCTGGGCATTCCCGTCGTGCGCCCGGCCTGCGTGGAGACCACGGCCCTGGGCGCGGCCTACCTGGCGGGCCTGTCCTCGGGCGTGTACCAGAGCACCGAGGAACTGTCGGCGCTGTGGAAGGCCGAGCGCCGCTTCGTGCCCACGCTGGACAAGCACCGCGCCGACGAGCTGATGGCGCGCTGGGAGCATGCGGTGGCCCAGACCGCGCTGGCGGCCTGAGGCTGACTGTCTTGCGCCGGCTTGCCAGCCTGGTTGCTTGCGGCCTGTGGCTGGCCGGCTGTGCCGCGCCACCGCAGGCGCTGCCGGTCCCGCAGCCCACCGCCTGCGCACGCCTGCAATGGCTGGGCAGCACCACCCTTGCGCGGGACGAGCCCATCGACGGCGCCATCACAGGCGGCATCTCGGGCCTGGACTACGACACGCAGCGCGGCGACTACGTGGCCATCAGCGATGACCGCTCGGCGCGCGGGCCCGCACGCTGGATGCGGCTGCGCATAGAGCCGCTGGACGCCGGCCAGCGCGCCGGCCCCAACCCCTGGCAGGCGCAGGTCACCGAAGTGCACCCGCTGCGGGATACCGAAGGCCACTGGCTGCGCCCGCGCCATGCCGCGCCCGCCACCCAGCCCGTGCCCGATCCCGAAGCCATCCGTCTGCTACCGGACGGCGGCCTGCTGTGGACCGATGAAGGCGACCCGGGCCGGGGCTTTGGCACCTCGCTGGTGAGGACCGACGCCACGGGCCGCCAGATCGCGCGGTGGTTCTACGCATTCAAGGACAAGGACGGCAGGCCGGGCCTGCGCTCGAACTTCGGCTTCGAGGGGCTGGCCGTCACGCCGGACGGACAGCAGGCCTGGCTGGCCCTGGAGGCGCCGCTGCGCCAGGACGGCCCGCGCGCCAGCGCCGCCACGGCGGGCGCGCCCGTGCGCATCAGCCTGGTCAGCCTGGACGACGGCCGGCTGCTGCGCCAGATCGCCTACCAGCCCGATGCCGTGCCGGCCGCCAGCTGGGCCCTGCCCCAGCGCGAGGTCAACGGCATCAGCGAAATCCTGCCGGACGGTCCCGACCATCTGCTGGTACTGGAGCGCTCCTACAGCCCGGGCCACGGCTTTGGCGCGCGGCTGTACCGCATCGGCCTGCAAGCGCCCGATACGCTGGCCATGGACAGCTTCATGCGCAACCCGCCGCAGGTGGCAGCCAAGCAGCTGATTGCGGACCTGTCCACGGTTCAGCGCGGGCGGCTGGACAACATGGAGGCCATGTCCTGGGGCCCGCCGCTGCCCGATGGCACGCGCGTGCTGGTGTTCGCCAGCGACGACAACTTCAACCCGGCGCAGGCCAACCAGATCCTGGTCACCGCCTACCGGCCCTCGACGCCCTGCGCCCCCTGAAGGCGCTTCAGGGCGTGGCCTGCACCTGCTCCTGCGGCAGGTAGATGCGCGTCAGACCGCGCGCAATCGCCTCCACGATCTGCTCGCGCCGCAGGCCGATGTGCTCGGCCATCAGGCGCTCGCTGGCCTGGGCGTCGCGGTCGCTCAAGGCCTGCAGGATTTCCAGGTGCTCGTGCTGGGTGGAGGCGCGCCCCACGTTCTCCATGTCGATCCACCGGATGAAGCGGATGCGCTCGTTCAGGCTCACCAGCATGCGCCGCAGCTCGGCATTGCCAGCCATGTCGGCAATGCGCAGATGGAATCCCTCGTCCAGGTCCACCAGCTGCCGCACCGGCGTGTCGGAGGCCACGCGCTGGCTCTGCTCCAGATAGGCCCGCGCCTCGTCGATCTGGGCATCGGTGGCGCGCTCCACGGCCAAGCGCACGCATTCGCGCTCCACGGCCACGCGGGCCTCGTACAGGTCCAGTGACTCCTTCACGTCCAGTTCGCGCCGCATGTAGCCGCGGCTGGCGGGCAGCAGAAAACCGTCGGCCACCAGCCGCGTCAGTGCCTCGCGCACGGGCGTGCGGCTCACGCCCAGGCGCAGCGCCAGTTCGCTCTCGCTCAGGCGCTCGCCCGGTTTGAACTCGTAGGAAATGGCCATGTCACGCAGCGTGCTGTAGACGCTGGAGCCCCGTTCGTGGCGGATGTTGGAGATTTTCATGGCGCCATTGTGCCCTCTGGCGCTTTGGATATTTTTAAGTATACTGAAATGGATTCTTAAAAACCCCTCAGCCAACCTGCCCGGAGACTCCCGACATGACCACCGCTTTCAATGGCGCCGACGCCATGGTCCGCATGCTTCAGCTCAACGGCGTCAAGCACATCTTCGGCCTGTGCGGCGACACCAGCCTGCCCTTCTACGACGCCATGGCGCGGCTGGACCACGGCATGGACCACATCCTCACGCGGGACGAGCGCAGCGCCGGCTACATGGCCGACGCCTATGCGCGCGTCACAGGCAAGGTGGGCGTGTGCGAAGGCCCCAGCGGCGGCGGCGCCACCTACCTGCTGCCCGGCCTGGCCGAGGCCAACGAATCCTCGGTGCCCGTGCTGGGCATCACCTCGGACGTTTCCGTGGGCGCGCGTGGCAAGTTCCCGCTGACCGAACTGGACCAGCAGGCGCTGTACAGGCCGCTGACCAAGTGGAATACCACCATCGACCGCGTGGACCAGATTCCGCATGCCGTGCGCAGCGCCTTTCGCGCCATGACCACGGGCCGGCCCGGCGCCACCCATATCTGCCTGCCCTACGACGTGCAAAAGCACGCGCTGGATCCGGCCGATGTCTGGGCCCAGCCAGGGCATGGCCACTATCCGGCCTACCGGTCCACGCCCGATCCGGCAGCCGTGGCCGAGGCGGCCGACCACCTGGTGGCGGCACGCTCCCCCGTGCTGATCTGCGGCGGCGGCGTGCTCATCGCGGGCGCCAGCGCCGCGCTGGATGCGCTGGCCACCCTGCTCAACGCGCCCGTGTGCTCCAGCGTCAGCGGCCAGGGCAGTCTTGCCGGCAGCCATCCGCTCAATGCCGGCGTGGTGGGCACTAATGGCGGCGTCGAGGCCACGCGCGCCGTGGTGGCGCAGGCCGATCTGGTGATGTTCATCGGCGCCCGGGCCGGCTCCACCACCACCGAGCACTGGCAGATGCCCTCGCGCAAGGTGACCATCGTCCATCTGGACGTGGATGCCATGACCATAGGCACCAACTACCGCACCGACGTGGCCCTGGTGGGCGACGCCCTGCTGGGCCTGCAGGCGCTGCACGCGGCCGTGCAGCAGCGCATCGCCCGCCGCCCCGCCGATGCCGCGGACGGCGCCGCGCTGGCAGCCACCGCGCGCGCCGCCAAGCAGGCCTTCTTCGCGCCGCTGGCGGCCTCGCTGGAGCGCCCCATCAAGCCCGAGCGCGTGGTGGACACGCTCAACCGCCTGCTGCCCGCGCGCGCCATCGTGGTGGCCGACCCCGGCACGCCCTGCCCCTACTTCACGGCCTATTTCGACGCGCCCCAGGCCGGCCGGCACTTCATCACCAACCGCGCGCACGGGGCGCTGGGCTTTGCCATGTCCGCCGGCTTTGGCGCAGCCATCGGCCAGCCCGATTCCGTGGTCGTCGCGGTCATGGGCGACGGCAGTTTCGGCTTCACCTGCGGCGAGCTGGAAACCATCGTGCGCCGCAACGTGCCGCTGAAGATGATCGTGTTCTCCAACAGCGTGTTCGGCTGGATCAAGGCCAGCCAGAAGTCCGGCTACGATGAACGCTACTTCTCCGTCGACTTCAACCGCACCCACCATGCCCGCGTGGCCGAGGCCTTCGGCGTCAAGGCATGGCGCGTGGAGGACCCGGCAGACCTCGAAGCCGCGCTCAAGGCTGCGCTGATGCACGACGGCCCGGCGCTGGTGGATGTGATCTCGCAAGAGCTCCAGGACACGGCCGTGCCGGTGAGCCAATGGATGGGTTGACGCCAGGCCCCACGCACAGACCCCCTCTCCCCTCTGCCCGTCAATGCGCTTGAAAAGGAGTTTCCATGCCCTGCCGCCCTTCACGCAGCCCTACACGCAGCCCTTCACGCCACCTCTACCGCCGCCAGCTGCTGCTGGCCATGGCCGCCGCATCCCTGCTGGGGCCGGCGGGCACGGCGTTCGCGCAGGGTGCCGCCCCGCTCAAGCTGGTCATCACCTTCCCGCCAGGGGGCAGCACCGACATCGCCGCGCGCATACTGCAGCCGCGCCTGGGCGAGGTGGCCGGGCGGTCGGTCATCGTCGAGAACCGCCCCGGCGCCGCCAGCCAGATCGCCACCCAGTACGTGGCCAAGTCGGCCCCGGACGGCAACACCCTGCTGTTCAGCTTCGACACCCATGCCATCAATCCCATCGCCAAGTCCCGGCTGCCCTACGACACCTTCAAGGACTTCACGGGCGTGTCGCTGGCGCTTCGCTTTCCGCTGGTGATCGGCGCCTCGGCCTCGGTGCCCGCCAAGGACCTGGCCGGCTTCCTGGAGCTGGCGCGCCGCAACCCGGGCAAATACAGCTACGCATCGACCGGCCTGGGGTCCATGAACCACCTGGTGATGGAAGACATCAAGCGCCGCTCGGGCACCTACGTGCTGCACGTGCCCTACGGCGGCGGCGGCCCGGCCGTGCAGGCCGTGCTCGGCAATGTGTCCGACCTCACGCTGCTCAGCTACGCGGCGCTGCGCGGCCAGATTTCGGCGGGCAAGATCAAGCCGCTGGCGGTGACTGGCCTCAAGCGCCTGCCCGAGCTGCCCGACGTGCCCACCGTGGCCGAATCGGGCTTTGCGGGCTTCGAGGCCTATTCGTGGATCGGCGTCTTCGCGCCTTCCGCCACGCCGGCCGCCACGGTGCACAAGCTCACCGAAGACTTCCAGGCCACGCTGAACACGCCCGACATCCGCAGCAAGCTCATGCAGTCGGGCTTCGAAGTCATGGCCACGGACGGACCCGCCCTCGACCGCTGGGTGCGCCAGGAATATGAGCGCTGGGGCCGCTTCGTGCGGGACAACAAGATCCAGCTCGAAGACTGAGAATCCGGACGGCACCCCCTTACAACACAGGAGCATTCATGGCACTTCCGCTGGACCACATCGTCATCGCCGTGCAGGACCTCGAGGCCGCCGTGGCGGACTACCGCGCGCTGGGCTTCCAGGTCGTCATCGGCGGCCGCCATCCGGGCCGCACCTCGCACAACGCGCTGGTCGTCTTTGCCGATGGCGCCTACCTGGAGATCATTGCCTGGACCGCACCGGCCCCCGAAGAGCGCTGGTACCGCACGCTGCGCGACCATGGCGAGGGGCTGGTGGACTTCGCCCTGCTGCCCGGCAGTACCTCCCAGGCCCTGGCCGAGGCGCGCGGGCGGGGGCTGGACACCCTGGTCGGCCCCGTGGATGGAGGCCGCGTACGCCCCGACGGCGCGCAACTGCTGTGGCAGACGGCGCGCCACGCCACGCCCGACCTGCCCTTCCTGTGCGGCGACGTCACGCCGCGCGCGCTGCGCGTGCCCGAAGGCAGCGTGCGCGAGCATCCCAACGGCGCGCTGGGCGTAGCCTCGCTGACCGTCGCCGTGCACGATCTGGACGCCAGCCTGGACCGCTACCGGGCGCTGCTGGGCCCGGGCCTGCCGCTGGAGAAGCTGGACAACCAGGGCGCGCGGCTGGCATTGCCGGGGTTCGACCTGCTGCTGCAAGGTGCGCAGGCACTGGCGGCCTGCGACGCACTGCGCCAGCGCCTTGCCACGCGCGGAGAGGGCCCTTGCGCGCTCACCCTGCGCCAGCGGCCCGGCGCCCCGGCACAGCCCCTGGACCTGGCCGCCAGCCATGGCGTGGACATGCGCTGGCACGGTGGGAACACGCTCTAAACTCTTCGTTTTCCTTCTCCACCGCCACCAGCATGAACACCGTTTCCACAGCCTCCCCTGTCATCGCCTTCATCGGTGGCGGCAATATGGCCAGCGCCATCATTGGCGGACTGATCGGCCAGGGCCAATCCGCAGACCGCATCGTCGTCGTCGAACCCTTCGAGGCTGCACGCGACGCGCTGCGCACGAACTTCGGCATCACGGCCCATGCCGATGCCGCGGCCGCCGCCAGCGCGCTGGACGGTGCCGGCATCGTGGTCTGGGCCGTCAAGCCCCAGACCTTCAAGGAAGCCGCCCAGGCCGTGGCGCCGCACACCGCCCAGGCCCTGCACCTGAGCGTGGCCGCCGGCATTCCCACGGACGCCATCGCCCAGTGGCTGGGCACGGGCCGCATCGTGCGCGCCATGCCCAACACGCCGGCCCTGGTGGGCAAGGGCATGACGGGCCTGTTCGCCCGCGCCCAGGTCGATGCCGCGGGCAAGAGCGCCATCGAGCAGGTGGTGGCCACCACGGGCCAGTTCGTCTGGGTCGACCAGGAAGCGCACCTGGACGCCGTGACCGCCCTGTCGGGCTCGGGCCCGGCCTATGTCTTCCTGTTCCTCGAAGCCATGACACAGGCTGGCGTGGACATGGGCCTCACGGCCGAGCAGTCCTACCGCCTGGGCGTGGCCACCTTCCAGGGCGCGTCGGAGCTGGCCGCCCGCTCCAGCGAAAGCGCCGAGGTGCTGCGCCAGCGCGTCACCAGCAAGGGAGGCACCACCCACGCCGCCATCACGCACCTGCAGGCGCAGCAGGTGCCCGAGCATTTCGTGGCCGCCATGCGGGCGGCGGAAACACGGGCCAAGGAGCTGGCCGCCGAATTCGGCCGCTGAGCCCGGCGCAACGCGCCCCAGGCTCCATGCAAAAGGGAGGCACCGGCCTCCCTTGTTTTTTCAGCGCTGAGCCCTCAGCGCAGCGCAAACCCCAGCGCCACGCCCGCGAACAGGCTGGCACCGATCCAGTGGCTCTTGCTGAAGGCGACGAAGCAGCCCTCGCGCGTGCGGTGGCGGATCAGGGTGAAGTGCCAGATCACCTGGGCCGCGGCCACGGCCAGGCCCAGCCAGAAAGGCCAGGCCAGGCCGAAGGGTGCCAACGCCCAGACCGTGAGCAGGCCGCAGAGCACGAAGAAACCCATGACGGCCACCACGTCGAAGCGGCCCAGGGTGATGGCCGAGGTCTTCATTCCGATCTTGAGGTCATCGTCGCGGTCCACCATGGCGTATTCGGTGTCATAGGCCAGCACCAGGAACATGTTGGCCAACCACAGAATCCAGGCCGTGGCGGGCACCTGCCCCTGCACGGCGGCGAAGGCGATGACGATGCCGAAGTTGAAGGCAATGCCCAGGAAGGCCTGGGGCATGGCGAAGAAGCGCTTGGTGAACGGGTAGAGGATGGTGAACAGCACGGCGGGCACGGACCAGGCCACGGCCTCCCAGCGGGTGGTCAGCACCAGGCCCAGCGAAACCAGGGCCAGGGCCGCGCCCAGCAGCGCGGCCTCCTTCACCGAGACCAGTCCCGAGGTGATGGGGCGCTGCGTGGTGCGCTTGACGTGGCGGTCGAAGTCGCGGTCGGCGATGTCATTGATGCAGCAGCCGGCGCTGCGCATCAGCACCGTGCCCAGCACGAAGACCACCAGCAGATGCCAGCCCGGAAACCCGCCCGCCGCCACCCACAGTGCGGCCAGCGTGGGCCAGACCAGGACCAGCCAGCCGGCCGGCCGGTTGAAGCGGACCAGGTCCAGGTAGAGCGACAGTTTGTTGCGCCGGGGCGCAGGCATGGGCGTAGAGGAGGAGGTAGGCATGGCGTCTGGGCGCCGATGGCGGCCGTGGGCCGACCATCGCACGCATCACATTCGAAAATGCCCGCATTGTCGCCGCTGGGCGGGCGGGCTCGGCGGCGCGCCTCAGCCGCGCCTGCCGGCAACGCGGGTTTGCGCCCACTCCACGGCACAGATCACCAGCGCCATCCAGGCCAGGCCCAGCAGCCAGCCAGCCAGCACATCGCTGGCATAGTGCACGCGCAGCACGACGCGGCTGGCCCCCACGCCCAGGGCAACGGCCAGGGCCGCCAGGCCCACGCACCAGCGCCAGGCAGGCCGCAGGTACGGCAGCAGCAGCCAGGCCAGCATCAGATAGAGCACGAAGGTGCCGGCGCTGTGGCCGCTGGGGAAGCTGAAGCCGCCCTCGGGCACCCAGCCGCCCACGGGGCGCGGGCGGCCCACGCTGGTCTTGATGGCGCGTATCCACAGACCGACTCCCGCCGTGGCCACCACCCAGGCGGCCGCATGCAGCCAGTCGCGGCGCCACAGCAGCAGCGCCAGCACGGCAACAGACAGCGACACCATCCAGCCCACATGGCCCAGCTGGGTGAAGGCGACCACGGGGCGCACCCAGGCATCGGTGGCATGGCCAGCAAGCCACTGGTGCAGGGCATCATCCAGCACCGGCCAGTCGGTGCAGGAGTCGCAGCCTGCGGGCTGGCCCAGGCCCAGCATGTCGCGCACCATCACGCCCAGGGCCAGCGCGGCCAGCAGGCCCGCCGCAACCAGGCCCTGCCATGCGGCGCGTGGCATCGGCAGGCCTGCATGGCGCAGCCGCGCGGCGGCGGGCAGGCGCAGGTAGAAAAAAAGGCCGCCCAAGGCGGCCAGTACCAGGCACAGGCCGCTCGTGGCGGCGTGTGCGTCAATCCAGGTCCGGAGCATGCGCGGTCATCACTCCCGGGCCGTGGCAGGTGCTTGGGACATGTGCAGCATCACTCTTCAAGCAGGGCACGCAGCATCCAGGCGGTCTGCTCATGCACGGTCAGGCGCTGGGTCAGCAGGTCGGCCGTGGGCTCGTCGCTGGCTTTGTCGGCCAGCGGGAAGAGGCTGCGCGCCGTGCGTGCCACGGCTTCATGGCCTGCCACCAGGATGCGCACCATCTCCAGGGCCTTGGGCGGATCGTGGGGCACGTCGGCCAGGCTGGTGAGCTTGCCGAAGTCGGCATAGGAGCCCGGTGCGAAATGGCCCAGGGCGCGGATGCGCTCGGCGATGGGATCAACGGCGTTCCACAGTTCCGTGTACTGCCCCATGAACATGGTGTGCAGTGTGTTGAACATCGGGCCCGTGACGTTCCAGTGGAAGTTGTGCGTTGTCAGATAGAGCGTGTAGGTGTCGGCCAGCAGGGCCGACAGGCCCTTGGAGATGGCGGCACGGTCCTTGTCGCTGATGCCGATGTGGATGGCGCTGGAGCGCACGGACACCGGTGCGACATCGGCCGTCGCTGCCTGCACGGTCTTGGCGGCCTGCACGGCCTCTGGCTTCTTTGCACCGGACTTGTCTTTGCTGGCATTTTTGGCCATGGGATCCCTTTCAACTTCGTACGGATGGAATATGCCCCGGGCAGACCGCCCGGAGACCGAAAGCAACGATAACGCAAGCGCGGTGGCCCTGGAGGCACGGCCCGCGCAGCGGTGCAGTCATCAGGACAGGCGTTTGACGCCGGGCAAGGCGCAGGCGTAGACCGCGTTGCGCAGGGCGGCGATGGCCTCGTAGCGCGTGAAGCTGCGGCGCCAGGCCAGGACCACGCGGCGCGTGGGCGGTGCCGAGCCGTCGTCCTCGAGGATGGGCAGGTAGCGGATGTGCGGCTCGTCGGTCTTGCGGCGGCGCGCCGTGGTCTCCAGCGCATCGGCGGGCACGGACAGGCGCGGCACCAGGGTCACGCCCATGCCGGCGGCCACCATGTGCTTGATGGTCTCCAGCGACGAACCTTCGAAGGTGCGGCGAATGCCTTCGGCGTTGCTGGCATAGCGTGCGAACTCGGGGCAGACCTGGAGCACATGGTCGCGGAAGCAGTGGCCCGAGCCCAGCAGCAGCATGGTCTCGTTCTTGAGATCGCTGGTGGAGACATGGTCCTTCTGGGCCAGCGCATGGGTGCTGGGCACGGCAGCCATGAAGGGCTCGTCATACAGCGGCGCCAGCGCCAGGCCGGTGTCGGGGAAGGGCTCGGCGACGATGGCGCAGTCGATCTCGCCCGTGCGCAGCATCTCCAGCAGCTTGATGGTGTAGTTCTCCTGCAGCATCAGCGGCATCTGCGGCGTGCGCAGGATGGAGTTGCGCACCAGATCGGGCAGCAGGTAGGGGCCGATGGTGTAGATCACGCCCAGCGTGAGCACGCCCGACAGCGGGTCCTTGCCGCGCTTGGCGATTTCCTTGATCTCGGCGGCCTGCTCCAGCACGCTTTGCGCCTGCCGGATGATCTCCTCTCCCAGCGACGTGACCGACACTTCGCCGGCGCTGCGCTCGAAGAGCTTGACATCGAGCTCCTCCTCCAGCTTTTTGATCGCCACGGACAACGTGGGCTGGGACACATAACAGGCTTCGGCGGCGCGGCCAAAATGCTTTTCACGTGCCACGGCCACGATGTATTTGAGTTCGGTAAGTGTCATTGGCGAGCTGTGTCTGGGAGGGAACCTCGGGAAATACGATGGTCTTAGACCTGGAACCTGGGCCGAAACCTTTGTGCAACCAGGCCTTGCGGCCCGGTTGCCGGGGCCCCCCGCGTCAGAATAGTTGTCGCCTCCATAGATCAACCCCGGGGGCGGCGATGAAGGACAAACTTGGCTCGATACGGACAGACATTCAAAGACAGAGCGGTAGCGCGGTTGCTGCCGCCGGAGAG